>Ga0247778_1000191_pt1 | contig 106905 bp, 122 predicted proteins | sample UWRJL049202B5_FD_179939 | JGI IMG/M metagenome (GOLD analysis project Ga0247778, IMG submission 179939) | Plant litter microbial communities from Arlington Agricultural Research Station in Wisconsin, United States - UWRJ-L049-202B-5 | ecosystem: Environmental > Terrestrial > Plant litter >... | reverse complement strand
GGGGCGGGGGGGGCGCTCAAAGAGCGTTTTAGGGGAAGAACTCTGGGGCGCAACCCCCCCCCCCCCCCCCCCCCCGAAATTCGCGTAATCGTCCGAGAACGGCCAATGATTCCCAAGCGCCAATAGAAGGCGGGCTACTTCCGGCCATAGTGCAATACTCTTTTTTCAAAGTTGGAGCTGAAAGCTAGCATATTCGCCAAAGATGGTTGTATCCTACGCTGGAGAATCAAAAGGTGGAGCATCGCCGGTCTGGCTGTTGATGCTCGCTACCTAGGTATGCTTCACATGCTGTCGGAAAATTAAAGAATAACACATGCAATTATTGAACGCGGGGAAGTTGATCATCGGACGCCCTTTCCAGCGAAGAGTTCTCCTAAAGCGGTCCTGAGAAATTGAGTTAATTGTTTGTGGCTGACCTGAAGTTGAAGCTATACGAAAGGACCAGGCTAAGTGTAAGGTATCATTGAGGTTTGTCCCTTGCAGGAATATCTAAGTTCAGAATATGGATCTCAACGCTTCTCAATAACTCCCCTTATCCAAGCTATAAAGCTGGTTGTATTCGTCCTTCATAAATCAATAACACAGCGATTTAGTTCACCTTCCACCTCAATCTCAAACTTCAGATCCACCTCAAATCAAATTCATTGCAAACCAAAGCCACACCTAAAACACCAGAGACATCAGCTATGTTCTGCACCAAGTCAACAGAGCTTATGGAACTGAACCATGAGATCTTGAGAGAAAGATTCCAAAATGTCCCCGACTCCATCGACAAATGCACCGATCAATGCAAAGTAGTCTACGTCGAAGGCCTTCACAAAATCGTCGATCTTTCTACGCTAGCACTGGCTTCAGTCGGACCTACAGTATACGAAAACATAGTTCGCTTTTCCCGTGAAGCAGCAGGATGGCCTGCTGTCGCGGAACCGGTTCAGAATGCGCAGCAGGAGCCTTGGTGGCGCGTTGCTCGCAAAGCACTGCTCCTCATGGGTCTGAAATGGACCTTTGAGTATTTTGGGAGAGATCTTATTCTGCCTGTCTACCAGAGGGCCATCGCGTCGCTTTCTCAAGCGTTTGATTCCAACAAGAAGGCTACGAAGCAAATGTCTATGATGGTCATTATCAACGAGACGGATTATACGTTCAACTTAAGCGATGCCTACGATATGATTGGACCTAGCCCGGCATCGACATTCACGGATTTGGCTGCGAGGGAGATTGGTTCTGCTACTGGGGAACTTGACTATTATCACTGGGGAGCCTACTCCACGGGGAGTGGTAGTACCAGTGGATCAGCTTCGGCCGTGAAGCTCAAGACAACGAGTTGCCCGGCTGGTGGGCAAGACTTCTACTTCATCGTTTCAGCTTCTTGTCCAGCGTGGACACCAACGAACACCATGGCTCTCAAACTCGGCCCGGGATCAGGACTTGGACATGCGGATGTGAAACATGAATGTGAGGATAACGAATCCGCGAAGTCGGATGAAGCCACGTACCGGGAGCGGAATAGTCCAGATGGACATGTGCTTGTCACTGCAACCCTCTCGACTGTTGATTCGAAGCGTGCTTTTGTCGTTGTCCGCATCACATCAACTGATATTGTAGCAGCAAGAGCCAGACTCTAGCTTGAGTGCAGCTAGGCTGGGAGATACATAGGAGTTTTCTTACTCGAGCGTTATAAGACATTGATCTGTACTTCGAACTGAATTTTGTTACATATTATACATACGTCCTCACAATTTCAGAATCTCAAATCCCTCAAATAGCTTTCCCCATTTGCCTCTTTTTCGCATCAGCACTCTCCTTATTCCCAAACGGGAAACCACTCGTTCTCTTATCCGCCCCCGTCTTCCTCGAGATTCGTCCCCCACTGCTAGCAAATAACACGCACCATAGTCCTACACTAGCCAGTCCCGCATATCCTAAAGCGCCGAGCATGAAGGAGGATTGGCCGGCGGTGTTGTAGCGTGCGTAGCAGAAGAAGGCCATAGCGGAGTGGTAGAGGAGGGATATTGTGAGGGTGGGAACGGCGTAAGGGGCTTTGGGGTCGCTTTCTTCGGTTGTTACTGCTGCTGAAGTTGCTGTGAAAGTGTTAGTGAGGGGTAGTTTTGTTTGGACAGGGCGGAGATTTACTGTCGGAGAAGGAGGAAGTTAACGGTACAGAGCCAGTGAGAAGGATGACCATTATCCCTAGTGTTAGGAGAGTCATTCCTAGAGAACGAGAGAAGTATTCCTCAAGGGCTGTGTATCGTGTTAGCTTGGATGCCAAATTTGGAAGATGAAGGAAATGTACCCGTTGGTTCGCGGACTTCGGGGGAAAGAAGAGTTATGATGATTGTAGGAGATATGATCAAAGGAGCAGCTTGGAGGGTAAGCCATCCAGCTGTACCATACGTATAGGCGTAGAAGACCTGAGATTCAACGTTAGCCACAGATTCCCCTCATTGAAGCTTGGCGTCGAAAACGTACATCCATCTTCAAGATAATGATTGTATGAAATTGGCAGATTCGTTACTTTGATGGGAATTGTTTATTGTTGAAGAGTCGGTATTTGAGGAAGAAGACAAGCTTGTGATTTATATGGCTCCACGTCAGGTACCCGCCAGCTTCCTACCAGCTTCATTCTTCTCGTCTGATCAGTGCGTCATTTCAAGGCATCCATGCATGACTAGGGCGGGGTGTTTGACCCTTGCAAACAATCCCTGCAACCAGAGGCAAAAGTGCAACTTCTCCGGGAGCGAGGAGCGCAATCGGAAGTCGCTGATTAGATATCAAGATCCATCTTTTTTTCCTGCCTCAAAACAACCATCTCTGCACGACATTCTTCCTTAACCTACACACAATACTACGAAATACTTCTGAATTTAACTCGAAGCAGAGAATATCCAAGAACGAGGACCTACGACTTTTGAGAAAGCGGCGCGTCGCGCTCGCAAATTAACACCAAGATGTCCGCAATCCTCTCCGCAGACGACCTAAACGATTTCATCTCCCCAGGCGTAGCATGCATCAAACCCGTCGAAACCCTCCCAGCAGCCAAAGCCCCCTCAAACGACAATGTATGCTCTCTTACCCCCTTTTTAATCCAACCCAGCTAAAAGTTCTAGGACCCCTACGAAGTATCCTTCAACACCGAGCCCCTCCCCGCCTCCGACCTCCCCCCCGCCCAAATATCACTCACAGACTGCCTCGCCTGCTCCGGCTGCGTGACCTCCGCAGAAGCAGTCCTCGTCTCCATGCAATCACACGCCGAAGTACTACAAGAGCTTGATTCAGGGCCTGCACTGCGTTTGCGTGGCAATACGGCTGGTTCAGGGATAGGTATTGAGAATTTAGAAAGTGGAGGTAGAATATACGTTGCGAGCGTGAGTCCGCAGTCTAGAGCCAGTATTGCTGCTACATATGGAGTTACGGAACGGGAGGCTGGTTTTATGATTGAGCAGTTACTCAGTGGGATGAAGGGAATTAAGAGTCGGGCTGTTTATAGGAATGGGTTTCAGTGGGTGGTGGATACGAATGTTGCGCGTGAGGCATGTTTGGTGCTTGGGGCTGATGAGGTTATGGCTTCTATGGCGGGGAAGGGAACCAAGGGAGTGGAGAATGGGGACGCCACGATGCAACTCCAGAAACCTATTCTTACTTCGAGTTGTCCGGGGTGGATTTGCTATGCTGAAAAGACGCATCCATATGTTCTGCCGCATTTGTCGAGGCTGAAATCACCGCAGGCACTTATGGGAACATTATTGAAGACAACACTGAGTAGGAAGCTGGGGATATTGCCGGACAGAATTTGGCATGTGGCTATTATGCCATGTTTTGATAAAAAGCTGGAAGCTAGTCGAGAAGAACTCACTGATGCTGTTTGGGAAGGCACGGGAACGAGGGGAGTCAGAGATGTGGATTGCGTTATTACAAGCAAGGAACTTCTAATGCTGGCCGATTCGAGACGAGTCGACTTTGCTAAGCTACCTCGAACGCCCGTCCCACGAATACCATTTCCGGAGCCAAAATTGGACTCCTTTCTGTTTCCTCCTCGAAGGCGGAAGAACAACAATCCAGCGGCTGGTTCCTCAGGAGGTAATCTTTACTATATTCTCCAATACTTCGCATCTCAGCACGAAGGCGCATCTGTCCAAACAACTCGCGGACGAAACGCAGATGTATTAGAATATACCGTCACTTCAGTAGCGGGTGAGACCCTGATGAAAGCTGCACGGTATTATGGATTCCGCAATATTCAAAATCTTGTCCGGCGGTTAAAACCAGCCAGACCATCGCGGATGCCGGGAGGCAAACCGATAGGTAGTGCTCGAAAGCCGGGAGGAAAGCCAAGTGGACCAGACTATGCATACGTGGAAGTCATGGCCTGTCCTGGAGGCTGTACCAACGGCGGTGGGCAGGTAAAAGTCGACGACCCGGTAATAACTGGGCGTGAGGTGTCAGACGTGAAGCCTGGGCCTCAGGAGCAGAAGGCCTGGCTTGCTCAAGTCGACGAGGCGTATTTCTCCGGGGAAGACAATGCCGACGAGGACACTGTCATGGAGGATCGCAACGATTTGGTAGATGGGATTTCCCCTTCGTATATAAAAGATACCATGGCGCATTGGGCTGCTACCACAGGCATATATTTAGAGCGGTTGGTGTATACGAGTTACCGCGAGGTAGTCAGCGATGTAGGGAAGAACGCTGGTGATGCCGAGCGTGTAATTGAGATCGCTGGAAAGATCGGAGGAGGTTGGTAGTTCTCCATAGCACGAGGAAACAATCAACTCTTCTTCCCACCCCGCTTTGCAAATCCCTTCCCATTGGCATCCGGTCCTCTCGGTTTGCGAATAAGTTGATCATCCTCCCTAGGCGTAGAATTCCCCGACCGCGATGGTCCCTCCGCATTCCGCTTTTGTATGCTGACTCCACCCGGCTTCGATGTATAATTCGGATCAAACAGCTCTTTCGGCCCACCCTGACTGTTCGGCCGTTTATTCTCCTGTAACCCCCCTCTTCCCCTCCCTTTCCCCCTTCCCCCCTCCAGCGGCGTAACAGCACCCGGACTCGAAGCCCCAGACGGCGTACCCAAAATCCTAGCACGAGCCTCATCATACCTCCTCTGCTTCTCCTCTCGTTCCCTCTGCGCCTTAATTCGCAATTCCTCCGCCGTAGGCCTATCCTTCACCTCCTCTTCCTCTTCATCATCTTCCACCGTAAGTTTCGCTAGCCCGGTCACCGGATCGAGTTTTTGTATTACTTTTGGCGCGGGCTTGCGGGAGAGGACTTTGAGCTGCGGTTTGAAGTCGGATTTTAGGGGGACTTTGTCTTCGCGCGCGGCGAGGAAGTGGAATGTTTCGGGCTCTTCGCTGTGATGATTTATTAGCTTAAATTCCTTGGTAGGATAGGAAATAGTTGGGAAACGTACGCAGATTCCCAAATCTTTTTATTCGTCTCCGCGTGCCTGGCTAGGCGCTCTGCCTTGGAAACTTTTTCCTCTTCATCCGCTTTAGATGCCGCCGCGGCGTCCAGTTTGTCAGCTACGGCTTCCCAGTCGTCGTCCCAGGCATCTGGGATCGCTGTTTTCTTGCTCATTGTGCGTTGTGTCGCCAGTGGGATTTTTTGGGGTTGTGAGGAGGAAGGTTGGAATTTGGGGGGTTTGGCTTGTTCTGAAACAGAACCCTGATGCAGTGAATGTGGGGAAGCTCGGTTTCTAGCTTCGTCAGGCAGATAGCTTCTGCACTTCTACAAATTCTAGGCTGCTTGTCCACCTACAAACCACAACTTCTAAGAAGCTGACCAGATTCCATAACCTCAGGCAAAATGTCATGTAAGTCACCGTCGCCTCCTCTCATGTTCAGGAATCAAAGCTGACGACTACCTTTCTTAGCATCAAACACCCAAAAGCCCCTCCAACCAGCCCCATCCTCCCCCTCGACACAACAAGACTACCTCCCCTCCGACGCAACCATGGCCGACGCGCCCGATTCCCCTATGCAGTCCTCCCAGTCACCGGCTATGCGCAGAGAGTCTGCTAGTGCGGCAAGCGCGGAGAAGAGCGGTGCTCCGGGCTCGAGTTGGACGAGTAAGAAGTTTCATGAGGAGTTTGAGAGGATGATGACTGGGGTCTTGGATAGGGACTGGGATCACAGTGAGTCTTCCTTGATTTTATGGTTGATGAAGGAGAGAAATAGAAGGGAAGCGTACTATTGGGAGTATGAGGCTAATGTGTTTGGGATACAGGGCAGTACGGTGATGTGTTATTGAACTAGGGAAGTGATGGGTGGGAGATGTTGAGCTGAGATTTGGAATGGAGTCTTTGGGAGTCTGGATGGAGTTTGAGTTTGTAGGGGATGGGGATTTGCTACCTTTGGCCTGGACGGATTCTACGAAAACGACTAGGAAAGAAATATCACTCAGCGAGCGTTAGGACGAATAAATTACCTGGCATTGCAAGGTTCCGCCATGGAAATGGAGTGCTAGTGGAAAGCTTTCGATGGAATAACAGACCTCGTAGGTGATTCCGACTCCTTTCCGATCCCAGGATACTAGTAAGTAGTAGAGAGGCTTTTATTTTCAGGTTCTATTCCAGATACATCTCTTAATTTCGTGGGCTTTTTTCTGCTGTTATTCGGTCTATTTCTAGAGCTTCTGTATCATTTTCGTGGTCGAAGTCTGCTATCGGCCAATGTTCTCAACTCGGGAAGTAATTCGGCTCCGAGTTGGATCCCAGGCCAGGCCGCGCAAACAACCTTATCCTCAAAACCTCTTGGAAAGTTCCGGTTTGCGGGGTTTGATAGAAGGGGGAGGTCGAAGGAGCTACCTGCTATAAGAAAAATGGAGGACAGAAGACAACGCGAGAGGTCCAAGCCACATCCCACCCACACCTGCACCCCAGGAAAAGGAGGCCAATAATTGCTCCTGGCTCCCACGTCAAGGCTTTACAAACGTTTTGGTAATGTAAGCGAATACGAAATGGTGTAACCCTCCTTCTGCTTTTCGATATTTATCAACTGCTCATGCGCCCTCATTCCTATGTTTTAGCAGCTTCCCAGTTCGCTGTGTATGGGAACACACTCGTCTATCTCCGACTATTTTTGAGTTTTGGAAAGAGAAATCGCGATGAAGTGTCTACCCTCAGCACTCATAATACTCTCTGCAGCCCTGACGATTGCAGTCCCTTTGGGTGGGCTGAGAGAAAGGGACGATGCCCTAGTCGGATCATCACCTCGACCAGCCCCTTCACCTGGTAAGTTTTTCCCTCCAGAAGTACAGAACCGTTACTGATACGATACATGAAGATGCCACGGCAATAGAATACGGTCTTCTGAGCATCAAAATGAGGGACGATGTTCCTAGTAAAGCTCCCCATCTCCGAATGCTGCAAGAAAAGAAGGACTAAGCATGCATCAGTTGCGGATGTTACGGCGATATAACACAAACTCAGATTGAAAAGAGGAGATGAAGAAATGGATGCGACTGGTGCCATTATATGGTCAATTCTGGTATCTCGTTTTAATGGGAGGAGGGGAGGCAAGAGGAGGCCGGTTGATGTGAATGAGGAAGTCGCTGAGCTGAACGGGTACATATCGAGGGTGCGAATTAATTGGAGGCTTGGTGGCTGCAATTGAAGTGTTGAATAGAGAACCAAGTCTGTATTGAGGTGTTCTTTTCATTGCAAGTGTTTTTATTGCAAATGGGTTGCGTTTCCCGGGCTCGGCGCACCAAGTGCCTTGACATAAACTATTCACTTGGCGGTTATCAGGTTGAAAAGGAAAAGTCGCTTATGTAGCTCATGGCACTCTCCAAAGACAAAGTTGTATCTTCTACCATCAACCCAGCCCAAAGTTCCTGAACCGACCAACCAAGCCACCTCTCACAAGAAAGGGGAATTTGAAAGCTCACACCCCCCCTCTCGAGAGCACGTCTTAGATCTCGTTCATATCTCGCTCAATGCTTTCTTAGATTAACTGTGCTCTGCTTGTCGGCGCTTGATAGGATTCACCACTGCTCCTGCAGACCCTCCTAATTCATTATGCCTAAGCCTTCCGTTCCTTATCAGGGAGGTAGGTCTTTCTCCAGTTTGAGAGTTGACAACAGCCGGAAGCGGAAGAGAACAAACGGCAATGATGAGGTGGACAGAGCACGGAAGCCTCTAGGTGAGCCTGCGAATAGCCCAAGCATTCTCGCCCAACATTACCGCCGGATCGCAAACTTCCTGCTCAGCTCAGAAAGACAAAGAAGAGAAGTTCCTCGTTAAGAAAACGCGACTAGAAAAATTCATTCAGACCAACGAGGGCCAGGACTCCCAATTCTTGGGGAAAGACAACCCCGGTCCGTATAAGGCTTGGAAATGCGACATCATCCTGTCGACCGAGTCCAGATCCATCATCCTCGACTCCGCGGATCGCGCCCTGCGATGACACTATGATTTTTATTCGCAAAATACCGGAATCGAAATCCAGGTCAGCGATATGGTTCCAAAACACAAACATGCTCCCCATGGAAGCAAATCTCGGGAGGTCTGGGCAGAGCTCAGACTCCAATTTCAGCCCCTGTATACCCTGCCCATCTATACCGAGCAGATGGACAGACTTCCTGGGTGCACAAACATCCAAGATGCGGATATTTCAAAAGTCAAATCTGCCCTTGTCAATCTGGCTCTGCCTCCCTTGTATAATACGGATAAGGAAATTGCAACTTTCATGTAGGCTGCGATATGGGATTAAGACAGTATCGACTTCCTACGGATCAATTTGGAATCTGGCAGTCTCAAAGTCCACCTCAAACTTGGTGCCACTAAAGGCCAATTTTCTGATAATTATGGAGTACTTCCATGATATAAGAACACTTACTGGTTCGGAGAGGGGTCAGTGGCGAATATCGCTTGTACGATAATGTGTGGGATTATCTTATCTCCCGTTGCATCAAGGATGGTATTCATTGGGCATATGATCTTGAGCGTAAAGCCAAAGACGCACATGGCGAAGATATTACATTCCCAGAGGCAATGCTCTGAGGTTTAGCTACGGCTCCTTTCATCCCATGGGTGCCAGATGGTGGGCCAAGAAGGACTTGGCCCAAGAAGGCAGGGTTTACATCCATGGAAGATCTCAGATGCCGTTTGACTATCATGCTACTTCAAAAGTTCAGCCGGTAGAAACATGCCCGCGGCGTGCTCCTCCGATTCGATAAAACGCTCCTTCAACATACGGCACTTGTGGAGAAAGACATCAATTTGACTATCAGCCCTCGGCATTTCATTCTTCACGTAGGGGTGAGCAACCCTTCTGGGAGGCGGTTGCCGGAAGTCCTGCCCGAGACTATTGTGACAACCTGTCGAATTTCCGATGATGGTGGAGCAAGGTTCAAATATGAGGAGCTGGTGGGTCACATCGTGATCCGCCCAAGTCATTCGGAGCTTGCATCTGACCCGTTCTCGATGTATTCTTGCCCGAAGACTTCACTTCATGGGGTCGAGAACTCAAGCAAGGGTACCGATTCAAGATTCAACTGGAATTGCAGCTCAACACATCTGAAGCCCGTGATCAACTTCGAGATATTACAAACGTTTGCGAGAATGCGAGTAGAGCTGAGGGACTTTTTTCTTGGACTTTCGGCTCATGCTGAGGCGGCCGAAGAAAACGTAGACTGGGAAATGATTCGAAGACTGCTACGAAGCGGCGACTTGGAGTCTGGCCATATCTCATTTGCTGCTCTTAAGTCTGTTTATCAGCTTGCTATGGAAGAGATTAGGCAGGCGGAACTCAGGAGTCGTAAATAATTTCTGTTTAGCAGTGATAGGGCTGGCGTAAAGGTCCGGTCGTCCAGAGAGTGTATCGCTATTAGTGGCGGATTGTCTTTGTAGTTGAAGAAGCATTCAATGGCTTGGATAATTAATTGACTTCTTGTGAAAATTTACTTTGAGAGCAGATATAGTGACCTCTAGAAGAAGTGGGATGATGCTGGGGGTTTTCGTCTGGGTCTACAATTCTCGTCAGAGGAGATCACCGGGCAAGCTCATTCAGAAGCTCGGAATTGAAATACACTTTATTGATATGACTGGTTCATCCTTTGAATGTGTTGTGGTTTGGCAAGAGTCACTAGGGCTCTCGCTTAACTTAGCTTCGGCTGTTGAAATAGGGGGGTGAGCAAAGGCCCGCAAGACAAAGAGTAAACTTTCTTTTGTATCGAGAAATGAAGATTTGCAGAGCAACTATGCTTCATCTACGAAAGATAAAGGGCTTGTTTCACTCATAGGCCCAAAAGTTATACTTGATTATTACGTAAGCGACTAGCTGAATAGGCAACGGAACCTCCCGCACAATGACCACGAGCTTGAATTAAAAGTCATTTTTGTGACTCATTAAAATCTAAGACATAAAAAAATGTTCGCTAAGCGAAAATTTAAGCGGGGGTCGCTAAGAAATCTAGCAAAAAAAGTTGTAAAAGAGCAAGAGGAAAATTTTGCAAAAAAAATAAACAATGCTTTAGCTCTGTTTGGTTTCGATCCAAAGACCCCTGGGTGTCATGAGTGAAGTTGATATTCACTGTAAGTATGAGCCCAGTGCGCTTCCACTGCGCCACAGAGCTTGCTGAGTTGTTTTTGTAAGTATTTCTTTAAATTTATCTATAACCCACAGTTGGGTTGCCCACAAACTTGGGGCTCCACTTCGGGATATTGGGATTATGACTCACACAGCTTTTTTCTACACCACCACGCATTATGAGATTGAATTTTTCGAATGGGACAGACGACATGTATTTCATCTACAAAATAAGAATAGCAATGGAACTTGGTCTCCTGGCGTTTCGACAAAAAAGCTCGAGATGTCCGTTTGTTAGGCGAAACCCTCAACTGCAGCAACAGTGCTTTTATTGATCTTTGAGATAAATTCAATTTTAAAATTATGAATGGCAGAAAATTTGGATATAATATCTGTATATAACGTCTGAAGCGATTGATTGACTCGTATGCCATGACTTTTGGCTAGAAGCTAAAGTCACATTACTTCAATTTACCTGATTCGCATATTCGTCACGACATGTTTGACCATTGAGTAGGAAATCGAAGCAAGAGACCAAGAATAGGTAGCTATAGCGTGTCTCAAAGATATTGAAATACTCTAGACAATATTATAGATATTGCTTCATCGTACTCACACGTGATTCACTTCAGAAACTGCAATAGGATCCGGATAGTCGAGTATCTTTTCAAAACTTGTGAAAGCCTTTCCAGTCCTCACGACTCGGGTTGAATTACCGGGTGGATCTTCATGTACGTTGCAGGCAGATTAATTAATTAGAGACACGGTCACCAAAATAGATGTTGACCAGTATGACAGAAAGCACAAGAAGCAGCACTTGATCGTAATATGAATTACATGGCTGGAGTTATATATGGTGCTGTTGCTAACTGAGACAAGATATCAAACGAGAAGGACGTCGAGTGAGTTTCATTCCAATGACCCAGGGTTCAATTTATTGAACTGTTGGGACGCCGGGGAGTGTTTTAAGCCCTAGAGACGATATTAGTTATAAGTCACGTCTAGGAAGTAGCAAGACTCACAGCTATTTGTTCCATTATCCTCCACAGCTTGTTGCGCCTTAGTGCAGGCTTGAAGTTCCTCGGTGGATTGCAACTTCAGAACAGGGCAAGTCTCGCTGAAGCAATTGGTTCCAAGTGCAGTCATGGCGCGCTCAAGGGCCCCCTCTTTCCATCCAAACAGGTAATCTCCGTGGGCGCCATATCCAGTACTGTCTCCAAAGTCAGTTTCATGAACGTAATCAATCATCAAGGGAGACTGACGGGTCACCAAAACTATACACAAGAGGTTGCTTGCCATTTTGGTAGTACTTGGCATCAGCGAATCCGGATGTATCGTACATAATCTCATACATCACTTGAGGGATTCGGACGGGATGCGTGCTTGGGCATTTGTCACCCGCGAGCGCGGAACCAGGCTGGTATGCCACATGGCTCCTGTGATCCGGACTGTCTGTGTTCTTCCCATCCCAGCATGAAGGGAAGATCACTGTTGCTCGGATACCGCCAGGGCATGGGGTTGTTGGAAAATTTAAGGAGTCTTTTCCAGTACAAGGAGCGCCGCTGCCACCGCTCACTCGTTCACTTTTGGACAGGCAGCGATGACAGATGGCCATACCATTGGTCCCGCTCGGCTTGGCACGAAGCGTTGGGTCTCCCGTAAGCATTCGAAAGCCCTTCAACATACTCATCAGCCTAAGCTAGTAATGTATGGTTTGGGTGACTTACCGGGGGAAAGACAGTTACGCTCTTATTGGTGCCGCTGAAAGCGTGCATGTAGTAGATGGTGAGACCTCCGTTCTGATCAAGTAAAGTGTTATTAAGACGACCGTTCGCCATCTGCGGGACTCGTTTGAATGTGCCATTTTCCGGAGATTGGAAGTAGATGGAGGCAGTCCAATAGTTGCTGAAGTCCTCGGACATCTTGCACGAAGTACATCGTGATACCGTAGGAGGATCAATGACAGATGGATTCATCTACGGCGTTGCAATTAGCTGACACAGTAGACCATGATATTTGTGAGAGTTTCGTACCGAGGCATTGAGAGCGTTTCCTCCAACAATCTGATGCATATGCGTAGACGGAACCTGACCCGGATTGACAAGTGGGTCTATACGGTCAACGACGAGTTGGGAGCAGCCAAATCGAAGGAAGTCTGAGCCTCTAGCATTTCCCGTTTGGGCAGAGACATTTTGCGAGAGTAGCGCGAAGAGCGCGAACGCCGGCCAAAACATAGTAACTAAAACTTGGAGTTGCAAGTAAATAAGATGATTTTGACGTTAACTGCTCAATTGTTCTCTTCCTCTCGTCACAGCAAGGTCGGAGTCGTTTATACTAAGACCTCTCCATTCCGGCTATTTTCCCTCGTGGTGACTTCCACCCCATTCTAATTAACCACAAATGAATCAAAAAATAATCAAATTGATTGGAAACATTAATAACAGGTGTAACGACGGCAATGAAAATAACCAATCAAGTAAGAAGGTTTCGATCTCGAAGACGTCGAACGATCGTGATAGAGATGGACTAAATTCCCTACCCTCACATGTACAATTCACCTCTCGCATCCCAAGAATTCGGTCAGTACAGCACTGGTGGATATCTTTAATGATCAAGGTGCTCTAAAGAGTAAGCTCAAGTTAGCTATGAGGGAAACTGCTTGAGGTCCCCGACCAGGAGCCGACTACTTTCTGACGCATGCCAAATTCAGGCTTACTTCGCCACAACATATTGGCCATAGTATCCCCGAGGGATACAATTATTGAGAACCTTCGAAGAGAAATCAGATGGAAGTTTCGAAAGCGTCGGATGAAGGGATTTGATTAACTCGGCAGTGTATCCTATCGGCACTTCAGGCTGCTTCGATTTCGCAAACGAGCTGGCGGACACTTAATTTATGCTTATCCGAAAGTCAGGGATACAAATTCATCAAGTGAGGCTCCCGATTGGCATTCTTGCCAGCAGCGTCTTGGAAATGGACGAATGAACGCTAAAACGTATAGTTTTCGGCATCGAAACAAGTGTCCGGCTTGGTACATATGCGAGCCCAGATAATAAACGAAGATTTACAAGATGTCAAGTGATTCAATAAAACGATCTCCTTGAGGCCTAACAAGTTTTGCTCATATAGTAGGTTTTCTGTTCTCTTGTCCTGTCAAGACATCAAAGTCATGGTGACGGCGGCGCGTGTTTTGTACTCAGTAGTCGCGGCTCATCCCATGGCGTGGTGGATACTTCAGCTGCCCTAAGCCCTTGGTCTACAACACAAGATCAGTTGCGGCAGTTTCAAATGGTTCTGCACCCATTCTTAAGGTTTTCCAAACTTTAAAAATCTTGAACGTACGAACTCTCTTATCCTGACTGCAGAATGGACCGGATCGATGCACTGCTTGTCCCCTTTCGACGAAAACTGGAACGATTTCCAGGACGTCATTTTGTGCGGAAGCCAAAGGGGGGATTAAAGAACTCTCCTCTGGCCACGCTCCCGATAGAGATACTGCAACAGATCGCCACTTATCTTGCTATCGTATCGGCGGCATCATTTTCTTTGACTTGCCGACAGATGTACTTCGTCCTCGGAACTCAATACCTCGAGTACACAGTATCATGCCCTTATAAAATTCGCCAGTTTTTGGAAGTCCTCGAACACGATCTTCAAAACCACATATTTTGCAACCCCTGCAGAAAGCTTCATAGTATGAAAAAGGCCAGTAAATATACGGAGCATCACAATCCTTACTACGTCACATCAGAAGCGGCATATTCGAGTTGTCTCCTCGAAGATTGGAAGTCAGAACTCGCGACGTACATTCGTAAGCGACCCTTCTTTCCTTCCATTCTGTTTTTCAATCTTGGAGTTTTGAGTCCTCATTTCATCTTCATGACACTGAACATCTGAATAAAACATGATACTGATTCGTCCCAGATGCAAACTTTAGCACCGTTGTTTTCAAGATGACGATGAAGCACTACCACGATTTCGGTCTTGATACTGAGTGCCGAAGACTATTGAAGCTTCTGTCAGGTTCCGGAGTAGATAGTGATCCCCGCTATTCGATCCGAAGAGAAAAAGCAGAATGTCGAATCAAAGGGGGCTCGATGTTCACGTGCAAACGCATACCTGTCCGTTTTATAGATGGTCGACCCACCGAATCTGCTCTTTGGATATGCCCGCATCTTGTTATCTCTGCAAATGAATGGCGTGGCACTTTCTGTGTCCGTAAGAGCGCATCACGGTTTCCCACCAGAGTTAAGCACATTTCAACAGAATTGCCTGCCGAGAACGTCGCCAAGCGAGGGAAAAGCCGGCGGAATCTACGCTCCGATATTGAGCAGTGTCATTACTGTCGAACAGAATATTTGGTGACACCTGAAAAATGTCTGCGCTACTAACTGCACTGTCACTATCTGGAAAGATCTTGGGAAAGGGCTTGATAGCAATGAGTGGGAACCACATTTGCCGCATTCCAACTCCAATATATCTCCCGAGTTACCGCCAACAATTGAGATTCAAAAAGGAGAGATAGCCAAGGTTTTCAAGGAGTTTTGGGGGTCTAAAGATCGTTGGAAATGAAATTTAAAAATGCTCATAAAAGCCAATTTGCGATGCCCAGGATGATAGGCTTTGCGAGGCAAGCTGAATAGCATGGCTAATTGAGGAGAGCATCCGGCGGCAACACTCCAGAAATCAAGATATGTAGCATAGGCCCGACCCTCAATTTCCGAGAGTATGGCCTTATCCATTAACACTAGACATGGAATCGTGTTGTTCGTACACAGGAGATATTTGTATATGAAAACGCCAAATACGGTACACTGAACGGTTGCAAAAAGTATATAAATATTAGACAATCAGTATGACCCGACCCTCATTCACATCACAGGCACTGAAACTACTCTGCCCGCTCGGCACAACACTTGAAAATAGGGTGAACGTGCCAACTCGTGTGAACTCATCGAGGTTCTCTCGCTTGTGACCATTCTTCTCCAGAAGGAGACCGCGAACAAGAGGTTTACTCTCTTCCGGACTGTTGCATTTTGCCATAAGAAGGGCTTGGTATGTGACTTCTCTACAATGAACTTCCATAGCGAGACTTGCGATTCCGATTTCCTTTTCGTTGTGGAGAAGTCTCCATGAGTTTTGATATCCACTTCCTCTTTGTCTCACCGCTTTGATCTCTTCTAGAATCCCTTGAACTTTCAAGAATCCATCTTCAACAGCGCCGTATGGATCAAGACCGAGAGGTATAGTCTTTGCTTCGAGAATAGTGCAGTACATGGTGCACTTATTACACGAAGCATCGAAGTCCCAAGATGGCCAACGAAACCTCCCATCAAGGGACGCCCAAGACCATGAAGGAGCTCGATATCCTTTAGGTTTGGTAGGGGGTTCGGACGGATGCCAAAACAAATCGTGGACTAGATTGTTCTTCCACAGACCGGCTAGATATTCAGATTGAACCTTCTTGGCAATTTTGCTGGCCATACCTGAAATCGCCGGCAGTTTGTCCTCCGGAAATCTCACTTTTCGGTGGGCATAATGAGTGCAGAGGGTCTGCCAGTGATTCCAGCGTCCGCCGACTTCATCGGATTGGCTGATCTCATCTTCTTCAAATGGACCTTCGGCGATTGAAGTGACCCAATCTGGACGTAGGCTATGCCTAGTAGAATCCTCAGCCCGTTCCAGGGTCCTGCAATCGAGGAAGAATTTATTCTCTCCATACAATAAAATACGTCGTGAAAGTCTTTCTTCTTGGAATGTCCAGCCTCGAGTCACCCATCTACTGCTTGAAATGTGCGACATCTTGTCTGATGTTCCCCATCGACGCCGAAATCTAAGAGAAATTTGACCTTCAATAGCCGCATCTGCCTTGATCTTGACAGAAACCGTGCAAGTCGGATCAGGTAAGCTTTGGTCAAGGAAACCATCGTTGTAGCTTGATCCATAAGCGGCTGCAAGAGTTAGGTAGGCATTGCTGAATATTTCGGCCATTTTGCTCGACTCAGATTGCCAGTCTCTTGCGTCGCCTTGTATTATACAAAGACTGTCAACCCACATGTATTGTATATCGAGTGCCCGAGCCACCATTACTGCATCTTTGAAAGTTTGTGGCATAGTGTCGAATTCGATCTTTTGGGTTCTGGAGGCTATTGTGCTATGTGTTGTTTTTAGCAGCTTGCTCGCTTCCTCCTCTGAGCCCCAACAATAACTTAGAGCCATGTATTTAGGCAAACCATCTTTCCAGGTTTCGGGCTGCATTTCGGAAGTGATGATCAGTCTTGGGTGCCGGTCAACGCCTCCAACATCTATCATCCTGGTAGGCAAGAAGGTCGTCTCTTCGGTGTATGTCTCTTTCTGAGTATACTTCAATCCTGGCCAGCAATTTTGATGATTTTGATCACAATCTATGATCCAGTGGCGTAATTTGGCAACATTCTGATCTGAAAGTCGGGGTCTGTTTAAAGGGCGTCGATGGACATTGAGCAATTGTATCACTGGATCATCCTTCTCTCCAAAGAGCTCGAATGCTAGGTCGACCTTGATTCGTTTCATCTTCTTGGCCTTTGGCTGTATAAATTGGAAATACCCCGTCAAGAGTAACAGAAACACGTCCCAATCACGTACGCTTCGAAGTCCAGTATTTTCCACAGTACGTGGCTTATGATCCTTTCGATATTCGAGTTCCTCGAATCGAACATCCGCTTGCAATACCAGTGGCCGAGGAAATAAAGTGGGATCAAGTTTCGAGCCAATATGCCAGGCGTCCCACAGATCGGATTCTACCTTGCGCTCCATACTTTTGGAAAGGAGGTTGCAGAACGAACAGGATCCGCACAGATCACTTGCGCCATTCTTCCAATTTGTCACCGCCAATTTACAATCAGCATTCCCTGGGCCATCGGAAATGAAGTCGCAACACAGCCCAATATCAATTTCGCGTTCCACGGCTACCTGGTCTTGCTTGGAATCTCCATAGCGGAGCCCGAGGTTCTCAAGATCTTCCTCACGGAAGTTGAGAAGGCTGGAGCTGGCTGGACATAATGTTGACATGGTTTTAAATGGAACAAAACATCCGGCTTTATGAATTTGCCAGCTCCAAATGGGATGCTGCGTATCTTGAATTTGAATATTAGAAATAATAATAATTGAAGATGCCGGTTGCCTAGGAATCCAGCCCCTGAATTTACCCCGCGGTTGACACGTGCCAAGCCCCCCTTCAAGTAAGCAACACTTTCTGTTAGAGCTGAGGAATGGCATCAGTTTGTAAAGCTTCGATCCATCCCCTCATCCATTGATACAATGGCTGCCTCGCCTCTGACAGTCCGCAATCTCACATCTAATTCCTTCGAATTGAAGGTCCTAGAGCGCTTTGAAGCCGCTCAAACGTCTCCCAACAATGGCGGGGGAATCGCTGGCATCACCCGCAGCCTCAGCGGTTTTATGAGCAACATCACTTCGCCATCATCGCCTCAACTCGCTGCAAAATCCGAAAGCTTCAGCAATCAAGATGTGTCTGTTCCAATCGCTCCCTTCGAATCCAAAACCACGGATATCCAACCCAATGGCAACGAGGTCCTGCGGTTGACTTTCGAGGTGGAGGGGCAGAGATACAGAATCGACACTCCAACTCCATCCCAGCGTTCAACAGTCCTTACACCTCTTTCCCCCGATCCACGATTCGAATTTACGGGCGTCTATCTCCCCGGCTCGTCCCACCTAGCGCTCTACTCCTCTGCAAAACTAGAATCATGGATGGGCAAGCTCAGAAACGAAACGCCCCTCAGCGCACTCAGCATACCCGGCACTCACAACTCTCCAACCCACCACACAGCTCTGCCATCAGTACGCTGCCAAGCAGTAGGAGTTAAAGACCAGCTCAACAACGGCGTCCGCTTCCTCGATATCCGAGTCCAGCCCGAAAACCCCGACGACCCTTCCAAAGACGGTCTCATCCTCGTACACAGCGCATTCCCTATCTCCCTCACAGGCACGAAATACTTCCGCGACCTCATCAACAACGTCTTCGCCTTCCTAGACGCCAATCCCAGCGAATCTGTAATCATATCTTTGAAGCGTGAAGGAGTGGGAAAAGCTACGGACCAACAACTGAGCAAAATATTGAAGGATCATTACGCCAATGATGCCAATAGATGGTTCACGGAAAACCGCATCCCAACTCTCGGCGAAGTACGCAATAAAGTTGTTCTCCTACGACGTTTCTGCCTCGATGATTCCCTGAAAGGCGAGAACAACGGCGCAGGATGGGCTATAGATGGCGAGTCCTGGCCGGATAATTGCGCGGATGGGACATGTTCGAGTGGTGAGATCCGCGTACAGGATTTCTATGAAGTGGCCGAGAGTGAGAATATCGAGAAGAAGATTACGTATTCTACGGATCATTTGGAGAAAGCTGCTGAGGGTGTTTGTCCGTTGCCGGGAGATATGAACGCTGCTGCTGCGGAGGCGGCGAAGCTGCCGTTCTTTATCAATTTCTTGAGCGCGTCAAATTTTTGGAGGGCGAATTGTTGGCCGGATAGGATTGCTGCGAAGGTCAATCCGAAGATTGTGGATTTCTTGTGTAGGCGGCATAATGAGGCAGCGGAGGGTAGGAATGTTGGAGATGGGAGCACGGGCATCGTGGTTTGTGATTGGGTTGGAAACAACGGAGATTGGGATTTGGTGAGATGTATTGTGGGGATGAACTCGAAGTTGGAATTGAAAGTATGATAGAATACCCAGGGGGATGAAGATACGAATTGCCATGTTTCATGATATACACAAAGTCTTTAGATCTACATTTAAAATACAAAGCCCCAACGCCAGTACTCTATGACTTCACCTCAGAAGGTCCCTTCGCTTCATCTTCCAACATAGTCCGTCGTCCTTCCACAGTAAAATACAAGCTCTTCCCAGCACTCTCCAATGTATTCGTAACACCAGCCCCAATACCTTGCAACATAGCAACCAACTGCCCCCGTAGTCCCTCCAATCCTCCATCAATACTACCAACCCATTTCGTCCCCTCAACATCAAAGACCTTGCCCTCTACGCGCGCTCCCAGCAGCAATAGCTTCTGGACACCGTTCTGAACAGGTGGGTCATGCCACCCCGGATTCGCTCTTCTTGTCGGCGCGGGAAACTCTGGCGCGCTGGGAGAAAGTATAGATAAAGCCGCTTTCAAATGCAGAGGCGACACAGTCGGGAAAGTCAGAACCGCCAATGGGCCCGAAAGCAGCGGTTCCAGAGCATGAGATTTCTTCGCCGTAGCATCGTGCGCTGCTCTGGACAAAGTATGCGTCAAATTCGACCCATCCGGACTAAACTGCGGAATCGTCGCCGAAGAGGGCGTAGATGGGTCCGTAGGATCTAGTGTAGGAGGGGCCGTATCCGGCTTATAGAACTCGACGATTTTCAGCGCAGAAGAGAAGATACCCGTTTGTATAATCTGGATCTTTATCCCGGTTTCCAATTGCTCAGCTGGAAACCCAGCAGCTACTCTAGCTTCATCTACTTTCCGCAGAGCGTTTGTGAGTTCGCGCCGTATGCCGGTCCACTCGTTTGATTTCAGGTTGTTGTGTTGGAAGAGGAGCATTAGGGGGGTGGAGCGCAGGAGGGTTGCGTATTGGCGGAGGAGTTGGGATTTTCTGAACTCCGGGGGCTTGTGGGAGGGTGGTTGGGAGGCTGGGTATCGTGCTATGGGGGGAGAGCCTCTTGTCATTTGCTCGTGGGAGGCAGCGGGCGTGATTGCTGCTGTTGTGGCATATTGTCGTCGAATCTTTAAGGGCCGTTTGCATCTCAGGATTGAGGCAATTGCCCTCGAGGGGGGGGCTATTCGTGGCGGCATTCTGAATGGAATATCAGTATAACAATACCTCATTGTGGACTTGTAATTGATTTTACATACCTGTTGGGGTGTTTGACAGAAAGACAGTGAGATGTTCGAGCTCGAAAAGTTCCAATGTAGACTAGCGCACAAAAGTACAGCCTTATATTTCTCAGGTATCAATTTCACTCAACCTTGACGTTGTACACACATTTCACACAATAATAAATCTCCCGGAGAAGGTTCTAAGAGTCTCATTTCAGATCAATTGACTGGAAAAAAATATGGTTTCGGGAGTAGAGCCAAGTGCTCCTCAAATTATCTCCATAACACCCCTGCTCAGAAGACTATGGCCATCTCCAGGTGATAATAATGTCACAGCGGAAGAGATTGCTTTAGCCATATCACATATTTTCACGGATCAATTATCTCCAGTTCAAACAGGTGCTTTGCTCACATGTTTGCATTTCACTGGATGGGATCGAAGGGCAGATGTCATTGCCAAGTGCGCCGAGGCGATGAGAGATGCTGCTTCTCAGATCGACAGGAAGAGATTGGAGGGCGTGGTGAAGGCTCGGGGGAGGCCAGAGGGTGATTACAAAGGAGGGCTTGTAAGTATCATCAAATTACAATGTTTCAACTTCTACTGAACTTTTGCAGTGTGATATCGTTGGAACTGGAGGTGACTCACATCATACCTTCAATATTTCTACGACTTCGTCAATCCTGGCCTCATCTCATCTACTTCTAAGCAAACATGGCAACAGAGCTTCAACTTCGAAATCCGGCTCAGCTGATCTTCTGAATGCTACGTTGCCGACGGCCCCAAATCTCATGGCTGTCACCCCTGAGACCATCTCTAATGTGTACGAAAAGAGCAATTACGCATTCCTCTTTGCTCCCGTCTTCCACCCTGGAATGAAGTACGTTGCTCCCATTCGAAAAGAGCTCGGATGGAGAACGATTTTCAATCTACTCGGACCCCTCGCCAACCCTGTCGAAGGACACATCGAAGCACGACTTCTTGGAGTGGCCAGAAGAGATATTGGGCCAGTCTTCGCGGACGCTTTAAAGATGAGTGGCGCAACGAAGGCCATGGTCGTTTGTGGTGAAGAAGATCTCGATGAGATTAGCTGTGCTGGCAAAACTTACTGCTGGAGATTGGCCAACCGGTCAACTCACAGCAATCCTTCGGCCACTGACGTTGACATCGAGAGCTTTACAATCTCAGCAGCGGATTTCGGACTTCCAGCTCATGCTTTGGCAGATGTCTCGCCTGGAAAGGAGCCTCATGAGAATGCAGAAATCTTGACGAAGCTGCTACAGAATCAGCTACCTCGAGATGATCCAATTCTTCACTTCGTGCTGATGAACACAGCTGCTTTATTCGTTGTCTCAGGGGTATGTGAGGCAGACACCAGCGATCTAGGGCACGGTGATGATGGGAAAGTCATTACGGAGCGAGGTCCAGGTGGAGGTAGATGGAAAGAGGGAGTGAGGAGAGCACGATGGGCAGTGGAGAGTGGTGAGGCTTGGAGACAGTGGAGGGAGTTCGTGGAGGTGAGCAATAGTTTCGAGAAGAACTAACGGGTTGCCTGGATAGATAAAAGTGCTGTTTTGATATAAAAGCTACATGGGGTTTCTACTGGAAAGAATTTCAAAAGTCAGGGACAGCTCTACTGCTGAAGCAAAGATAACGGACCGTTTATCCAACACTGTGCTTCGGAGTACCCGCTTCCTTTCCCTCGCTGTTTGCAGACCCAATGGGTTCATAATGTTTCCGATATCAAAACATTTCTGGATACAATTGTCTAATTGAGCCACGCGGCATTTGACGGTCCGACATCGCTCTCTGCAACCTCCCCACTGCTTCAAACGGCATTACCCAAAAACCCACCCCACCACGTAGCTAGCATGCAAACGGAAACCACATCCATGGGACCAGCAATGACGCGCTTTCTTAATTAACCCGACGCGCGCCGTAATTGTCCCTGGGAGGACCCCATGATCATGGCTTGCTTCCAAACCTCTCCCACTTTACATACGCATTGACTCACCAGAACGAAACAATTGCCCAAGACACCCCTCGCATTATTTGCTGACTCTATAACCGATCATTCCCAACAAGGAACCTACTTTCTGTCCATCCATTGACTTCCCAGAAGCTTATCTGCAGCTTACCCCAGTCAAAATCTCACTCGTCAACGCGGGGCATATTCGACCCCTCCATCCAATCCATAAAACCCCTCCACCGCTCCATTTCCAAAGAAAAAAGATTCTACAACTTGCGCTTGCACTTTCTCAATTCCAAAAAGCTATCTATTTGGCAAAAATGAGCAAGCCGCAAGTTCTCCTTCTCGGAGACATTGATCAGTATACCTATCCCCCCCACCTCACGCCCTATGTTTCCCCGCAAGGCTCCTGTTCCCTCTACTAGAAAATAGAAGCTAATGGATTGTAACACAGTGCGCAGAAAGAATGGGATGCCTTGTCTGAAATCGCGGAGCTGATTGAGCCGAGTGCGAGGAGTAGGGAGGAGTTTATAGAGGAGTGTAAAAGGGGGGCTTTTGATAAGGTGAAGGTCGCGTATCGCACGTTTCAGAGCGTGGCTATTACGGGACTGGTGGATGAGGAGTTGGTTAAGGTTCTGCCGGAGGGATTGAAGTTTATTGCTCATAATGGTATTTTCTATCCCTTCGAAAGGTGGGGGATTAGAGAAGGGAAAGATGGGGGGCTGATTGGAAACAGGAGCTGGCTACGATCAAATCGACATCCACGCTTGCACTGCGCGAGGAATCCATGTCAGCAATGTACCGACGGCTGTGGATGATGCTACGGCGGATACGAATATGTTCCTGATCCTGGGTGCTCTGCGAGGATTCAACACTTGTACGTTCCAACGCTCTCTTCCAAACACTGCAAGTCTAACATATGGATAGCAATGTTCGCCCTCCGTAATGGCCACTGGAAAGGCTCTCCCCCTCCACCTTTAGGCCATGACCCACAAGGAAAAGTCCTCGGAATCCTAGGCATGGGTGGTATCGGCCGAAACCTAAAGAAGAAAGCAGAAGCGTTCGGCATGACATGCCAATACTACAATCGGAATCAGCTCTCAGAGGAGTTGAGCGGGGGAGCAAAGTACGTTAGCTTCGAGGAGCTGTTGAAGACCAGTGATGTGCTGTCTCTGAATCTGCCTCTGAACGTAAGTTCTTATCTCACCCAAGATTTTGAAAATCGAAGAACAGCAAATTAACCAAAACCCCCAGAAACAAACCCGCCACATAATCTCCACCGCAGAATTCGCCCTCATGAAAAAAGGCGTTGTAATAGTCAACACCGCCCGCGGCGCCGTCATGGACGAATCCGCTCTCGTAACCGCTCTACAAAAAGGCCAAGTCTGGTCCTGCGGCCTCGATGTCTTCGAAGAAGAACCCAAAGTACACCCAGGATTAATCGCGAACCCGCATGTGATGCTGGTGCCGCATATGGGGACGTGGACCGTGGAGACGCAGACGAAGATGGAGATTTGGTGTATTGATAATGTGAGGAGTGCGGTGGAGAAGGGACAGTTGATGAGTCCGGTGCCGGAGCAGAAGGGGATGTAGATGCTGGGATTGATGAAGGGGAAAGGGGTGGCTTTCTGCGGTTCGCGGTTTACATGGCTAAGAAGAAGAGAATAAAGACATAGATAGATATCGCATACAAGAATAAAAGCGTTGCCTTACTTCTTTCCCTTCATAAAAACTACTACGTTGCGCTTAACCTGCCCACACCATACAGTAACACAGCTCCCCTGTTCAAAACTTCGGCATCATCCGAAGAATATACAAACCCCTGCCGCATCTCGGGCAACACCTCGGTCTTTTGCACACAGCGCGGGCGGCGGGTTCCTGCATTTCTTTGGTATGCAGTGAGAGAGCGTGATCTACCATACGTATGCAAGTGTGATGTAAATGTGGTATGAAACACTGAAACGTTACTGTGGGACAGGATAGGTACTCTACTTCTCAGTGAGTGACCAGGGTCTGTTTGTTTGCTTCATTCAGAAGCAGCAGAAATTTGGTAGTGTAGATGAGGGCTGGAGATACTCACTTGAGCGTAAAAGGAAAAGGAAAAGGTCAAGCGGTAGTCCAGTCACAAATGGTCTACTACAGAAGTAAGCTTTGGGTTGAGCCCAAAAAATGTAGTAAAAATATAGCCGTCACAACTGTATTTATCTCAACTCAGCTTTCTAATCCTACAGAAGGAAAACCCACTCCCACTCCCCCTCACTCACGTTTCCTCCACTATCCACGCTTCTTAATTGCTCAGAAACCCGCGAATCTAAAAACGAAAGGAGCCGAACCAAGTCAAGCCCATCCTCCACCTTCCTTCCTTCCCATTCATTCATTCTAGAGAGAAGACGCGCGTGTGCAAAAGCAAAAACAGGAGCCGCCAGCCAGGATTTTTGTCTTTCCCCCATCCGTTAAGGTTACATCTGAAGTTGTAGTTATCGCTTTGCAAAATAAAAAAGTAAAAAGAGAGAGAATCTTTCCACTCCATCCCTTGATTTGCTGATTTAGTGTCCGTCTGTGTGACACCTGATCCCGAGAAGTTTAAAGAAAAATATGACCCAGGTTTGTCCCCTTTTTTCAATGCAACAAGGAGAGATTGATGAGTACAATGCAAGAAACGCCGGAAATAATTCCCCCATAAACACCGTTGAAGGAGACCGGGGTGTGCTGTCTTTGGTTTAGGACTGGTAATTGACGAGAATATCTTGCCCCTATCCCGCCCCTTGCTAGCCGAGAATTTGCTGGATGATGTGGGTGATTATTCTGTCTTTACAGGCGAAGCTTGAGCAGGAGCTGGAGCCGGAGCTGGTGCAGGTGCAGCAGCAGGGCTTGGAGGTACTGTCCATGATCGGGTAGCAAGTTCGCAAAGTCTTCTTATGACGTTCGTAGTTCCGCCACCCGTTCCCTCGTCGTTGATAAACTTCTTGGCCACGAGCAACTTGGACTTATTGTCAGATTCGTCGAAGTGAAGTGGCTCATCACTATCCGTGTACTCAGACACTCGGTGACCAAGAGCGCGGACAATAGCAATCGAGTAAAGAACATCACGGTTCTCTCTGCCATCAAGTAGATTTCTCAAGGCACCAATAGTGTCATCAATGGCTTTAGCCGCATTTGGATCATCGTCACGAAGACAGACAAAGTTGCCAAGGGTGTACCAGAACTCGAGTTCCCGAAGTCGGTGATGATCAGTACTTCCAGGAACGGGGGCTGTGAGTTTGTTGCCGGTTGCAACCTTACCAGTCAACAAGTTCTCAAAGACCGTCAGTCTGTTAGCAGCTTCAAGAGCATCATCATTTGGTGGAACAACCGGAGGCTTGTTGTCAGAGTTAACGCCATTAGCGGCAGTCTCTGCAGCAGCAGACGATTGAACCATAGTAGCAAGAGCCCAAACAAGTCTGGCCTCAACACTCGATGTCACCATGATGAGCTTTGGATCAGCGTTGTGACCTGTCTTGGCGAAGTGGGAGAGCAAAAGGCCGAACTTTTGTAGTATGGATGGATCGGAAACCAACTTGTTAACACCTTTCTGCGAGGGGAACCATTTCGATTCGAGGAAGCCTTCGAGGCCGGGAGCGTAGATGCTGTAGTAGAGGTGCTTGGCTTCTTCGAGGAGGGTGGGATCACCGGCAATGTTGCCCGGAGCAAGACCAGGAAGAGGGGCGGCGCCGAGGGCAAGGAGTTGTTCGACCGAGCGTTTTGCTGGAAAAGTCGTGTAAGCCGCTATGTCTTCAAAAAGTGAATTTGAAGGGGAGAAAGAGGATGCACCGCCTCTAAGGTGCGGCGTATCCGATGCAGCAGAGAAGGGACTTGCACTGTGCATCTCTCGTTTCAAATCATCGCGGAAGGTTGGCATACCTGATGTTGTGGGCTGGAAGATATTGCTTGCAGCAGTTGAAGGGGCAGCAGCCTCCAACGCTGGATCAATGGCGGAGGTGTAGTCGAACTGTCCACTGCCAGAGCCAGGTGAACTGACTCCAGCAGAGAGCGCGGGATCGTAGGCCATGGTCGCAGGGGCACCGTAACCACCCATCATCTGCGGCTGGGTGCCGTATGGATTCGCAGTTGCCAGCGAGCCGGCTTGAGAGGGAGCAGAGCTGGGCGCAGGCTGGATATTTGGGGGACCTGGTTGTTGCTTAAAGATGGGGTCGTAGCCCAAACAATCGCGCTTCGACTTTTGGCAGTTGCGGCACGCTGGGTGGGCTTCGTCGCACTGGTGAGGGTGTCAGCATGCGAGTATGTACACGAGATGAGGTTGAGCAAAACTTTGCTCGACTTCACGATGTCTGCAAATGCGCGCGAGAACGAAAATAAAAAATGAAAATAAAAATCGCTTCTACCCTTTCGCTTTCGGCTCTTGCTGTCCAGCAGCTCATGTGCCTTCGCCTACTTAGGTAGATTCGCTTGCTATAAACGAAAAAGATCCCATCGCGAAGAACGTCGTCCCTCGTCTTACATCCATCAAATCGAAGAAATCACCAGAAATGAAACGCGATGTACTGACCTTGATGCGACGCTTCCTGCACGTCAGGCAGCCAGTCTTGGTCCGCCGCTTGATCTCCTACGCGACCGATGTCAGCAAATACGAATTTCCCTCGCGATTGCGCCGACGTACCTTTTTATGCCGACCGCCGCTCATTACACGCTGGTCGGTGGTGGCCGGGAGTGCATAGCGCATATGGGGATCAGAGGTGACATTATGATAGCCCTGCGGCGGCAATTGACCGCCCGGGCTGTGGTAATATGGTCCTGCCATGGGAGCGACCGGAGGCAGATTTGAAGCCATCTGCTGCTGGTGCTGGTTCGGGTCGAGTGTTCGCATACTCGGGAGGGACATAGAACCGTTGCTGCCGGTAGGAGATGCGCGATAGGGTTCGGACTGTTGGTTGTTGGGAGGAGGATAGTTGTAGTTGGAGGTGGAGAGAGACGGCGATGGATAGGAAGTCGGGCTCGGATAGTTCGCGGGTTGACGGGTTTGGCCAGCTTGCTGCTGCTGCTGCTGCTGGGCACTCGACATTGATGGCGACGACGGCGCAGAGCCGTTCTGTAGATGTGAGTGTGAAGAAAGGTGAGGGGAGTTCCTGTTATTCTGCTGCGCCATAGTCCAGCGACGCGGTTGCAGGACGAGATAGGTAGGGTACTGTAGGGTACTGTAGGGTAGTGTCTGGCTGACGGATCGAGGTGTCGCCTTGCAGCGCAGCGGTGATTTTGATTTTGATTTTAGTCAAGTGCAAAACACGGACACGACGGATGGCGGCTGAAGATTAAAAATGAAATATAATGCAGCAGCACGCCGACGCAGGCCCACGCTGCAGCTCCGGTGCAAGTGCAAGTGCAAGGCCGTCTGGATATCTGAATGATACCTAGCAGATCTGCCTCTTACTCTCTCTCTTCGGAACAGACGAATCTGGTAGGGCGCGCGGGCTGTCGATGGGTGTCGCTAAGGAACCGAGAATGTTCTTCGCGAAACGAAAGGGTGGATTTTTTTGCGGATGCGGTTGGGTTGCGGTTGCGGTTGCGGTTGCAGTGGAAAAGCGTGGTTTCTGGGGAGGCAGGAAGTTCGGAGTCGGGAAAAGAGATTGAGATTATTGAATTACTATGAGCACACGCCTGCCACCTGCACGCCTGAGCAAAGAACAGAATTTTCAGGCCTGAACTCTTGAACCACCACCACCGCCGAAGCTGCACATTTTAATCCCCAAGGCTGCGGGCTGCGGGCTGCGATTTAACGCCTTTAGGTCTAGCGTGTGGCCGAAGACTGAAATAAATAATTATTCCTCACTCCTGGGCGTCGTAATATTCTGATTTAATATTCCCTAGAGTTCATTCAGAGAAAACATTTAGGTACAGAGTATTCAGAGTATTCAGAGTATTCTTCGTTCTCATGTTCTGCTGTTCCAGTCAGTGAGTGCAGTAGGTACCTGTAGTGAGCGAGTCTGAAAACCATGCGATGTTCTTGCCCGCCTCGCATAAGGTACCTAGGCTCAGACTCCAAAGCACCACCGGAAGATCACTGAAGTTTGTTTGGCCTACCTCCTCGATCCTAGCGATGGAAGCCCCGAATGGAAGCTTTCGAAGCTTCTTCAGGCGCTGTTCCTTCCTGCGAGTGCCACGGGAACGAGCACCGTCGAGGAAAAGCCCGCCGCATTCTGTGCATAACCGGAAGGGCTAACGAGTAACGGCAGTGATCTTGTGCCTGGCATGGGCTGGATATTGACAAGGTCTTTATTTCTCCAGCCCGCCTGTCTGTCGCTGTGCAGCGCATCGCATCCATGGCATGAACCTGTAGAATTTATTACTGTACGGTACTGATCTATCTTGACCCCTTTCTTTCTCCCTCCCTCCATCCATCCAGCTTCCCATCCGACCGCTCCGTCAGCCAGCTGAAATGCACCGTCCATGTCCGACTCAGCTTCAAGTAGAACACTTCGATGCAGATTGACGACCGCCCAATGATAGGCTGACAATGCTTTACCCATAGTAGGATTCAGTCTCGCCGCGAGATTACCTTACCTCACTCACCTCACGTTTAGCCCCCTACAAGACCAGACGAGACTAATACCTGGTTGCGTGTTCATGGGCTGTTCCATCAAGCATAAAGAAAAGGCCATACTGTAACCACAGCCCTCGGACTCCACCTCACACTGTTTGAAACAAACCTACAGTATGCATCTCGTTTCGTCTTCGTCTACGATCCCCAGTCCAGTCTCCTATCTCAACAACCATATCATATCATATCACCGCAAAAACCACGAGTGACGAATCCCACATGCCACTCGCCTTTACGCACTTACTTTGTACAACCTGCGTGCGCGTCTTCCCTCTCCTTCTAGAATGCCTCCGGGATAGTGAAGGCCCGCGAAGGATGCATCTTACAGCATGGCACAGACACAGGTACGTACCGGTGGGCTTGCATGAGCATGAATAGACCGAGAAATGCTTGCTTTTGCCGGCTTCATATACCATGCAGTATAGCTGAGATTTTCCTCAAGTCTGGAATATCTAGAGTATTTCATTTACATCTTTTCGATTCACTGAAAAAGGTACAGAAAGTGAAGTTCAAGTGCTGTTGGTAAATATACGAGGATCTACGGGTAACTGTCTGTCTCTTACTCAGGTCAGATCCGAAGGAGCCAACCCCCTTTCCGATTCGAGTATTTGCCACATGGAAAGCTGCAGTCATTCTGCAGCTGAACCGGTTCACCGATACTCTAATTTTCCATGCCACGAGTACGAGCTGGATTGCCAAATGACATTACAGTGTTTGTTACAAGTTCATGAGGACTCAGAGGATAGGCCGCATTGCAAGGATAAGTGGTCTGTACAACCCCACGATACGAGAGGTAGAGTTTCTACTCGGTCACCGCCCAATTATTTTACATGCCATGCCCTAAATCGTCATCGTCCTTCTCGGGATCATCGCCTGCCTTTGGGCTTTGACTTCTCAAACGAGACCGCCGCATGCATCTTAGGACTGCCTTCCTTGAATGTGAATGAATGCATATCACGTGTGATCCTCCCTCCGCATTGTTCGTCGAGCGGAAGACGGGCCGGCAACCAGTCATAGAGCTTCCCGAGATCCAGAGAGCCTAGAGATGAAACTGACGCGCTGCTGGCATCCTCCTATCCATCTGTGAGCACTCTGGTCCAGTCGAACTTCTTCCATCGCTTCTTGAACCCTTCCAGTCGTTTATCCCCCCGGCTCCATCTGCCCTGCCTCTTTATGACATCAGGCTCAATATCCAACATTCCGCCGATGATCTCTCGGGCAAACAAATCTCCTCGAGGCCATCGGTTCGAATCTTCAACAATATGCCCCAATCCACCATCAATCTCAAACCAGGCATGAAAGTACGGCATTTCTTTGGCGATTGAGCGACGGAATGCTTGTTTGCCCAAACCGTCTCGTGCTCGTGCTGCGGTATCAATCAGTTTCTTATGCTGTGTCCACTCTTCGTCGGAAGACAGGATCGCTTCCTTGAAGAAGGCTGGTGCAGTTTCGCCCAGGCTATATGGTAAGGGCACAGCTTGCATGGCGGCGTGCATTTTTCTCTGCGGGGCGGCGGCGTTCTCATAGAACACAACATCGCGGCCCTGGTCATGATACATGCGTGTCAAGCACTTCATGAAATTTCTGATCTCTTCCCACTCATCGTCATCGCACTCCAAGAGGTTGGTTCTGTGCTGGATCGGGACAATCACTGCACCACCTTCGCTCAGTTCCGGCTCTGTGGGCAAGGTAAGGTAGACTCGTGTAGCTAGTGATATCAGAGGTGCAACAGGAGGCTGGCCCTTGTCCTCCTGATGGCAGAGCTGGCACGAATCTAAAATTCGATTCATCTTCTGGAATTCGCCAATAGCAGCATTCTTCAAATTGATCTCCGACTTTTGAACCCGTTTTGCAAGCTTGTTTGCATTTTCGTCTTGGTAGTCGAGGTCGGTGTCGAATTTGGCGTCTTTTGCGATGCGTTCTGCAGCTTTCATCCCATCACCGCCAGCCTGCCCTTTGGTCCTTCTTTCTTCTCGGACCATATCTTCAATTGTCATATCCTCATTCTCCTCGACCAATCCCCTCTCTCGACCTCTCTTGTTATCAATCGACTTGACCTCACCACGAGTACCAGCTAACATTCTGTTATCCATCTTTCCGAGAACTATCACACCAGGTGTTGAGCCGTTGGAAAAATTGGCCATAGCTTCGTTGTACTCGGCTTCTAATTTCGCAACATCCGGGGAATTCTTTAGCTTGGCCTTCATAAGTTGCGCCTTCATTCGGTTCAAGGCCGTAGAATCCAGTTGAACTGTGGGTTGTACTGGTAATTCCTCCATAATCTCTCCTTGAGGCAAATCCTGGACTCCGCGTGATTGCTCTGGGCTTCTTCTGATACCCAAGTCCATCTTCCTCTCTTGGAACAACTCTCCACTGGGTTTCTCCTTGCCTACGTAACCCTCTCCATAGAGTTTACGGCGTTCTAGTTCAGTTTGCTCCTCTCGAGCATCGTCAAACTCTCGTAGACTCCCAAATCTCTCAATAGCAACCTCATCCACTGATCTTCCACTCTGCTCAGCTTGTGTATAAACAGCCTTAAGCTTCGTCATGCGCCATCCAGCTCCCGAATCACCAAAAGTGTATTCCACTTCGTGCTCTGCATCAATATCTTCTAATTTCTTCCCATCAGCCAAATCTTGTAGATGAAAATTAAGTTCCCTGCTATGAATCTTTAAATCGTAATCTGGCTTTGGAGGCGGCTTCTTCTCCACTTTCTTGACACCCTTTTGCGTGTAATCAAATTCCAATGCCGAAGGATCCGTCATCCATGAATCTCGAGTAAGTTTTGGGGTATTTGAGGGCTCTTCATCGTCTGGTATTGGTAAATCCTCGTGTGGATCGGTGGTCTTCTCATGCTTATTCTTCCGATAGGTATCCTCCTCGACCTCCCTCGTCGAATGCCGTGATCGTTTATGCCTGTGATCGTCGCGCTCTCGCTCATCATCCCTGGATCTGTGGTGCTTCGACTGATGCCTGTCCCCATCTGAGTCGTCATGATCTCTTGATCTGTGGTGTTTTGACCGGTGATGTCTATGCTTGCTCTTCTCCTTACTCCCAGCTTTCTCCTCCCGTTCCCGCGCCTTCTTTTCCTCCGCCAAAGCTTTTTCGAATTCGTCGAGTCCGTCCATTGTTGGGGATTGACGAATATGGTGTGAGGATCGAAAAGCTGGGAAGCGACGGAGCTTGAAGCTTGTCCAAAATTCCAAGCGAAAACATCCCACTTCGCCCCGCATCAAACTTTCTCCGCGACATCCTGTCCCGCAATCTCAACTTCAACACTTCTACAGCAACAATAGACCTCGAGTATGGCGGCACCACAAGCAGCTCCAGGCGCTCAGCCTGTAGCCATCGTCTGCGTGGGCATGGCTGGTACGTCCTCTCCCCTCGAATACCTCTATTCCAAGCACCCTCTAATTCCCCTCCAGGCTCAGGCAAAACCACCTTCATGCAAAGAATAAACTCCCACCTACACTCTCAAAAGACACCTCCCTATGTAATTAACCTCGACCCCGCCGTTCGTACCGTTCCCTTCGATAGCAATATCGACATCCGCGATTCGGTGAACTACAAAGAAGTAATGAAGTCCTACAACCTAGGCCCAAACGGCGGCATCCTCACCTCTTTAAACCTGTTCGCCACAAAAATAGACCAGATTCTTACTCTCCTCGAAAAGCGCACCTCTCCTGACCCGGCGCAGCCAGAAAAGATCCCTATTAAGAATATATTGGTTGATACACCGGGACAAATCGAGGTTTTTGTTTGGAGTGCTAGTGGAAGTATATTGCTTGATAGTCTGGCGTCTACGTTCCCAACGGTGATCGCATATGTGATCGATACACCACGGACAGCGAGCACGAGTACTTTTATGAGTAACATGCTGTATGCATGCAGTATTCTCTACAAAACAAAGCTGCCTATGATTCTCGTATTCAACAAAACAGACGTCAAAGACGCGGAGTTTGCAAAGGAGTGGATGACCGATTTCGAAGCGTTCCAGATGGCACTTAAGGAAGAAGAGGAGGAGGGCAGTTTTGGCGGCATGGAAGGGGGCGGAAGTGGGTATATGGGCAGTTTGCTGAATAGTATGAGTTTGATGCTCGAGGAGTTTTATAGCCATTTGAGTGTGGTGGGTGTTAGCGCTATGACTGGAGCGGGGATCAATGAGTTTTTTGAGGCGGTTGGAGAAAAGGCACAAGAATTTGAGAGAGATTATAAGCCGGAATTGGAACGCAAGAAGAAGGCGAGGGAAGAGGAGAAGATTAAGAATCGGGAGAAGGAGTTGGGAAGGCTGATGAAGGATATGGCTGTTTCTGGGGAGCCGTCCTCGAAGAAACCCGAGAAGCCGGAGACGGATATGGACACGCTGAGTGATATGGAGGATGATGCGGACGAGGATGATGAAGAGGGCGATGATAGTCTTGCTGCGAGGTATAAGCAAGCTTTAGCAGATTCTGGGGGCGAGAAACCTGGCAACGACGATTACAGCTTCGCGCGGTACTTGAAAGCAAGCCAGATGAACATTTAGGGGATACAGGGTCCGTCATGGGAAGACGAAAAGGCGTTGAAATAGGCAGCATTGCACGGCGCATCTTGATACCATCCGGAAATTGATTATCCAAATTCAGACCATAGAAGGATTTCTTCATTTCCTTTTTGTCCTTCGTATAGTGTCCCCAGATCTGTGCAGCATGTCTCTGATACCACAAGGGGACCCGTAGATGTAGATATGCTTCGGCTTGCAAATGAATGCCCTCACATCTCATTACTCCAGCCCAACGCCAACCAGCTATGCCCAAATCCATTTCAATCTCAAAGCTTTTGCGCCCTCCCCAGAAATCGCCTCCACCCACCGACCGTCTAATCATTCCCTACTCCCAAGCATCTCGTCATCTCGCCTCAAACTGCACCATCCTATTCACATCCCGTCAGCAACTTTCTCTGGAAGTATTATCTTGCCCGCTTCCAAAGCTTTCCACCCCTCATTCCCCCTCCATCTCTTCACCCCTCCACCACCATCTCCTCTCCCACATCCTCAAAACCAAGCCAAAACAAAACTCACCTCTTAGTCCTCTCCTTATAAAGCACCCGATGCCCACACTCCTTACACCGAATCGGATCGCCCCTCTTAAGCGGTACCTTGCTATTGCAGTCACCACACAGGTAATTGATCGCTGGGCCGTCGACGCCGGTGCCGCTGCTGAAGGCGTCGCGGGTTGGTTGCGGGGCTGTGACGGGGGGCTGATAGGCTTCGCGGGACATTTTTGCGGAGTTTTGTGTTGGTTTTTGGTGTTTGGGGAGGCTTGGTTTTGGGAGAGAGGTTGATGGAGGCGGGATGGAATTTCTTTGAAGATGGTCGGGTAATTTTCGGGCAGGGAGGGGCTAGGCTGGATTTGGGGGATCAGGTACAATTTATGGATGAATTTCGTCTGATGTTTTGGGGTTATAGGTGATGGCTTTTCATTATTGTTAGATTGAATAAACTCGGTTCTCATGCATATTTCATGATCTGTCCGTTGTGATTTTCGAATCCACGCATATCTCGATGATCAGTCGTACACGTACAAGGTACAGCTTCTTATGAAGGCACATGATTATTATACAATCAACGACAACGTCAAGACAGGGGTATTAACATTGATTGACAGGACTAGTCTTGTATGTCCATCGCTTGCGTTAAACTATAGCAGAGCCCTCGCCGAAAACGCCGTCCATTTCCTGGGGTATTTACCATGCCTCATGCCCAAACCGTTGCAGAAAAGACATCGCTGATGATAGAGTATGCTGCCTATGTACTGTCCTTACTTGTCAAACACCAGTGCATTAATTATATCCGTGCCATTCCAACCCTGTGCCTTTAATGATTTTTTGTCCTCGAGGAGTCTCCCCATGTAGTTCAGCCTGATCCTTTTAGGTGCCTCGAGCTGTGAGAAACAATTAGCATGGGGAACCCCTAAACTGATCAAGACAAGACAGCTCACCCCTATCTCGTCGACGATCTGTCGCACCACCAAACGGACAGAGACGTCTTGCCCGACCCTAACGACTTTATCAGGTTGTGGATTACTGAAGCGCACCCTCACATCCACTAGGTCCGCCTCATTAAGAACGTCCTTTCCCTTCTCCTCCCTGCGTCTCAAAATCTCATCCTCGTCTAACTCTTCACTCTCTCCTTCCTCGTTAGACCCTCCACCAGCACCCCCAGGCTGAATAGACGGCTCTGGAGACGGCGCGAGGTTCTGTGGATCAGAAACTATATGTCTTGGCAAATCGTAGGATGCTCCAAAACGATCGTAGACACGCTTTGTCAGGTCACCATTGGGTACCGTTATTTCCGCGGCTTCGAGTATATAATGGGCAGTCCCTAGCCCTCCATCGGTATCCCCAGGATCACCGCCTTGCCATAATACCTCCAGTGCGGATTGTATAGCCCCCCATATCTCTGGTCGCCCTGTGACTCTAGTTTCAAAGAAAGCCCTTCGTTCGTTATCTAAAGTTTTTCGTGTCCAAGTATTTTGACCATTTTTAGTGTTCCATCTCTTGGGAATCCTTAACGGGTCGGCCGGGGAAGGATCGACTGGCCCACTACTGCTTTGTCCAGTCCCGTTTCTTCCAGTTGGCAAATGGGTACCGGTTCTTGGAGGACGAGCGCTGTGATTAGAATTATTTGTAGAGGGTCTATGGAGTTGATTTTGAGATTGCGGCTGTGAGGAATTAATTGCGCGTGAGGAGGAGTTGTGCGGATTGGGTTGGTTTTCGTATGGAGATTCGGTTCTAGAAGCACAGCAGCCCTAGAGATCTCAGTACTTGATTCGCTTCGATCATCTTGAGAGAAGGAGGCGAGAGCTTACCATGGCTCCTCTCTCATCAAATTCGTAGAACGTATTGTTGAAGAACGAACTTTGGGTATCAAGCAATTGACAGCACGCCTCCCAAAATGAATAATACCGCAAACTAAGCAATATGTAGAAGCCAAAAAAAAATGCAGGAATAAAGCAATTGAGCGACCTTTAGTAATGCAAGAGCGATGCCCGTATGAAGACTGATTGAATGTTTATGTTGTCGGTCGCATTGTGCTGTATGAGGAGAAAAAGAGAAGATCAGTTGAAGTCATAGAGAAGGTCCAGGCCACGAGCAGGGGTGTTCCTTCCAATGTGGCACTGTGCAGCAAACGAGCCGTGCCACGAGTAACTTGACAATTTGGGGGGAGTTCCTTCCATTTATTCGTTTATTTCTGAAGCACTATATCAATTACAACCACTCATTGGTCTTATATGACGTTGATGAAACGCATCTGATAATAATTGCCTCTTTGATGTAACAATACAATTTCCTGTTGGATTCTTAGGGATGACGAGGCCTTTACTGTAGATCCACGCCACGCCTCTATCGGTGGTTTGGATGGACTGATCTAGCCGCGACGTTTCCTTCAGAGGCAATGCAAGTCAAATTACGCAGCTAGGCATTACAGTATGTAACTTTGATATAAATTTCTAGCCTTTTACTTGCTCAGAGCTCCGATGTGGATTAACCAGTGTTTGGACAGCACTTATAGTGCCCATATGGCACTTACCGACTTACTCTGATCACAATAAGCCAGTCATGAAATACGCACATGATTGGAGAGCCAATGGTAATTGTACTAATAACACACCGCGTTGGTGGTAACGTTGGCTGTCCAATGATTAGTGAGACGTTCCAGAACCAGGGACCTGGGTCAGGAGATTCGGAAGACTCGGGAGACTTGGGTTTATCATGCATGCTGGTACACGCGTTCGAACGTGGACACTTCGGAACAGGAAATGTGGGAAATTTATTATCATTGTCTATCTACATTTTGTCCCTGCCGTCTCTTACACTCTTTAAGTACCTCGCATCTTGGATCTGCAGGTTGGAGTTAGCACCTGTCTATTGAAAGCTTTCATGTGATGAGTGGCAGGAACGTGAGTAACTTTCTCAGTTCTCCAAGGTGAAATATATGTTTCTTCAAGGTTGTAACTCTGAAAGAACACAGCGAAAATATTTGGATTCATCAGGTGACGTGTAATTAGGGTGTGAAAAGGAAATAGGAACATACCTTGTGACTGTTTGTTGTGCAGTGAGGAGTTAGAATAATTACCTATGCAGTAACAGCAGTGTTAGCGATGCTCGAGAAGAGATGATGAGGATATGTCAAGTGCATAAGATGCAAAGACCCATAAAGCAAATCTCAGGCTGGGAATTAGTTAGCTTAGATCGAGAGATGAGAGGGGAGGGACATACCTCATTAAATCAGATTTTTTGTAATGCGTTCAGTAGCCAGCCGAAGCCGGCTTCAAACAGTGTGAATAAGTTTCATCATTTGATGCCATGGTCTGCCAAAAGAAAAGAGGAGGAAATGTATTGTTTACCTAAATGAAAGATATGTTAGCAGAAGCTCAGCACCTGGTGGTATCAAGTGGTGATGAGGGCATCATGCAATTGGATCAGCTGACGAGTTCTCAACAAGCACTTCCCTACCGTCTACCCTCACAAGGTTTGTACGCCTTGCTTGTATGAGAAGTAGGGGCGAGAGTGCGCAGTCTGTCCGCCCGTTCGTTCAAAGTTCGTCATGGTATGCATGGGTTTAAAGTGTCTTGAAAAGGAGAGTATGTACCTATGCCAATATTGTGGTTAGCAAAGAGTTTTTCAGCAGTATGAAAGAAGTATTGCAATGATAGAGAATGGGTCAGACAAGGCTGAAACTTTTAAAGAGACGGAATCTACATGATAACTTCAGTTCGAGGATTCCTAGATTTGTCATTGAATCATCACACCCAGTGTGGCAGCTGCAGGCCATAAAAAAAAAGATGAAAATTCTTCAATGTACCTTTTGATATTGAATTTCAAGCAGCGCGTCTTGCGCAACAGCTATGGAAATACTGCAGAGGGTCAGCGATAGTCTCGGAAACCAAAGCAATGCCACAGGCAGTAAGGTAGAGACTCAGAATAATAGTTACAAATCCCCATTGTGATGTAAGAGTTGGATTGTTCAATTATGTGTTCTTCTCATCATTGAATTGGGTGGGGGGAATTTGAAAGAGGTTGAGGGCTTACCATTGTTTTTAGGAGCTTGACTGATGGAGAGCAGTCATACTCGTAGTGTGTCAATCATCGAGACGCTGATGCACATCTCAAAGCAATTGTTGCAAGCAATATTTGCTGTTGCATCGTGTCGCGTTGTTGTTTGGAAGAGGTTGAAGAAGTTGGAGCCCGAGAATATTTTGCGCGGAGGTGGGAACGATTTTCTTAGCGGCTCTTAGCTTGAGACTAGTCGCATAAGGCTAGGCTGAATAATTAGCCACTTGTGGCTGAGACCTTGATATCAAGTGGCGAACTCCCCTCATCAACTCCCTTTCCTCCTCCATCTGAAGATACATTCTTGAGAAGCTGTCAACATGGCTTCCTCAGGAGGCATCTGGGCTCCTATAGCCATTAGGAGCTTCAAGTAAGTTGTTCTCTTCAACAAATAAAACCCAAAGCTGGCTACAGTCCCAGTCCCCCGCATTCCGAGTGCTAACAATGACACAGGCATGCCTTCAAGAAAGTATCGACTCTTCTCAGAACGCGCCTTACAAAGGAGATAGCGAAACCCCTCCAACATGAAGCCCAACCTATACTCGTACGAGCATCACCGCGTCAACCCATTCATCCGGTAGCCGCTCTCCGCCAAAGCAAGGGAAGATGGTATACAACTCACAGCACCATCAATGCTGGTGTTCGCCGATTTATGAGCACTGGAGCAGCCCATGCTCCAAAGTTCAACCGAGCTTCATTTCCATCATCTGCAACTGCTCGAGCCGTTGGTCGATTGACAACTAGAGCTCCTTTTGCTTCGACTTTACGCCCAAACCTCACGGGAGGCGCTCTCCCACGGACTGCCGGAGGTTATAGTTTGGGTGGTGGACGTGCAGGTGCTCGTTTTTTCTCTCACACACCTGCTGCTCCAGCTCAGGTCATCAACAATGTCTCACAGGCCGTCAGAGCTTTTGCCCTTTCCGGTCAGAAGGCACAATTTGATGGCATAACACCTACTGGGGAGAAGAAGTACCGCGCAGTCACCAATCTCCAGGAAGAGACTACACGCAAGATGCGATCATTTGCCAAGCATACTCCTGGTTCATTCATCGACTTCCACGTCAACCCAACCGTTACTGCCCTTACTCCTCTTGGCGCTGGATTCCCCTTTGGCTCAGCCATGGAGATGTCCGCACCAAATCTCAACACGGAGGGCTTCTTGGATGTTCTTTCCGTTGACTTCTCCCGCGCGTTGAAAGATCTCGCTGCCACAATGAACGATTTGAAACGCCTCTCAGCATTAGGCGATCTCCCAATCACCTTGGAAGACAAGTCTACTCTCAGAGTTAGGTTTCCTGGCTGTGACGCCGAGACTGTGAACGCCTTATGCAACGAAATTGGGGTCCAGCGAGGTATCATTTACCAGGATGAGGACTTCGACCAGAGTTGTGGAGGCGAGGTAGCGTTGATGTTCCCGTTCGCACCAACTTCAGAACATACTCTATCTTCACCAGGTGGCTCATTGAGGTCACAAACAGGACACGATTTTGAAGAGTTCGAGGAAGACTTCAACGGAAACCCATGGCTTGAAGACTGTGAAAGCCTAGAGGATTCCAGCGAACATGAATCGGCATATTTCAGCAAGCCGAGCCCGAACCAAAGCTCTGACTATGAGGGGCTCGAGGGCATCTATCGATTTATCGAGGAGTGCGATAATGCACGGAGGATATGATGTATCTATAGTTTCATTTGTCTTTGTTATTAGGATACAGGACCGGCAATAGTCCATCGGCTAGGTGCTAAGGAGGAGTAGATAAGCTGAGCAGGAGGACTGAACGTTCGCTCAGTACAATTGGTTTCCTTAGTTTAGCAATTGAATTTGAAATTTGACTAAGAATATGTGGGTTGTTGCTGAAGTGGGACGCGTGATACCAACCATGAAACACACGAGGCCAGAGTACTTACAGAAAATAAGCTCTAGAAGTAATAGCCAATTATTCGTAGAGCAAGTGCAAAATGTGAACATCAAGCAGCATTCAGGTTTGAGATCCCGTACGCTCTTGGGATAGGCACACAGTCGCGAGGACAACTTTTGTTTCTTCCGATTAGAAAGGAGGCATCGGTCCTTTTACAATCGGACGGGAGTATGATGAAATCTGGTCTCACACTTCAAGATACTCGGCGGGCACAGGATGACAAGAATTTGGGGTATGCCTTTGTATTTCCTACACAAAAATTTCACTTTACTTAAAACCAACCCACATCACCCTTTTGGCAAAAAGCGAAAATCTACTCATCATCCCCAAAGAAAACCTTAATCGGCAACCACGCATCCCCACAAACCTTAAACCGATCCTTCAACCCATCCAACTTCGTGACCTCCTCATCCGTCAAGCTCCATCCATCAAGCTCATAATTCGCCTCAATACGATCCTTGTTCACACTCTTAGGGATAACCGACCAGCCCTTTTGGAGTCCCCAGGCGAGGAGGACCTGTTGGGGAGTCTTACCCTTGGCTTTGGCGAGCGAGAGGAGAGTCTCGTCTTTGTAGAGGGGCGAGTCGGTGGAGCCCAGGCAGGAGTAGCCGGTGCTGTGGATTCCTTTGGATGTGTTGTATGCGACGAGCTTGGGGGATGGGTTGTTGGGGTGGAGTTCGATTTGGTTTACTGCTGGGACGATCTGAGAGGAGTTAATTTTGAGATCTTGCTTCAAGAACGAATAAATAAGAACTTACCTTGCAAGATGGATCATTGAGCAGAATTTCCAAGTTCTTGATAGCAAAGTTGGAGACACCGATGTTCTTGACTTTGCCGGTAGCAGGGAGCTTCTGCATCTCTTGCCATGTCTTGATGAAATCCCAGTCTGGGAGATGCTTCTTCAGGTCTGTAGGGTCGGTGGAACATGGCCAGTGCATGAGATAAAGATCAACATAGTCAACACCTAGCGACTTCAGGGAGGAGTCAATTCCCTCTTGAACGCGCTTGTGCCATGGGTTATCGAGCTTGGTGGTGAGCCAGATCTCTTCGCGGGGAACTCCAGAGTTCTTGATGCCACGTCCGACTTCGGCCTCATTGCCATACGCAAGCTGATTTCTAATCAGTCTGGATCCCTTTTACAGAGAATAGTTTCACAAACCGCGGTATCGATGTGACGGTAACCTTTCTTAAGGGCAATCTCAACAGCCTTCTCGACCTCGTTGGGCTTGGATTGCCAGGTACCAAGTCCAAGAGCTGGAATCTTGGCCCCAGTGTTGAGGGTATATGTCTTTCTGTTTAGGTGGGCTTGTGAGCTGAATGGCCTGGCATACGAAAGCTGGGAGGTCACGCTGGCAAGTCTCCGCAGACTACTGCTTTGACATGAATAAGAGGCGCCTGAGAGCGCCGGGCAGACTTACGAAGTAGCGTTGGTGGCTGCCATTTTGAATTTTGGGTATATGTAAAGGGTGGTGTATGAGATTGAAGGGAGAAATAAGAATTTGAAAGTGGGAGCAAGGGAAACGCGTTCTACTTATACCTGCCGCGACACTTTGTCAAGACTTGCGCCTCACGACGAACAATTCTCCGTAAAAATGCAGCAGGATGACGCCAAAGGGTTTTGCAGCACCAATCCCAGACCTCGGTGCCAAACTATGCTAAATCAAGTAGTCTTGAGACCTATCCCACCTTTCGAAATTCACCGAAGTGACAATATTTGTGCCGCCTCCAGCGATGATGGAGGGGCTAGGAGGGCTAGGAGGGGCAGACTGGGGCATGCTATACGCGTGGGGCATGTTGTGGAGTAGTGAGGCTTGGGCTTGGGACCTTGGGACACTTGTTGCTTTCAGCCTGAATTGACCCGATGGCATGCGCGCCTATCAGATTGAAGGGCGTTTTCTTATACCATTGACGTATCTTCTTAAAGTCCTTCAATCGCCGCCGGGCGTTGTCTTCCGCTGAGTGAAACTCGGCGAAGTCGCGCATCAGGAAGTTTTCCAAAGGCCAAAGGCGGCATCTATCAGGGGCAGATGAGGCAACAAGACAGCATGCCAAATTCTCATAGACAATGGAACCAAAATCAAATCAGAAAAGGAAGCTGCAAGCTGCAAATTGAGCAAGTAGGTGCGGCAATATTTCCCGATCGAGAACCGCCTTGTCATGTGAGCTCGGCCCGACCCCATGCCGATGCTGAGCAACGGGCAAGGGCAGCTTCAATAATGCAGCGCGGCTGAAGAGCTCCTCGAATCTTGTCCTTCTCGAATCAAAGCAAAATGTCTTCAGGCTTCGTATCTGGCGGCACCGCAGATGCCCCCATCGAGCGGAGCGATGAGTGGCTCGCTGCGCAAAAGGAACTCGATGCCAATGCTATGCGAAAGGCAGAGGCAGCAAGACAACCCGAGGGCAAAAGCTTGTTCGAGACCTTAGAAGCCAATAAAGGTATATATTTTAAATCGCCGTCTCCAGACTTGCCTCTGCCATTAGTTCTTGGGCTGATCACGTAGGGGTGCGTTGAAATAACTAGCTGCCAAACAAGAAGCATTCGAAGAAGCAAATCGACTCAAGAATCAATTCCGCGCTCTCGACGAAGATGAGGTGGAGTTTCTGGACTCGGTCATGGAAAGCACGCGCGCTGAAGAGGAGAGAGTGAAGAAGGAAACAGCAGAAGGGCTGGCTTTATTTCGACAGCAACAGGAGGAGGCTGACAAGAAGGCACGGCGGGGAAGTGGTGGGGAGGCAGTAGCGGAAGCGGGGTCACCAACTGTCGAGGAAGAAAATTGGGTTGCCGGGGGAAGGAAGCGGAAACGGGCCAAAGAGAAGGAGGTGTTGAAGGGAGTCAAGATTCGGAGATCGTCCACAGCCAATGAGGAGAAACCAACACGTGGTGCACCTTCCTCCACAGACGACAGCGCTGCAATAACGAAAGAGTCTCGCGTTACACTCAGTGCAACTGCGACTCCGGATCGAAAGGCGACTTCCGAGTCCAAACCGAAAACCCCTACAGTTGTAAAGAAGCCCCCAGCTGCTGCGCCAGCAAAACCATCTTTGGGCTTAGTCGATTATGGATCCGATGAGGATGAAGACTGAACCAATTCTATGAATGCCTCGCTGCCTCTGGGCCACTTTCACAAAGTCACTCTAAACAAAGGTATTGAAGGACAGGAAGGTTGGCATATCAAAAATCAATGTGGTATTGGCGTTCTCCATGTTCCCCTGCACCTGGATCAATTTCGTAAGTTACCAAAGCAAGAGCCGTATGCAAAACCAATGTAGTGTTGGCATTCTCCGTTGTCAATGTCCCAACCTTCCTTGCACAATCGAGACTTCTCATCTCTCACGACCTTCTCGTCCCCTTAACTTCAAAGAACGTCAGCTTTAGTTCAAAAGATTTGGGAAGGTACTGCGGATGTACTTGATATTCAATTGACTACGGTTATTGCAACCAAGCTGGTTATGCTTTTTGAGATCGACCTGGCACTCATTGCACTTCAAGCAGAAGTTCTCAATATGCGCAAATCGTTGATGGGTCAGGAGCTTTTTGGTACCCGCGTGCTGAGTCTTGCAGATCTGGCAGAAGCATTCTGGGTGTCCATTTTTTTCGTGCTTTTGTAGCTCAGCTGCAGTGCCATAGAGGTTGCCACAGTGGCAGGCGTGGGTTTCTTTCTTGACGGTAGGTGTGTTGGTCATTGTGTCGTCTTTTTGGTTTGTAGGTTGTGCTTCGGTGTGTCTTCGAATGTCAGTATGTAGTCAAGTTCTCAAGTTTCTTAATGAGCCCGGCGTTTTTATAACCTCTCGAAGTCTTCAATTCAATTCGAGTCGGGTTGAGATGTGCATACCCTCATTCTACCACTTCCCCTAGATAATCACATACAGCATTGAATGGCGTTTCTTAGTGGACTCAATTTGTGAAATCTTGTTTTCGTATTTGAGACGGTAATTCTCCTTCCTATTTCGTCACTTTCCAATGCATTTTTACAGACTCGTGCAAAGTTTACCTATGAGCAGCCAAGTCCTCAAAGTAATTTCACACAGTGAGCACCAGGTCTCAGCATGTTCAAGCTCTTGATGCGCTCGTAACCCTCTCATGGTAGGATGCGTTTGTCCACACCAGCAAGTGCATTTGATGCCTGTCTTGGATGTGCTGCTTGGTTGCACCTGTTGAACAGTTTCTTTTGCCATTTTGTCAAGTGTTGCTATGAAGTTGTGATTTTATTTGCAGTTCGGGATGTATATCTCAGTGATGGAGTCTAATCAATTGAGTCGGTACTAGGCGTCATATTATAGAGGGCTCGGAACCTTGCGTGTCGTTTAAAGATTGACATGATTGGAGGTCTCTTCCTATTTTCACCCTCATTTGAATCATTACTGTAATTTGTTGGGTCATTCCTACAATCAATACACTACTTGTACTGAGTCACCAGTGTTGAGTTCAGATGCTGAATGAGGAACCCTTTAGGCTACCCCCTTCTGGATTGCTTTGAGGATGGGTTTAAACGCAGGGGTGTCTGGAAAATGGCACTGAACATTGCGGACTTTCAATGTCCCACCTGAGTTGGACATTGTAGGGATTGAAGAGAGCCAGCGCTTTAGAGTCCAATGCTGACTGGGTTCAGTTCCAGTTCTTCCGTAGCATTCAACGGAACGCGTGGAACCAGTATTTCAGTGAACGCGGAGTTGACTTTTTAATCAGGCTAAATATGAGTTTTAGCTGACGTGATCGAGGGCGAAAGGATTGAAGCGAGCAGAGTTCAATACTAACTGGGTTTTACTTCTGAGTTTTCTGTATCTTTCAACGAAAGCATGATACGAATACATCGGCGAATGCGGAGTCGCGTTTACATTCAGGCTAAATAGAAGCTTTAGCTCGCGCGGACTTACAGAGCGGAGAAAAACTTTAAGCCGCTTCTCTTAGTCAGTGAACATCATTCCTAGAATAGGCATGGGGCTCCCCGAATCTTGGCTGCATCAAGTCAAAGCTTGGCCACCCCCCGGGAGGCAAGCGCGGGGAGGAGCATCCTGGTAGTACAATTTAGGAGGGGGTCGCGGGAACTTTAACGATGACAGTGAGACCCAACGTAAGCCAACAGGAACGATACTACCGCAGAAGAAGATAAAAAGGGTCATGATGGCCTCCAGAATCACCGACTTCTGGTCAGTCACTTACCAGAATTTCGACAATGGCTCGTTTCCAGGTCACCCAATTGCAAGTCCTCAGTGCACTGGCATTGCTTGCACCTTCATTTACGCACGCACAAGACAACACCAGTTATGTGGACTACAACGTCGAACCTCAACCAAGTCTGTATGAGCAGACCGTTGCTACTCCACTACTTTCAGGTTTCCCTGATTGCAAGTCGGGTCCTTTGAGCAGCACTGCAGCATGCAACACTTCCACCAATTCTTATGAGCGAGCCCAAGCACTGATCTCACTCTTCACTCTCGAAGAGCTGATCGTGAACACCCAAAACAATGCCCCTGGTGTTCCTCGTCTGGGACTACCCAATTACCAAGTCTGGAATGAGGCATTGCACGGGCTTACTCATAACAATATGAGCGATTCTGGAGAGTGGAGCTGGGCCACTTCGTTCCCTCAACCAATTCTCTCCATGGCATCGCTGAACCGCACCTTGATCAATCAAATTGGATCCATTATTTCGACACAAGGTCGTGCTTTCAACAATGATGGTCGCTATGGCTTGAATAGCTACGCCCCCAACATCAATGGCTTCCGCGCTCCTGTTTGGGGCCGAGGCCAAGAAACTCCAGGAGAGGATGCTGCTTTTCTGAGCTCGGCTTATACCTACGAATATATCACCGGTCTCCAAGGCGGCGTTGATCCCGAACATCTGAAGATCATTGCCACCGCAAAGCATTTTGCTGGGTACGACATTGAAAACTGGAACAACCACTCGCGTCTAGGGAACGACGTCAGTATTTCTCAACAAGATCTTTCGGACTACTATACACCTCAATTTCTAGCCGCTGCTCGTTACGCCAAGACCCACAGTCTTATGTGCTCGTACAACGCCGTAAATGGGGTACCCAGCTGTGCCAATTCATTCTTCCTCCAGACGCTATTACGTGATTCATGGGGCTTTCCTGAACACGGGTACATTTCTTCGGATTGCGATGCCGTCTATAACGTTTTCAACCCGCATTTGTATGCAAACAATGTATCGGTGGCTAATGCCGATTCCATGTTGGCTGGCACGGACATCGACTGCGGGCAGAACTACCCTTATTATCTGAATGACTCCATTACTTCCGGAGAGCTTTCTCGTAACGACATTGAGAAGTCGGTAACTCGTCTCTACACTTCTCTTATTCGTGCTGGCTACTTAGATCATTCCACGGACGTGTACAGCAACCTGAGCTGGAGCGACGTTCAAAGTACGGACGCCTGGAACGTCTCCTACGAGGCTGCGGTCGAAGGAATTGTGCTGCTCAAGAACAACGGGACTCTTCCTCTCTCCAGCTCAATCAAGAGCATAGCTCTCATTGGTCCATGGGCGAACGCAACTACCCAGATGCAGGGTAATTACTTCGGTGCTGCCCCTTACTTGATCAGTCCTCTGGATGCTTTCAAAGCTGCTGGGTTCCAGACCAATTTCGCTCTTGGCACCAATATCTCCAGTGACTCGACAGTGGGCTTTTCGGATGCCCTTAATGCCGCGAAGAACTCTGATGCAATCGTCTATCTCGGCGGAATTGACAACACCGTTGAAGCTGAGGGCATGGACCGTCAAAAAATAACGTGGCCAGGCAACCAGTTAGATCTTATCTCCCAACTGAGCCAAGTGGGAAAGCCATTGGTTGTGCTTCAAATGGGAGGTGGCCAAGTTGACTCATCTTCAATCAAAAGTAATGCCAATGTTGGATCCCTTGTTTGGGGAGGATACCGTACGTATAATTTCTCTTCTAATTGCTAGCATCTCTACCTCCAGTTGCAAAGTCATTCAGTAAACTAATTGCTAATTCATCAAATAGCGGGACAATCTGGCGGTGCTGCGATTGTGGATATCCTGATCGGCAAACAAGCTCCTGCCGGTCGTCTCACCACAACACAATACCCAGCCTCTTACGCAACGGAGTTCGATTTCATGGACATGGGCCTCCGTCCCAATGGCTCCAACCCAGGCCAAACCTACATCTGGTATACCGGAGAGCCAGTGTATCAATTTGGCGACGGACTCTTCTACACCACGTTCAACGAGAGCGCTTCCACGAGCAACAACAGCAAATCCTTCGATCTCAAAACTTTAGTCTCCGCTGCTCACCCTGGATACGCTTACATCGAACAAGTTCCATTCCTCAACTTCAGTGCAACCGTGAAGAATTCAGGTACCGTCGCTTCGCCGTATACCTTCATGGTCTTCGCCAACACAACCAACGCCGGCCCGGCACCATACCCCAACAAATGGCTCGTAGGATTCGATCGTCTTGCCACCATCACGCCAGGCGCTTCATCTACTTTGAATATCGAGATACCCTTGGGTTCTTTAGCTAGAGTTGATGAGAGTGGTGATAAAGTGCTGTATCCTGGGAACTATGAGTTGGCGTTGAATAATGAGAGGTCGGTTGTGATGGGGTTTGAGTTTACTGGGTCACCGGTCGTTTTGGAGAAATGGCCAATGGAGGAGCAGCAGGTGCTGAAATCTGCTTGATTGCATTCTCTGATGCGTGACTTACATACATTTTGAGAAGGGAAATGTTGCTATAGATAATTCGTTTCTAGTAATTGAAAAAATAATACATATTTTACACCCATTTTAGAGGCACAGTGGGCATTCAAGACGTCTCTATCGCTTCTTCTAATCTCTACTCTCATCCACACGCCCAATAACCAGAGCTTGGAGGAACATCTTGGGGACAGGGGGGTAAAGAGAGGAATAGCATCATCAATGGGCGTTCTGATCGGGCTACCGAATCCTGAGTCTCTGAAGTATATGAGCTGAAGGTCTGGGAAAAAGCAGACCGTCAGAAATTTATGGCATGTATTGAATAAGGAAGTTACGGGAGGATGGCACTTGCCAGATTCGCAAGAATTGTTCGTCTCACGAAGATGAAATGTGTTAATGTGCATATCACATTAATTAAATCGCAACCAACTAGTATTTGAGCAGAGTTTCGGAATTTGCGATTGCCATGAAATGACTGTGAGACTTCTCCTTATAGCTGGTGTAGGTCATTCTCCCATCTTCCTACTTTTTCTCATTTTGTTGATGCTCAACCTTGCTCTTGTCGGTGTTGCCAGAGTCGCTCCAATTATTCCACGAACTCTGTTTAGGAATCTTTTGTCTAGAAGGAGAGCATTTGTGAAGGCTTGGAGCGGGGTTTCCGTAGGCCCGTTTTGGGTCCTGCTGGAGCTTCTCACCGCAATCCGGACATTTCTTGTGTATGCTTCTTGAAGGCAAGAGCCTGTTGGCCTTCTCGGGGGACTGGGAATTTTTAGGGGCCATTTATCAATATGATGAAATAAAAATGAGGGGTGAAAGAGAGTTGAAGCAGAGGATCGCATTGATACTGTAACTTGAAGCACGGACGGAAGAGCACTCCAGGCGGGACAGGCCTTTTTTATGACTACCCTTACAATTTCATACACTAGCAAAGCTCTGCTTTCGCACTCACCAGTTGCAGAAGTGGAAATTTTATTATCGAGAGTGACTGGCATGTTGTTTGTTAATGTATGGAAGCTTGAGAATGACTACAGGATTTGTCCGGGTCAATGTGTTTCGAAATTTTCAAACCATTTCAATTCAAGCAAACAATGTGAAAGACTCATCCAGCTTTTCCCAACCCATCCCAGTTCAATGAATCGTCTCCTTCGAATGATGGGACTTTCCTGAAACTTCGATAGGGTAACTTTCGAATTGAAGCAAGCTCTAGATTGAAGTATACACGCACCTTGGAAAACTTTCCGCCAGCATCTGTGAAATGATCCCAGCCAGGCCCTAGCTTAATATCATACAATCTCCCCAACGCCATACAATGCCTCTATCTCATCTGTGTATCTAATAATACACCCATATAAACAGTTCTGATACGTTCCTTATTTTTCATTATAATCCCACCTCTCCGTAGACTTCGACGGTATTCTGAGGTTGTTCCGTCATAATTTCCACGATTCCTTCGCCAACGCCTCTCTCAACTTGGCCGCCAGCTCAGCGGCATCTTCATCATCTAGTTCGCTCCTCTGACCCCTTCCAAACATGGTAAAACTTCGATTCCGTAATTCGGGCGTAAGGGCCGGGCGCGGTATGATGTGAAAATGGACGTGCGGGACGACTTGCGCAGCTGCTGCTCCTACAATCCCCATATCATGAGCATTTATCTCCTATCTTTCAACCGGGGTCTTGAAGTTGGGGCCACAAACCATTATTCTGCACAACATTCCAATCCTCCACCCCCGTAACTTTCATCAACACCCTACTAATCCTCCTGACCCATACCCCCAGCTCCCTCGCTTCATCCTCCGTCACATCGCTAACCTTCTCGTGATGTTTCCTCGTTGTAACCAGCAAATGCCCCGGCGCAAGCGGCATTATATCTAGGAACGCCATGCATAGTGGTGTAGACAGGACGACGAACGCGGAGGGCGAGACCAGCTCTGAATCGGCAGAGGGCGAGGGAGATGGCGGATAATGCGTGGCGATGTTGCAGAATGGGCAACCGGGCTCGGCCATGATTGCGAGGAGTATTGGGTGTGCGCAATGGATGTTATCGCTTGAGGCGCATATTGATGTGTAAGGTCGATGCTGTGATTGAAGTTGCAGTATGTACAGGGCTGTCTCGGAATGTGGGGAAAGCTTGGATGGAGCTTTGGGCGAGCCGAGGTTGGTGTGCGGAATAGGGGCGGGCCCCTTTAATGGATGCGCGTAATATCAGCCGTGACAAGTGACACTTTCATCTCTCTAATTAAAAGCTGCGTTATCATAATATGTTCTTCCAGAAGTCTGGATTATAGAAAGCGGGCTGGCGTAGTGCGTCACACGTGGCTAATGACACTGATGGATGGCTTTTTTTCATAAAAAGAATGATATTTGGTGAAGCTCATCTATGAACTATTATTTCCTCCAGGATATCTCTACTGTATTACATGCTTCTATTATTTCCCGACATACGTCAAAAAAGTTTCTGTATCGGCAATTCGATCCCTAGCTTCGTCTCATTTTCTGTGAACCTCATATTCAAATCGGCTTTCGACAGGTTCGGTCTTGGAAACGGGAGATTACGTTGTTTTCAATCTCTTCCTTAGTCATGCAGAGCCCACCAATGTAGTACTGATTCCAGTCGTGGTGAGCCGCGTGTGAAGGCGTTCCATTCGTTACCGCTTCTAGGTCAGGCGATTGAAAGGGCCATGTGCTTTCAGATGACGCAGAATTTGGGAAGTAGCCTGGGATATCTGGACTATATCCTCCAAAGCCCGGTGCGGAACCTGGCAATGAACCGTATGGAGGTGTGGTTCTAGGAAGCGGCCCTTGCTGCGTATGGGACTCGGGCTGTGAATCATTCAGAAGATAAAGGGGCATTTCCGCCATGTCCGGGCCTTGAGAGAAAAGACTTGGTGTGGATGGTCTGCTCACAGCAAGTGTATGCGATTTCTGAGCAAGCATTGATTTTCGTATGTTGTCCGTCATGCTCTCAGCTGTTGTGCCCGAGCTCATCGTTGGTTGAATCAGTCCATCGGCTTGACCTTGCCCGCATTCTTCATTTGAAGTCGAATTCCGACGCCTCAAGTATTCCTTCATGATCTGCATATATTTTGGGTTTGTGCTGCTGGAAATCTTGTCAGTTCTCTCGTCTCAGGAATTGAATTGGATGTGACTTACTCCCTGGGCAGGCAATTTTTGACAGCTGCCGCAATATCACATGCAGCTTCGCCTGAATCTTCTAGTTCGTCAACAAGGCCTTCAACAGATAGCCAATCCAGATGCCCTTGACCGGTGGTCTGCGGTTTTCCGTGATAACGGGGTAAATGGCATTTCTCAAATCTGCGAGCTAGGGTGTTGTATGGGTCGTTTGGAAGTCCGTTCCTCAGGCTTTCTCTATTTCTTACATGAAGTTAGCATGGGGCATTTGATGAAGGAATTATGCCTACTCTGGCTCGAAACCTTTGTGAAGGGCATAATTGATAATGCAACTCTTCCCCCACCACGGTTTGTTACTCATGCTTTCAAATACAGCATCAGTTGCCTCCCATTGATAAATGTTAGAGCCCATCTTGATCTCGAAGAATGAAGTTAACTCTTGGCCAGAGTCTGGCGAATAGGACTTGGCTTCCTCTCTTATAGCGCTCCGGACTGAGCTTGAGTAAAGAATAAGGCTATAGACTGTGACTATATGCCACTTTGAAGCTTCAACACAAGCAGCCTTAAGTAGGGACGTATTAATGATAATCGAGACTTGAAAAAGCGGACGAGGGTGAGGCGACTAGGGTGCGTTGAAACTATCTGGCACCCCGGCAAGCTAAAACTCCGGAAAACATCTTCTGTATGTGAAAGTTCATGTAATATTAAGTGAAGTACTAGGTACTACAACGCATCAGTGCCCAGGTTCTCCATCCCCTGCGGTCTGGCGGGTAACTGAAGGAGAGGTAGAATGAATAGGTCCATGTTCACGGTCTTCCAAACACCCCGGGGATGTAACGCTGCGGTGTATGACTGGGTGAAGCTAAAATCTAGGGTCCTGGTGGTCCTAAGCATATTCCATCCGCTTCTGCACTTTCGTCTTTGGGGAAGTTTGGGCGCGAAGGCCCCAATACAATAATCGCGTTGAGCCTTACCCATGCCACGCGTGTCACAGGGGCGTTACGGTGAAAGCTAAGGGTGGACGTAAAGTGATGATCGGAAGATCCGAGGCCGGTACTCCCCCCCCTTTCATGAATCTCGGTAGTGCTTATGCTAACTCAGGGGGAAGACATGGACATAGTACCAGATCGATGCCAGTGCAGCATGACAGCTGATACCGGCTCTAGTGAACGATGAAGTCTATATGAAACATGATGATCTGCACTAGGAAATTCTGCTTGTTTCTATGGCTTGGTTCTGTGTTTGAAAATCAACTTTTTTCCTATTTCGATATAGTCTTGCCACCGATTTCACAATTAGCAGAAACTTCACCAAGACCAGCTTATGATTTTGTAGATAAGGCTGGTGTCACCGTTCGACATCTGGGGAAACGAAAGCTGTATGAGAATATAGTTCAGCAACGTGCACTAGATGAAGGTGAGGCTCGTGACATTGAGGAGGCTGCCAGCTTATTTAGGTGCATGTACTATATTCTTACGGTACCAGTACCCACGGCCCCATGGAAACTTGCACATCTGGAGCGCCGAGAGTCCAAAGTCCTTCCAGAGGAGGAAAGGAGGAAGGGAGGAAACAGGGATGACACCCGTCTCTTGGCATCTCCATGCCCGGAAAATTACAGGCCTGGAATGTGTGACGCAACCGCGTTTGTGGCTGCTCTGCGTGCTTCTATCTCAGCTAAAGATGTACGGATGTCGCGCGGGAAAAAATCCCAAGATTACAGGGCCAGGGGGCAGTGACTCTCCAGGATCTTGCTACTACGCTGGAGTTTAAGGGCGGTCCTTGAAGAAACGGGGGGATTTAGGGTCGGGGCACTTCAGGGCTTGCCCTAAGGTCGCCAAAGTGGGTCCAAAACTGTGGATGTCGAGATGTCCTGGAAAAAGTCTTGATGCTTTTTCCCGCGACCTTCGAAGGGACCTGTGAAGCCACACTCGTCTAGCTCAGCGATCTCTCATTTTGTCGGCAATTCTTCAGAAAAGAAAAAAGAAAAATCGCCCAGAAAACAGCTAGAATCCAGAAATGGAAATTCGACAAGTCGGAGCCAACTATTTAGGGTTCAGACGTGGTGTTATGAACTGATTCCAATTTATGACTTTTCGTTGCCCGCAAGAAAAAAAGGTGAAGAAATGCTGGAAAGGTGAGGAATACGACGATTGGTGGCCCGGAAGGCTATGGCTCCATCCCCGGCGAAGATCCTAAGCAGGTCTTCCAGCAGCAGTACATATCTGACCTTCGAGGTAGAATCAGATTTAATCGAGGCGCCTTTTCTAAACGAAGTTGCGTTTGATTGATTTTCTCGGCTTTGACTCTCAGGAGAAAATTGTTCTCCTGATCGCTAGTCAAAATTCCCTGGTGCTGTGCCTTCCAACAGCATTGAATCAATCAATAGTTCTTGGCGAGGGTGCGCGAGGTGGAAATACGGTGGAAAATGATGTGTCGGGGTTTGTAGATGTGTGGATCAAAATTGGAATCGTCGAAGGAAGTGAAATTCAAATTCCGCCGCCCTAGGCCAACCGCGACGAGAGGGACAGTGGCACGGAAGGTAGCGGGAGCCCGCAGATGCTTTTACGAGCACTCGTATCCGCAGGCTATGATCCGCTGCCTCCACTCACGGGTGTACCTAACCCGTGGCAGATCTTCTAAAAAGTTCTTCTGGAAACCTTCCTCTTTCGGAAGCGTCATCCACAACACTGCATGGTGCAGGCACGGTGGAGACCATATGGCCATTTCCAAAGGCATGCTTTGATTAGAAGCCCAGGACAGCCCTGGTAAGAGGAGTCAAGAGACACTTGAAAGGGGTTTAGCGGAGTAGATGAGATTGTTCAACACCCTCCCTAGATAGCATACGGAGTATGTTGCATGCATCCCAAATGGTCCATCACCCTCCTGCACGGTCGGAGCCACCAGAGCCCAGGACGAAGTGAATAAAATATCGGGTTGAAACGAAACCCCCTTACAAGGCCCACGTTTTAAGATATCCGCCTGCCTCTTCGTGGCGCTTGCGCTTCGGTGAATCTTTTTCAGATTTCTGCACGTTTTTATATCTTGCAAGGCTGACTCCGCAGCTCGCTCCCTTCACCTACAGTAAGGTTAGCGCTCCTCATTCCGTACCCGAGCCGAAAATGATCGCTGAAAGTTTTGCTCAAGCCTTTTCAGTTCGTGGGCCGGATGCCAGCAACTAGGTGAGAGAAGGAGACCAGGTCATTCCACGTCTGCCTCTTCTTTTCTTTTGTCCATGGCACATTCCCTGCATTCGCAGCAATCCAGTATCATTCTAGCCTATCGTGCTCTTCTTGTTTTTAATGGTCGACTTTGTTTTGGGGTTCAGACTCTTCTTTTCGAGTGCTTGCCGCTCGTCCAGCGGTGCTAACACCACGACCTCCAGGTGTGAATTCTGTCAGGTAAGCCTTTGCTTTACGCGTCAAGGATCCTCGCTGAAATGGGTGACAATTGTAGACATGGAGCCCTCCCACGATGCAACTCTGAGACGAGGGAATCTAAGAACCTCGACCATGTAATACAACCCCAACGCGACAACGTCATTGGGCCGGACGATGGGCCGTTGCCTGTCTGATGCGAGAGTGCGCTGATGAGACTCGTGGGCTGGTACACATTCCGAATCGAGATATCATCTGAACGCAGACTTGAAGCCTTGAAAGTAACCCTTGCGGAATGGATTGAGATCGTCTGCGTTAACGCCATTATCCTTCGCCCTTTCCCTCCGAGCGATTCCAGTAACAACTTCAGAGTCGGGAATTCTCTTGTATGTTATAAGTCTTCTTGACCCTGACGGCACATCAGCATGAGTCCTAAGAAATGAAGGATTTTCTCACATCTATTGAATTCCTGTGTACACACACTGGTTATTTGAAGGCATGGGTGTTTCGGGATCTGAATCTCTTGATCCTGGTCGTTGGCTGTCGGCATCCAGAAAGAAATTCGGCCACCCTCTACAAGTGAAAGAGCGGCAAAATCTAATATGTCATCAAGCATAGCGAGGAAGCTGTACGGCCGCTTTGGAGGTATGTATCCCTCTTCACTGTAGGTCGTTAGCTCCTCTCCAGTCCAAACGTTGACAGGCACTCACGTGTGATGTGCCTTGCCATCTCTGAAGACTGGCTCTTTTCCCTTCGTAGGATCTCGGCTTCCCAGAACTTTCAGGCCTTCTCGAACTCCATAAGGCGGATCGCAAACAATGCCATCAAACAACCTGGCGGCTCTCAGTGGCGTATTCGTTAGATCCGCAACGAAGCTATCACCAAACTGATTTGTGAGGCCGTATTGAACAAAATTGGCCAACAGATCAGGCCTACCCTTTCCCTTGCCTCTGATACTGCGACCATCAATATCACTACCAAAAGCTAGGGCACCGAAATGCGCACAGGCAACCGGAAAACTACCAGACCCCACGAATGGATCATAGAACAGCTTTCCCGGAGCAGCCAAAGTGATATTAGCCGTGATAAGAGCTAGCTCGGCATCCATAGAAGTAGTGCAAATATACTTCCTCTTCTTCAAATCATACTTCCCAATAACCTCCCTCTCACTGCCCCCAAGAAACCGCCCGAGGTGCACAGCTTGCGGCTCATGGACACCAAGTGCCGCAGCATCAAATTGCCATTCCTCACAGATACAGAAGTCTTGTTCTGCACCTTTCATCCGGATTGGTCCATCGAAACCTAGGAAACGGAAACCTTCGATGAGTTTCCGCTGCTCGGTGGTGGAGCGTGAGCCTTGGAAGGAGTCGACTGAGAATTTGAAAGAGCTGTTCTTATACAGCGGCCAGAGATGTTGGGAGACGCCTCGTACGTTGTCGTGTAAGTCTAGGTAGGTTGAGCCGCTGCCCCAGACTTCGTAGATGGCTTTGGCAAGGATGCTGCGTTTGACGAGTCTTTTTGCTGCTGCTTCTGAAGGAAGCTTTACGAAGCAGAACGGAGACTGAGAGGCATGAGTGACGTTAATTAAGAACAATTAGAAGCACTCACACTTGGACTATATGAGAGAACCTCAAGGCTGATTCCTTCGAGGACTGCAAGGGCTTCAACCTCGGCGAGACGGAATGTCTCGTGGACTTGGGTAAATCTGATCATGTACTCCATCATGTTCGATTATTCGTCTTGAAATAGTGAGCGTGATATGATCCATGTGATTCTGAAGTGTGAAGAGTTCTAAATTCTCAAGATGCCAATTTTAAAAACTGTTTGTAGATGTCTCGTGTGAGTCTTCAAAAATATTCAGGGTCCGGCACTAGCGCCAAAAACATCCCTGTCACTCAAGCTAAACCATATCGGTCCGTCTTCGACCTCGATATCAAATTTCGAACTTTCTTCATCAGAGCCTGCAACATTTTACAAGATGCTAGACTTTCCGGAAGGCACGAAGAATAACCCCAAATGCTACGTTACGCACGGTGTAATGGGACATCTAGACCCAAAGCAACCTCCTGTAAAAAGAAAGCCTTTTGCAGCCATACTGAACCAACAATTTGTGCATAAGGTGCGTGCAGAACTACTAAATTTATCTCAGAAGCTGATGATACTCTTAGGTTGAGCTTGTCTTGCCGGAAGAAATTTACGAGATTCTGAAAAAGGAGGTGTTGGATGAGCTATCGAAACCTTCCTACAGTAGAGTCATCTTGCCATTGAAGGCGCTATTGGAGGGAGAGTTCTTCAATGAGTATATTAAGAAGGGTGTGTGAAATAAAACATATTTTCTTCTTGGCATTTAAACCCTAACTGAATTACAGGGAATATCTTAATGCTTTCGGAAGGCATGTTGGGGGTTGACAACACGTACTTTTTGAGAGAAGGTGCGTTCCACCTGATCAGCGGTTTGGAAGCTGCTAATAAGCTCAGGGATTCTAACTTTGCATCTGGACAAGGAAAGTTATGAACGGGCAGGCATAGTGGGGAAGCCAGACGGCGTGAAGGGCAAGCGCGGAACAAAGCCTCGATGGGGTACAGTTCTAATATATTCTCAATTGGCTTTTTACTGATACTCAATTTACCAGTTGTTGAAATAAACCTACGTCTTCCATCAATGCTTCATGGCAAGAAAGGCTTCGACAGGATCGTATATGCCTTCAAAAATGTTCTCACAACGCCAGTTACGTGGCTATTTCATGATCTGGGAACTGCAGGTAAAACATTCCCAACCTTTCACATTCGCGTACTGACTTCTAAGCTATCACACCTGATCCTCTTGATGCACATTTCCCGACCAAGAAAGCCGTCTCTCCGCAGGTTCTGCAGAACATTCGAGTCAACCTGCCTTGTCTCAAACCACCCAAAGATGTAGATCCTACATATGGCGCTGATTTCGAAGACTATGCCGTCGAGCTTCAGGAGTGGTTCTCTCTAGTCTCACTCGAGAGCCCTCGAATCAACCCAGATGACAAGATCGATTCCTTTTTATCCCGATATGCTCCACCAGGGGACTCTCACACCACCACCAAACTTGTCAAACTAGTATGGGAGGGCTTCCTAGCCCCTACGTGGGTACATAAAACCTTCGTACAAATATTGCTCGCTGCTCCTCGAGACTCGTGGTTTGCGTATTGTGTGGGAGGTTTCGGTGAAGGAATAACAGGTCAAAGCAAGAATTGTACCATACTAAGGCTTCCCGAGGCTCCGAATGAGTACGTTCTCTGGGAGATAGCGTAGATAGTTAATGGTTCGATTATTCAGTCCGACTTCGCACATTTCTGTCCTGGCCCACTTCGCCACGTAAAGCTTCCTCGATGAGTGCCCTCAATTGCCTCTGACCCTCTTCTCCCTGAAAATCCTCTCGAGATGCCAATTCCTCTATCCGTCGTCGGAATTCGGGGTCCGCGACCTCTCCAGCTTCTTCGGGTGCCATAGCTCCAAGATTGACTTGTACTCCCTCAGGCAGTGGAGGAGGATGTGTGCTGTTCGTGGCAGAGTCCTGGACACCGTTCACCCCTGTCAGGCCAGCTTCCAGCTCCTTCATCCGCAGATATACTGCAACCTCTGGGAAGTCTCCCTCCTCAGCAATCTTCTCCCTCGGTGTCTGTCCCTCAATTCCTCTGATTGTGATATCTGCATGTAGCTCCTCCACGAGCACTTTCGCGCACTCCGTAGTTTCTGCCACGAATATCGCAGTCTCTCCATCCTCGTCCTTCAAGTCAACATTAACATGCAGTTCGTTCACGAGTGCTCGAAGTAGGTCCAGGTGGTTATAGGACGCAGCGGCGTGCATCAGGGAGTATCCGTGCTCATCTTGGGAGGAGGCGATAGCGGGGTTCTCTCGCAGAATGGTGAGAAGTCGAGAGGGATTGTCTGCGGCCAGCAGAAAGGGGTTTGGTTGAGTGGTTGACATTGCGAGATGGAAGGAGTACTGTAATTTTAAAAATCTCGAAGATAACGTTTTGGTGCTGTACAAAAAGTGCAACTCCCCCACACAAGGCTGAAATTTTCAAGCGCAAGGCTTCTTGTTTGCCGAAGAGTCATTCCCTGCGCCACATCAACAACAACCTCCCTTTCCAGGATCAGGATCACCATTTAAACAGGCGAAACAAACTTGGGCTAAGAGATCTGACTCAGATCAGGTTTAGGAACAGTCCTAGGAATTTCGGCGAACGAGTCACACCTGGTGATGAGCCGCCCATTCACTGTTCTTGCGGCCTCGAGTTTCACAGCCTCAGTCCTTTTTCCCTTTGTGTCCCAAACATAAAAAGACGTCTTTGTACTTGTTGGATGTTTGTTCTGAAGTGTTATACTACAACACCTTCCCTCTCCTTATTGAAGAAGGCCTATAAAGGCATCAACTCTCTACGCCCTTCTACCGCAATCATACCTCAATTCAATCCTACCATCAGCTTCCACCAAACCGCAATCATGGCTACCGACGTTCCTTACGCGCCCCAAAATGTAGAGGAGGTTCGGACTTTGCTTCGTAACCTCGAAGAGAGCACCACGAAGAAATTAAAGGCGGGTAAGAAGGGGTTCTCTTGCAAGAGCACCGGATACGACGTTGAGGGCTCACCAAAAAAACTTGTCGTCCATTCATGGCGATTTCAAGATTGGGACTATAAGCGCCCCGATCTTCCAACCTACGCCCGTGGTCTTTTCACCGGAAAGAACGAGAATGGCCAGCCAGAAATCTCCGCCCGCGGTTATGACAAGTTCTTCAATACGGATGAAGTAAATGCGACCCAGTGGAGAAATATCGAGAATAACACCAAAGGCCCTTATGAACTCAGTTTGAAGGAGAATGGCTGCATTATATTTCTTAGTGGAATGCATGACGGCACCCTTCTAGTTTGCAGCAAGCACTCCACGGGCGCGAGAAATGAGACACTCAGTCATTCCAAAGCTGCAGAGCGATGGGTTGACAAGCAACTCGCCGCCATTGGCAAGTCACGAGAGGATTTGGCCAGAGAGTTGAGAAAGAGAAATGCTACTGCAGTGGCTGAGCTGTGTGATGATGACTTTGAGGAGCACATCTTGGCTTATGGCAAGGATATTGCAGGACTGTACTTACATGGTATCAACATCAACCTTCCAGAGTTCATGACATACCCAGGTGCTCAAGTACAAGCCTTTGCTGAAGAATGGGGTTTCAGAAAAACCGACTATCTTATGATCGAAGATGTTGCAGCCACGAAGAAGTTCCTCGAGGAGGTAGCAGAGACTGGACATTACAACGGCCGAGATGTTGAGGGTTTCGTGATTCGATGCAAGACCCGGGCATCAAAGTCTGACCGTTATATCGATTGGTTCTTCAAATACAAATTTGAAGAGCCATATCTAATGTATCGTCAATGGCGTGAGTGCACCAAGGCAATCATCTCAGGAAAGCCACCTCGATTCAAGAAACACATTGCGATCACCCAGGAGTACTTGCTTTATGCTCGCAGACAGCTGGCTGAGAACCCCAAGTTGTCCAAGCAATATCAGCAAAATCATGGCATCATTCAGCTGCGCGATGACTTTTTGAAGGAAAAGAATTTGAAGGGATCTGATATCATCCGACAAGAGTATGCTGCAGCCGGTGGTGCTCCCGAAGATGTTTCGAAAAATGTTATTTTGGTCCCAGTTGCCACTCTTGGATGCGGAAAGACTACTATCGCACTTGCTCTCTCCCATTTGTTTGGCTGGGGCCACGTCCAAAACGACAACATCCAGGGCAAGAACCGGCCACCACGGTTTACGAGAAAGGTCTTGGGACAATTGGAGGAATTGCCTGTCGTGTTCGCTGATCGAAACAATGCTCAGCGACACGAGAGAAAGCAATTGCTGGAAGATGTCAAATTAACACATCCCCATGTACGACTTATTGCATTGAACTTCGTACATAGCCCAGATACCATTGCGAAGATTAGGGAGGTTACCCAAGGTAGAGTACTTGCCCGCGGCGACAACCACCAAACCATTCAGGCAGCCACGGACCCAAACAAGTTTATTGGCGTTATGGAAGGATTCATCCACCGGTTTGAGGAGCTGAACATCTACGCCTCGCCAGACGATGGATTTGACAATGTCATTGACCTTGACCCAACTTTGAACTCTCGGGATAACTTGGAGACTGTCATCAGCCAATTGCACGCGACATATCCCAAATTATTCTTTGAAGACATGCCAACAAGCGAGGATCTTGACGAAGCCATGAAAGTTGCCCTGAGCGATTACAAGCCTAGCATCAGATTTGAAATCGGTGCCAAGGGAGGACCCAAGCCACCAAAGAGAGGACAACAAGTAAGAGTCCCGGAACGAAACCGCGATTATTACGCCTTCACTAACGGGGATCCAGAAACAACAACCACTTCCGGCAGCTAAGAAACCACGCTCAATTGAGTACATTTCCGTCACACTTCCAAAGAACGAGATCCTCGATGCCCTCGAAAATGCCTTTGCATCCATTTCCTCGAACAAAGCCCGAATCTTCAGACAACTCCAAGAGAACCGCCGTATCCAACCCGAGTTCCACGTTACGCTCATCCACCGTGCCTCCTCGAGATCCCATCCAGAGCTTTGGGAGAAATACAGCGCATTGAATGCCCAGCTCGACGGCTGGGACAACAAGCTTGGCGATTGTAAGATCATGCTGGAGAAGGTCGTCTGGGATCCTCGTATCATGGCTATCGTTGCTCGCATTGTCGACGCGGATTGGGAGTGTGTCAACGCTATTGCTCACATCACTGTCGGCACGCGCGGGGATGATGTCAAGCCCAAAGAGAGCAATGATCTTCTTTCGAGATGGCTTGAGAATGGAAGCGGGGATGCTACGGGTATTGGTGAGGTTGCTATCGAGGAACGACCTGTGCTCAATGGTACTGTCAAAGCGGTTATGTCGAGAATGAGATAGAGTTCTTTATGAAGTATGATGGGATGACAAAAGCATGCATGGGATTCATTTTGGCGGGCTATTGATTGCATCCTATGGAGCTAGCGGAGCGATATTGCTCATTAGTACTGCATTAGCTTTGAAAATTATTTACCATCTCCTTCAGTCACATCTGCACGTGTATGTATTCGCGATCAGTTTCCCAACTTCTCGCCAAGTGGCATTCAAGCACCCTCTTTCCTTCTCTTAGTACGCGGGTCGTTACTGCCAGCCTGCAAATTTTCGGCTTCCATTTGCTCACTCAATCGTCTCGGCGCCGGCATTCTCGCGCTTTCCTCTCCACTTTGACTTGGCTGCGGCTCACAAATTGTTCACTTTTGCTCAACTCTTGCGAGATCTTATTCTCACCTCACGTATGATTTGTACAGCCTGTGAATAAATTGATTCTGCATACCCTTCTCAGTTGTCGTTTATCAGTTTCAATTCTACACACTTAACAGCAGATTTTTCCTTGACAACAGTGACAGTCCGGGGTATCAATAATGAAATTTCATGCTCAGCCTCGCGGTTCTCCGATGCGAGGACGAGAACAATTTCAAACGTATCGAGTAATGTTTCCAGTGACGCAGAGCTCGTGAGTGCTTCGGCCCTCGTCCCCCTTTCTGAGATTGATGAGGTGGGTGGAGCTTTTATACCTCGTGTGATGCAGTTCGGTGCAGTACAAGATCCTCCCGAGAAGTTTTTTAAGTGGAGCAATTCCCCTCCTCCATTCGCTCTTGCTGTCCTTGAACCGCTGGTCTCTGAGGCTGAATCATGATAGGTTTTTTCAGATGCGGAAAGACTTTTAAATATGACAGAAAACAGTCTTAGGAGGTGAAATTCCGCAGCTTGAACTATTTTTAAGCACACATCCCAATTATCCCACGAGGAACAGTGTCGACCAGCATGTAGTTTTAACCTCTGGTGTATGGATCTCCAATGAAAATGGAAGTTGACAAGGTGCCAGCAGCTCCAATCCTTGGCAGGGCATTCTTGTCTCGGGAGTAGATGTTTTAACATTTCAAATACATCAATTGATTGACGACCACAACGCATGAGAGACTTCTATTTTCGTGTAAAGCTGAAATTGAAACGCCAGGTCATGTGTTGGTGAACAAGTTGCTTGTTTTCCGTTACCAACACGAGGTAGTCTCATGTTGGTTGGTTCTCAGCCTATAAGCGACCGCCGTTGTCTGCGGCTAGCAAGTCGTAACTGCGGCCTCCCTTCCGGGCCGGATCCTTTGAAGCGCTTAAAAGAGCTGATAAGGACGCTGATTTGCGAAAAATCTTTCGCGTAAATGTTAGGCGCAGCCGCTGAAATGTTGTGCGTTGGTGAAGTTGACTCTGAGGTGTGGCTGAGTGAGGCGGAGTGTCATGCACGTAATTGTTGGAACCACACGACATGAAAACCTAGACCTTGAAGAGCCACAGTTTGTGGCGCTTAAAACCCGCATGGAGCTATTTCTGACATGGCAGACAATATACTACGCCTGGAGTCTCTCTACAGTACGAAAAGTTGGTATGAAACACGAAGCCATTTAACGTTGCATGTCAACAAGGCTGACTCGGAATACCTTAACTAAGCCATGATGTAGTTCAGTCAGAAGCCAGTACTTGATAACATACAACTGTATATAAAGAGCAAAAGCCCAGCATCACATCTTGCCTCAAACCAGAACACTCTCAATTCAAGACTACACATCTAACACGATCAACATAATCATCCCTATCACCTTCGTTAAACCTATCAGAATGCATCTCACTTCAATGTCAGCTTTGCTCTTGTTCCTCGGAGCCACCGCCAACGCTATGGGAGGGTATGGGAGCACCTGCTCCATTTCAGCATCCCATGATAATAATAATCTGAACTTTCTGGACGGTCATTGTAAGAACAGTGCCGGGCAAGATGTGGCGGTTCACTTTGACATGAATAAATGCATTGCCGCCGACGAGAATGGAGATATGGTTGTTGGTTTTCCCCATCTTTCTACATGACGTTTTACTGACAATTTTATAGTGTCGCCAAAAGTAAGCTGATCAACCAACCCTCATAATGTATGATGTGCATTCTAACCTAGATCCAACAGCGGTGGTTTCTTCAATTCTTGCAAGCAATCAGAGCCTTGCGGTGCTACCAAAGGCAACTCGATGGAGAATAAATTGGAATGCAAGTGTTCAGGCGTGTATAAAACTTTGGATATGGGTAAGTCGTTGCCCTAAGTTCTTCCTCTAGACGTTGCTAATTAGATTTCTTTGATAAGATGCATGCTTTAGCAATTATGACGGCCAGCTTGGTTGCTGAGACGAGTGTCTAATAGGCGGTTGTGAGAAAATTGATGGGTAGAGAGATATGGTCGCTGGAGATGGGGCGCTGGTTTACTTGGGAATAAAAAATCGACACAATATAATTAGATGCATTTATGTATTTGCTTCACATCAGCTACAGCCTTCAGAATTGGATTGTTGAATCTTCTTTTGAACCACTCTCCGCCTCGCTGAAAGCAATAGGGGGTTACTGTAGGCGGGGTAATAGATGCATGGCGGGGTATGAGTACCCCGCACTTTTTGAACCCCGATGCTAATTATAGTTGCAGTGATTTGTCTTTTTTAAAGAATGATTGTTTCTGAGCATTAAATATAATACCGTCCCTCTGATAGTTTCAGTTCTCCAGGTATTCTCATTGATGATCATGTTGCGGCCCATGAAAAGTTGATGGTACAGTATGATTCAGCTTTCATCATCCTGGAACTCCAGAGACTCAGACCCTAAATGAACTTTTGGCTAGAGAAAATATGCGACTTAGTTTTTTTCAAGTCATTGTATTATTATGATGGAAGTTTTCCAAATTCGCACTCTCTCATACCTATGTGTAGGCTTCTTTGGAGTTCAATTAGGCAGTGAAAATGTGAGCTCTCCTCTGAAAGTGAACACTGGACTCGAGCTACTTCTCAAAGGTCCAAGTTTCACAACCGAGTCCATTCAATCCACTTTCATCACGATATTTCTCAAAAGTGAATGCGAGTATGTAGCAAAAGTATGGAAGCGAACTTCCTTCTCTTCTTCAACACAAACTCAAACATAGCGGAAATCCAACACTCCTCGCCAGTTCTCTCCCACCACCAACAACATGTCTCAAGACGCTTCTACATCCACAGATATCGATTCTGCAAGCTCAGTTTCCCTCAATAGCGAGGACGAAACACTCCACGAAATGGAAGAGTATCACGGCCTCTTCGCCTTTTTCCCTAAGCTGCCTCCCGAACTACGCCGTCCAATCTGGCGATTCGCAATTCCTAATGGTCGTATTGTTGACATCGTCTATGATGAAGAGCAAGACCGCTATTTCAGCTTTCATGCTCAAGTACCCGCAATTCTACGTAAGTTCTGTATCTTGGAATGAGACTCGTCCCCCCTCCATGCGGAATGTTGTTGCACCAATTTTTTCCAAGTCACCTTCATCTAGTTTTCCCGCTTCAATTATGACCGTAGTTTTGTATCTATCATCCAAAAAGAAACAGGACTAATTCCAACTGTGTACTTTCCAAGACGCGTGCTTTGAGTCCCGAGAGGTTGCTTTGCAAACCTACGAAGTTGCCTTTGCAACAAAGACCTATCCTGCCGCCATACCCTTTGATTTCGAGAGAGATTGCATCATGTTCGATGATTGGCTTGCTGGCTGTAATCTCAAAGGTCGTGGTTCATTCCATACGGAGGAAGAATGTTTCGAGGAACTGGATCTCCTTACTGGACCTCTGGATAGGAACGAGCTTGACCGAATACACAATATTGCAATCCCTGAAACATTCAGATTCACGGTCATTGAAGCTGGTTGGCTTTTGACTGTGTATCTGGCGCAGAGATTCCCTCGGCTTAGCTCCCTGTGTTTCTATTTCGAGGATCTCCGTGATCCATACGCTGAAGGCCCCATTACGCTCTTGCCCAACTCACCTTGTCCTACCGAATGCTCAATTTCACGGCTTCACGATAGGTTGATATCACATCTTAATGAGGTCAACGAGGATATCAATGCTGAATCAACTCCCAACAACAGCAAGAACGTCATATAGCATAGCAAGGAACCACTGCAAATACACTTCAAGCATGTATATAGAGGAGTACGTCAGTCACACAAATGCCCCTACGAATATAGTCAAGAGGCTCAGTCTGCTCGGGAAAGCGGCGTCTCTGAAAGACACCAAGCCGCGGAACTTATTCAAGACCCCGAGGAAGACTTTAAGGGAATATCCAAGGAGGACTTTGAGAACTGGTTCAATGACTTCTCATCAAGCGACCAAGACCAAGACCAAGACCAAGACAGCGAATCTGGGGACGAGTTATATATAAACAACAACGAAATCGCGGCCCTCCTCGTAGATGGTATGTTGTTTCTCCAAAACGACGAGCACTTGGAGCTGGACCCCAAAGAGGAGCATTTAATCGAGACTGCAGATCAAATGGGGGAAGAAGAGCTTCGCTCGCTCCTTAGGATGTTCCGAGATACCTTGGTAGAAAGAAACAAGGCGGACTTTTTGGGACACCCCTTGAAGACCCTGGCCGCGAATCAAAACTAGCTCAACACTCACGGGCTGCATATTGGAACCACCAGAACTCATCTTTCTATCTGCAGCATTCATGAAACAGCTTGGAGGAGCTCAGAAGTTTAGTGACTAGAAATTTTGAGGTATAGAAAACAGTCTCATATCCAGATTCTAGCAAAAATGAACAAAATGCTCTCAAGTCAATATTCGCAAGTGGCCAAAAAATACTAAAAAGATTCAAGTTTGAGCGCGAAAACGCGAAAAAGTGAATTGGATAGCTTAGAACAAACGAAAACAACCGACTCCAGTCACTTATGTTCCAGAATTTCCACGACTACCCAGCACTATCAGAAGTAATCTTGACCAAATGTACAGCCCCCCAAAAGTAACAAACAATCATGGGTCACGCCCATTCTAAAGCCAAGAACTTCAACGACTGGTACGAAAAGCTCCACCGGTGCCAAGGTAATACCCATCCCCCATATTTTCGTAGTGTTTTCGTAATCCAGCTCTTCCATAGCATACATCTATCACAAAGCCCCGCTCTTCAAAATTCAAACTGACCCAATCCCAGGCCACAATCTCCCCAAACCTCCCTACAAAGACTGCGACCACTACATTACCGACTGCCCCAACACCTCCGGCTGCCCCTATGACTGCCCCGAATGCACTACCCTCCGCATCGCCATCAAGAACCAAAAACAGGAGGATTTCTGGCAGTCATTGATCGGTCGCTCTCTTTCTAAAGTCAACCTTCCGAGCAATACAAGCAAAACAACCTTTCCTCCCAGGGTTGATAGTTTGCGCAAAGATGTCCCGCAGATATTAGTGAATGGAAGACGACATTCAGTTGGTGGAGGAAGAATGGTGGATGATGAGGTGGAGGAGGAGCTGATGGCGAGAAAATTTGGGACGGTGGGATGTCGTAGGGGACATCTTCCGATGCCTTCCTTTGGATTTAACTTTTTGACTGAGATGGGAGTTGAGGATTGTAATGGAGGTGCGTAGAGAGATGGAGTTGTCGAGTTATCTAGGCATGAGGAATTTTGTTTTGGTATAAGGACTTGGTTGAGAGCGTGAAGGGGGAGTTGATATGGAAACCTATACTGTGAAAAATCTAAGGCAGCTCGTACTAGAAGAATTCTGCTGGTAATAATTAATAGTCTCGCATTTCCCCGAACACCGCCTCTCCACTCCTTGTGCTCCTCGTGCCCCTTGTGCGTAAATTGTCAATTGTCGATCGATGCGCCTTGCGAAGTCAAGAGCGCCATTGGCACACTGTTCGTAGCAAATGAACTTGCGTTTGTCTCATTACCATAGCCTTTTACCTTTCTGATCTCTGATTAGAATATTGAATACTGAGACAGTCCCTCTCTAGTCCGGACGTGAACTACTAAAGGGGAAAGGGCTTTCGTCTGCTAAATCCTGAGGGGAAGAGGACCTTTCCTGTCTGGATCTTGAAAATCAGTGCCCGAGCCCTTTCTAAGGCAAATTCCGGTTTTTTGATGCCCTGGGTCTTGAGCAAAATGATGCCCAATATGTGTAGACCAATGTGCCAATTACCCAAATCACCCCCTGCAAAGAGGAATTGATTTGTCAAGGCCATGATTCAGTAATATTGGCCGAACTGACTTTTGCATTATTCACCATTATTCACCCGCTGGTCTTTTCTCGCATTTACCGAGTGCTTGAGAGCTTCCCATGTCTGAGTGCTTTTTCATTAGAAAGCTGACATACCCACTGCTTCGTTAGGCAATGACCCTAGGGACCTGTTCCCCGTGTCTTTTTCAATCAGAGAGCCTTGTGAGTGAATTTGCAGATTCTCAACTGGAATTTGATAGTGTTAATTGCGGCACTGAACATGAACACCGAGAAAAACTGTTGCAGTCTAGCTGGCGGGTACAAAAGGCTCTGAATGATTGAGACATTGACTATCACATGCTCGCGCACACACACAGCTGCAAAATTTTGAAATAGCATCGGCCCTAGAACAGCACAAACGAAGCGTCGAAATGGAGGTTATTAAGTCTGGTAGATTATCCGCTCAATACAAATCGATGTTGAACAGCTTTGAAATCTCTCATGAAAATGAAGGCTGTAAATCCAAAGCAATGACTAAAAGGGGAGAAAAGGGGGTATTATTTTGAAGTTGGATCCGCTGCAGAAAAGACACATATGACTAGACTCGAACCGAAGGGTAAGAAATAGAAACAGATTGCGCTCAACACTTTGCGACTCGATAACCCAGACTCGATATCATGTCAAACAGGGTGGGGGAGACACCAGCAACTGTCCTGAGAAGGATGCCTTCTTTGAGCACTAAGTCGAGAGTGCCTACTCTGACTCTTTGCTTGTCTCGTTTGCCACTTGGCCAGGTCGATCCAAATACCAAGAGTGGAGATCCCTCTTCTTTCCTGCATCTCTTGCTCTGGAAAAAGCGGCTTTCAGCACCGGTCCTCTTCGTGCGCCGATTCTAATTAGAATCTTTTCACTAGGGACATTTCCTGGGTCAACTTTCGCCACCAAATGCTGTATATTCAGTCTTTCTGTTCCTCAAGTGGTCAGAGCATGCTTGTTCGGTGATAATGTGCCACATACCAGGCAGACTCCAGTATAACTTCAGGAAGGCTGCAAATGCCTCAGTGGCATACCCCTGTCCCCAATACTTCTTATTGAAGAAGTACCCAGTCTCCAAGCCTTGATCACTCATTCGGTTTGTCCCTACCAGTCCAATCATTTTTGGCTTTTCTTTGGCATTGCTCCATGGCTGCGGGTTTTCTGGAATAGGGCGAAGAAGGATTGCAAATTTGTCGATATTGGGATTCTTGGCAGATGGTAGAACATCTAGCATGAATAAAAGAGCGTCTTCTCGAGTAGTTTTGGACGATATCGAACTGTAAAGCTGGTTAGGGCAGTTGCAAAAAGTACAAACTAGCGGCACAGTAAGAAATGTCTTTGAGGGTGGTACATCAATCTCCACACGGTTTCTGAGCCCACGTGAACTCCTCGAAAAGAATGTTCCACGAGCTATGAGACATTATTGTTGAGAATGAATGCCGAATAATCAAAATTAATTGCCTGACAGAAATATGTACCTACGTCCATTTCACAGCTTCTTCGTCGTTGAATAATTCCCAGAAATCAACGAAGTGATCGTCCACTGTCAGAGGCTCAAGCCATAATCGTGGTGTCTCTGCCGAATACGGCATCTTCTGAGCCTTGAGGTACTCTTCAAAGTATTGAAGGCGGCGACCTTGGGCGGTTCAGAGGGGCTTATCTGATGAATCTGAATGAAAAGGTTCTAGAATCGTGCCTTGCGACGACGCTGACAAATATCTGCAGATGCAGGGGAGCACGTGAGCTTGGAGTTCCGATTGCGTTGCATCTTGAACTTCATAATGAATGGAGATTATGTCTCGAGGGAACAATTTGCCTAAAGTACTTGAATACGAACGTCTTACAAAACAGTGAGAGAGATAACAGTCTAGTGTGAGTAGTGGGGTGAAAGTTCGCGAGTCGCGACGAGCGGATCATCGGACGTGGGCCCGAGTCAGCCACCCGCCCCTCCCCAAATTTCAACAAAGAATTTTGTCTCTTGCCACTCCATTATCTGGGCAAAAAGCAACCTAGCACTGTCATAAATTATGTGTATTTTACCATCGTAAAGTGTTAACTCGAGAGAGTGATGTAGCAGGTAGGAAAGGGTAGCCAGCCCTGGCAACAAGCCTAGCAGGTCGACTTGCCTGGATCATCTACGTCGAAGTATTTGAGATTGCATATTATCCCGAAATTCAGCAAATCGCTGCGAGTCTTCGACCTTCGACGTTTGATTGTTGAGAGAGATTGCGGAGAGTTTGATTATAAGTTGATCACACCAAAACTCACCACTTACACTCCAGATTTTCATCGAACAATAATTGCAAAGTAAAGATTGACTATGAGATGGTCAATGAATAAGGATAAGGATTTGAATCAAGAGCTCCTAAGAATTTGTGGTTTTACTTACCACCAGTACTGAAATGGCTTATTACAAGGATGTTAAAGCTTTGAACGTGCCCCTGCATTTGGAAGGGATTTTTAGTGTCACTAGCCTTCGGCTAACTTCTCGCCAATTTTTGGCATCCGGCTTAATACTCGTATATAACAAAATAAGCAGCTTTCTCTCTCAAACAGGTGAACAAGCCATCGGTCATCAAGCAATGTGGCGCAGCGGAAGCGCGCCGGGCTCATAACCCGGAGGGCACTGGATCGAAACCAGTCATTGCTAAATTTAGAGTCTTTTTTGCATATTTTTATTTAAAAAAAAACTGCGAATATCTTGCGTGGTGACGAAAATTTAACTATTCACACTTTTTTTCATAACCCGGAGGGCACTGGATCGAGACTAGCCATTGCTAAATTTAGAATCTTTTTTGGCACCTCTTTATAAAAAAAAATACTGCGAATATCTTGCGTGGTGATTTAATAGTGAATTTTTGAAGATTTGGCTAGCGAAAATATGGCTACTCACAAAATTTTCCTCGCTGGCAAACGGGCTATAAGCGAGAAAATCAACTTGTAAATTGAGACTCACTAGGCTTTAAGCAAAGTTTGAAAGATTAATATAGGTTAGTCCCGCCGCTGTTCTGATCTAATCCCTAGATGACCCGGACTTGAGAATGAAAAGGGGACTCTCGCTTAGAACTAGTCACCTTACTAACAAAGGCTCTCGCGGTGGGCAGCAAAAGCGGCACTAATTCTGAAATATATAATAAATCTCGAATGTTGTTGTATCCTCTTATATTGCTTCATACTAAATTGGACATTGGCAAGGAGACAATAAATTTTGAAGCTTTTGGAGTATCCTCTCTAGACGTCTCATACTGAATGGGACATTGGCAAGGAGATAGTAAATCTTGAAGATTTTGGCTATCCTCTCTAATTGTCTCACGTTGTGTGGAACATTCAAATTCCGCAATATATAGAACATATGCATTCAGTGCCGCTTTTTGTCTCTGCTGCAAGAGACTCATCGTCGAATTAAGGTTTCCTCGTGACACTCCAGCAAGCTGCCTCATTGAATTGGAGAAAGTCTCTTACTTACTAAAGACTGACCGAAAGAAGTGTTTTTCAAAGCTATCAGCAGCTTCCCGTGCTAAGTACGTGTGCACTTGGAAGCCGACTGCGCCGTATTATTGGTTGATCTCTATAATAAAACTGCTACATTCCTGCGATTAGTTTCTTAGTTTTAGCTTGACAACGTTTTGGAAAGCGAAGATATAGATCAGAGGATCTTACAGGCATTATAAATCAATAAATGATAGGTGTTCAAGACTAGAGTGAGAGCACCTCTCAGCTACAGAAGCGGTCTACATAGCACGCAAAAGCTGTGTGGAAGAGGAAAGATATTTATTGCTGTCATCAGGAAACCGTTTGAGGGAGTAGCTGAGGAAATCAGAAAGTATCTTGATGAATTTGTTCTTTAGTGCTCTTTCCGGCGTTCTTCCGGCTCCTGAGACTCCGAGAAGGAGCATGCGAGTCACATCGTCACCAAGATATATTAAAATTTCGAGAGGCTAAAGGTAAGAAGCGAGACCCGATACCACACTCACTACTCTGGCGGGGTGAGGAAGATCTTGTACTAACATCGACATATTTGAAGTAGTTTGCGATGAGGGATGAGGTTGGAAGAGGCGGTGCGGTTTCTCAAAAGGATATCTCGCTTGGCAGTAATCAAGCGTCAGGAGTCACATGCGATCTACAGGAAATCATCGTCGAAGTAAGGTTTTCTTGTGTTACTTCAGCAAGCTGCCTATTGCATTGGGAAAGTTCTTTTACTTTTAGAGAATTGAAAGAAGCGCTTGCTGAGATACAACAAGTCAATTATCAAATTTGAGAGTGGCCGAGTAGTTCATGCCTCAGGCACCAACACATCCCACCTCCACTTGGGCAGCTCGAGCTCGGATGCCTTCAACGCGCGCTCTGGAACACCAGTTTCTACAACCACAAAGAACCCTCAGGATGGAGCAAAGACAATCCCAAGAAGCCTCCGCTTCCAATTTCCCCACCAATCCCGAAGAATTCGACTCCGACGAGCGCATCTCCTTCTCCAAGCTCGACAACAAATTCCTGCTCGTACAAGACGATGGCACCGAGTTCGAATTCGACGACGCGATCAAACGCTGGATCCCCGTCGTCGACGAAGCATTATTAGAGGAGCAGCAAAAAGCATATCGAGTCTCGGGTGTCGATGAAAATGAGCCGGTAGAGGCTATGAAGAGGAAGCGGAAGAAGGAGTATGTTAATGGTGAGGACGAGGGAGGACGAGCTGTTAAGGCGCCGAAGAAATCGAAGGCTCCGCTGCCGCCGCGCGAAAATACTGCGATTTATGTTACGGGTCTCCCGTTGGATGCTACGGTGGATGAGGTGAAAGAAGTCTTCTCGAGGAAATGTGGTGTCATTGCGGAAGAGATTGATAGCGGAAAGCCGAGGATAAAACTCTATACGAATGAGAAGGGCGAATTTAAGGGCGACGCGTTGGTAGTCTTTTTCAAGGCTCCTTCAGTGAGTATGGCGATTACGTTATTGGATGATACGGAATTCAGATTGGGTGCTAGGCAGGGGAATATGAGAGTTCAGGCTGCGGATTCGAGTTACAAGAAGGTACAACATACCGATGGAGCGGAAAAGACCGAGAAGCCGAAGAACAATATGAAAGACAAGCAAAAGATTATCAAGAAGACGCAAAAGCTGGATGCGCGGTTAGCAGATTGGAGCGACGATGAGGTCTCCAGTATAGTCGAGACGAGCTCAAGATGGGATAAGGTGGTTATTCTGAAGCATATGTTTACGCTTGAGGAATTGGCTGAGGACCCAGCAGCGATATTAGACATCAAGGAAGATATTAGAGAGGAGTGCAGCAAGTTAGGCGAGGTTACAAATGTCGTACTCTTCGATTTGGAAAAGGATGGCATTGCAAGCGTCAGGTTTGGTAATGCCGAAGCGGCGCGAGCTTGTATTGGGCTCATGAACGGAAGAAAGTTTGCTGGCCAAGAAGTCGAGGCGTACATTTCCGACGGAAAGGAGCATTTCAAAAAGTCTAAAAAGAAAGAAGATGAGGAGGAGGGGAAATCCCCGGAGGAGGCATAAACTTTGGTGGGTTGTATAAGTTAGAATTTGATGAGGATACCCCAAAAAGGCACACAACACTGTAAATTATAAGCAAAAGGATACCAAAGCACAAAATAAGAATCACATTGTCATTCCTCGTTACCATAAGTACATCTAATCCAGGACCAATTACCAAGCCCATATATACTTCGCTCCCTAACGCCTTGCGCAAATTCAAATCAAATCAAGCACTAGGATCACTCTCTGGAACATCATCCTCCGCCCTCGTTCCTTCTACGGGTAACTCCACTCCTTTGACAGGATGAATCAACATAGGCGGTAGACACATTCTACCTTCTCCACCCCTCATTCCATTGACCCCAACTCCATCTCTTCCTTCATCAACTGTCAACTCAAACTCCTCTCCACCCTCATTGTTGACCTTGAACCCAAGCCACCTCTTCCACAGGTTTGGGGCAAACCCAGCATTATAGTACCAAGTCATCCCCATCAAGTTATGCTCCCTCTCACCGAACACACTCGTCCTTGCTCCGCCAGATGCACCATTTCGGCCAGAATTGACGACACTGGCAAGATAAGCCGTGGGCCATTCTCGGTCAACATACATAGGATGCGGTACGTAGACAGCCTTGTATCCATGGTGCAAAGCTGCAGTAGGAGCCCACATCTCAGAGAAAGCATGGTGTTTCTTGAAAGCAGTCTCGCGATGCATCGTATCTAGCAGGCGCTTTGACATTCTCGAGGATGTCACGATTGCGGCACGACGAGGTGGAAGCCCATCCGTGTCATTGTAGCCAGTGATATCTTTTGCGAGAAACCAGGTAGTGCCTTCAGGATCGAAGAGTGGGTTGAAGGTAATGAGATCAGCCTCTTCATCAACTCCCCACTTGTATTTGTCCTTATCGTAGGAAGTGGGAGGTACTGGGTCATTCTCCGTCTCGAACCAATCTTCGGCCTCTTTTGGTCTTTCAGGCCCCCAGATTGGCTTGTCGCCTTTAGGAGGTGGAGGTGGGGTCTTTGCTCCTGGAAGGCCAGACCAGATATCCTCTGGCCCCTTCGTTCCCATCTCAGTCTGCACTCGAACCATTTGCTTAAAATCCTCCCATGAGCCATGTACGGATGGAACGTAGAATCTGCTACTCCGTTCCCACAGGCCTTTTCGAGGCTGCTTCTTAGTCCAGGAATCGATTTGAGAGAACAAGTTGTAATAATGTCCTGTATATCGGATGTCAATCTCCCAGTGCCAGAAAAAGTCGTACTCCGGATGTCGCTGAGCAAAATGCTGCATGGCCATTTGTAGTCCTCGGTATGAGCCATGGACCGAAAGCTCGGGCCCACGAATGAAGGTGTCGAATATTCCTTGATAGAGCATGAGCATCTGCGTCGTGCTCCATAAAGTCGTGATACCACGGAACTCTTCGGGAACAGATGCGTTCAAATGCTCTTGGTAGGTCTCATCGTCCGCCCAGATTGGATGCTTGGCCTCATCTTTGACTTGAACGAGCAGATGAACATCGTATTCTCCGCCTGACCCGAGTGAAAGCTCGGAAATCATCGCTCTGAGATGTAAAATGTCCTCCTCGTTGTATGCGAAATCGTCATATGAGCGAATGACAACTGCAGTTCTTGGGAGCAACTTCTTTGGAGCTGCTGTCGAATTTGACTTGAGAGTAGAAGGGGCGTCGTCGCTTTCGTCTCGTCTTTGCAGAGTGGTCTCTTGATCAACAATCGAAAATGTATTCGGGGGCTCCTCCACACGGTGTTTGACCTCGAAGCGCGCAGCGTTTGCCTGGTGGCATCTTTTCTGCGCATCTGCCCAATCCACTTTTCTGTAATCAACTTGATTGATTGTCTCCTCTCGACCTTCCCAAACCGCTTCCGATCCTTCCATATCTCCATGCTCGCCAGTTCCAGTGCCACCATATTTCAAAGCATATCCGTGGCCGTATGGCCCCAATCGACCGTAGCGTTCGAAGCAGATGTCTTCGGGTAAACCGAGTAACTCGTAAGAACCCATAGCATTGTCTGGAAATCCGCTAGGCCGTCCAGTGTAGTATTGTAGTCTGGGGATTTGAATTGTTGACTCTGCATCCAGGAAGCATTCCACCGCTGGCGCGTACTCGCTCAGATATGCCTTCAAGGTGTGATCTGTATAGGCTTCGAAAGGCTTGCTCGTAGGGATCTCTCGAGTGGGAATGATCGATTTCGCCAATGTCTCGTTCGTCCGCGGCGGCTCGTCTTCTGGCAGAGGATATTCTGGGACATTTTCTGACAAAGGCACCAATGTTCGAATTCCGCCATAATATCTCGTCAAGAATTCAAACGATTCCCATGGGGCCGGAGGAGGTGGCGGCCGTTCTCCAAGATCTCCAACTTCTACTTTCCGTGCTGAGATGACGCTCATGCGAACCAGACTTAGTATAAATATTATGATGGTCGAAATGAGTGCTAGACACAGGTACCGAACTATTCGATTTGGTAACCTATAGTATGGGGCCGGTCTTTGGGAACCTGCAGAAGGTTTCCTCCGCACAAGTGGTCGATTTGAGGAGTATGATCCCGAAGTCTCTCGAGATGAGACAGGGGAATCAGACTCTGAGGTATAGTCCGAATCATCGTCGGAATCGGTTTCGTATCCATGTTTCTCGAGGTCGAAGTCTCTAGGCCGAGAGCGCCGTAGGTTTGCGTATCTAGTAGGAGAGGTTCGTTTCGTGATATTGAGAGACGGAAGGGAATTAAAGCCCGCCATTCCAGGGGATCGTGGGCTTTACCCAGAGGAATGTTGATTGCCAAATGTAGCACTCAAATGTAGAATTCCTATCATCATCAGTTCTGCTAGAAAATTCGCGAGACGGGTATCTTACAATGCTCATATATTCCAAATTCCAAGTAGTTCCAAAAGATCTAGGGTTTTTGCAGATATTTCATGTGTTTCAATGCATCGACGGGAACTTGAATATGCACTGATTTTTGGGTGGTTGTTGACAGAACTATCGCCGTTGCTGGGGGCAACAGGCCGAGCAGGCTCACAAAAACACACCCCGAGAGCTCTAAAAGCGCCACCTCAGCCTTGGTACTCAGCATAAAATCACATGTGATACCCCCTTATTCATTCATCCTTTCCAATCAGTTTTTCCCCAGCACCTGCAGCAAAGTGAGAAGTGGAGAAATGCCGTGCGGCACGAAGATTTCATCGAGTCAAAAGCGAACACAAGCGGTGACAGAAAATCTTCTTTGCTGGTACCGCCGAGTCACCTCGAGTACAAGCCCACGAAATGTCTCATCTTCATTGACATTTACTTCAAAATTGAAGATAGATATATTCATTTGGCATACTCAATAGTCTCACTTCGTTTAAGGTTATTCTGAAGCTGAATTTTGCGACTAGCTATTGATTTCCAGAGGATATTCTGAAGGGCCTTGAGACATCATTCGGGTTCTTGTGTCCAGGTAAACAGCGAGAGACATTCCATGGATCTTTGTGCGAGTACTTTTCTCTTGGCTCAACAGAGTTGCTCTTACTATCTGCAGAGCAATTGGCGGGAAGCTTCCCCGAACTAGCTAAAGCTTCCCGAGTGGATAGGATAACTCTGGCCGCTATCGGCACTGTGGTGGCATTGCAACTATTGATTCATGCGTTCTGCAGCGATATCAGTCGTGCATCGTACCTACGTCGGCGAACCACACCTCTGAGAGACAGAGAGTATCTCGGAATACCTTCCTGGGCTCCTGGGCTTCTTGTAGTCGACGTGGCTGGCTAGCGGTGTAACTGAACTTTCACGGCACCTAGGTAGGCTTCTGGATCTCATCTCAATATCAGCCGTGGTCATCAGTCAGATACACGGAGGCATTCCTTTGCCCAAGCTGTTTGACATTGGGGATTTCAGGTGGATGTTTCCTGGGGAAGAGGGGCGAATGAGGGGTTGTTGCCAACCTGGCGCTCATCGTCCCCCAAAGTGCCACATTCGGGTCACATGTGATGCTCATTCCAAGCCTCCGCACACTGTGTCTCTCAAGCGTTTGGGGGTAGTTACTGACTGGGCGATTTCAGCTGGGCACTCAACACAGCGCAAGCTACTGTAGCCCAGCGTCGTATGCCCAGTGGACGGCATGCCACATCGCTCGGTGCTGCAGTGGGGAAGGAAAGTTCTGCATTCCTGTTGGCCACACTGAGTTGCCTGGTTCCTGAATCTCGATGGTTTAGGCGTGCATGCTGGGTGCATTGATCCTTGAGAGAGAGAAACCCTAAACGAATGGCGGCTGGGGCTCTTCAAACAGGAATCACAGTCCTTCCATTGGCTTGCTCATGTTGGTCTCATTGAGGCAAACCAGGGAGTTGTTTGCTGACCACTCGCCGTACGCTTATTGTGTTCAATTTTGCTCGTACATCATACGATAAGCGTTCAAGAATCTCGTGGTGCTTTCGAGGTCCAAGAGTCGGGCCCTTTTGCTGGCCAATGAGGGGATCGTGCTATGTCAACTGACGATCCCATTGCCCTCTCGCGCTTCGAATATAAGTTTGCGTCACTCGTGACTACCCCGATTGCGGTCTTTGGCAACGGTCCACTGTTCTTACCGCATCGTGGACTGTCTGGTCAGGCCAAACTCAGCTTTGCAGCAGAAGTTACTTTACACGGTGGGCCCTGGCAGGGTCGATGATTGGAAGTCTAGTCAGTTATCGATCACATCCGATTCTTTAAAAGAACCTCATTCCTCCCTCGTCCCTTTTCCCCTCTTTTGCCACACACCTTGGTTTCTATCTCTTCTCATTCTTTCGGAAGGAACCCATGATTGAACCTTCCTATTAGGGATATCAAGTTCGGTTGTCTTCAGTCTTCAATAAATGATCACTTTGTGGTGCAGTGCCTCAGATCGCCGTTGTTGAGACTTTGAGACCTCGTGTTGCTGTAGTATCAGCTGAGATTCCCATGAAATACTTTCATAAAGCTCTCCAACTCAAATTCAATATCATCCTCTTGCATGTTCCCGTGACTGCTACCTAAGGTCCCTTCTTTGAGCTCTTGCCAGTCATCTTGAGCATTGAAGCTACTGAATGTGATAGGCGAACGGTCACTCCAATCTCTCCAAACATACAGAAGGTAGGTTCTACCTTGGACAATCAACAGCTGTCCATTTCACTGACAATTGTTAGATTATGGAGACCCCGAAATCAGTCTCGACTACCCAGGTCGTATTGCAGGAATTTGAGCACCAGGCCGAGGCCGCGGTATGCATAACCCAACAATCCGTCCTCCAGATTACCCTCAATGGCCCTTCTCTCGTCTTGACCATCATTGCGATTATCATCAGCATCCAATTCTTCCAGCCATCTCTTACGTGCACTTTACTGGCGCTGGCTCCGATACCTTGGATCATTCACAATGACTACCTCAATTTCATTTCACTCGGACCTGGCGGAACTCCTGCTACCTTTCTTGGATATCTGAAAATCACCTATCTTCGTCTTTTCGCTCTCTCCGACCCTTACTCGCCAGCAACCTTCACGGAAGAAATCTTCCCGAATACTGGGTATTATCAAAAGGCCCAGTCCTGGCTCCCACTGCGAAATGGTCCTCGGCCAAAGATCGCAGGAATTGCTCCTCAGCGACAGCTAGATCAACCGGGCTGTAAGGCCATGTATCAACTCCTCCGGACGAGCCTGGAAAATCTCGCTATTCGCCATCCTGAATCCTTTCGAACGGGAACATCATGCTTCGAAAAGAAGGGCCTGGCTCTATTTGCCCGGGACCCAATCAATGCCACTTGCCGAGGGGAAGTTTGTCACGTTCATCACAGTGATCGAAGCTTGCACATGAATTTGCACCCAGATGATGCGAAAGTCGTCTTGGAAAAAGGATGGGGTGAGAGGCATCCACTTGCCAGGGGCGGTTGGATGAAGGCGTATGTCCCTCGAGAGTTTGTTATGGTCTATGCTCCCAGGAATCGCATGGAGCTTGACGTGGTCTGCCGGATCATCGAGGCTGCTGGGTTTTGGGTCTCGGGCAAGCAATTCGAGGTTCAGGTCGATCAACAGCTTATTTCGGAAGGCCATGCGCGATAGAATCGTCGGATGACTCTGTGAGGGGCTGGTCTCGTCGACGGGGAATTATGGGGATTGTCCATTGTGCAAGTGGGGTCGATAGGTGAGAATGAATTTGATAAGTTGGGCTTCAGCGTATGGAGTAACGGTGTGGGCAAAGGTTTATTTCACACACACAGGGAAAAATAAAATAAATTCAACCCCTTTTGGTAAAAGTCCTCGCGAAGTTTTCGTGGTCAAGCTCAAACCAGTTCTGTGATTTTCAGCAAGGACAATGAACTCCAAAATCAGCTCGAATGTCCTAAACAAGAGCAAATTGGACCAACCCACTTCCCGTCCTTTGGAAAGTGGATATCCACGTGCAGACGCGTCGACGTGTCAACGCGTCTACGCGATGTAACTTTCTTGAACCCCGCAATTTATAACACACCGCCTCCCCGCCATCGTTCTCCGTGCAACAACCCCTTTATTACCCCTCTCCCTAGCTCACTATCTCCATGCGAGCATGACACAATGTCTTTCAGGATCCTCGACACATACAAGGCGTACAAGGTCCAAGAGCGAAAATTCACCGGCGTATGCAAATTCCCCGAGCATTTAATTCCTTTGATTGTACACTTCGCAGGTCTTGATACCCCTTTTGGTTGTCTCAGTGCTCCTAAGACATCCAAAAAGGGTATCGAAACTCGCGAATCGCGCGGAAACTGCTTGATTCAGTAATATTGACTCTGGGAACTTGCAGTGGCTCAAGGAAACTGCGGCGAAATTGGGATTTAAGTCCAAGAGCCCAGAAGCTGTACGGATCAACGAAATCCCTAATCTCGTGGAGGTTATTGTCTCAGAAGGCCTGGAAATACCGGAGAATCTTCGATACGTGCTTCGAGATGTTATCTCGCAGCGAAAAGAGGCGTCGGCATTCTACAGGTATGCATATGGGTGTTTTCAGAACCCTTCAATTCCATTCGGGCCAAATTACAAATTTCATTTTCATATCTGACAATGCCTTGGCCGGTTCGAGACGAGAAAGGGCAATAATAAATCTTGCGGGTTATCCAGATAGTTTAGTATCTTTCTAAATCATGTTGTGCTAATCAAGACTTGCAGACCAAAAGGCGACGTTAAGGCCGATGAGGGCCACGCGTATTATCTGCAAGTGCTCCAAGAGGCCTTGAAGACATTTGAGCATGTCACTTCTAGCTCAGGCTCCCAAAGCGCGATTCCCCCTGGAAAAGTGGCTCCCTCACTGGTTGAGACGGCGCCAGCAGCGACGACGGCATTGAAAAATGCCTTTGATTTGCTGCAAGTCGAGCAGGCTACTCGAACAGCAGGCAGCGACAGCGAGTCCGGGGGCGAGAAGGAGAACCGTCCATTGGAGCAGAAGAATTCTGCGATCAAAAAAAGCAAAGCCAAGAAGGGGTCTGGCAAGAAGGGGAAAGGCAAGGGAAAGGGCAAGAAGCCGAAAAAATCCGAGACTGCCGTGGTCCGGAGACCAGTCACCGATATTGAACTCGTCGAAGCCCAAATCAGGGAGGCCTTCGAAGATGATGATGACGATGATGATGACGATTTCTATTTCATGATCTACTGCTTCTTCAAGGACTTCAACACCCTCCGCGAGTACATTCAAGAACGATGGTGCGATTATCAAGATGGAATATTAAGCTTGAGTGCCGTTTCTGTTATTACCAACACCGCGTTTGAGCTCCTCCAAAAAGGCGAAGAAGAGCTACTTTCCAAGATCCCTCGCGAAATGGGACATTTTATAGAACTTGCCAACCTACTTTTCATCGACGTGGGCTTAGCTCATGTCGATTATGATGGGAAACAGGCAGCCTTTGAGAACGATGCTGAAGGCATGAATGAAGCAATCTACGAGGAAGCGGAGTTCCTCTGTTTGCCCCGATATTGGGACCTCGTTGAATGGCTAAGCCACGTCCCGCCGAAGAAGATGACCACCAATGGCAATTACCATAATGTCCCAGTCACATATCACGCTGACAATAGTGATAAGAAAATGGCTCGAGATAGGTAAGATAATCGGACAGTCCTTCGTTTCCCTCATTGGCAAGCTTTCGGGAAGTTCTGCAACGCCGAGAATGCCCCTTGACTCCCAGATCATTGATATGCATCAGTTCGAACAGCTTCGAAGCAATAAGCTAACTTCCCATTCTGCTGTAGACAGATTATATACGAGATTGTCGCAGAGTGTACACTCTTGAAGGGCCTCAAGAACCTGCCAGATTTCCATCCGCCAGTCGAAGACGAGTTGACACTTGGTATCATCAAAATGCTAGCCTCAAGACGCGTACCCATATGGCTTGTACTAGCTTGCCAATTGCAATGTGATATCCGATATATCCTCGAAGAGAGCGTCACCAACTGCCATTCCCAAGTTCTGGACATGGGAGCACGAGTCCAAGGAATCCTAGGGAGTTACATGGAATTTGTCGAGGAGATAGACGGCCCCCTGAACCCCGCCATAGAGATTACCTACGGGGAAATAGAGTGCTGGGTCCTGGACGATTTCACCGAACCAAACAGAACGGACCTGCACGTCAAACACGGCGAATCCAAGGATGAGCAAGAAGCATTCTACTACTTACGGCGCAACCCGATCCTCTGCGGTCTCATGATCTTCCGGTTCTCCTTAACGATGAACGAACTCGGCCTTAACAACTCCAACCAAGTAAGTGATAAGTTCTTTCTTCCACTTTCATATATCCCTTCCTACCAGGTCTAGTTTCAAATATTCCGCCTTTTGCCCAAGTGAGGAGTTCTAGACCTCTTGTCCCCCAAAACTTTCTCGAACAACAAATCACTAACTGCCTTCTTCCAGTGGGGAACGACCATCGCCGCCGCCCATCTCTACAACAGCATCCGGCACTCTCAACCCTCCTTCCCCCACTGGGTCGACATGGAAGCCCTCCTCCTAATCCACACCCCCCAGCGCATCTTCTGGCGCGACGCCCTCCCCAGCAGCCCCTCCCAGTACGCTCAATCCTACGAACGCGCCACAGGCGTCAACTACATGCTCTCCCTACGCGGAAGCGGAAGCGGCAACAACATCATCAAACCCAAAAATGTACATGAGCGCGGCATAGCACCGGTATCCATCGTCTCCCTCCAATTCCATCACCGCTTTTGCTTTGCGCATAAACAACCGGTTAAGACGTTGCCTGCGATAGAGAAGGTGCTGAATAAGAGTGCGGAGGAGGAGATTGCGCGGTCGTTGCAAGGGTTGCGGGAACTTGAAAACGGTGCTGTCCCGGCTCGAAATTTAGATGGGGAGGAGAATTCTGCTTTGATGGCGCAGTTTGAAAGTACTGGGACTCTGACGACGACGCAGCTTTTGTCGGCGCTGTGTACGAGGATAAGTCAGGAGACGTATACGTTGAATTTTGATTATTTCTCGTTTCATATGCGGTGTATGCATTTGTTGCAGGCTGTGTATATGGAGTTTAAGAAGGAGGTTGATAAGAAGTATGGGGAGTTGGATTGGGGCGCTGCTGAATTACCAGTTGTGCCGGCTTATGTTTTTGGGGCGTTGAAAGGTGGGACTGACAAGAAGAGGGAAGAGATTGTGGAGAGGTTGGGGAAGAGTATGGAGGGCATTGTGAGAGGGGAGGGGAATAAGGAGGTGCTGGCTTTGAGGGAGTTTTGGGGTGGTGAGGGGAAAGGGCAAGGGGTGTTGGGACAGGGTGGAAGGGAGGATGCGCGGCGGTCGGTTGATGATAATGCGGTTGCATAAATAGATCAAGGCGTATGGGTAAAATCTTATACGTGGTGTAGACTTATAGTCAAAAGTACTTGGTGTTTGGAAAGAAAGGTCTTGGATCACAAATGTTAATGCAAAGACATAAAATGTGTGAGAATAATTCATTGCAATATGGGTATCATTTCCAAGAGCCAATCAAGCTTGGAATATTTCAAGGCATGCGAAAGAATGCCGCAGCAAATATTCCCCCATATGCAGATGTCGTGGTGGTATCATAATGCAGGCATAGCCTTCCGTGCACGTCGTACTTATTGCTACATCCCAGACATAAGAAATGGGTGACGCCGGGGTAATCACTCTGATGTCGAACGACTAGTGAAAACCTCTTACACCTCCATCTCTTTTCTTGAGGGAACATCGTTTTCGGATAAGTCCTCGGCGCGAGCTTCGACGATGGGTCCAGTGTAGTATTTTCGGCCTCCAATATACCAGAAGACCGCTGCGCACCCGAGAATGAAGACTAAGAATACAGAGGCGTAGTTCATCTAAAAATTTGTCAGCATAATGTACGTTTCGTACATGGAGAAAATTTGCTTACGGTGTCAGCTGCCACGGGCATGGTGGTTGGGAGTAGGAAAATGATGGTAACGAATAATGTCCAAGCACAGGCCCAGAAGTTGATAAACCAGCTCAAGGGACCCATATGCCATGGGCCTGGCTTGAACTTTCCGAAGGCCATCTTGCAGACGATTGGGATAATATAACTCCAATCAAGAGCAATAGCGCAGATGTTGAAGACACCCGAGATAGCGGCGTACGATCCGAGACCGATCAAGTTGATGGCAATGCAGAAGAAAACACAAATCCAAACGGCATAAAGAGGAGTTCCGGTCTTCGAATTGATCTTGATCCAGACGTTGGAGAGTGGCAGGAGGCGATCTCGGGAGAAAGCAAAGACAGTTCGGCCCAAGGCTTGCATAGCAGTGAAGCAGACGAATTTGATGATGATAAATCCGCAGACCGTGAAGAAAATACCTCCGGCTTTACCAAGACTGTTGAAGTAGATTTGAGCGACGGGTTGAGCAAGCACGCTACCCAAGATCTCTTTTGGGTCGCCCATGCAGAAGCAGAGAACGATATTGAAAAGGAAACCAGCCAGGTAGGTGAAAAGCATAGCGAGCGAGATGGCCCACGGGGCTTTGACCTCTGGCTCTGAAATCTCCTCTGTGATATGTGCAGTCGCATCTAAAATTTGCCTGTTAGCAATTATATATAGTTTTAGAGCAGTAATCCGTCTAACCATAATCTGTCATGGTCCATGACACAGACAAGAATCCAAAAAGGAAGCTGAAACCAACGGGAGTCCATCCGGAAGTAGATTCAACATTGGTAAAGACATATGTGGCATCGTGCTTGTTTTCTGTCTTCGCCAACAGGGCAATGGCGCAGGAGACCAAGACGCAGACGTGGAAGATGACATATGTCTTGGTCATCTTCTCCATCCAGTAGGTCGATAGGGAGTTGACAAGACCAGTGAGGACAGTAAGAGCAGCCATAACACCAATTGTCTTGTTGGTCGTGATTGCATAATTGAAATCAGATCCAATGGACACAGCGGCTAGAAGCATTTGAGCTGCTCCATATTCGGACGAGGCAACGCCAGCGACCTAGAGCCAAATAATTAGCGGGGTAATGGACCCTGAAAATAGCGTATACAAACCTGGCCAAGCAGATTGATCCAACCAGTAACCCTAAAATACTCAGTTCAATTCTTTATTAAACTCCACGCATTTCTAGACCTACCAACTCAAAGAAGGTACCCATTCCTGGGGCGCAAGTCGCGAGATAGTGAAGTATCTAAGTGGAGGCGTCAGCACTGAAACATGCAGCTGAATCTGGGGCGGGGAAATCGTACAATCCTCCGGACGTGGGGTAGGCGGAGACCAGCTCGGCGACAGAGCACTTCAACCAAATATTAGCAAAAACGCCCATAAACGACGAAGGGCCCAAGCCAATGGCTCTGAAGATCCAAAGGGAGAACTCACAGCAATACACATGCAACCCGCACCAGAAATCAGCCAACACCAGACGGCAGCAGCAGATCCTCCGGCTTCCAAAGGATAGATGAAGGTGGTCATGATTGTCGAGAATAGACCACTGATACTAACGGCGAAAGAGAAAGTCGATAGATATCCAAATTCTCTCTTGAAGACGGGCTTGTAGCCAAACTGCGCGGCAAGCTGGGCATCGGCCTCGTTCAACTCTTGCAGATTGACCGTTCTGGTATGGCCATCTTCACCAGTGATTTCCACCATGCTCTTCTTGCGGTGATGAAGCTCTGCCGTACTAGGACGGACGTCCTGGACGACCTCCTTGGTTGTATCGGTCATTGCGAGTTAGGTGTTGTCTCGTTCTCGGAAATCGATTGCAATAAAGATGGGCGAGTCAAGCAGCAAGATGAGAAAAAAGGAACGGGGGAACAAGTGAATGAGAGACGGGGATGCAAGGTTGAAGTAGCTCGGGGATCTGTAGCAAAGAAGACTACTTTACTAGCGTGGAGTGACTTTTTTGCCCTTGCGACTAAGGTTCCTACCGAAAACACAGTAGCGAATCTCAAATTACTTGGGTATGAAGGCAAAACCGCCATGATAAGAAGATATCGACCCAGAATCCTAGATTTGCGACGCAAACCTACCGCACCAAGCCTTGTATCGTCGAGATAAGCTGCAGGGAGGCTTGCTCGAACAGGTTACCGTTGGACTGAATGCGGGACACGCAGCAGCAGAGTGGCAGGTGGTGCGCGCCTCCGCAGGCAAGGAAAGGCTGCGAGCATGCTACGCGCCAGATAGGGGAGAGCTTCAGTGCAGTCATGGGTTTGCCATGCGCTGACCGGGGCAAATACAAAAGATCAATTCGATCAAAAAAGATAGCAGCTTTTACGTAACCTGCAAACACCGACCCCGACACAAGCCCGAAGAATGCAAATCAGTTGCCTCGCGGGCGGCCCCAGAACAATCAAGCAACTCCTTCGGACCGCAGCGCAAATTATTTCGAATCTCGACGGCAGGAGCATGACGGACTTGTGCAGAGAACAAGGCCGGTGCTTGCCTCTCTCACACGGCCTTGGCTCCCAGGGCTTCTACGGCTTCTAGCAAGGGTTCTAGAAAGCCGCTAGGTCAAATACACTTGGACGGCGTCCAAAATCTTTGCATGGCTGGAGCCTCGGTGCTACCTGTGGCCAATGGCTCCCCGCCAAATGGATTTGACCCCAGCGGCTCACATGGATCAAACCCGTCACGGCCTGGGTGGGTGTGGAGTTTAATTGGACTCTCCAATGCTTGCATTGACAAGCCACTAAGCTTCAAGCAACGCAGAGTCTGCAGAGCGGGGCACCGGTAACACCGAGTGGCCAGGTGCTCTTCAAAATTTCCGTCTCCGAAAAGTGTATACTCTTCTTCAATAATGCTCGTCGATAAAGAATCGGCCCCAGACTTCAAAAGGGAGGAATAGATGAGGCATACAATTTCGAATCGCATCAGCAAGAGACGGCTCAAACCAAGATACAGTAGTGTGCTGAATTCGATAGCGATTCCCGTATGCTCCTTCAGTTCACTGGTGCCGGTTCTCATGGACAGCTCATCGTATGATGAAAATGCCGGATATTCGACCTCGACAACTCCCGAAGTTCTGGGTTTCAGATGGCTCCCGTAGGGCGAACGAAGACGGTTCTCAATCAAAATCCAGAAGAATTTCGGAAGGAATTCGATCACTCGACCAGACGCTCCGGCTCTTGTTGCAAAATCGAACGACGCGGTAAAGTCTTCCGGATTGTGACAGGCAAACTTGTGTCAGAGAGATCTCTCTCCCCACCGCTTTCGTTTGAGGCGATTTATGCGTTGAACACTGTATCGGACGTTGGCCTTGCAAAATGAAATGTCTGGCGGAACGATTGAAACTATCGGCGCCTAGAAGAACAGCCATCATCAATTCAATTTTGATCACACTCGTAGCTTCTCAGCTTTATTCCAAGTGGAATGAATCTCAATGTGTTATTTGTGAAAGGTTCATTTCCTTTTCCAGCGATGGCAGGCACGAAAAGAGACAGTTCTCCTGGTGGCTCTGAAGTGGCTCTGGCATCCCGAAATAGATCAGTAAAGGGCTACTCTTCGGGAATTTACTTAGCATGTTTCAAACGCGACTTTGTGTAAGGATAGTTCCTGTCGCATACTTTGTGTAATGCTTGCAAACAGCGCATTTCGGTGATAGTAATGTTTGCTACTGCTTTGAAGAGTCTCCCTGGAGTTACGGCGTCTTATAAGGCTTTGCGGAAATGAATTGGATTAACTAGTGTAAATATTTCGATACATTTGATAGTGCATCCTTTCGTTGTTTCTGGTGGCTAGTTTTTACGTCAAACTCTCAGATGGTATGTTACACTAACAATTTTCCTTGATTAGGCCTGAGGGCTACGGTCCGTCACGGTCCGCCCCGTCTTATTCTTAGAGGGAAAAGTTTAGATCTTGCGCGGGGTAATAAGTATGCAAGCTAGCGTTCAGTAACAACAATATATGTTTCCCTCGAGTTGAATGGGCTAAAAAGTGGTGTTGGATGCTAGATTTCAAGTTCGAAAGCGCACAGAGAACCGCCCCACGGCACAGCAGTGCCACTGCATGAAAACAGTTAGGGCAAAAGCTTTACGGACCGTAGTAAAGGAATCGGATTGGATTCTCTTCATATGATGTTAGTTTTGCACCAGATTACTTGCGCGTCTTGTCGCATCGCCAGATTACATTCCTGCCTCGGCGTCTTAGTCTCCAACGCCAGCATGCCACCGGATCTCACTAAGACACTTCCTCGATCCTGCCCTAAACGGCGTCTCGTTCTGCATTACTAATGTTCCGCCCCATTCTAGGCCTCCGATGAACCGCACAACAGCTCTAGATTACGCGACTCTGATCTCGATAGAGATTGTGCTGGGGTTGGATGGAGGGGAAGAGACGATTGTTAAGAACGGGAGATTATCGTGTGAAGGAGTGGTACTTATCAGTGGTTGAATCAGACAAACCAGGTGTGTCGGATTTCGATTATGAGGGTCGGGACTGGCAAGATTATGTTGGGGGGTGGGACGATGGTTAAGGATAATGGTTTTAAGAAGTAGATGTCTTATGTGGTCCTTTTTAAATGCAGCAAGCTTTCGTTCTCTTCGCTTTGAGGTATATTCTAGTAGCATTTGCGAACCTTATATCGGATCCATCATAAGTTTGGGTCCTCACCTTGGCAAGTGCCAATCACCCGGTCTCATGCAACAGGAACAAGACTTTCCCGAGACTTTGGCTACAAGTCCCATCGGCAGATCTACTTGAACTATCTGAGGAATGTGGAAAGCCTAGTTTCGGGCCGTTCTAAAGTCGATGCGTGGTCCAACCTAATTCCCAAAGCTTATTCCAACCTTGATCCTAATCAGTCTTCTTCCCTTTACACATCAAAGGCAAAACCGAAATCGAAATCGAAACCATCCACGACTCGTCTATTCTTTCCTAGTTTATAAATTACTTTCCCAGAAGCTTACGGGTTTGGAGATAATGCGGTTGTGAAGGTATGTCGAATTTGCTCTTGTTTCTATATTGAGCAGAAGTAATCGGGCTTAGCTCATCGATACTCCAACTTCTCCTCTTAAATACCGTACTGATTCGTCACATGGGAGGGTCTAGCTGATGAGGCGCAGGCGAAGACTAATGCTTATGTTAAGGGGTCGAGGGCGCTGGTTGAGGTTGTGGGGAGGGGTAGAAAGGTTGATGTGAGAATACTTGCCTTCGGTTGGTGATAGCTGTTTTTGAGTGGCATTTCGGTACTTCTTGGAGATTCTTCATTCTTGCTTGTTACTACTCCCGGCTCTTCCTCCTTCTCCAGAAGCTTTCGGTACCTCTTTCTCAAATTGAATACTGAGTGGGAAGCCTTGCCCAGTATTCCGAATTCACAGAATCCTTGTGTAGATTCAGTTCAATTCACGAAGTCGAATGTTGCCTCAGTGAACAAGGTCTGTATTTCTATATCTCGATTGACTTAGAAAAGAATTCTTCTTTCATCCATGCTTCTTATCTTCCGCGCAACAACACTCTTTGCTACTCCAATTTTCCTTCAACTCGCGTCCTAACAAACCTCTCCATAAAGAGCAGCCTCCTCGTTCGGTATTTCCACGATGACTTTCTTCTACTGGCACAACAACTCTACCGAAAGTCTCGCGAGCCTCAACAGCCTCCTAAGTGACCCTCCTAGGTACAGCAGCCTGAGCGACCGCCCTCCAACCTTTGCCAGCAGCGCTAGCTCCATCAGCACGACCAGCACGACCAGCTCGATGCTCCGGACCAACCCACCCAAATTCTTCACCCTTATGGTTGAAGATCCCACCAAACTCAAGAAGACACCGCTACCCGAGACCGTCGCCAACTGGCAGACTGCAGATACCCCTGTGTTCAACATCGAGGAAAACCCAGCAACATGGCCCAAGTCTTGCCCCCATATTACCAGAAGCTTCCTTTTCTCAGGAAGACCTGTTTACACGGTCGATGACAGGGTCCGGCGAGCTGTGTGCGATAATGCGGTGAGATATGGTCTGAATGGCAAGATGCTTATGGCGCTGTACACCCTCGTATTCTATTCACCTGGAGACCAAGATCATTTCTGGAAATGCGTGGCTAGTTATGCATGGGAGATGCTTCCTGAGGAGAAGCACTTTGTCCATCTGACGGGCTTCACTGCTCCGATACAGGCGGGACTGGAAAAAGCTACTGGAGCCTCTGTAGGTGCCGCACTTGTGGCCGGAGATGCTTATTTTGAAGCTACTTGCGCGCAGGGAATTAAGTGGTATCCGTACTATGAGGGCAGACGTGTTCATGATGAGATTATTCAATTTGGTGCTTAGCAGGGCCCGGCTATCCACTTTTGAGTTTTGAAGTCTTTGGACGGGGCAGAGGACGGAAATTGCTTTGAGATGGCTGGGTTTTGGGAGATCTACTTTACTGATATGGCATTCGACTGGAAGTACTTTGGACTTGAGCATCTCGGGAATCTTTTGGGATACGGGCCGATTTGGGGGAAATGCATGGGAGATGCTGCGCAGAGTGTGGTGAATTATGCGACTGGTGACACTAAGGGAATCTTTTTCGATAGAACAACATCGCTCTGATCTAGAATGCAAGCTACGTCTCTGATTACTTCTTCAGTGCTTCCAGTCCATTTCGAGGCGATCATTCGTACGTGAAGTCGAAGGGTCCATGGCATTCTCCGCATAGGCAGGAAATAGAAAACAGGCAAATTAAGTTCCAATACGGTCTCAAGTCGCATTAGGGAGAGTTTATAATATTTATATTACTATCAAAAAAGTCTTGTTGCGTTTGTTTTGTTCTTGGTCTGAAAGTGAAGATTGTCCTCAGTAGCTCCTTCCATACTAAACCGGTGACGCCAATTCACTCGCTGACCTTCCGGTCTAACAAACTCTGAGCAACCTTATTCACAGCAAGAAGATCACTCAAGTATAATCCTTCATTCGCTAAAAGGAGCCCTTCCACCAACTTTTGTATTTTTTGCACATGAAGCTGGGCTGAATGCCTCACCACTCACGGAACATCCACATGCAAACATTCACTTGAGGCAGCATTACTCACGCGACCATGGCATTCAATATTTCGCCCTCCAACTCCTGCGATCTATCTTCGTCACCAAGTTCAGGCTCCATCTATGGCTCCTCGACACCACCATCATCTTGGACATCAACACCTGGCAGCATCAATATGGCAACGAGCCTAACTTATTCCAACTACTCTCGCTCACAGCCGTCAGCAAAAAGCCTGCTGCCGTCTGTCCTGGCGCCGAATCGAAAACCCAGAGCAATGCCGATGCACGATGCAATACTCTACATCCGCGAGCTACTCGACCTTAACTCGCATAATCAGCCCCAGCCACGCACGATCACGATCGTATTCTATGACGTCCGTGGCCGTCCGTTCATTGTGACCAATCTAGATGAATTCAGACTCGAGGACCCCGTCACGCTAGAGTTCTTCGTTACAGGTCTACAGAGCATGCTAGATGGTAAGACCGAAGGAAGACAGCTGCTCGTTTCGCGGTTCGAATTTCGCTCTGGAAGCCCCAGACTCCCCCCAATCATGGGGCAATTGTACGGTTCAAAGGCACAAGCTGCTGAGTGGGTCCTGTGGCCTACGGAAGGGAGTCCAGAGAGGCATTATTTTGATTTGTATCAACATTTGCTGCTGCGAGGCATCAGTCTCTCTGCTGAAAAGCCGATCTTGAAAGTCAGGACTGTGCAATGTTCGGAAAACATCACGGAAGGACATCTATTCAACGGCAAGCTCGAGGAAGCTGTTAATACAAAGGGCAAGGAAACACCTCTCTCTGGAAAATTTGTTGCTCTCGATCTCGGCGCCAAACTACGAGCCAAAGTACCAGCAGACTTGAACTTTGATGCACCCGAATTCAAACTCATGGCTCGTTTCATTGACGAACTGAAGATCAGCCTCAAGGCGGACTTGGCGATTGTTTATGGGCAGCATCTCAGGGACGGAGAACAACCTATCAAAGGGCTTCTTATTCAGAGACAGAAAGGATATAGCGGCACGAACCTTCGCCATCCTAAGGAGTTCAGCTGGGTTGGTCCAGAGCATCTCACTTACAATACGATCAAGCCAAGAGCTACGGATTTTGAAGATGCGACGACCGCCACGGGTCATCAGGGGGCTAGTGGAGAATGTGCCGAAGGACAGAAGCAATCGAAGGTATATGAGAAGAGGGAACTGGCCCCATATTGGTTTGAGGATACTGACGACGAGACCTACTTCCCTGCTGCTGGCAAAGGCATTTCTGCTGCAATTTCTGGACCACAGCCAGTCCCAGACAGTGTGAACAGAGTTGCCAGCATCGCGGGACGACCAGTACATGTTCGAAAAAAGAGCCGTGCAGATGCGATAACTGCGGCGATGAACCAAAAAGTCTTAGAACGGTTCCGGAAGACCGTTGCAACCCCAAGCAGTACTTCGCCGACTCGCACGTTTCCGGCGTTGTACGGCCCCTCTATGACGTCTTCTCAAATTTCCACTACCATTACTCCTACTCTTCAACCTCCAAACATCAATCGAGCTAGATCTCCGTTGAAGCAAAGCACTCCTACTACCAGCCAGCTCAGAGCAGAATCTCCTGCATTTACTTTCGATTCAAAGAGCAAATTGATCAATAATGTACCTGCGGTTACGGGTCTTCTGCGTTTGATACAAAAGGAGGGAGTAACCACTGCAACGAGTCGGAAAACCAGCGCAGAATCTGCAGGAGACTCAGGAGCTCAGATCGTGCCTCTTCAAGGTACTGTTGCCAGCCCGAGTCCACTAGGTTCGGGATCACAAACACCCATACCAGAGGCCAATACGAGCCGCGCATCGCCGGCTTATGACATTAAGCAAGCTCAGAGTAATAGCAACGCTCCTGGTGCCGCTATCACTGTACAGACACAACCCCAGCTCCGTTCGCAAAGCCAGACTAGCTCTGCAAGTACTACTCCCGCTGCGCAACACCCAAATTGGTACACCACTCTACAAGCTCAGACAGCTGCCCCACCTCAGAACTTACCACACCCTCCAGCCTCGAGAGGTCTCAGACCAGCTACGAGCAGACTGTCACTTAAACCTCATCATACTACCCCTCAACGCGTTCCCCAAAATAATGGCCACTACTATGCCAATCTAAGCACACATTCATCACACAATCTTGTGTCTGGAACCACTACTCTTTCATTTCCCACCGTAGCACACCCACAACCGCAGACCAGCGCAAAGGCGGCGAATGCATTCAAGGAATACCAGGCGATGTTTGATAAAGAAAACCAGGTCGTCGCTACTACGAGTGTGAAGGAGGTCTCGGGCGTGGGAGGACCAAGTGACCCCAAGGGTTTCCAGTTCGTCTTTGGCAATTTCACTCAACCACGCGTCATTAAGTCTCCGAAATTTAGAAAGTAAAGGGACTGTGGACTTGTGGAAGATTGTTGCTGTTGTCTTGGTTGACTTTTTAGGCTTTCTTCAGTAGGGGCTGTTACTTGTTTTGATGATGGGGGTTATGTAGATATGATACTACGGCGACATACTTTTTCTTTGTGATACACGCGGGAGTTTTAGGTTCGTCGTAAGAATGAAGGAAAACGGGCAAAATTGGCAGTTAAGCATGCGGTGAAATTGCAGGGCAGGGTGGTAATAAATGGCGTTACAGAATGGATGGCTCTGATACTGGTGACAAAGTGGCGAAGTGACATTTGACTGTACAATAGAAGCTACTTGAATGATGCAACGAAGCAAGGCTGCAGTACAAGATACAAACGCCGCGAGTAAACGTCAATCATGTGCAAACATAATTGAGGATGGTTTCCGGGTAAAAGATTCTTCCAGTCACCGCTACTCCTGTGTAACCATAAATTGCTAAAAACATTCAGACCTTGGCTTCAACCCGCTCCCCCTTCATCGAAAATATTGGCTTGAATCTAGAACAAAGTTGCCCGAAGGCTTACATATCCCTCGGTAGTTTGAAGGAAAGGCGGGCGGGAAACGGATGCAGCAAGAACGGCAGTTTTAGATAATGCAAGGGGGTCGACAGGCTTGAGCAGCTGCTGACATGCAGAAGCTGGGACATTCCTCACTGGACGGTCTTGCAGAAATGGCTAGAAGGAGGGCTTTCATTGATAGATGGGGAAGGTGGTTCCACACCCGCGGGTTCGTGTTTGCAGGGTTGGGATGCAATGAGGACGGCACGATGCATTGGATGTTGGTGCTGGGGTAGTTTATCCCAAAAGACGTGTGCCCATAGGAGTGAGGAATCTTCATCGATAGCAATATCAGGAATATGATATGTGAGGTTTGCAATGCGTGCCAGCCATGAGCTGGGGTTGCACGGTGCCTTGTGCCAATCGGCCGTGCGTCGATGTTGGAGAATCGTCGTTACTTTGAGGCCTTTCAATATCGATGGACTGGTGTTCAGAGGATCTGGGCGTCAAGCATCGCATATTTTGAGGGGTCACTGACCCTTGAATGACTTGGAGATAGCTGCAGAGCGTCCGGGCACTCCGGTCGGGAGGACCCTTGAAGTGTTGGAAGAGAGGCAACACACGCATTCTATAGGCAATAGTACACGACACGCATACTCAAATCATGAACGGATGGAGAGACAAGAGCCCTCGTGAGAGAAAACTTTCCCTTGTCCCCGCTCTCAATGTTTCCGATGACGCCGGCTTTGCGTAAGTGGCAACGGGAAAAAGCAATACTGCAGGAACACGACCCTGACTCCCTGAGACCCCGCAAGCCCAGCGGAGATTTTGTACAGATTGAAACATTGGAAGGAAATTCGGTAGATGAAGAAGGAGGAAGGAAACGAGGAAACGAGGAAACGGAACGGTGTGGAAGATGAAAAGGAAAGGTACAAGGTTCAGGCGAACGCGCCTTTCCAAATGGGATCCGGCAGCGTCCGAGACAGCTGCAGAAGCGGTTGAAAAGGCACGCATTTGCATTCTTTGAGTTAAAACTTCGATGCTTCGCAAGGATTTCGATTGTGACGCGCAAAAGCACCATACAGGACTGCAACGGAATTCAGACTGAATATAGCTGCTTATTCGTCCCAGCATGAACATCTGGACCTTGCCCTGCTCTGCAACGTCGGAGCACCTGCGTAGTTTCCCACAGCGCTTTTCCCTTCACTCTCACCGTTGGTGGCGCCGTCCGACAACAACTTTTTGTACTTCACTTTGCATTTCGCACTGCAGGCCGATTTAACTGTTGACCCTAGCGTCGATTCTGACCGCTAGAAAGGTGATGCTGGGGCTTGCCTTTGCAGCTTACAGTAGCTTTCAAACGCACAGGCGATCTCGGCGAAGCCATCAATGGCGTTTCAACCTTCGGACATGGTGGTGTTTGCTTTTTCTGCTCACCCAGCACCGCACCGAACTCGAATACATGGGACATTGGCCACGATCGACGTGCCGAATGCAGTCTACTCAAAGATAAGTTGCCCTGGCGCGCCATGCAGGTCCGTGATTCGACCCCCGAATCGATAGAAAGTCTGGGGCCGTCGTGGTCGATGCTTCGTGGACCTAGCTGGTGGACGGCAGGTTGAGAAGCAAAAATGTTGAAAACGCTGGCGATGCCCATTCCATTTCATCCGCGACTCAGTTGCACAGCACGCGATAGCATCAGGATTGTGCAACCCCTCGAAACAGGATTCATCCAGCTTACGGGATTTGATCGGGCCAGCTGACTGCGATACGGAATTGTGATTCGAGACGAACCCTCGAAAGCTGACGGTACCAGGCAAAATTATCGGACTTATCGAGCGACTTTTGAAGGCTGACTTTATTCTTTCCTCGCGCGTTGCGAATACTGCAGCTCTTATAATCGTCGCCGTGGTCGTCAGACGTGACAGTGCCGTTGACGGCGATAAACATCGGACGCAGAGTCTGGAGCCAGGCAACTATTGATTTCATGTAGTGGCAAGGTAGTAATGACCCAGGCCAAAGAAACAGAAATCAGCCAGTCTCACCGAGTAGCTCGTACCGGATCCCACATCGCTGCTTAGTATTCGAGTCAGAATACCAGGTACCTCTTTGTCTTTACCTGTATGTGTCTGCCTTAAGTTTCGACTCTTAAATGCGTGTATCTAAGTGGCTGAGAAGGTCTCCCACACCTATATTATACTGTACTTTAGTTTGAGGCTGAGGCTGATTCTGAGTCTTGGTCGTTGGATCTTCTGATCGTTTGCGCACATTAGGTTGGCAGTGACAAGGCTATTATACTCCTTTTGGCTCGTTTGAAGCGCTCTTCTGCTTGTATCTTTGGTTGGAACTTTAAAAACTTCCTTAGTTGGTCCTGCTGTGACTCAGTCTGATCGGTCAGCTTCCTTCCCTCTTTAATTCTTTAGCTTTAACGCAGCCTTGTCGGCCTCGCCTCATCGTACTTGTACCTCTCCTTCCAAAATTGAATTGCTATTCTTGCCTTTGCTCATCTTCGTTGTCTTCCGTCAATCACTCAGCTTTGGAGGATCTTTCTGATAGCAATACCCGTATCAGACCTTTTTTTTGGCCCTCGCAGCGCCGCCTGCAACCCCCCATCAATGATTTCATCCGTCGGAACAAAAATTATGGCATCGTCCACCCACCGAGAGGCAAGCCTTCCCTGGCCCATGAGACTTCAGAGGCGTCCGAATATCCTGTCTCTGGCCATCAATTTTAGTCCCAATAGCTAACATTATATCAGGTCTTGCAAGCCATTAAACTAATCCATTTCGCCTTCCCCATTTTGGTTTTCTTGTACTTCCTTTTCGCCCTCACAATCACAATCTGCACTTTGCAAACACAGGCGCTTAGAATTCGGGATGCCGCCGTTCGCCGAGATATCATCCTCACCTTGATATTTGCTGTCTCTGGAAGCTACGTATGTGCCGTCTAGTGGTCTTCGGAAACGCTCGCTGACAAATTTCAATAGCTCGCAGAGTCTATTGTCATATTCGTTGGAGGTCTCGTCACGAATGACTGGTTTAATGGGCAAGATCATGTCGTTAGTACTCTCTCAAGCCTTTGCTCGGACGGGATCAAAGTCCACCACAGGGAAATATAATTTGGCGAACTCTAACGGTTTGCTCAGGTCTACATGATTGCTTCTGCAATTATATTTGGGATCCAAGCGTTGGCCCTGACCGATAGCAAATTCCCCGTTTGGTATCCATACTACGGCACCTGGTTTGCGGGAATCGTTGTCGAAATTACCCTATTCGTCCTTTTGTGTATCACTCGCTCGCCTGTGGATGCCTTTGACTACATCACAATCGTCATACAAGTTTTACGAATCGGCCTCTTCATACTCTTACCGGCTATATATTTCGGGTTTCGCAATGACAAGAAGCAGTATGACACTAGCGATGCTGAAAGACAATCCCTACTCAGGAAGAAGCTGGCTCCAAAACCATCAAGCTCTGAAGATTCAACCACCAATGGCAATGGCAATGGCAATGGTAATGGGCATGGATATGGAACAACAACAAATGCAGCCGCCGAAGATTCTGACTCTGAAGACGGCCCAGAGGAGGATAGATGGGTAAGGGAAGAGCGTCGGGCTCGAAAGTTGATGATGAAGCGCCTCAAGCAGGATGGCAATTGGTTCACTTACGCCAAGGGATTCATGGTAAGAGTGGCGAGATTTCCTATGTCTTGCTATTATGCTGACTGGTATCCAAGGTCTTCTTCCCATATGTGTGGCCCACACACGACAGAAGCCTTCAAATCCGAGCAGTCTTCGTTGGAGTTTGTTTACTTTCGACGAATGCGTTGAATGTCTTAGTACCGAATCAGATGGGTGTGATGGTCGACAGTTTGACCAAATACACGAAAGGAGGTAAGATATCCCCTCGCTCAAATTTCAATGCTTGACTGATATTCGAAGATTATGCTCAAAATGTCTGGCTTTCAATTGCATTATACGCTGCTTTACGGTTCATCAGTGGCGGGGGTTGCATCGGATGGATTCAAAGATGGTTATGGCTTCCAGTAGAACAGTACTCCTATGATGCGCTCAACACCGCCTCGCATGCGCATATCATGAGCCTCTCGTCTGATTTTCATGACAAGAAATCAAGCTCGGAGCTCCTTCAAGCTATTAGAGGTGGTGGCAACGTTGCTGACTTGTTGGAAATGATTTGCTTTCAAGTGATCCCTATGTTCATCGATCTTGGAATTGCGATCGCTTACCTGTGGTCCCTCTTTGGTCCTTACATGGGACTCATGATAGCTACAACTGCTACTTCTTACTTCTACGTTACGACCAAATTGGTTAGCATGCGAGCTCAAAAGCGCCGCGATTTCATCACCGTCATGAGAAAAGAATGGACCACTGGGTACTCCTCCATCGATGGATGGAACACAGCCAGTGTAAGTCTCGGAGGCCCCCCCTTCGATGTGGATGACTGACAATTACCTAGCTTTTTAACATGATACCTCATGAAGAGACGCAGTATTCCTCTGGTAAGTGACCTACCCAATCATCAAATCTGATATGATACTGAGGCTTTATATAGCCGTGAAAGCTCACATGAAACACAAACGTGTGTACGAGATGTCAGCCCAGTCGATCACCTTTTCTCAAGGGGTCATCATGGCTCTCGGTCTATTAGGCGCTCTTGGTCTCGGGGGGTATCAAGTCGTAACCAATCAAGTTTCTGTGGGAAATTTCACAACGTTGCTTGTATACTGGGCGCAGCTCTCAAGTATGTTTCCCTGCATTGGTGCGCTCTCTACTACTAATACGTAACTAGGTCCTTTGTCCTTCTTCAGTACCATGTTCAAGAGCATCTCATATAACCTGATGGACGCAGAACGCCTCCTGGAGTTATTCCAGACGAAACCAACTGTTACTGACGCGCCAGCTGCGAGACCACTCAAACTAGACCATGGATTGGTCAAATTTGACCGTGTATCCTTTGCTTATGATAAAAGAAAGCCTACGCTATCAGAAGTCAGCTTCACCGTTCCCCCAGGGAAGACTGTGGCACTCGTTGGCGAGACTGGGGGCGGAAAATCGACGATTCTCAAATTGATTGGTCGTTTTTATGATATTAATGGTGGCAGTATTTCCATCGATGGCCAAGATGTTCGAGACGTCACAATCTCCAGGTAAGCTCGATTGCGCAATCGTGGTCATGACGTTCCTTGTGCCTAACATGCCAATCTAGTCTACGACAACATATCGGTGTGGTGCCTCAAGATCCAACGCTCTTCAATGACACAGTCATGAATAATATCCGATATTCCAAAATTCAAGCTACCAACGAGGAAGTTTATGACGCTTGCAGGGCTGCCGCTATCCATGACAAAATCATGTCTTTCCCGGATGGTAAGTTGATAGAGTGGCAACGATTAGTTTTCAATCAACTGACACGAGCCCCTGCAGGTTACAACTCTACGGTCGGACATAATGGAGTGTAAGTAACTATGCAAAGCAAATTTGCTTTTGGCTGACATTTTCAAGAAAATTATCAGGTGGCGAGAAGCAACGTGTGGCAATTGCTCGAGCCATGCTCAAATGCCCCGAGATTGTACTATTGGATGAAGCCACTAGCTCCGTGGACACAGAAACTGAGCAACTAATTCAGCAAGGGTTCAACAAGTTGTGCAAAGATCGTACAACATTTATTGTCGCGTAAGTCTACGCGCACTAGAGCCTTGTTCTGTATTAACACTAGCAGGCATCGTCTATCAACGATCATGAAGGCGGATCATATCCTTGTTGTCATGAACGGAAAGATCGTCGAGCAGGGCTCTCACCAAGAGTTGATTCATTCTCGAGGCAAATACCATAATCTGTGGTCTAAACAAATATTTGTTACACCTGAAAATGAGCGCTCTCGATCACGCAGCCCTGAAAAACAGAAGTCAAATATCGTCAACGATCTCAGCCCTACTCGCCATAAAGCTGAGCTATCCAAGGCGATGAAAACTTCGGATCACGACTGCCCAACCGGCAAAAATGAAGACCAGTCGGATGACGGAAAGAAAAACTCGAGTGGTCACAAGCGCGAGGTAAGCCCCGGAGCTGAATAAATATTTTACTCCTGGTGGTGAACTTGAGAGCTGTGAGTGTTGAATAGCAAGTTGCTGTTGATAAGACAAAATAGACTGGAATCTTGTACATTTAAAATCAAAATATCCGCCCAAACCCCCATCATTATTCCACAGTGTGGACGTGTAACGTGATCTTTCCTCACAAGATTGTTCAATGACCTATTCTTCTTTGTTCCTCGATATCTAACCAGAATAAGGGCTCCAAGCTGAAAGCTGATGCTCCGGAGTTCGTTCCACTTCAATCGAAGCCAGATCCTTCAGATTCCAGTGCGAAGGCAACTTCGAGAGAAGCGATCAAGTTGCAGAAGAAATTGGAGAAGGAAGAGCGTAAAGCCAGTTTGAGTAAGAAAGTGGGCAAGAGAATCAGGTTCCAGAAGCAAGGAGGTAAAGTGATATGGTACCTCTTAGCCAGCCGCACATCACTGACAACATTTTTAGATGCTAGAACAGGAGATGAATCAACCTCAGCCGGTCAATCAACCGAACCGGCGACTGAGGCTGAAGCGTCTGGAAATAGTAAGCCGAAGCCGAAGCGCGCTAGACATTCTAGGAGACATATGGCCAAGAGTGAGCCTTCGAGTCGAAATCCGGATGGAAACGATGGTGCTCAAGACTCTGATATAACTGCCATCGGTTCCGGGGAAGGTCAGCCTGTGTTGTCTAATACAGTAGTGGTATGAACGTGTTGCAAATTATGGAAAGGTTACTAACGATCAGCAGCAACTTCGAAGAGTTTCAGCTCCGAGTGATCCTCCCGGATCTCAAGACATTCGTACTGCTCGTCCCAAACGAGCGAGACACTGGCGCTTGAAGAATCGGGCAGCAGAAAATGCTAGATCAGATGCAGCCTTCTCAACGACGACTTTAGGAGGGGCATCAACTTCTGATGAGAGGTCAGGACCGGCAGCGCCAGTCACTGGCCCAGTCGAAGGCGTTCCGCCAGTTTCGAATGCATTAACCTTGGGTCCAAGCTCTTAACATGTTAGTCTACCTTGCTTTGGTGATAATTTCGAAAGTCCTGACATTCCAAAAGGATTTTGAGGTTTTATCAGCCCTCCTTACTCGACTTACAAATTGTACATCGTCACTGGACTTCTCATCCCTTGGAAATTGAGTGGGCCGTCGAAGCACGTGCCGGATTCCCACACACGATTTCTTGATCCATTTGGACTGTTCAACGGTTCCTTAAATGTTCTCTTTCGTTGCACATAGTTACGGCACGAGGGAAGTATGAACGATTTTATTTCTGTGAATATCAGTATGATAAATCATGGGCGGGCATAGTGGATTGAGCAAGCATTGTTGCATTATTAAATGTATCAAATGCGGCTTATTAGCTGGATGGGTGGAAACACTTCTGATAAGGATTTTGGACGGCAATCATGTTGGCAGGCAGAAGTTCATGTAGCGGGAGAGAGGAAGTGGAAGTGTGCGGGAGCACAAGAAGCTCATAGCTTATAAAGTTAGTTTTGATACTCAGCTTTGAGGATTCGAAATGCGAGCGTAGTAGACCCCTCAAAACACAATGACTACAAAATGGTATAGAATTCTCGCAAAACCTTGTTCAACTACCCCTTATAACACACTTTAAACACTCTCGAAATGGAACTTGCCAAAGTTAGAAAAACATCATGTAACCAAGCAGACACAGCAACATCAAAGAAACGGCGCTTCCATTTAGGGAAATTAGTCTCTATCATGCATACAAGCGCCTTTGGTATCATTTCGTAGATTCCGTAAACTTTATGATAAAATTTATTACTCTCAATCACTGACCGCCAGCGCCTCGTCCAGCGCCAGCGCCCCGACCTGCTCCGCCACCACCCATCATATTGCGAGCCATCTCGGCAATGCTGGGATCTTGCATCAGGCTGGACAGATCTGGCATTCCACCGCCCGATCCAGCACCTGGGGCTCCCCCGGCTCCCCCAGCTCCTCCACCTCCGAACTGGCTGGCCATCTCACGGATCCGTGGGTTCGACATGATGTTGTTCAGGGCATCAGGGTTAGACATCAAGTTCTGAGCCATAGAAGCAAACATCGGGTTCGACATAATGCTGCTGAGATCAGGCATGCCGCCTCCTCCTGCACCTCCACCACCAAACATAGATGCCAGATCAGGCATTCCGCCCGGCGCACCACCAGCACCACGCTCTGCAACCTCGTCCTCGTCCCCATCGTCTTTAGCAAGCTCATCAACCCGCTTCTTGGCCGTCTCATACCCCTTCTTCATTGCCTCGCTGCCACCGCTTCCCTCGTGCTTGATTCCCTGCTCATAGGCCTCCATACTCCCTTGCGCATCGCCGAGCGCGAACTTCGCCAGCCCAAGGCGGGACCAGGCTTTGGTGTACGTCGGGTCAGCCGCTACAGCAGCCTCTGCATCTGCGCGCGCAGACTCATGGTCTTTGCTCGCACTGTACGCCGCAGCACGATTCGACAAGAAAATAGGATTCCCAGGAATCAGCGCCAACGCCTTGCTATAAAGCTCAATAGCCTTGCCATAATCCTTGGCCGCAACAGCCGAATTGCCCTGGCTCTTCAACGCCTCAGCTTCCTTCTTCTGCTCGTCTGTGGGTTCAGCCTTGGATGCTGATGCTGAAGAGGCAGCAGCGGGTTTGGATTTGGCGGATTGTAGTTTCTCGTAGACGCCGTAGATGCCGAGGAGGGATTGCGAGTCCTTGGGCGTGGCGTCGGTGGGGTCCACTTTGAAGGACTCGGAGATGCAGTTGCTGGCTATTTCAACGGATTCGCGCTCGTCCTCGGTGAGGGTGCCGTCGGTGAGGGAGGTGTTGAGGAAATCGATTATGGCCAGGGCCAGGCGTTGCTTGGTGGTTGCCATATTTTTTTGCTGAGGGAGAGGAAATTGTTGTGTGGGAGTAGAGGTGAGTTTGGATATGGCTGGAGGGGTTGGGTTCCAGATGTTTCTGTGCTGGCGATGTTCTCAAGGCGGAGGCGAGCGGCCGCTTGACTCGCAGGGGTTGGACGACCACGTCTGCAAGTTTGATGTGGTACAATATTTTACACTTTTGATTTCTTTTGATGATTTTCACTGCTATTTCTGTCAGAGCCTCTATTAACTGTATTTCCCTTTTCCTATGTTTACTCATTTCAAGTGAAATCTTAGACCAAACACTTGTCACAGCCGTCCGGATCAAAGACGTTTTGCTCTTGGTGGAAGAACTACACAATGATAAGAAACGAAGTCGAGAAGGAAAGGTCCTTACTCCTTCTGAGCTGCTCTGGATATTTCAAGCACTTCATTCTGAGATATCGTAGCCAATTGTTGACGATCTTTCAAGTGACTTTTTGTCTCCTCGAAGCGTCACACGTCGTCTGTTATGATTTCCGGCTTATTTCTATCTACAATTGTACTCTTACAGTAAGTTAGGGAGTTTACGGAACAATTAAAACTTCATATGAACCGAGAGCTCGTATTTTCGTTCCCTAGGCAATTTGTCTTGACGCTCTTAGTACTGTTATCCGGGCTGTGAAGAAATATGAATTTATCACTGCTAGCCGCGAGGTCAAAATCACATCTACGCATATATGAATTATTGTCGACCACTACAACTACTATGACAAGACTCCCAACACACATGGGTCACCAACGATAGCATGGTTGTGCTCCAGTGAGGTGTTAAGGATAGTCCAGGAAACGTATTCTCTTTTACCACTTGCTAAAGCTCGATAACCTCAAGACCTAGGTTGATTCTGTTTGTCATGAAAACCATTCAATTTTGTTGTTGCCGTAAGAATTGCTGTCAAATTCTCCGACCCTCCAGAGAAAGACAGCGAGAGACCTCTGAGGTGGGGCAATTTTGACAGAACCTTCCTCCACTTTATTCATTATTCAGAATGTGGTGTTTGAAGCTACGCCATAACAATACCTGGTGGCATTCTTCAAGTCTTAAGGGGCGCAGAAGCGTCCCAGATTGATCTCTTAAATGGTGGAATCCCTATGCCGTTATGCCCACCAGAGTTTTGTTCAATTAAATCTAAGAAGCAAAATTCCAGGAAGTGTACTAGGAAGAATTGTCTTGCGGCTTCTCATTCAATGAACTCAAGAACGGAAAGAACGAAGACGGTTTTACCCTTTTGCTGCTATAAATGGGTTGACACCCAGCGTCTTCATCTGGTTTTCTGATCCAAAGAAAAGCTCGACTAGGAAACCTTGATTGCTTGAGTACAAATTTAGGAGTGCCTAATTGTATATCTGTGATACAATTTTGTAGATGGAGACCCGGCTGTCTTCTGGCTTTCTCTGCAAAAATAGCGAGTAATAATTCTGACCCCTGCTGTCAAGTTCGGTCATGCTGTCAAAAATATTGACGATTTGTCAAACCAAAAAAAATTATAGATGAGCGATGCCCCGAGACATTGTTCCCACCACTCCAACCGGCTGTACAACTCTCTGCCAGAACAATTACTGTTCTATCGTCTGAGGCCTTCGTCGCCTCCATATAAGTAGAGGAGGGGGCATGTCTTGAGTGAGTCGTGCTACGAATTCATTTGTACTCAGGGTGGTTTGCCTTCGACGTAGATTTGCCCAATGCTTGGGATCTGGGGTGTGTTGCTGAGTTTACAGAATCGGGAGGTGATCTCAGTCGCCTTCAAGGCAAGGCAACTGCGACTGTGCCATCAGTGCCATACGCCCATTTAAAGAAGGGAATCAAGAGATATTATTGTTAAGACTAATTGAGAGACCAAATTTGATAGCGTCACAGCTGCATGGTGGGCTCGGACGGAGGCTCTCGACCCGACGTCTTGACGTTGTGGAACGGAATATAGCAACCAGGGCATTGATAAAGTGTTTAATTATGCTTCTATTGGAATTTGATCCATGCATTTGCTGTCATTTGACAAGCTAAGAGATCCCTTTAGCCCAAAATCCTGAGCCCAGGTGATGCCCCTCTTTGGGAGGAAAACGAAGAAAATAAACGAACGAGCCTCGAGTTGGAGTACCGGCTTCGCTAGGTGCACCAAAACCATGACATCTTTACCACGTTTACCACATAGATTATCGAGGGAACAATGTCTCGGATGCTGTGAACTAAATAGTCACCTTGACACTTGAGCTGTGGTGGAGGTAGCCAGACTGTAACATGAGTCGAATAAAGGAGAGCTTAAGTAATTGATATAGAGTCAGAGCATAAAGGGAAGCTGTACTCGAGAAGCACGCCCCTTTCTAGTTGGCGCAGAGACATTGCTAAACAAGATACCGCATAAGAGAAAGGAGTGAAAGTCATACCCACAAGTCTTTGGTAGGGAGCCACGAAGATCTAAATTTAAAGCCACGGCTCATGCTTTGTTATCATCAAACAAGATATAGAGATCCTCCAACAACACGAAAATGGAGCGTGGACTTTTTAAGTAGTTTTCTGAGAAACCCCGAACTGCCGATTCCTCGAGACCCTCAGCGAGGGGTAGGGCTCTACGCTGCCTGTACGACCATTCATTCCCAAGTCGAAAATCTCAAATTTTGCTGTCAACTCTTCAGCTGCTGTCAAAACATCAAACTTCTTTAGAGTGATAAGGAAAGTATCTGTGGTTTTTTAGTGAATTGATCTACCCAGGAATTCCAACCCCTCGGCAATTTACTAGCAAGCTTCCTTAGCCATGACTGTTGTATCTAGCTCGATCGATTCACCTCCGATAGTACCGTCCATCCGACAGACCCCCAAATCAATATATAGGTCAGCTAGCCACTACAACTTTGCTAATAAGTAAGTTTCAACAAGCAAGAACGAACGAACGCATTTTTGAACTTCTCCCCAATGGTACCTTCACATCCCTAGAAAAACCCCTTGAACCCCAAAGATTTGAAACGATGATGTAGGAACTTGCTTCGGCTGTTCAGTCCCGCTAGAAGGAAAAGGCTCAGGAGTTGGAGTTTTTGGTGACCTTCGGCCTCTATTTGGCGGTTTCGTTAGCGGTTTCTGTTCTGGTGAAGGAGATAAAATTCAAGCCTGGAAAAGCGAATATCTCGCTCCATCTGAGGGAGAAATGTTTTGCTGTCAAGTGTATGATGCTGTCAAGGATCTCGAACATTTAGCTCCCGCAGGTATTTCAAGTATCGCACAACCATTCAATAACCGCAGACTTCCATCCGACCTCACGCAAATTGAAGAGCCCACCTTGATATAGGGAATAGGAAATTATTCCACCCTACATGTTGATTGGATTCATTGTTTTTCTCAGGTTTGCAGACCCAGAGGGCAAGCGTACTTTTATAAGTTCCGCAGCTGGTGGGAACTTGAGAGCGGGGAGATGGGAAGGGATGAATGAGCGTGGTGTACCTGCTCGTTGCGCTTTAACTGAGAAAAGCTAGTTTTAAACGTTAAGCCCGTATAAATGAAAGCAACACAAGGACTTGGGGCTTTAGATTAGTACAGATCACTCGTTCTACCTGATCAACGAGTGGTTTCTTCATTCTGGAATCAAGACTTTCATGTGAGCCACTGAGTCTACTAACTTGGGTTGAAGCACTTGCTATGTCGATCTTGCGATTATCTCTTTAATTTCGATAGACCTTTCGCAATGGTTCGGCGTTCATGGTTAGCCATCTTTGAGGGTGCGCGTGAGGATTGGGAATGAGCGGGGCAAGTCGCTCTGTTGTAGGATAATGACCCCAGAGAAGCATTTCACAACTCCTGAAAAAGGGTGACCAAATAAGGAAGCTACGACAGAGTGAGCCCCCAGTGCCTGAGTCACAAAAAGCTCACATCACATAACATCAAGAACAGCAAATGATGGCCAAGTGATTTGATTCATTTATCCCTTCGCAGCACCCGCCTTAATAAGCAGGATATCACCATCTTCAACGACATAATCCTTTCCTTTTGTCATGATCTTTCCCTTAGCCTTAACCTCAGCTTCATCGCCCAATTCCTTCAGCATAGCGAAATTGTAAACGATAGCTTGGATGAAAGTCTTCTCGAAATCACCGTGAATGACACCGGCAGCTTGTGGCGCCTTGGTGCCATTTCTGATTGTCCATTGTCTGACCTCGTCTGTACCGGTGGTGAAGAAACTGCCCAAGTTTAAGACTTTACGCATGGTGGTAATGATCTTGGGGAGAGCGGATTCAACACCGAGGGTCTTGAGTTCCGCCTTGGCTTCTTCCTCGGTCTCGAAGCGCGTAAGGCGTTCCTCGAGGCAGATGGAGATTGGCATGATTGGGTCACCGGCGGCGTGCTCCTTGATCCATTCCATGACCTTGCCGAGATGCTTGTTCTTCTTACGAATGTAGTCTTTTTCGCTCAAGTTAATGAGGTAGACGACTGGCTTGGCTGTCAAGAGGAAGAGAGGGTTGATGAACTCGATCTATGTTGATGTGTCAGTGACTTGAACGAAAGAATTCTTCAAGGCAAAAACGGTGGGTTGAAAATTGATCAGAACGGGTTTCTTATCTCAGGGTACACTCTGCGTTTATGTTGAGGTACATCGACGAGCTGGGATTATTCAGGCCTCATGGCCCTTTGTCATCATGAAAAGGTTGTGGAGGAAAGCAAGAAAAATTTATAACGTACCTCCTTGGCAGTCCAGTCGCCTTTTCGGACATCTCCACCATCTTGCAATAGCTTCAAGACCTTCTCTACACAGGCTTCTTCCTCTTTCAGCTTCTTCATCTCTAAAGATTGGCCACCTCTCCGAGTCAACTTCTTCAGGTTCTCAAGCGCCTTCTCGGTGAACTCGATATCCTTGATACGTAGCTCCTCACTGATAATGGTCAAATCTC
>Ga0247778_1000190_pt1 | contig 107165 bp, 117 predicted proteins | sample UWRJL049202B5_FD_179939 | JGI IMG/M metagenome (GOLD analysis project Ga0247778, IMG submission 179939) | Plant litter microbial communities from Arlington Agricultural Research Station in Wisconsin, United States - UWRJ-L049-202B-5 | ecosystem: Environmental > Terrestrial > Plant litter >... | reverse complement strand
TAAGCCCGGTGGGGGGTACAGAGGAGGAGGATACTGATACGGGGGGTAGAGAGTGGAAGTGGGGTGCTAGTTATTGGGGGATGCGGAAGGTTCCTGTTGCGCGCGCGGAGGTTGGGGGGATGTATGGGCATTATATGTTTAAGCGCTGATGTCTTTACTTTGAGCTTGTCTATATTTCCCTCTGTTAACTCTCTTCTCTTTCACGATTACGATGCGACGCCCTTTTCGTTTCTTGGGTCTTTCAGCACAGCACCTTTGGAGAGCATAGCATTTGCATTTTGAGCAGCGAGCACAGCAAGCATGGCGTCTTTGGTTTTGGAAATGGAAAAGAAATGAAAAAGCATGCGAGAAAAAAGTCTTGGTTTGACCTTACATTTGATGGGGGAGGAAAAGTAAATATTTGTACAGAGTTGAGTATAGGATAGATGCATATACGTATATAATTAATTTTTGAAATTATTTGATGAAAATGTGTTGTGTTGTGAAGTGATGAGTATGTGTGAATTTGTGATGTGATTGTGATTTAAGAGTTGAACGGGGAAGAAACTTAATTTGTTGGGATGTAGGTCAGAAATAGTATTCCAGAGATAGGAGGACGGAGTTGTGAGTACGTGATGTGTTTCTGTGGTGGGCGTTGGGAGTTGGCAGGCAGTGCTTTCGCCTTCGCAAGATTCTACGGAAGCTTCTAAATAGAAATTTGGGGATGGGTATTCGAGTGGAGTATCCCCTTTTCTCTGGGGGAAAATGAGATTGGATTTTGAGATATTGTATTGGGACTCGAAAATTTGGGAGCAGAAGATGTGAAAACCCAATAATAGTGACGGTGAATGAGAAGCAGGAATAGATGCCGTTTGCCAGATCCCGGACATTCGGAAGATGGAACCAACTTGCTGGGCTTTCCGGGGAGATCCCTACACATATGTGTGGAGCTCGTCAATGATGACCAGATGGAACGAAGTTCTCGTGATCCTTCCGCTTGGTAGTGCGGCAACGGCTTACTTTGTGAATCATCGAGTGGGACAATTGAAGAAGTCTTCGGGTTCCTCGGCTTGATGTTTGATCTGTTGGTTTGTGTCTTGCTCGGAAAATGAAAACTGTCCTCGTGCTTGGTTTGTCTCTCGAAGCCACGACTAAGCCAGCCAACAATGTGTATACGAAAGTAAGAAACGGAGAGTGAGAACCCCGCCTTGCGGTTGGTTCGAAGCCACGAGTAAGACTACCAGAATAGGAAAGACTTGTGAAACGTGGAGGACGTCAAAGCCGCCAAACTGTCCACAATCTACCCGCAAAAGGCCGTCAAAATCCTTCCCAGCAGCCATTTATCTGGCCACTTACGGTCAAACAGCAGAAAATCAATTGTAAAAAGGGTATTTCCAACTCCAACCAATGCCTCGTTTGAAAATCAGCTGCTCTCTGAGCCATAAGGATTCCGTGGCGTACCTTATGATCCCCACTCAGCCCCTGAATTGCAGAGCCTTAAGCTTCGCGCGACGGTCTCTGCGCGAATCACACGCGCTCTTCCAAATTTAGCCCCCTGTCGCGCCGGATGGGATCCGCCCACGTACTTGGAGTGCAGTGCAGCCCAACTTTAATTGTGATTGTGATGCGACCGGGAGTTGGAGACCTAACGTAATACCTATGCAGAGAAGAGCTTTTTCTTCCTTGCCTTGATTAAAAGTCTTGCTGCATCTTTCATCACCATATGTGTTTTCTTGTTGTCTAGAATTATCATTTTGAGTTGAAAAATCAGGGGGCTGGACCAGAGCATTGAGTTACAGACGAAAAGAGAAAAAAGGGAGGCAGGAAGAAACGAAAGCGGAGGAACACCAAGAAACTACCGACGACCTCCTCAGAACGAGAACTCGAAAAAGGAGCAACACCGACCTACGCTTCGTCCTCTGCAGAGGCAGCTCCCAATTCCGCGCAAGAGTGCGCAATCTACCCTCGAGCTCTCTTGATCGTCGGATCAAAATCATGCGATAACGACCCCGACCCCCTACAATCCTCGACGATAAAGCGGTCGGTGGAGACGTCCGAGACAAGAAAAAAAGGAGGCCTAAGCATCGCATCGCAACGTCGCAACCATGAACGGTGCTCTGCGCAGCAAAAAGCTTCCGCCGCGGCCAAGTCAGGACCTCGGATACGGCATCGTGAATGGCAGCGGTGCGCCTCCAGACGCGTACGGATTTCGCAATGAGAGGAATGGTGACCTGCCAAATCGCACGTACGGTCTGAGTAGGGTCGGTCCGCACACGCAGGATCCGAGCGGGAGGGTGATGTTGGATGGGTATAAGGCGGATATCGTGAATGGGTTTGAGGGGGAAAAGCCTAGGATTAATCCGGTGAGTTTAATTTTTCACAATTGCAATAGGTGAAGGAAGGGGGCTGATGGGGGAACTACAGATGAATTCCCAACGCCCGCAGAGCTCGATGCTCTTGAATCTCAATGATACGATACAAGTACACCTGCTCGTCGAAACGGCCTTGGGAGATAGCAAAGAATTCGAGATCCTGTCTCAAGATGAAGTGGACGACCTCAAGAAGCAAATTCAGACCCTCACGCAGCGAATCGAGCAGACACGGCAGAACCTAGCGATCCAATCTAAATACCGCGATGCAGCAATCTCAATGACGAAGCTATACTCGGCTGGAGAGAAGAAGAAGAGTTTTGATGGCAGTGGGAGAATCAAAAATGTGTTTGGGCACAACCGGAACAGCAGCGAGCAGTCACAGGCAGCGCAAGAGGAACGGATAGCTACTGAGAAGAAATGCGAAGATTTGGCAGCTGAATTGTGGTTTCTGGAGAAGAGACTCATTGAGCCGCAGAACAGGCTGCTCAAGCACACTGCTGGGATTCTGCAAATGACACACAAGGGTCCCAAGGTCATGAATAAGGGGCAACCGGGGGCACCTGCAGTCAATGGCATCCCGGGGAGTCCAGAGAGCATGTATACGTATTCGAATGCGCGGAGTAGCCTGGAATTTGTGCCGAGCGATGAGAATATCTTTGATGAAAGGAGTCTTTACAGGTCTTTCGACCGTTTGGACGGGGTAGCCGAATTCGATGATCTATTCGCGCCTTCGAAAGGTGGAAATAAGCAGCAGATGCAGCTGATTTCGCAGACGGAGCAGAAACTAGAAGATCTCAACCGACGACTGAGGGATGTTATTACAACAGCAAACCCCGAACGGCACTCGAATTATCAGCACCCTCCACTTGCCAGCACGACTGCGGATGGAAAGCCTACGGAACCAGGAGACACACTTACGAGCCACTTGGATTACTTGGAGAAAGGCATTACTATGATTAGCAAGGAGCATGGCCAGGTCATGAGGAAGAGCGAGGAGTCTGACAGCGCTATGGAGGAGACGATCGAGCAGCTGAACAATGAACTGCACCAATTATTACTTCCATACGACGAAATTCGACCTCTACCACCTCAGGTTACTGGCATGGGCTTGAATGATCAATTGAAGTATTTCCAGGACAGTGTCGGCGCTCTTGAGGCCCAAATGCGTCGTGGTGGAAATAAGGGCTCTGGTGGCGACCAGGAGCAAATGGAGACGGTCATGATGGGTCTTTGGGATATCATTCAATCGGGCGAGGAAGAAGCCAGACAGAGGAAACAGGAGCGGAGACAGACACGTGCTCAGAACAACTTACCACCAGATGACGAGGATTCTCCTGACGAAATCGAAGATCCGAATGAGCAATTCTCGGTTCAAGCATTCTCTGGAAAGGTACAATGGTTGTATTCTCAAGCTACAAGGCTAAAGGATCAGAAGAAGGTCTTGCAACGCCAGATCAAGCAGCAGCGAGAGCTGAACAACAAGTCTGACGCCACTAAGGACGCTGAGATGGCCCAGAAGACTGAGGAGCTTCAAAGGACACAAGAGCTGCTTAGGAGGACTGAGATGGACTCTGATGCCGTTCGTGAGCAGTTGAGTCTTGTCATGGAAAAGCTCGACGAAGCCAGACAGTCGGAAACCATACGCAACCAAGCCCGCTCCAATAGTGACGATACCGCTATTCGTCAAGCACAGGCCGATCTAGACAAGGCCAATCAGTCCATCGCCAACCTTGAGGAAGAACTTCAGGAAATAAAGGATGATCACTCCATCAGCGCTGCCGAATTCCAGAGCAGAATCAACGACAAAGAGGGCAAGATCGCAAGCCTAACAGCTGAACTCGCTGCTGCTGCCGCCGCACAAACAACTTTCCAAGCCACCGCTCAGGAGAAAGAAAAGACGCTAGAAACGAAGGAGAAAGAGATGGAAGAAATGAACATGGAGCTCGCTCGCCTGCAGACAGAAGTGACCATCGCCCGCGCCGAGCTTGACGGCGCCTATGGCTCACGAGCCCAACGCGCTGCAGAAGTCGCAGCCAACCCCGCAATCCAGAAGGAAATCGACGATCTTTCCAAGAAGAATTCTGCTCTAGCTGCCGAAATTGCCACGCTCAAAGCCACACCACAAGCGGACCCACAAGTGGAAGCTAAAATGGAGACCCTGAAGAAGGAGCTAGCGGAGACGATTGAGGAGTATGAGCTGATGACCAAGGCGAGCATCGAATGGGAGAAAGAGCGCGAGAGCCTGGAAGGCACGATCGATAAGCTGCGTGATGAGAGGGAGAAATTGGAGACGGAGCTCAGTGATGAGAAGGTGCGCTGGCTCGGCATGAAGAGTCCGGGTGTGGAGGGTGGACAGGGGGCCGGCAGCACGAGCACGACGGTGCTGAAGAATGAGTTTAAGCAGATGATGAGGAACACTAGGAAGGAAGGTGCTGCTGCTTTACGGGTATGTTTCCCCTCCCTCTTTCTTTCTCTGATTATCCCCTGCTAACCATAAAACAGGCCGAACAAGCAGAGCGCAGAAAACTGGAAGATGAACTTAGAGCACTTAAACGCGCGCAGGGACCTGGCAAGTCGAGTCTTAGTCAGAGTCTTTCGTCGTAGATGTAACAGTATTGGATTGTGAAATGTGTTGGAAATGAGCTCGTGGTTTTGCTCTTATGTTTAAAAGAAGGAATGCGTTTGCTGAGTACATGCATAGAGAGGGCGTATATTTGCTTATTTTGGGGTAGGATAGGGGGTGTATGATGAGATGAGGTGAGAGGGGTATATATTATTTGCATAAATGGAGTTTTATTGTTTCTATCAGGGGGGAAATTCAGATGGTTGTGACTTCCCTTAGTCTTCAGGCTTCTGGTTTGCTAATTGGCAAGTGCCACCAAGTGATTGAAAAAACCCCAATTCAGGCCAGAAGGCTCTGTCATGCTTGAAAGTTGGTTTCATCATCTCTTCAGCTACACTTGTAACGAAATTGAGATAGCCACCCAGGAATGACTACCCTGTACACGTGGCTTACACGATGAGGCTCGGAGGTTCCACATGCTTATTTCTGGTGAGGCTGCAGGACCCGTGTATTCCTTGACCCAAGCCAAGAATCCTCCACCAGCTCTGTTCGCAAAACTTCCAAAAGCAACGTCGTTTTCCTTTTCCTTTCAACAAGGTTGGAGTCAGCATCATCATCATCATCATCCTTCTAGCCTTGCATCAAATGTATCCATCCAAAGATAACCAACTTCCTTTCGTGTCCTAAGTAAATTGTAGCGGAGTATAGATTTTTCACCGACTTCCTTAACACGGAGTTTCGTATCACCGTCTTAGACTCGATACTAAATTACCACACCACATGGTTCCTCGGCACTCAAACCCCGCAACGTAACGGCCCAAGCATCCAAAAAAGAAAATCTTCTACACTCGTCTAGAAGGTGTGAAATTTAAGGGAGTGAAACGGTGCGGCTGATTCTCGCAACCTTACTCCTTTGGGAAGGCGGAGGATGTGCTTCCGCGAAGTGATCGACGGCAGGTGTTGAGCTTATTTTGCTTAGCGGCCGAAGGAACGCAGTTACGATGCTGCGCAGGGCTAAGTCGTCGATTTATATGGATGGTGATTGGCTGAGTCGATTGTTCGTTGTTCCTTCGATTGTGGGATGGATTATGACGATGGACGCTAGGGGCGGCTCTTGTGGGGGGGAGTTATTAATAGGAGAGGTGTATATAAGTGTCTTTGTTTTTCCTTTGGGGATTGAGATTCTGCATTTTCAAGCTTTGTCTTTACCTTACTTTCATTCAAATACTTTCTGTACACTGGAGAAATCATGAAAGCGAATCTTAGTCTTCTTCTTGGCCTCGCTGCCTCTTGCGCGAGTGCTTCTGTGATTGAGAAACGCAGTTCCAATTCTTGGGCTGGCACGAATAACTATTACGTTCATGGTCTTTCGGCTTCAGACCAAGCATCTTACATCTCAACTCTCAAATCCTACGGCACAAAAGTCGTTCGACTCTGGGGTACGTCCTCCCTCCTTCCCCCCTTTCAGCCCCCAAACTGACCCCAACCCACAGTAACCGGCATAAGCCAAGGCTGCTCAAAATCCTCATCCGTCGTTTCTGTCCCCAACTACGAGGACACCCTCGGCACCTACAACACCGGGACCCTCGACGCCCTGGACTCCGTGCTCGCACAACTCAAAACCGCCGGCATAAAAGCCATCATCTCCCCCCACGACGCCAACCTGCTCCCACCATCCGGTTCCAGCACCGGCTACAACGGCATCGACATCTACGGCAAGACCTACAGCTCCTCCGACAATTTCTACAACAGCAACGAAGCCAAAGCCAAGTATGATGCGCGGCTGGCCAGTATTTTGAATTATGAGAGTAAGAGGCTGGGCAAGAAGTGGAAGGATGCTAGTGAGGTTATTATGGCGTTTGATGTGCAGAATGAGCCTATGATTGCTAGTCCAGGGTTGGCGAAGGATAATGATCCGAGTGATTGGATTTGTGGGCGTGCGGGGAATATGAAGAAGATTATTGGGGATTCGGTTTGTTTATCCCATTATTATCAGAATACAGTGAGAGCAGAAGCTGATAGGTATGAATAGGGCGTCAAAATCGCCACCGGCGGCATCGGAGGCTCCCAATACAGCGGCCACGAGTACAACGCTATCACCAAAGCCCTGCAATGCTCCGCTATCGACATCATCTCCGTACACGGCTACATGACTAAAGCCTCGCAATGGGCGGCCTACGTACCTAGCATGGCCGACACGGCCGCCTCTAACGGCAAACACCTCATGGTTGAGGAATGGGGCGTAGGTACTGGAAGTGATTATGATAGTGTTGGCAAGCAGGCAAAGGTATTTAATGATGCGGGCGTGCCGTGGTTGTATTGGATGATTATTCCCGGGAAGAGTGTTGATGAGGGGTGTGATGGGAGTAAATGCTGTCATCAGGGGTTGAGTACTAAGGCGAATGAGGCGTTTGAGGTGGGGGTGAGCAGTTCGAGGGCGGATTTTAAGGGGTTGATTGGGACGGCGGCTGGGACGGCTGGGAAGCAGGATTGGACTGGCTATGTGTATTGAGGGGTAGTGTGAAGGGAAGTTTACCTACCTTTGGGAGGTTTTTCTTGTAAATAAATATTGGATTTAACTTTTGGATTGATGCAAATTCATATCAGAACAATATACACAAACGATATGACAAGATTAGCATAACAAACAATCATTTCATTATCCAATAATTTACCCCTGGTCCCCCCACCCTCGCAAAACATGAGGTTCCTCTAGAGGAAAAAAGAGATTACAATTGAAACTTCATTTTCAAAAATCTTGACTAGGACACGCGAGAGATCCAAAAAATGTTTTGATGAAGATTGTATAGATACTTCAACCAGACAATAGACGCTACTTTGATTCTTGACAAGGAAGAGAAGAGAAAGAGAAAGAGGAATACTTACTGCGAATTTTGCGTGCTGATACTCCTTTGAGATCAGTCGGCCATCCTTTGATTGGCCATGTGGCATAGTGCTTCTGTGAGCGTCGGAAAATGCTTCTAAGAGCAGGCGTCTAAGCAAGTACATTAAGTACTCTAGGCGTATGAGGTCAGGGCCGGAAGTTCTTGTCTTCCTATCGGGGCGTATGTGGTCGGTTCGAGTTTACTCAGTGAAGAGGACTCTTGGTCCGGAGAATTGTTAGTTGAGGTGACAAAGTTGGTTAGTGAATCAAAGTAGCGCCCAAAGTGTCTGGTTGAAGAAGATTTGGAGTTGGGAATTGCTTATTTTGATACTTGAGGTGAATTGGAAGACTTATGAAGGGGAGTTGGGGTTCGCTTCATGGGGGAGCGAGTAGAAAAATAGAGTCACCACTTGAAGACATTAGTGGAAAGATCCTTCAAAAAATTTAAAAAGGGTCTTCCAAAATAGAGTTTGTTCAAATCCATTTCAATTAACCATTTGGCGTATTTTGATTCTTGGCAAGGGGCAGAGGAAAGAAAGAGACTTACAGATACGAGAGACGAACTCTTTATTTAACTGATTGAAGAAGACTATATCAATTTCGATACGACTGAAACAAGCAAGAACGATTTTGAGTCGATTGTTTTCACTTAGGGTTTGACTGAGTAGTGGACTGAAATAGTTTACTCGGTGAAGAGGACCAGGGTACGCTGACTGTGAAAAATGTTAGCAAAGATAGAAAATGCAGTAAAAGAATCAAAGTAACGGCAAAGCACTAACTGAAGTGAACTTTTTGGCACTTTTTGCTTACTTTCATATGTGAAGATACTAGAAGAAGGCAGGTGATGGTCTTCACTGGACGAGATAAAGTAGTCGAGGCAAAACAGGTCTCTGACGACCCGGAATATTTCTTTTTATTTTGCTTCTAAAAATCCTAAGCTCCAGTAACAAAGATCTTCATATGGATATGAAAGAAACCCTAAAAAATAATCGCCACATCCATTCTATTTGCACAATCGAAGCTGTTGTGATGTTTAGGAGGAAGAGGGGTACTTACTTAGATCTTCTTCTCTCAAACTCAACAGATCATTTTTTGACAAATATGCTGCACATTCAACCGTAGCTACCTATACTGCCTACGCTAAGTTCCTTAGCTGTCCTCTTTTTTTGGATGCTTGGTCACTGTTGCGTTTTTTGTTTTGTGCCTCAGCCATCCTCATTTTTTGGATGCTGGGTCACTGACGTGGCTCTTTTTTGTATGGCGCTTTGGAGGATGGCTGGCATGAGAATTGTTTAAATAAGCCTGAATAAACATTTTATGTTTTTCATTGGCTTGGTAAGTGCTTTTGCACTCCTGGGGAAAGAGTGAGAGAGGCGGGGCAGAATTTTTGAGGATCTGCTGGTAAAGGGTCAGGAAAACTTCTGGGGGAAATCTAACTGCTGGGTTGATACTGTTGGTCCTGAAAGATGTTAGTAAACAGCATTCAATGACTAGATCAGCTTCGACTGTGCGGCTAAAATGGATGTGGTGAGTTTTGTATTGTTTATTTTAAGATATATAGGGCGGTAGGTAGGTGAGGACGGAAGCGAGGGCAAAAAGGGGGCAGAGTGGGTCTACGAGCCGACCCACGGCAGCTCTAGTAGCAAAATGACTGCCGCAGCTAACCTTTTATGAGCTCAACACGCGTCTCAGGGGTCAGCCAAGAAAGGAAGCTCGAAAGTACCGATATTAGAGTTCGAAATTCGGATCCAAAATGGTGTCATTAAGAGATTCTGTATCTTCCTCAATTACATCTTAATTCCTCTTCTTACGTGCTCTCCCTCTCCCCACCCTCCGACTGAACCTCCCCATTCATACATCACCTAAGTATGCTTAACAGTAACCTGCGACGTCCCGGAAGTAGAAGAACTAGTAAGCACCTTCCCATTCTGCTTAATATCAATCAGCGTCGCTCCCGCAATCCCAACACTCCCCCCCGAACTCGTCCCAGCGGTCGCCCCCGTAAACACCACAGTCCCAAAATTCGTAAACGGAACCAACGCCCCATTCTGCTCAAAATCCTCCACAATCCACTCCGCGTTTTGCCCACCCAGTTTCGCGGAGCTGGTGATAGCTTTGCTGACCTTTTGACCTGTTGTGAGGTTCTCGACTACGGCTGTACCAGCGGTGGAAGAGGAGGATTTTACGGAGACGGAGACTGTGTCGCCGGATTTGAAGGAGATGCCGGTGAAATCGTAGGCGTAGTCGGGGTACCATTCGTACCAGGCGTCGTAGGTCACGCGGCCGTTTTGGACGGTGAAATCTACGCCAGTTTGGAGGATGGAGTTTGTGTAGGTATCGCCGTCAATGCCTACCCACTGTAAAATTTCAAAGTCAGCATTTGCTTGGTTAGGAAGTCTGGATATCTCGCGAGTTTTGATATCTTGTTTGATTATCTCAGGAGGTTTGAAACAATAAAAGTTGGCATTGGAATTCTCGAAATCTGCGAACAAGGAAAAATTATAATGGATAATTTACATACAGCTGAAGCAGCTCCGGTGCCGGAGGGTGTTGGCACAACGAATTGGCCAGAGACAGAAGTGAATGTGCTGCCAGCCGGGGGCGCCGTGAGAACCGCACCCGCCCAATTGGAGCTGTACTGCACATTGGTCTCGTTGTCAAGTTGAATGTCCTGGACGGTGGCACTTGGAACAGGGATCTTAGGGTTCGTAATGCGGCCTCGACTGGCAGCGCGGCGTTCCATGCGCTGAGCAAGGCCGGCATATGCTGTGCTGACAAGGAGAGCATTGCTCAGGAAGGTAAGGGAGAACTTCATATTGGACCGGTGGGTGGGGGTTTCAAAGTGACTTTTGATAGCAAAGTACTATGAGAAGAAGCAGAGGACGATGAACTTGGAAACGGAGCTGGAATCGAGACCTCATGATGAGCAATGAGCGACTTTATATATCCGCCACCTCGCCAAGAGAAATAGACAAATGTCGCAGACCGCAACAGAGCGACAGAAACCATTCTTGGCGATAAGGTCTTAAGGGGAGAAGATGGCGAAAGTGCCGGGCCTTGGTCACTTGTAATGCGTTCCCCTGAACCCGATCGGCAGATCACCGGATTAGGAAGGCATCTTCTAGCAAAATCTAACGACATCGCATGCGTGAGGCTCTCGTCCAGTGGGCAAAACAAGAAATGCAGCGTGCCTTGTACAGAAATGACGAACGTTTATGACCCTGCAATATGTGTTCAGATAAGGGGACGTGACGGTTAAGCATGATGAACGAAGTGTCATTGGTTGACGAGCTGTCTTTCATGCAAATCTTTAATATAGCAGACTTATAGATGCATGCCCGCCAATGAGAGACTGTGACTGGGGTTCGATTATGACGGAGTGCTCCCGTCCTTGCGGGGCAGGAGAGCAAGTTTAGGCTTCAATGAACAAAAACAACAGTGGCCAAAATTCAAGAATGTGAAAACGGTGATATGAGCGGGCTTCTTGAGAGAGATCGCAGCCAAAGTTTGAGTGTTCAACTTTCCATAGAAGGTCACACGAAGGGTTGGATGTGGAAACTTGAATCTCCGATGAAATTAATTCTGCCATTGGCATTGGCGGGGAGCAACAACGAGGTACCGGCCGGTATCGATAGACGAAGATCTGGGTTCAGATGGCGACTTTTGCAGGAGCTTCTCGATGGAGGAATGGCACCGGCACTGCCAAGCCACAGGGGAGTTCTGGGTCGGAGTGGCTGCGCTAGCATGCTGCCACGAATGCTTGTCCAGTCTTGTCAATGCTTGATTTCTTGCATGGGACCCGGAGACTTCCTCGCCACGATCTACGGATGAACGCCCTGGGAAGCTTACCGACGCTTATCAATGGAGGGATCATAGCCCCGCCATTTACACCCCTGGTCGATTTCACCTTCATTAACCAATCAGACTGGCATTTGTGTTTCCCACTCTATTTCGAACGGAAAAATGAACCACGACAAACGTATTTAAAGTAGGACAAGGAGGATAAAGACCGGCTAATGGTTCATCAAGATAGGAAGATGGACGCGGAAATATGCTCATGGAGACAGTTAACTTCTGAGATGTCCATCACGTGGAGGCGAGGGGCCAATAGATTATCCTTTTAAGTACCTAGGTACTGTAAGTGAAGATCACCCGGGCCCTTCTCCTAGCCTAAGCTCGTGAGACTCATTCAATGGAATCTCACATTGCGCCCAAGGAGAGATGATGTAGAACGAACTTGATTTGTAGCATTGCTACTCCATGATGAAGAATGTGTACTAAAACAGTAAGCAGAACAAAAACTTCCCATCCAATACCATGCAAAGTCTCCTTAAGTATACTCATAAGCATTAGCAACATGATTTTCCTCGCCTTGAATTGTACAGAATTCCATTGCGCACGATCATACTGCAACTGCCGGCGTCGAATTCAAAATAACTCTTCGAGGTATTAGCACATCAGGATCATTGGCCCCATCGTAGCGGCGGAAAGCATTCCTGCTCCTTCCATAGTAATTCACACCCATTTCCTCGTCAATGTCAAAGCCGCAGCAGACAAAACAGATACAACTTGCACTTTTCGCCCAACACTGGTCAATCTTCTCACAAGCTTTTCCAAACTGGCACTTCCAACAGAAGTCGTCGACTTTTGCGCCCAGGATCTTAGTCGGAAAGAATCTTTTTGTCCGGCATCTGGAGGTCTGCGTTGGCGCGGCTTGTCCTTCAATCTGAGGAGAGGATGTTTCTTCCGTTAAGAGGTGTGCTGTAGATGAGACTGATACAGGGCGATTGTTTGACTCGCCGAGCACACCTACATCAAGACTAAGTGATGGGAGCTGTGACGACAATGCTGAGTTTGGTCGGCTTGGCGAAGATGTGGGCGTGGGAACGTTTGGTGACGTCGAAGGCGCCAAGGGTGGAGATGGTAGATGTTCATTGCTGGGCGGGACTGTGTTCTCATGATTCAAGTTATGATTCAAAGGCTGGAGAAATTCTTTTCGGCCTTTGCGATGAGGGCATCTTTTACTTGTAGGTGGTAGGGGTACATTCTGATCAGCTTCCATCGGGCTTGTAGGATGTAGGGCGACGTTGCTGGTCGATTCGACTGCATTTCGAAGGGCATTCATCTCAGAGTCCCTTGCAGTCGCAGAAGGCGTGAAACGTACTCGTTGATCAATCCTACGTTTTCTCCTAGCAGAGCGCATCGGAACATCTGCTACCGGCGCACTGTTGAAAGGATGCTGGTCAATGGGTCCGTAGGCGCCTCTAGGCGGCCTGAATCTTGGTGCTCTTCGGACCAGAGGAGCAGAAACTGATCTCATCCCGCTAGGACGTGGCACCCGAGACGATAGTGTGATACCAGATGCTGGAAGCCCGAGGAATCTTTGAAGTCGGTTTTGCTGAGGGGCGGGGCGTCGTGGTTGTGGATGTCTATTCTGAGCTTCGGTCCACGATGGCATGCCGGGAGGTGTCGACGGCCGCTCTGGCGGATCATGGAGAGGGGCTTTGGGTTCTGCGTATACTTTGTTAATCGAAAGAGCTGTAATTGCTGCTTCCTCGATATTCGCGCACGCATCGTGGTATGACCTCTTAATTAGATAGATATCATCCATACTCAAGGATTGCTTGCGACGTGGGCTCTTGGCTAAGACGAAACTGTCGCGATGACCAAGAAAGGCAAACTTGGGCATCCTATCAACCGATTTCGAGCGCACCAGGGAACCAATAGTCGCACAACTTGTCTGCTCTGTAATGGTGTCAAGCACCGTTCCATGGCCATAACGAAACTCGACGTCTGTGGCTGAATTTGTTGCCGAATTTGAGCACCCATCTCTTGCGTTCTCATCATTTGTTCGCCCTTCAGGTAATGGGTTGCTTGCAGGTAGAGGAGAAAGAGCAATCCCATTGTAATTCTCGTCCCCGCTCCCTCCGGAATGGTATATTGCATCGAAGATAGAGTCATGCGGGCTGGCGAGGTCTTCTGTAGAATCGGATCGAAGTACGAATGAGGTTTTGCGTCGAATTCGCTTGACTTGTAGAGGATTTGGGGAGAGAGTCCTTGGAAGCAATGGTTGTCTTGATTGTACTGGAGGAGTTTCCGACACAACAGGCACATTGTCGTTTTCACCCATTGCGCCTACCCAAAATGGTGAAGCTTGAGAAGGCCTATAGCCGATGTTCAAAGGATGTTGAGTCTATGTTGACGCAAGGTTAATGAAACGGGGATACGGACAAGAATGATGAACAGAATTGAAAGGAAGAGGGGGAGGACAAGTGGAGAAAGTGCGAGACCTGTCTAGAATTAGAGTTTTCGAGGTATCGACGCTGGCCTTCAGTTGCGCCTTCCACATGAAATAACGCCGTCGCTATGCTATGCTGCCTTCCACGAACATTTCAACAGGGTCAGCCCTTCCGCTCTAAGACGCCTCAATCCCTTCAGCCGCCAACGCCTTTTTGTACTCCTTCATTGCTTTCTGGATCGTCCTGATTGTCGGCTCCATCATTTCTCTTACAACCTTTTCGCCGCCTGGAACAGACTTGGAGTCCCACTTAGTCTTCTTACCCGTCCTCTCATAGATATCTTTTATTTCTCGTTTCGTTCTTGCAATTGTTTCTTCCTTTTCCTTTTCAGCATCAGCGGCGACGGCATTGATGCGATCCATGGCACGTTCAAGTGTTTCGACCATTTTCACCAACTCGCCCGCACGATCGGGGTCGCCAGAAAGAAAGACGGACCAGAAGTGGTGAAGAAATTCTGCGAGGAAAAAAAGGGTCAGCATAATCCAATAGGAAAATTTCCAGGCGCTGTGATGACTGAGTAGGTAAGGGCAAGTCAGTAATTGAAACAGGGGTACGTACCGGTCGTTGTGGCGTGTGTGAGGGTCAATCGATCAAACAATTTCTGGGACAAGCCAGCCAATGATGACTGTGCAGTTGACCCGTCAATCTCCAACCTGCGGGCTTTCACGCCTTCAAAGATCTGCTTTTGTGCATCCACCAAGCTTGATTTACTACCCACATGAGGGGCTTTTTCTTCGTCTTCGCTGTCGCTGTCTTCCAATACCCCTATAGCAGAACTCAATTCCAGCCCACGGCCAGTGTTACTACCCATAGTCAAGGGGTCCACATCAGTCCGTAGGCCTAATAACACTTCAGATGGTACTTGTTTAGCGTATAGAGCAGCTTCGGCAGACACTTCGGATTTCTCGTTGGCAAAGAATTGACTCTGCTCTTTGATGTTGAGCATAATCCGATTTTCGCGTGGATCACCTTGTAAATCTCGCAGAGCAAGCGAATTGAAAGTTTCCTCATCCATCCCAATAGGATCAGCAGGATCCACATCAGAAGGCGCAACATGAGCCATAATCTTCTCGCTCAAACTATTTAAAGTGCGAACAATCGGGACTTTGGTAGCGGATCCTGGCCTCATGGTAAAATCCGCCCGATTTCCACCCCTGCTGCCGCCTTGATTTTCTTCATTGCCTTCAAGGTCGATTATGTGTGGAATATGTAGGCCTAGTAGTCTCTGATTTAAACCGTTATCGTTGCTTGCATCAAGATATCTGTCGAATGTCGGGTCAGTGCCATCGGCTTCGACAATTCTTTCGCCCTTGAGCTTCTTGAACAGTCGGCTCAGGAAAAAGCGTGACCAAAACTCCGTCTCATTCAACTTGGGAACATTCTCGTCATACACCCGCTTTACCAGTGGATGCTGACTGAAGATGAGCTGTACTTGCTCGGCGCTGATGTTCATCTTCAGCTCACCGTTAACCTGACGGGGCTTGACTGCGGAAAGAACATTGTAAGCTCCTCTCTTTTGATTGATCTCAACGGCGTGGGACCGTAGCACATTCGTTCTCGTAGACCAAAATTGAGAGTTGAACTGAGAGTCCGAAATCGTATCAGGTTTTGTTCGTCTCGCCTCCATGTACGTCCGATGCAACGCGGGGTCTTTCTTCATGAGAGACAACTGCAATTCAACATCAGTCTTCAGCGTCGCATCATCGTACCACCGCGCCTTGTCGGAGCTCTGTTTTGACGTTACAGCGCTGGCAATAGCCATGGCGGCTGATGCTGGGGCTGCGCCATTCGCTTTCGGAGTGCTAGCATCGTTGGCTTTGAGGGCACTGATCAGGTTCGTCAAAATGTCTTTGATGGCATTTGCCTCACCACGCGGATTTGAGGGCGAGTTGAAGTGGAAGACGTGAACTACCGCCTCGGATGCGTTAGGTGGCTTGTCGAAGATCCTGAGCATCACCTTCGGGGCTGTTTCTGGCGTTTGCTGCAAATCTACTGTGGATTAACGCGCGGACCAGAATGCGGGACATTACACATACTGGTGATGTTTGCAACAGCAATGGTCACGGCCTTTTCTGTATCTCGAGCTCCCACAGGCAACCATTGAATCGACTTCTGGTCTCTGGCAATGCTGAGGGTGCCATCTTTCTTCTTGTAGGCAGCAGCTCCTTGAATTGCTGGGGCTGGAGCCATCTCTCAAGGTTGAAAGTCTAAGTCCCTTTGATTGAGCATTTAAAGCCAAGCTGTAGCTGAGTCCCAAGCCCTCGAACAGGTGAATATCCCCTTGGGTCCACGCGTTACATTCCAAATAGGGCTAGAGGAGTCTCCGAGAGCCCCAAATACCCAAACGTGGTTCTCAAACAGCCTCAAACGCTTCTATACGTATCTAAACGCATCTGACTGAAGTGCAAGAAAACTCGAGGAGCTTGATGTCAAGTATGAAATTTTGTTGGGGTCACCATATCAAACTCTATGATTTAAGCTTCACTTTGACTCACACTCGGCCACCGTACTGGATGACTAAGCGTCATTGGACCGGAAGAACTTCGTCCACCGTCTCTATCGTGACGTTGGTAAGAGCGGCGTTGATATTGGGACGACCAAGTAGCTGACGGTGTATTTCTTGAGTATGTTAGTATCAAAATCCCGATCTGTATGTATTTAAGACTAGCAAGACTTCCTGAATACTCCGAATGCTGTCCGTATATCAAGGGACTGAGGGGTATATACTTACCCGGCCCTAGCTAAGTGGAAACCTTTACGACTTTCAAGCTTCATCTGGGGCAGGATTGATGCCAAAATCCTCTTAAATACCTTCTAAACGTTCAAATGTGTCTTGGATGCCTATTCATTCATTATTATCACAGCGTGATGTGGGTTGTTTCCAAACTCCTCGTATGCTGGAATTTTAGTTCTCCCGCAGTTAGGACTGTTTTCTTTCGCTATCATCGAAAAGGAGCCATAACAAAAGTCCTGATGACACTTTTGATACGCTGGAACGTCTATAAGAACTGCGCTCGATCCTCGAAACTCAAGAAACTCAAGATGTTTCTGAAAGTCAACAGGATACAATTCCAAGCCTAGACACGTGATAGGCCCTTCCGAAAATAGTTTAGAGCAGCGATTTGCCTTCCTGCCTCTGTCACTTTTGAAATCCCCGACCCGACCCGTCAACACGAAGACTTACTCCGCCATTCCTTCCTCCACCTTCTTCCTTCTTTCTCCCAGCCCTACCTAGGTACACAATCTATCCCCAAGTGTAGGTTGTGTCTTTCGTGCTTTCTTTGTCCTGTCATTCGCATACTGCATTGGCCGGCGCAATGCTTCGAACTTCTCTGCGACAGAAGAGCAGCCAGCTCCTCAAGGCTGGCTGCACTGCCAGATACCTGTGTACAACATCAAAACCCCTCCTTTGCTCGAATGCCTCATCGAAAGCCTCGCTTTCCTCGAAAAGTCGCCCGCTGTCTGTCATTTCGCAGAAGAGACATGCTACCGCCGCCTCATCCTCCCCCGACCCTAATGACAGCTTCCTCTCTGGAAATACCGCAAACTACATTGATGAGATGTACATGCAATGGAAGGAGGACCCATCGAGTGTACATGTCTCATGGCGCGTCTACTTCAAAAATATGGAGAGCGGCGAAATGCCCATGTCTCAAGCTTTCACTCCTCCCCCAACCCTCGTCCCAACACCGGCTGGTGGCGTCCCAAGCTTCGTCCCTGGCTTGGGCATGGCAGCTGGAGAAGGCTCTGATGTTACGAACCATCTGAAAGTCCAGCTTCTTGTCCGTGCGTACCAGGCCCGTGGTCATCACAAAGCGAACATTGATCCTCTTGGAATTCGCCGCGAGGCTAAAGAATTTGGATCTGACAATCCCAAGGAACTCCGACTCGAGCATTATCAATTCACCGAAAAAGATCTCGATACGGAATACAGTCTAGGCCCCGGAATTCTACCACGTTTCAAGAAGGATGGCCGCGAAAAAATGACTCTCCGAGAGATCATTGCTGCTTGCGAACGCATTTACTGTGGTTCATATGGAGTCGAATACATCCACATCCAAGACAGAGAACAATGCGATTGGCTTCGCCAGCGTATCGAGGTTGACCAGCCTTTCAAATACTCGGTCGATGAAAAGCGCCGAATCCTCGACCGATTGATCTGGAGCTCAAGTTTCGAAAGCTTCTTGGCAACAAAGTACCCCAACGACAAGCGATTCGGTCTGGAAGGTTGCGAAACATTGGTACCCGGAATGAAGGCTCTCATTGATAGGAGTGTAGACTATGGTGTCAAGGATATTGTCATTGGAATGCCCCATCGTGGTCGTCTCAATGTTCTTAGCAACGTTGTCCGCAAGCCAAATGAATCAATTTTCAGCGAGTTTGGAGGATCCGCAGCTGCTGAAGATGAAGGGTCTGGCGACGTCAAATACCACTTGGGAATGAACTTTGAACGACCTACACCTTCCGGAAAGCGTGTACAACTGTCCCTTGTCGCCAATCCCTCGCATCTGGAAGCCGAGGATACTGTGGTCTTGGGAAAGACACGAGCCATTCAGCACTACAACAGTGATGAAAAGTCACACACCACCGCTATGGGCGTTCTTCTCCACGGAGATGCGGCCTTTGCTGGTCAAGGTATCGTCTACGAACAGTTTGGTCTTCACGCCCTACCTGCTTACTCTACTGGTGGAACCATCCACCTGGTAGTCAACAACCAAATTGGGTTTACTACCGATCCTCGTTTTGCCCGTTCGACCGCGTATTGCACAGATATTGCCAAGACAATCGAGGCCCCCGTCTTCCACGTCAATGCTGATGATGTAGAGGCTGTTAACTTTGTGTGTCAATTGGCAGCTGATTGGCGTGCTGAGTTCCGCAAAGATGTGGTTATTGATCTCGTCTGTTACCGAAAACATGGTCACAACGAAACTGATCAGCCGTCCTTCACTCAGCCACTGATGTACAAGCGTATTCAGTCTCACGAGCCACAAATCGACATCTACATTGACCAGCTTCTTAAAGATGGAAGCTTTACCAAGGATGATATTGACGAGCACCGCAAGTGGGTCTGGGGTATGCTGGAGGAAAGCTTTGCGAAGAGCAAGGATTACCAACCGACATCGAAAGAATGGACCACGTCTGCATGGAACGGTTTCAAATCGCCCAAAGAGCTTGCCACCGAAGTACTTCCCCACAACCCGACCGGTGTCGACAAACAAACTATCGAGCACATTGGCACTGTCATCGGCACTGCCCCGGAAGATTTCAACGTCCACCGCAATTTAAAGCGTATTCTTGCAGGCCGAGTCAAGACAGTAACGGAAGGCCAAAACATTGACTGGTCAACAGCTGAGGCCCTTGCTTTTGGAACTCTCGTCAATGAAGGCCATCACGTCCGTGTGTCTGGCCAGGATGTTGAGCGTGGAACCTTTTCTCAAAGACATGCTGTTTTCCACGACCAAGAGAACGAATCCACGTATACGCCTCTGCAACATGTCAACAAAGACCAAGGGAAATTCGTCATCTCCAACTCGTCGCTCAGCGAATTCGGTGTTCTCGGTTTTGAGTATGGCTATTCCTTGTCATCGCCAACTGCTCTCGTCATGTGGGAGGCCCAATTCGGTGACTTTGCCAACGGAGCACAGATTATCATTGACCAATTCATTGCTTCTGGTGAAGTCAAATGGATGCAGAGATCTGGCCTCGTCGTGTCATTACCCCATGGTTATGATGGACAAGGGCCTGAGCACTCGTCTGGTCGTATGGAGAGATTCCTCCAACTATGTTCCGAGGATCCCACTACCTTCCCGTCCGAGGCAAAACTTGATCGTCAACACCAAGATGCCAACCTCCAGATTGCGTACATGACATCCCCTGCGAACTTGTTCCACATTTTGAGGAGACAAATGAACAGACAATTCCGAAAACGTAAGTGACACACATAAGGCTGAACATTCTCATGACTAACATTTTTCTGTAGCTCTCATTCTTTTCTTCTCCAAGTCCCTCCTTCGCCACCCCATTGCGAGATCCTCTATCGAAGAGTTCACCGGCGACTCGCAATTCAGATGGATCATCCCCGACCCCGAACACGGCAAAGCAATCGAGGAGCCCGAGAACATTGATCGCGTCATCCTTTGCACGGGTCAAGTCTACGCAGCGCTTTACAAGCATCGTGCCGACAACGGCTTCAAGAACACTGCCATCACCCGTATTGAGCAGCTGCACCCCTTCCCATGGCAACAACTGCAAGAGAACCTCGATACATACCCCAATGCCAAGACCATCGTCTGGTGTCAAGAAGAGCCCCTCAACGCCGGAGCGTGGACTTTCACCCAACCCAGAATTGAGACTTTACTGAACCACACCCAGCACCACGACCGCAAACACGTTATGTATGCCGGTCGTCACCCAAGCGCAAGTGTGGCTACCGGATTGAAGGCCAGCCACACCAAAGAAGAAAAAGAGTTGCTTGACACTGCGTTTAGTGTGACGCAGGACAAGCTGAAGGGAGAGTAGACGGGCGGGCTTGTAACTTTAGTAGCATGGCATTAGATGCAAGCTGGGAGAGGCTGTACTGTACAAAATGGGCTGGGAGCCTTCACTGCTTGCGTGGTTTGCTTTTTGTAAATAGCAATTGAGTATTTGTCACGATTAATGAATGCTTAAGCCAAAATGCGTTTCTTCCAAAGGCCAAAGGTGCCTAACCACTCAGTATTCCATGAACTGTGACTTCTAACTTTCCCTTCCCAAGGATGGGCGCTTCAAAAATAACCCACTACCCACTTTTGAAGCTCGCTACTCAAGCTTTTGCAAGGAGCATCCTTCGATCCTCTCGAGTGAGAACTCTACCTTGTGCAACCCGAAGATCGAGGGTCCAAGGATCTTCAGTTCCTAATCAGCATTGCAGTTTCGATTTTTGGAATGGCCCAGCATCCTTTCCATCGCTAGCGATCATATCCACAAAGTCCAATCAGGAATCGATCAAAGCGATTCTTGTTTTTCCATCCCCCAGTTATAGCACAAAGCAATCCCAAGCCCAGCCTAGGACTAGCTCCACTCCTCACCAAGCTTTGCCCAACACAGCAAGATCGACGCCTCTGACAGCTGTCTATCTATAAATAGTTAGCTTTATCATCTTCCAACCCACCCCTCAATCAACGCCTTATCGTGGGGCTGAAACAAGCCTTCTCGCAGAGGTTTCCGTTTGTATAAATTATGGCGTATACAATCGCTTCTCATTGGGTGGTGGGAAGGGGTAAGCACTACTTGCATGCAGTAGCGCCGCGGCGTCCCTCTTCCTTGGGGATCATCTACTGTATATCTCGCACCTTTTTTTTTAATTCGAGGAAACTCATAAACTTTCTCTCTGTTCTCTCTTTTTCCTTTTTCAAAGAACAAAAAAATCAGCAAATTCAAGAAATCATGTTACGCGGACGTCGAGAACGCGGAGAAGGCAGAGGCCGTCGTGGCAGAGAAGGAGGTGGCTTGTTAGGGAAAGGTATTAAAGGCCTGGCTGCGGGCGTAGGGTTGGTTTCTGAGAGTATTTCGGCACATAAAGAGAGTAAAGAGCAGAAGAAGAGGGAGGAGGAGGAGGCTTCGATGTCGAGGACGCAATCTGAGCATCCGGGGTTGAGAGAGGATATTCCGTACCGGGGGAGGAGTGAGGGGAGTGGGAATGGCAATGTCCCAAATATTGAGGGACCGCCGCCGGCCTATGATGCTGGGCCCAGCTATTCGCAAGGAGGGAGTGGCAGCCAGCAACGAGGTGGTGGAAATGGGCAGAGGTATCCGGATGAGAAGGCGAGTAGTTCGCCTTATGAGAATGGGAGGGGTGGTGCTGGGCAGTATCACGGGCAGTCATCTGGGCAGAACCAGTACTATGATGAGAGACCTGGCCAGACTCAATACCGGGACGAGAGATCAGATCCTTCTCAGTACCATGGCGATCCATCTAGCCAACACCAATATCGCGATGGACCCGGCCTCCCTCAATACCAGCACAACAGGTCTGCTCAAAGCCAATACCCAGACGAAAAGTCTCGCGGCGGTCTTTCTCCCAACTCAGCGGCCAAAGATGAGCAGCTAGAAAACGACCTCGAAGACGATTGGGCTCTGGACGACGCTCAAGATGAAATCATCCGCGACCAAACTCCAGAAGCTACTCCTCCAGCCGGCGTTCTCGAGGATGATTTTCTCATCCATCATCCTCCACCAAACTACACTGTCGGCCGTCTCCCAATGCCTGTCGTTCTCCCACAGCGCAGACCCAAAACTCGCAGCCGTGGCTTCATTAGAGCTTACGCCCCAGTGCTTGAGAACTGTGGTATCGATCAAGCAACTTGGCTCGAGTTCCTCGACAGCTTCGAGAGAAACAGCGCTGCTAGCCCCTGGATTAACGCCATCAACATGGCGCAATTTGCTACTTTCGCACTGCCGTTTGGTATTGGACTTGCGGTGGGGTATGCGATTCAACAGGGTACCAAAGTAGCCATAGAGGTGCATGCTCGAGAACGGTAAGTACAAGCCTTGTCCTTCCCTTATCTCTCTTTGCTTCAAACTTCACGAGAGAAAGACAGGAGAGTCAAGGCTAACACCACACCCAGAACGAACAAATTCCTCCACAAAATCAACGAGCAATTCTTCCGTCCCCGCGGTCTCTTTTGCCTCGTCATGACCTGGAACCCGGCTTCCCAAAACAACATTGAGCAAATCGACCTAACGACCACCATCGCCTCACGTACCACCACTAACCCAAGCATGACATCCAAATTCCGCTCCTCGGATGGCACTACCTACGGCGAATGGCAGATTCCCGAAACTGCACCGCTGATATTTCCAGCGCTAGATAAGTTGGCCAGTCAGACGGGTGAGGACGCTGAGAAGAAGCAGGGGAAAATGGCGAGGACGAAGGGGTTTGTGGCGGATTATTGGGATAAGAGGGCTACTGCTGAATATGTAAGTTTTTTCTCTCTTCCTGTCCTTCCTCGATTTTTAGGTCAGGAGAACGGGAAAAGGAGGTGGCTGATAGCGAACAGGCGGGTAAAAATCCAAACAGCATGCTCTCCAACGTCCCACAAGCAAAATTCTCTTCCCGCTACGCGGATCCGAATAACCCCGCTTCATCAGGCTCACTTGTCGCCTTCGTATCTGGAGGTCATCTCGTCCCAGCGAAGGGGTCGAGGGGGTTAATTGGAGGACTCGTTAGTGCTGTGAAGGAAAAAGGAAAGGAGAAAGAGGCGCCTGGTCAGCAGGTTGGGAATCAGGGGTATGGGAACGAGGAGGAAAATGTGTATAGTCGGAATTATAGAGGGAGGAGGGGACGAAGGGATCGGAGTAGGAGTCGGGATGGGAGGAAGGGGGGATTGGTTACTGGGCAGGTGAAGAAACTGTTGAATCAGGTATGTGATTGGGGTTTGAAATGGGTGAAAGAAGGGAGTGACTAATGATTGATGGTAGAATGTGCTTTATATGATGGTGGTTAATATGCCGACTGAGGAGGAGATGGCTGCTTCTAGAGCCGCTGCATCTCAGAGGTAAACGCTTGTCGTGAGGGCAGAGGCGGGAATCTTGGGTTTGGGAAAGACGAGGGTGGTGATGTCCTTTTGGATACCCTGAAAGAGAAATGAAATTGCAAAAAAGGTGGGCTAGTGTTGTGGTAATTTGATATCCAACGAGTCACATGGAAAAATTCTCTTTCATTCTCTGGAATTGAAACCTTCTAAGACCAAGCTTATTTCCATTCTAAGAGACTTCCCATGGAACCTACCATGTGTACTCTTGGTGGGTCGGACGCTGGTTGGATGCTACAGTAACCCGTAAGCGAGAAGTGGGCTGGGGGTGAAAAGGGGGAAACATCGGCACCTGCAGGAACCCCAAAACCTTTATAAGGTATTTTATATTGTTATACTTCTTCATTTCTGAATTATAATTCCGTAACCAGCTTTCGTTGGTCCTTTTCACTGGTCCACCTGGGCTTCATCACTACAGGCGGCCTTCGCTGGACGCTACTGTAACCCCGCTCACGGCAGCCCATTCTCGAGATGTGGTGTAATGATAAGCCATCGGATAACAATGAAAAATACACTTTACCAGGAGAAGGAACTCCCCACCTTCGACTTCCTTAAAAGATAAGTTTCTCTTCCATATTTCTGTCTTCTTTGATCTCTACGCGGATAGCCGCAGTTCGTTGTGAGATAAAATGGCTGCCGTAGCACAGCCGCTTCCTGATTCCCTGGCCGAAGCGCGCCAAGCAAATTTGTATCTTCAAGGCCGGCTGAAAGCAACATCAGCAACTACATCCTTCCGCTCGATTCCCGTTATCGATTTGACGCCCTCTTTCTCATCATCCCTCGCAGACCGCCAGGCCGTAGCCAGCGAGATACACGATGCGTGCACAAACGTAGGCTTCTTCTATATCAAAGGACATGGCATTCCCCAGAATGTCTGCGAGGGCGTTCTTAAGCTTGCAGAACGATTCTTTCACGAACTGCCAGCGGCATCGAAAGAGGCAATCCATATGAAGAACTCGAAGCAGTTTCGTGGATACGAACCCTCCTCTTACTCCTCGGTAAACGACTTTACGAGCAAAGAAACCAAAGAGGCGTTTAATTGGGGATACGAGGCTGGTTTGGATCCCACTGGTGGTGATGGAAAGTACGTTGAGATTGATGGAAGCTCCGATGGAAGCAAGAATCAGTGGCCCTCGGAGACCGATCTGCCAGGCTTTTACAGCGGGATTGCAGAGTACTATACACATGTAAGTTAGTCAATCAACTACTAAGCTTCCTGTTACTAATTTGCTTGTCAGGTATTGCAACTATCCCGGCACCTCTGTCGACTCTTTGCCCTCTCCCTCGCCCTTCCTGAAGAATTCTTCGAACCGATGATAACACATCCTGGAGGGATTGCAAGGCTCATCAGATACCCGCCAAGCTCCAACCCCAAGCCTTTGTCTGAAGTCAACGAAGACGAGGAGATTGGATTAGGCGCCCACTCAGACTACGAATGTTTTACACTTCTTCTCCAAGACTCTAATCCAGGTCTCGAGATTCTCAGCCCCGATGGACACTGGATTAGTGCACAACCTCTCGAGGGTGGAATTGTGGTCAATGTAGCAGATTTCCTGATGCGGTGGACGAATGACAAATATAAAAGTACGGTACACAGAGTGGTGAACCGGACGGCAAAAGAGATATATAGTATCCCTCTTTTCTTCTCGATCAACTATGATGAGACGGTGGAAACGCTTCCTTCGTGTATCAGCGAGGAGAACCCCGCAAAGTATCCGCCCATCGCGGCAGGCAGATATGTCCTGGACAGATTGTCCTTGACAGTGAAAACTGGGAAATACTGATAATACGGTTACTGGTACAACATGAAATATTAATCTGGAAGCTGTCTAGACAGACTGCTCAAGCTCAAATTCAACCTTTCATTTCCGGCGAGTAAGTTGATGCAGAAGATCTGGGTAACATTGCATTAGGTACAGGCTTGATCCATGTTTCCTTTTCTATATATTCCGTCCTTCTTGCTACTTTCTCCTTCATTGGGTGCTCTTGGCTTTGCTGCTGTAGTAGTGGTGGATTACTTAGACGTCGTAGCAGACTCAGATGATGAACAGTTTTGTCAGTGAAATGGGATGGGCTACTACGATCCAAAATTCAACTAGCTGTCAGGTTCCATTATTTGCGAAACGCTTCAGCTCCGTGGCTTTCGCATCAGCATAAGTTTCCATTGTCATGCATGGAATCCACTATTCCGCTAGGCGTTAGCACATTCCTTGGAAATGTAGCCCTCGTGTACTCACAAGATGTTATGTTATTGCCACCAATATATGTTAATTAATAGATTCTGCCGATGTTCATTTCATGACAGTAATAACTTTATCCAATTCTTCTTGCAGGCTCTGGCGACTTCAATCGGATCTGGGGCGTTGAGTATGGCGAGCGCCTTCAGCTGCGCTTGTTTTTTCCTGATGGCCTTCGCCTGAATCTTCCGTCTAGCTCTGCGGCCATGTGATTTAGGATTGACTCTTTTAACATATGCCAAAATCTCTTTCTCGAATCTGCCTTGAAATTCCTTCAGCGGTATGAATTCGGTGGCGACACCTTCGAGGGTCCATAAAAGGGAGCTGCACTCATGCTCCTCCTCAAGGTGATTCTTCGCATCGAGAGCAGCGATAAGTAACAAAGCGCGAAGCGTAAAGTTAGCATCGTTGCCGGCACTATGAAGCATTTCGGGATTGAAGGGACATTTTAGAAGAGTCAGTAATTCCCCGAGATTGGGTCGGCGATCCAGGTCGAGAGGATGTTGAGCCGCTTTTTGAGTATCCAGAATGTAGAGTGGCCGTAAGTCAATCTGAGCACCTTCCAAGAATGCAAGGTCTTCTTGTCCGCCGTGAACGACTAGTACAACGTCCCGTCCTGATATTAAGTTTTGGATTTCGTGCCGGATCTCCTCGATTGAGTCAATGAATTTGGATTGCCCAAAGCAAAATCTCCAAATGTTCTTTTTGTGGCGTTCTGGTTTGCCCATGCAGAAGTTGAAAGTTTCGAGTATGGAATAATCATTGGTATCTGTTGTTCGAGTATGTAAATGCCGAGTATCGAATATCGATACCCCAATCCGGCAGTGCGTGATCGCTTTTCCGATCTGACACTGTGGACTTTCGCTATCCACACTGACTATCAGCAAGTCCTTGATTGCAGACCCTGGTAGATTTTCTCCTCCAACATCCGCACAAGTTTGATGGTACATCTCTGGCGATCGACCAAAATTGAGGCCGAAAGTGTACCGAAGTAAGAGCAATTCCTCTCGCAATAACCCTTGGTGGGCTTTTCGCTGGTTACTGGTGGTATCGGTCTCCATATTAGAAGCGGTGAAATATTTGAATTGAAGTTTGTAAAGATCTTCCCAGAGAAAATGCTATTCTTATGCTGGGTGGGTTTGGAATTGGACTATGGTTGGGCGCTAAGCCGTAAGCGAGAAGTGGGTCCCAAACCTGGGGATGAAGGGGGGGAAATGTCGGCAGGAATCCCAAAACCTTCGTAAGGTTTATGTATTAAAATAAGAAAAATATTTCCGCGTCGTGGGGCTGGTAGGACGGGGCGGGGGAGGGTGTGTATTGTTATGCTTCTTCATTTATTTGAATTATCATTCCAAAAGCAACTTCCGTTGGTCCTTCTAACTGGCCTGTCTGGGTCCCATCATTGTGGTGACCTTCGGTACGAGCTCTAGGCTGGATGCTAAACTCGACACGGCGTGTGTACGACCATAGACAAAGGAAAACAGGGTATCCCGTCCGATCTGCCATACTTAAGCCTTTGATCGCCAGAGTAGTAGTGGAGTGCGTGAGCAGCCGCGAATGACTGGTGTTGTACGCCTATACTTTATCTTTTTGTATTTTTTTGGGTGGAAACAGCTTCATGCAAACGATCAAAGTACCGCCAAACTGTAGCGAGTAACGAAATATTGACCGCTGTGCCAGTATGGTTCCGGAATATGAGAAGGCGGTTGATATTGCCAAAGCGGTGAACTAGAGCTTCGCTACGAGCTACGCCCAAGTATTTCTCACCTCCTTAACTTATCTCTTGGCAGTGAAGCAGAAGAAAGAAAGACTTGGTATGGACAAGAAGGCCTTGCTGTCAGATGTTCTCGGTGATTCGAAGCGCGAGGTTATGAAGTTTCCTAGACAGACTCCTAAACCCAAGTTCTGTAAAATTCTCATTTCGGGCGAGCAGGTTGATGGTTGCTCGAACGCTAGAAGAGTGAGTAAAATTGCATTTGTTACAGGCTCTACTTTTAAGCGTCACTGGGCGATTCTCTTAGCTTTGCTGCCTCGGGGTGCGCCTTGCGTAAAGCGAGGCTTGGATCTAGCACAGCCCCAAACAGAGATATCATATTAAAATTTAAGAACCTCTGCGAGCCATGTTTCTTTTCGACATTACACGTTGGCCTTTGGAGTTTGGGAACATCCAATTGTTACCACCTGTCCATAAGGTTCGTTGGACGCTGGTTCACGACTTGGTCTGTTGCCTACGACTCACACAGCACTACCAGGCAACCACTCCAGTATATATGTATGTCTTGCACTCCATTCGTCTCCCATATCACATAGCACCATGACTATCCGATACCACAATCCTCATCCCAACAGTCACAAAGATCTCCATCTTCCAGACTCGGTGAAATGGTACCAGTAAGTCATGTTCTGGCTTCATTTCAATGGTGGTTGGAAAATTGATTGTCGCGAGCGAGCCTCATTCGAATGATTCGACTTTCAAATTTATGGTTATCTAGGAAGTCCGGTGCTAATGTGTCCGCAGCCTCCTCGGAATGAGCCTCACATGGGGCACAAAAGATGCCTACACATACACCCTTAACAAAACAAATGAGCTCCACGCCAACATTGCCTCATCTCTTACACCTAAACCCTCAATAAACCCACCCAAAGTACCCATCAATCCTCTCCCCGTCATTTCGCGCCCCCCAAAATTTCATCTCTTCCGTTTCCTTCCGCCAGAAATTCGCACACAGATCTGGACCTACGCATGCTCACTCCCAAGAACAATCGAGATCATCCAATCTCGCGCTGGTCCCACACTCAGCTCACCATACTCCAGCGCCATCCCATCACCGCTCCACGTCTCCCACGAATCCCGCGCCGAAGCCCTAAACCACTACACACTGTCCTTCACCAACACACTCACCTCCTCCCCCGGCATCTACGTCAATTTCTCCTCCGACACCATCTTTTTTCGGGCACCGCTGCGATTTCTTCGCTCTTTTGAAAAGCGCCAGATGTGGGTTCTTAAAAGGGATGAATGAGATTCGGTTTTTGGCTGTAGCGGCCCTGCGGTATCGGGAAGTGGGGAATTGGGAGTTTGATGTGTTGAGGGGTGTGAGGGAGATTGTTTTGACGGCCCATGAGAGCTCGATGGAGTTTGAGGATGGTAGGGGGAGGGAGATGTGTCTTGTTAGGGGGCAGGAGGTGCTTGTGTTGGAGAGAGAGGAGGAGTGGTGGGAGTTGCCGGCGGAGGTTTATGGTGTTGTGAAAGCGCTTGAGAGGGTATTGGATGAGATGGGTGGGGAGGGGAAGGGGAGGTCTGTTGTTAAGGGGGGCTTCTTCGCTGGAATAGGGAAGAGCTAGTAGAGTGGGGTCTGAAGGTTAAGGGATGGCCGCTCTTTTCAGGGCCGAGGTGAGAATTTGAGAATTTTCAGCTGTTAGTTTGCCTCTAATGAGATTTCCTGGCCTTTCAGCCCCGGTTTTGAAGTTCAAGAATGTCTCAAACACTGTGGAGAATTCAAAGTTACAATGAAGGAACGGCAGCTTAAACAGTTTCAAAAGTAGAGATGCCTAATGTTTAGTGAAGTGAATATGTTGCTTCTATTGAATCGATTGATGGGATATGGAAGGGAATCTGTTGAAAGCTCCACGTCTTGAAAGTTCCACGTCGATGTTTTACTCCATTTAGTCAGTGCCAGAACTTGCTTCCTGCCAGAACTTGCTTCCTGCCAGACCTGTTGCTTTACAACCATGTCTCGTAAGTTCTCCTTCGGAATATGGTCGTCTAGTACTAATACACGGAGTGAAGAGCAAGACAAAGAATTCGGTGGCTTTCAATAGTCCTATTTTCCCAACCTCTCAGAAGGGCCTCTGCGATCTAGAGCAGAAGCCTTCATCGCCTCAGTCGATTGGGATGCGCTTCGTGAATATGCAAAGGCAGCACGGAACGAAGTCGACTGCGTCCTCCTGGAAAACATCGGCCTTGGATACAATCACATGGTGCGCATCCTGAAATTCACCGATCAAGTACAATGGATTGTTCGATTACGAATGCCTTCCTTGGATTCGACTGCGCCTGACTTGAGGAGCAGCTATATTGAGTCTGAATGTCTCACAATATCACTGGTCAAATCCGCTATCAAAGTTCCTGTGGCTCGCGTCCATGCTTTTGAATCAACTATATTGAATCCTGTCGGGGTTTCATTCATGTTGATGGAGTGTCTGGAGGGTAACGTGGGTATGGATCTTGGAATCGAAGTGCCCCCGCAACACAAGGAAGCATTCTTCGACGAACTTGCCAGAATCCATGTAAGCCATCTGGGCAAATTTCCCTCCTCATACATGCTATGGCTCTTGACACCAAGCTTCAGGTACAACTCTCGGCGATTCGCCTCCCACTCATTGGCAAGATAATAGGGAAAACCCTAGATGGCTCATACATCCAAGGCCCAATCCCCGGAATTGGTGGTCCTTTCCAAACAGCCGAAGAATATTTCAAGGGCTGGGCAGAGACATCAGAGTTCGGTATGTCCGATGAACGCCTCACTGGCGCATGTGGTCCCTTCGCAGCTGAGATCATACCTTCGGTCAGGTCTTTCAAGCAATCCATCCACGACGCAGCTTCAAAGCTCTCAATCCATAACAATGGTCCTTTTCCACTGTGCCATGGCGATTTCGGTCATAACAACGTGGTTGTTGATGATAATTACAAAATTCTTGGTGTCATCCATTGGGAATTTGCTTTTGCTGCGCCATGGGAGGTCTTTGGGGATTTCCCGCTCACACTTTCCGTTACACCTCCGAAGATGGATCTGCCATCTAATTATGATGAGGCGGGAAACCCGAAAGATGAAGAGCTTGCTGAGAAGTTTAGAGACCGAGAAAAATATCTTCTGGCGGTAAAGCGGGAGGAAGAGAGACTTGGTTTGGACAAAAAGTTTTCGGTGTCAGATGTTCTCGGTGATTCGAAGCGCGAGGCTATGATATCTGCCATGAGACTGTACGAAATTGGCAAGCCGGGCTGGTATTCGAAGGTGGTTGATGATTTTACCTCAAGTTCAAGTTAACCAGTCGTCTCTTTTGCCGTTGTGCAAGAGACTTAGAAGACAAGTAAACATAAATGGACTTTGATAACACTCCATATAAATGACTCAATAACCGTTTATAGCGCATTGTATTCCCTGAAAACCTTAACTATCGGTCCAGATCATGCTTTATTGACAAAGGGAAGGTAAACTCCATGATTGCAGATCTCCTAAACAACTCTGGATCTTACTATTGATGCAACAGGTAAGACGCCATATCAAGCTTGCCTCTAAGCTCGGGCAGAAGAAACTCATCGAATTCTGTAGGATTCAATTCCGCGCCCTTGTCAAGAAGAAGATTGACACAAGTCAAAATTCTTGCGTAAGTCCTATTGACTCCTTTCTTCTTCGCAAGCTCCATTCGCTCGGATGCCTGGGCGATGATACCCTTGCCACGATAGTTTCTGTTATTGAAATTTGCCCCTGAGTCCAAGAGGAACCTCATACTTTGCTCTGAGCCTCGAACCGCCGCAATTGCAAGTGGTGTATGTCCTTTTCGATCTCGCATGCTCACCAAACTCGGATTTTTGCGGGTGAGTTGAAGCACCCCATGCTCAAGAGAAAATTCGTCTTGCATGTCGCTTGGCCACATTTTGAGGAGAGCTGTGAGAGGAGTGTCACCATGGACATCAATCCATGAAATCAAGTCTTCTTGCGCTACCCAATGCAGCCACATGGCCACGGCAAGTTGGTGTCTGGGCGTGCGCAAGGATGCTGGTCGAAGTTTAGACTCAGTTTTGGAGAGAATTTGGTTCATTAAATTTTGTCGGAAGCTTATATTAGCTGTTGAGCGCTTTCGGTGCGTCTTTATAATTGCCTCCGTTTGCTCGAACCAGTGAGGGGCCTCCGCATCCGCGGGAAGCGACTCAACAGATATTTGCAGTCCACGTCCTAGATCAACCCCGGAGTTGTCCACACAATTTAAATTAATGTTCCAGATCAACAAAATTGCGGACAAAGAGGATGATGCCATACGGGCAAGGACATTTGGTGACAAAGTATGTGCAAGCGTGCGGCCATGGCAATCTTGATGAGAGAAAGGAAAGTTGCGACTTTGAAGTTTGTGTAGTAGCCGAAGGTAATCAGAACCTTTCTTGGCGGGGTCCAAGGTCTTTTCGTCCAATACATGCATGAAGGTTTGGTCGGATGTATTCAATGCATTACAATTGGCCCCACCATCGATCATATGCAAGATTGACTCGAGATTTGGTTTCGGTGAACGAGCCGCGAAGTGAAGAGCTGTGTTTCCAAAGTAGTCGCTTTTGTAGATGTGGAGAGGGGGAAGGGACTGAGAATCGTCTAAGGAAATGTGCCAACCACACTTAGAACACATTTCGTCATATGTCGAAAGATAAGGGTCACAGCAAGGTCTCTTGGATGGCGAAATATCATTGTAAGTAGGCCGTGGGGGAGGAGGCATATCTGTATCGTCAATTATTTCATTCCACAACTCTCGCTCAGTCTTTGTGATGCTAGACGATTCTTGGGGACGGTCTGTCTCGTGTTTGAGATGGGATCCGGCAGGCAGGACTGATGGGTTATCAGAGATTTTCGAGGCTACTGAGCTGACTGACATCCAGCTTGATCTCCACGTTGGATTTGATTTCAAGGAAGAAGTTGTTCGATAAGTCCCAGTGGAGCGATGACTCAACACAGAATATACGCGATGAATGAAGGAAGATGATCGCCGAGGAAGAACCTCCTCAATCCTTTGAAGTTCGTCATCGAAATGGGCACTCTCGCTTTGGTACTCTGAAATTGAATGGAGCGTTCCCCGGTGGTCTGATTGTATGTTGGCTTCCCACGTAGCTTGCCCTGGATTCCTGGAGGGATCGGGTGATGAGTGCTGCTCTTTATCGCCTTTGATACTACGTGAGCATCGGTTGCTATCTTCGAGTCTTATCCATGAATCTTTGAGGTTCGAGATACCGTTGTTGTCTACCATAGTGTGTTCTGCTTTCGATGGAGAATCTTCTATCATAGAACCATCGAGCATTAACCGCGACGAAACGATCGGAAGAGAATCGGATGACGAAGCCGGTGAAAGCTGAGGTGCCAACTTTGGAGTGAATTGGTCTGAATAGTCTCGAAACGCCCCGAGCAAATCATCACTTTTTCCTCGAAAATAATTTATGGGCCTGCTCGTTGTGATCCGGCTTTGTGAAATCCTCGGTCGCTGAACTTTTGTAACTCTACCGTGGTTTACTTTTCGGATAGTGGCGAGGCGCGCGTTCATTTGAGCATCGTTTTTTGGTCGAAACCTTCGATAGTCTTTTGGGAAGAGCGACTGAAGCTGCGTCTGGATATTTCTCTCTCTAATAATGTGTTAGGACATGAAAACCGGTAAAGCTCATGATTCCAAGCTTACCTTGGGCAAAATCCGTCATCCTCTAACACTTTCTGAATCTCTATATTATTCAAGGTCGTCAAAGTATAGAGTCTGACGAGCTGCCTCTTTCGCGATCGAGTCCAATCTTTTCTTGGTCGGCCTACGCGGGGTGTCATCCTGACAATGGCTTGCAGCCTCGTGAGGCTGGACGAATTGGGAAGGTGAGTCGCGTATTGAGAATACCCTGGATAATGTTACCAAAGACGAATGGCAGTAAGGTTTGCCCTGCAAATTTCATGAGATTTTGGGAGCTTCGGTTTCAAGTAAAAAAGTTAGAAGAGAGAAAAGATGGGACGAACAGGCACGACATGTGCACAATGACGAGGCAACCCATCCCGTCGGTCGCAGTAATGCGCCTCAGGAGTTATTGCGCATGACTAGCGGGATAATCTTGCATGGAGGTGTCTCCATTGGCCCAATCAAAGATGAGAAAACTAACAGGGGATAATGCCCCTGCAGCAATCAGACGCGCAAAAACTCACTATTCAGCAGCAAGCCCACAAACGGGAGAGAAGGCTGTCAGCCTCATGCCCAAAGAAGCAGTCGTTGCCCGTAGGCTGAAGAGACCTGGATCACTCTTACTCTAACTAGCACACAACCTGGATATCCATCGTAGGAGGCGCTGCTCGCACGTGCAGTTTCCCATGCGCAAAAACCGTCATCACCTCACCCCTCTAGGCTTGCGTGAGTAACCGGTACTTTGTAATGCTCATGCAAAAACTTCTCATAGGCTCGAGATCGAATTCGAGTAGCACCATCACCAATGCGCAAAAACTCAAACGCTGCCTAGTGATTCAGCCTCATGAAGAATCCTCAACGATGATTGGCCTAGCGCTCGAGTATCTTCCGACAAGTACTCGTAATGAAGCTGGAATATGATCTGAAGGCTCTCTCCCTCGGATGCGCAAAAACCACCCCATGGCAATTGTTGAGACTTCCGCTTTATCTCTCAAGTAGCTCAGCGGACTTATCACCGAGGATGAAATATATATAGAGCCTTCTCTGATGGATCGAATGCATCCAGATCACCCTCATCAAGAACTAGCCTCTTCCAACCAGCAGTTTAATCAAGAACTCTGCTCAATCGAGTCACTCTACCTCCATCATGTCCAACACAGGTACACACGGCTCCATGTCGAGGTAGGCTTCAGCCCCCGTTTGACATTCTGGTCGTCTTAAGACTCTGCGACTAACATCTATCCCAGCAACCGAGACTACACATGGCAACAAAGCACCAGCTCCCAAGAGTACTCTGCGATCGACGCTTATGTCCAGCAACCCGAGTCACACGAGCAGACAGCCCTTGGCTACGGATCTCGCAAGCCCGAGGAAGCAGTCGAGAAGCGCACGAAGAAGGCGAAGAAACACATCAAGGAGAACGGAAAGAAGTTGCCAAAATGAATTTGTTGGAAGCACTTGCAAGGCGGCGGGGTTCAGGAGGTGAACTGGTGGGGTGGGTAGGTGAGGTAGAAGTGATGGAGGGGGAAATAAAGTTAGATGGCGGGGTAGAATCCGAATTCCTTATTTAGATGAATGTCAACGTTGTTTCTCCAGCTGTGGTGCCCAGCTAGTTGGCAAATTTGCATTCCTTTGCTCTGTTCTGCCCAATTTAAAGATACTCCAACTTATGGTCTTGGTGGACCGTTCGCTCGGATTAGCCATTCTTGCTTTGAAGACTTGAAAGATAGACCTCGTCCATTCCATCCACTCATTCCGACTACAGCCCCAAAACAAATGATGACTTACATAGTACACCTGTATTTGTGTTAAAACGCAAAAACTGGCCAAGTTGGGCAGCGTCTTGTGTAGAGAAAATCCATTCTTAGTCGCGGTCAACGTGGTTAGCATTAAAACACTCACACGCGGTCCAGGACTCAGAATCGGAGTTGTTGCTAAGCAGACTTTCATCATCGAAATGAGCAGCTAAACGACCACGCACCTTGATGGCGTAGACAATAGTGGGGGCTTTTGCATGTTCGCGTTGTGTTATACGTCAGGTGGCACGTGTGTAGTGGCGTTCATACTTGTCAGAAGAGCCAGCTGGTGAGTTTACCCCTCTAATGATTCTGCCCTTCCTGGTCCATCTGAATCGTTGGATTCTGCATCCCTCTTTTCCCTGAGATCCCATTCTTCTTCAGAAGGTTCCTCGCTGAAGTATTCTGGGCCGAGAAGACCCGACGATGTTGGCCACTCTTCGAATCCAAAGAGCTCGAAAGATCTGATTTCTTCCCATTGTAACTCTCGAATGCGGACCGAGTCGTAGGATATCTCTGACAGGGTAGTGTCGTATTGCATAATGAAATGCCAAGCAAAGCTTCCAATTTTGATGTACTGCAAAGACGGGCATTGGAGATGGATGAGCTTGGCATAGCGAATTGCAATCTCTTTGAAGTTCTGCACGCCAGGCCAGAGAGATGAAGTTTTGGGTGGGAATCGGCCTGGAAGATAGGACTCATCCTTCTTCGCTATGCACAATTGCGTGAGACACCGTAGATGTGGCAAATGTGAAGCAAATTGATCCTGTAAGGATAAGCTATTGTAAGCAAATAATGCGTTGTTAAAGACTTACAAATTGCGCTTTGAGGTCTAAGCAGAGGTTAAGCCGTTTCAGTTTCGAGCCGCCATCATGGAGTTGATCGAGAATAGACATTGTTGAGGTACGCAATTCTTCGGCGATGAATCGAGGACTGTGTCGATCTAGTTCCTTCCGCTCTAATGAATCGGAATCAGCTGAAGTATGTCCTGCCGAATCGCCATCTTTTGGTATCGAAAACAACGAATTTGGTCCCGATTCTGTCAGGTCTTCGTCTGGCGATTCCGTGGCTGAAGTATCAGTACCGGGCCAAGCATCATCATTCGTGAACCTTGCGACATACCCTTCATGGACGTAAAGAGTCATTAGATCGGAGAGAATGAGCCTATTAAGCAGATTGAGGCCACTATTGGGCAATCCGTAGTGGTAGGTGATTATCAGCTCCTGAACAGACTTCCCAGCGTGGCTGAGCCAGTCAATGGCACCCTCTTCGAGCCTGGATATCGAGAGCTGTTGCAGATCCGTGCATGCGGCCAACAAATCCCAATTAGGTTGAAGATGAGGCCGCGGCCGGCCATCATAATCATCATTGAACACATGGAGGCACCTGAGTCCCGAAAAATCTACAAGTTTTGCGAGGAAATCAACGCCTTCGACGGAGCTGGATTCGAAAAGACACATGCCAGTCCCTAGCCTGAGCGTGTGGAGTTTCAAGGGCAAGGCTTTTTGGGAATAGAAGCGAAGACAGAGATTTTCCAGAAATTTGCACTCGCCTTCCAGGATAGCTAACGTATCTTCCTCGGAATCGAAGTGGCACAGCAGCCCTAGGCCCAATGTCTTCAAACGAGGAGAATCGACCAGAACACTGGTGATATCCTTGATTAGATTTGCCTCGGTGCCATAGAAGTTGTAAATTTCCAGAGATTTTAAATTTCGAAAGCCTTCCAGGGCGATCCAACACTTATTCGCGAAGCCTTTTTCACCAGGCCACCGTGAAAATTGAATCGAGAAACTTTTCAGTGTGTGGCAGGTCTTCAAAGCTCGAACAATTTCAACATCGCTTACTATGAGTACTGTGTTGAACTCGTTTGCATTAAAGAAATCAGCCCATCTAGGCTTCGGTGTTAGCAAATTTCGAATAAAGCCAATGAATGACATCGGTGCTCACTTAAATGACTGGAGATGTGGCATGCCCTTCACAATCCTTGTGATGTATGAAATGAGGCTATTATTCGTACCAACATCATAGTCATTCCACGCTCCGTAGGAGTCACCAAGGATAATTTCCAGCTGTCTTGCGTGCGGGATTCTGGGCGGAATACTCTGTTGGTCCAGACCCGATATTTGGTAGCGATGCAGATAGATCGTACGCCGATCGTGTAGAACAGGCAGGAAAATGTCTCTAAATGTGCGATTCGTTCTAACGAGTGCGCTGAGAGTTGTCTGGCATTGGATCTGCAACCGCTTTGTTAGAAGAAAGTGTTTCACGACCTTGAATATTGGACAATTTCAAGAGGGAACGAGACAGTCGAGTGCACACCTGCACAGCAAGATCAGACTTGGTAAAAAGCCCAGCGGATGACCAGAAACGAATAACTTCGAAAAGAAAGAGTTCATGTAGGTTGCTACGAGACGTCAAGAGAGCAAGCCAAGTAGGCTCCGTCAAATGAGAAACAGGCCAACTCCACAACAACGTACCTGTTCTCCAACCAATCTCCAAATCTCAGGAGATAAATAATAACCTGAATGAAAAGCCTTGGGAATTTCCGTGCTGATATCTAGGTCCATCGACTCCATTTCGTTGCAGCATCTTCCTCGATAATAATCTTGGGGCGGACTTCACGTTGAGGTTGACGGTCGGTTTCACCAAGCGAAGCCTTCCAGAAAAGGAATGGCGCCAACTCGATGGCATGATCGTCAAGAAAATGTTTCTTATTTCTCTTATCATCATTATCAACACACGGATTCCACGAGCTTCATACTTCTTGTCTTAAGTAATGAACGGCAAATTCAAACTGTAGCCGGTGGTTACGGCACAATGAAGATTTGATATCACAGCTTCCGACAAATGGCTGGCCAGAGCTTTCATGCGGGGAAGTATTTTACAGGGGCTATTCTGCAGGTTTCTTTGCCAATTGTTGAGCTGGTCCTGACGGCTAGCCCCACCGTCGAGAATGTTGTTGCTTTTTGCGGCCGGGTATGCGATCCGAAGATGAAAGAAGTCTTCGAAAGTCTGAAATGGGTCACTGGCGTGGGCTAGCCCGAATCCGGGGCGAACATCTCCAATGCAGGGGTCGTTGGAGCTGGCATGCCCGAATGCGGTTTAACGTTTCCAACCGAGGGGCCAGGGTGGGCGGCTGAGCCACCAGGGTGGTCATTGCGCATATCAGAGCCAATCCCTAACGGGCCGGATCTATGCGATTGAGAATCGGGGGGAGGTAAACTTCCCGCTGTCTCCTGCTTGTATTCTCGATCCTGCTGGAGTGACCTTTTTCCGCGCCAATGGCTGGAGCTTGAGGGCAGCAGGGATTTTTTCTCCGTATGCATGCCGGGTGGGATCAGCAGGGATCTGGATGACGGTGCACGTCCTGTATGTCCTGCGGGAAAGCCTCTGGGCCACCAGGGCCCTGGGCTGCTCCGGGCAACTCTGACACGCCGGGTGTCACTTTTTGCACTTTGATCACCAGGGGTCTCGACGGCTGGTGCTGGTGGTGCAGTATCTTCGGCGATCCTCGTGGACGGCATAGGCCCGAAAGGGTACGATCCGTACGGGCCCTTCGCGGGGCCCATCCCGAGTTCTCCTTGATGATACATTGATATTGCAGAGTATCGAAACCTGAGAAAGCCAGGAGCATTTGTTCAATCAACAGAGTTGGCAGTCTAGAAAGGCCCCCCTTGACCCGTACTCTGTCGAAGATGTATATAAGAACTCTCCCGACTCCTTTAAATTTCAAACGACATGAATTGACTTCGAAAAACTCGACATTTCTTGTGAAATCCGTGTTCTATTTCCAGCCTTGCCTTCACCGTACTATATTATTTACACAATACAATGTCTCTTAACTCTGCTACTTCATCGACCTGTGCTACGCATGGCTCTGTCAACGAGTATGTTGCAACTCGACACAGAAATCCTCAAACCTCTGTTCTATTCGTCATTGCTCGTTGTGTCCTCTTATTATCAACGCCTGCTAACTGTTTCGCCATATAGATCGATGCAGCAATCCTCCACCCCAACTACCCATACAAAAAATACCGATCCAACATCTCTATCCTCTCACCGTATCGCATCATGGCTCACCGATTCCGCCGACCGCAATCCACAAGTCCAGCATAGTTCCACGTCAAGTGTGCGAGCACACACTGAACGTATGAATGCCTACCTCGAGGACTTTGACAAGAAGATGTGCCTGTCTTCAGAATCGAAGAAGTGAAACATTATGGAGTTTCACGAGCAGTAGATAAAATAATATAAGGTTCACGAAGTGAAAGAGAAGAGAGCCCAAGGTATGATTGAACACTCTTCAATGCCGGCATGAAAATAACGCTGACTTATACATTTGACAGAAGTACATGCGGTTATAGCATATCGAGACGTAGCATGCTCTCTTCGGGTCAAGAAAGGGTCTTTAGACAGAGGCGGAGGCAGATTGACACCATATAGGAAGAAAGCAGGGGTAGTGGCTTGCCTTCTACCCCGAGGTCCGGACCATATCAGAGAGGGTCCCGCGTTGAAGGGGCGATGAAGGCATGAGCTTTGACTTATATCATGAATTGCAAAGATGATCGTCGCAAAGGGCCGTCCTAGTGATGTTCAGAAGAAATCCGAGTAGTCACGTGAAGGAAAGGGGGGACCACTTACACTTGTATTGAGCAACATGAAGTATGGTAGTGAGTTGAATTAGTGTTCGAGTTATAGTTACCACTAAATATAGCGTTGCTATACGCAAAAGAGAGGCGTCAGGTATGCTTGATCTAAGATGTTCAAGTGATGTCGTAGCCTGTCTTCCGCTTGTCAAGTACATCTTCAACCAAGTCCTCTGAAGCTCACCGCATTTGGACGATTATGATCCGTCACGCAATGAAGCAAAACCTACAAATACGACTGTTGATGATCGATAGCAAATCATAAGGTTGAGCATACCTCAATACCGCGAAGTGTGATGGGGAAAGGAACGCGTACAATGGCAAGTTGTAATCGGACAGAGGACAACTCCAAAATATCAAAGATTCGAAACTTTCTTCAGAGTACCCGTCAGCTGGCGATGAAGCACTTTCACCAATTATCATACAGCCACAACTCCCCTGACACTGTTGAAAGTGGCGTGGCGAGGTTCTGTGGCCAGAATGGATCGTTGTCCATATGTGACAAGAATCGCTGTAGATGATCGTGAAATCGGAGCTTTGATATCGTACAAATGCCTTTTGGAATCCCATGTGTGGTATTCGTGTTCTGTGCGACCGGAATGAGACGAGGCTGTCACCTCTTGATCAACCGAACGTTCCTTGCACCGCCACCTGTTCGGAACCCATACACTGCAGCTTCGCGAAATAGGATTCTCAATTCTTCACTGAGGGGAGCCACAATTGGAAGCTTTAATCTCATTCATAGCTATGGAAAATTTCAGCTATGGGTAGGCCGAGGACCCAACGAAGTAAGACAAAGTCACCAAAGGCTCCCATTTTCCGAACGGAGGTGAAGACAGGGGCCACCTATAGTACGAGGCTGAGAATTCGAAGGCAAAGTCAGAAGTCACCGCTGTCAGCAGGCGATTGGCAATACCGTCGCAGTCAAAGCCTGCACCTGGCCCCGAGCCATTTCTATTTCCAGCTTAGAAGAGGGAGACTCTGGGAATTGCAGGCGCGAACTACTGGGTCTGCCGTCAGTGTTTAGTTCCGTGGTTGATCTTTGAACGGCGATGAATAGGGAATGAGGCACAATCTGACGGACCATAAAAGCATCTCCAAAGATGACAGTACGGCACTAGGTAGTCTCATGGCCTCACTCGCGTCGATTGAGGCCCCTGGCTGAGTGAGCCTCTCCAGGTGCATGCAGGAGGGAGGGTGCAGGTGAACTGTGTGTAGTCGTAGGGGTGCGTATGGGCATGGACGGTATGGATATGGGTGGGTAATAGGGTACCTTCGTATGGGTATGGATATTCCTCACGTATTCTTTCAAAGCTCTTCCCGTGTCTTTCAGGCAAAATGTCTGGTGATTTTTCGTGTCATAAGTGTATGCATTTGAATTGGACTGGATATCGAGATGCCAGTTTATTATGTTCGGGGGTCAGCCATTGGAGCAATGAGTGGATGGTGGTGGTGTGCATATGATTTTGATTGGGTGCTGTGTGTGGGCAAGGCTTGATGGATTCTGGGTGGGTATGTTGGGTGAGTAGTAGGTTTACTGGGACTGTAGGGTACCTTCGTATGTGCATGGCCGGTATGCATTTTGGGCGGGTCAGCGGCATGGTGGTTGATGTGAGCCAGGGTCGCTGGTTCCACTGTCAGGGGAAGTGCGGGGCCAAACAGGACTGAACTCTGGTCTTGGCAGAGTGCAAACCAAATCTCAACACCTCCACCCACATATGAGGACAGGGATCGCCGTTCCTGTACTGCGGCATGCAGATCTGCAACGGAGCAAAATAATCCCTGTGGCTAGCCTAGTATCAACTCGAGTTCAATAGCAGCATGTTACAACTTATTTGAAAATCAATGAAACTGATCTTTCTGAACTCTTTAGCCTTGCTTCTACATGGTCTTCTCCAGTAGGCACAATTACGATGTGTACTTCTTTCTTCCGTGGGGTTTTTTCGTAGACCTAGACCCGATGACAAGTATAGTCCGACGCGGTGTCAGTGCAAAGCTTCGGTCGCTCATCATAGGTAGGGACGTACGACCATCGCTGCGGATTCGCTGATCTGATCAATTGGCCTGCAGGAAATACTCGTCTCGGCAGGGTAGGGATCAGGTGAACGCCTCTTGCTGCTTGCAGGTAGGAAGAATCCAGATCTGTGTACAGGCCCGTAGGAGAATCGCCACGAGTTGGGTTCGTAGCGCTGCCCCTCCGGCACTCCCCTGTCTGACGCAACCTTGAATCTTTACAGCGACGCCGCGATCCTGCCTTTCGCTGTGCATTTGCTGGGATTCCGCGGCAGGCGAAAGAAAGCGTGGGCGTGGGCCCCTGTTGCCCCACTATCTCAGACACAACCCCTGCCCCTGCCCCTGCCCCTGCCCCTGCCATGCTTGTCCCATTAATCCATCATCACTTTCTCTTCCATTCCTCTCCGTCAGCTCTTGCAGGAGGCCAGCAGTATAAGGACACTTCAGTTCCCTCAAATTTTTTGCATTTTCAATATCTCAGAACGACTTCTGCTGCATACTAGATTTATCCATTTCCGAATCATCTTCCAAAGCCCCCTGCTCTACGACCCTCATACATATAGACCAATAACTACAAAGCTTTACCCGCAACTCTTGTCATACGAAAGAACCCAAAATGTCATCCTACCCATCATCCACACGCGCCGAGCATGGATCCGTTGCAGGGTCTGTATTCACTCATCAAACTCTAGTCTACCTCTCCACCGCAAACACTATCATCCTCCTACTTTATAAACGGTCAAGCTTTGAAGTTTCATGAACTGTCTCTTGACAGCCTTGCCTTGCTAGTCTCATTATTCTTCCATCACATCACAATATTCGGAGGTCTTTCGGGCCTCTCCTATCCACATGTAGCACTGCTGATTCGCTCTTAGGTCATCCTCTTCCTCTTCCTCTCCTTCATCCCAAGCTTTACACAGTCCAAGAACCGAAGCTGCCCATTCCAACGATCGATTGGAGTCTTACCTCACGAATCAAACTTCCTCCGGGCCAACATATGCTCATACATCCTCGGCTGCAAGTGTCGCTGCTCACACTGAGCAAATGAAGACTTACCTGGAGGACTTCGACAAAGTAATGGAAGCAAGTTTCAAGAAGTGAAAAGTCTGATATGAGGCTTTCACATTGAGAAAGATGAACAAAGACAGGAACATGAAGTGAAATGAACTTCAAGCCAAGGTAAGTCTGAACACTTCCATGTTATGGATTGAAATACTGATCTATGCAGGAATCACCCACTGAAAAATGGTCTTGATAGATAAAAACACTAGCTTCTTTTGATATGAGAACTATTGTTTAGGAGCGGAGGTAGCATAGTGGATCATGGAGCGCAGGTTGTGGTGTAACCGAGAAGGGCTTCTCGCCATTATTCACTGTGAAGCTATAAAGTTGTCTAGACAGGCTGAAGAGGACAAAACAAAGTTTGGAAAGATTGCAAAGCTTGATTTTTTTGATGTATCAAGAGAGATTTTCTCAACAGTTCACCCCGAAGAGAAATCCAGGGGTAGTCACGCGAATGATCATGAAGATGAGACACGGTCTCTTTACTAAGCAGACGGGAATCTAGAAAGATTGAAACGCTTGTAATGGAAAAATAACTACTCTTTCTATATTATCAAAACATAAACAACTTGAGACTTATATTAATATGTGGATTCCCACCAAAGAGAGAGATCGAGGATCCCTAATCTTGTCCTCAACTTTTATTATATCACTCACCACTTTGTACACGGTTTCCAGAGAATTTTAGCACCATTGCACCAACACTTCTTGAGTCAATCTTAGTAGATAGGTCGATGGGTGGGCACGATTATCGTGACTTCAACTGGATTTGGTAATCTCGAACAGGAGATCAACTGGGCTATCAGTAATACGCTAGATTACTGGACCATTCTCGATGACAAGTATCGAAGTTGCAAAACCAGCTCCAATAGGAGAGTTTATAAGCTGGAATGACAAGATTTAGATGCAGGATATATCCTCGCCGGTGAAGTGACTACCTGTATCACATTCGGGCGCTATCACGTGAGTGCGATTCGGGTAGAATTGTAGCTTCGCAAAGCGTAGCGAGAAGTATGGATTCGTTGATGAGGTTACGGTGCCAGATAAATCTCATTATTGACTAGAGCTATATATCGGGTGGGCTTGTGAGGAATATGCACAAGGAATACTGATTGATGACCGAACTGAACAGGGGCTCAAAGCTTTGCACCCTTTTTCAATTCGCTCTACGACGAGTATAACCCGAAAGAAAAGGAGTGCAGTGCAGTTGCAGTTGCAGTGCCGTGCAGGCCCTTTGTGTTGCATTGTTCATTCAGTTGTTCTCGAAGACCTTCCTCCTCTCCTTCTCCTGGTTCTTCTCCTTCTCCCTATTCTAGTTAGACTATTCGTGGTAGAGGAATCTCGTGCGTGGGAATTCAAAGGGGTCGCCAATCCATGTCCGTCTGATCTCCTTTTGGCTTAGAACGTGCATCTGGAGTATTTCGGCTCAGGGATGTAGAATAAAGTATGCTAGGCCAAGGCCCGTTGCTCGTGCTCACAAGCATCGAATTGATCCGCTTCGATGTCCCCGGTCACAGTCCTCCAGGGGTGATGGAGCTTGCCCAATCTCGTGGCGTCGCAAGAGTCAAACCTCCAATGTTGGTCTCAAGTCCCTACTAGGGTCAGAGATCCATACTTGAAGATCTTCTTGATATGCTTCTCTTCAAGCTTCCCCAATTTCTTCGCCACCACCATAGGGTCCTAGGGTCCACCATAGCTTCCGTCCGCCTATAAATGGCATCCTTGCTATGCGATCGGATCACGCATCGTGGATTCCACGGATCTTCCTACTGCATAGTATGGCGACTGTGCTTGACCGAACTCGACCTGACTAGGATGACGATTCAATCGTTACAAGCGTCCAAATGACGGCCTGGCCTCACTACGGTACAAAATACCAAAGTCGACCAGCCGTAGAAAAGTCGCACATACAGGCCAAAAGGCTATATCCTATCAATTGGGAACCCCAATCTGAATCATGATGTGCCAATATTAATTCTTCTCTCTTATTCAGAATGTTTGCTCGTTGGTTGCCTTGCTTTAATCTGGAATCTGAATCGGCACATCTTCCAAAAAATGAAGGGGGAAAACGAGGCGCAAAGTTCTTATCTAGGACAGACGTGGCTATGGTTGCGAGTCTTGAATTCGTGGGCGTCGAGCACCGAATCACGATTCATTTGTGTGGGATAATACGTGGTTTTCTCATTCCGCGCCTGCTCAACCCGTGCTGAAGTGTCTTGTTATTCGCGCAAAAGTCCCAGGCTTTAGGGGCTTTCCACAAGGTTGATGGAGCGCAGACATCCTAAGACGAGTTTGATTGGCGTGCCTTGTGCCTGTCCTGTGGCGGAAAGTAGCGCTGTGTGTTTAGTGGAAGCGGGAGTGTGCGTCCAGGCTACTTAATCCTGTAAAACAGGGCTCTTGATGGACCAAACAACTAGTTCCTTCCGCGATGATCAGCTTTTCCTAGGATTGGAGGTAGCGGGGTGGACTATGGAGCACGGGATTGTGGTTTTAGACAAATATCCAGCTGAGATGGACCTTTTGTGCTTCTTCACTATGAAGCCTGTAAGAATTTGAGGCAGTCTTAAGAAGCTAGCGACGCTAAAACAGAGTTTGGAAAGATTGCAATGTTTATTTCATGTACCAAGAGAGGTTTTCTTGCTGTTCATCTTGAAAAAAAAATTCAGGGGTAGTCACGTGAATGAGAAGAAGATAGGATATTTCTTATGCAGACGGGAATGTAGAAGTATCTGAACACTACTCCTTGAAATAGCTCAACTTTACTTTCCATGTCATCAACTCAGAGAGAGCATGCAACCGCCCTCCTCCGGACTTCAATCGTTGCATGAAGTGAGATCGAGGACCTCTTATTTCCTCAATGACTTTAAGTAATCTATTTACCAGTCTATGCACGGCCTCCAAGGAACCAAGAACAGAAAATTGTCGGCTTTGTCGTAGGGAATAAGTCGATGCATAGGCATAGTCCCCTGGTCGACTTCAGCTAAATCCGCGAACCCTGCTTCGACTAGGCTATCACCGATACGCCAGACTACTAGGCCGCGCAATTGGAGCAATAAGGTAAGAAAAGAATTGCAGAATTTCTGGCTAATGAGAAGGTAGTGAGAACTTAACAAGCTATGGGGTGTTTTAACGTACATGTCAGAGATCTTCAGCGGCAACAGAAGATTTATTTGCCGATTACGCCTTCCTTTGATCTTGAGAACCTTTAAAAGCCACATTAACTTCGTGACATAACGACTGGATTGTAACCTTTGAAACAAATCTCGTATATATCGCATATGAATTGGCAAGACTACCTAGTAAAGCTGCACCACGTCCGAGACAAAGCACCCCGACCAACTGAACATAACGAGAGTTGGAGCAACCCATAAGAATGAGTACGTTCTAAGCCCGCCTTGAAATAAAATTAAAGCCTAATATGCATACATCCTGCGCCACGAAATGACTGGCTGCATCACCAAAATGGGGAAATATGACAGTCACGTGCCTACCTTTGAAATTTAGTATCGGTCGTTGGAAAGCTGGAATGTAAGGGTACTTGGAGGCTGCCTGATATATATGGCAATAAATGCAGGAGATTCCACAAAGTGTGAGCTGGGAGTTTGGGTTTCAGACTTCGATCCATGGTAGTGACGCTGCTACATTGATACAGCTTCGGATATTGACCTTGCTTGCGCTAGCTTTTCGCTACATTCGTTTTAATAGCGGTTTTGGTGTTCCCGACTTTTTCAGATGACTACCACATAGCCCGCGGAGATATGCATGATAAGTCTTGCGCGGTATATGTTATGTTGCGATGGTGGAAATCTTGGATGCGAGCCTCGGTGAGGGAATGTTTGGCGGTGACTTGAATTTGCGATAAAGTACACCAAGCGATAAAGCGAGTGTTGGAGATTTCTTGATCATGCGCACAAGAAATCGGACCGCTAAGACCAGTCTGCGGCAAATTGGTCTTTTTATTTGTAAAGACGACATCAAAAGCGGTACTCGGGTGAAATTCCTTTCGCTGCGAAGGTACTGTAAGGTAAGACAGGTCATGGGCAAGTTGCGGTCCTCCTTTTCAAAATTGCCTGCCGCCATGCATGGCAATGCCCAAGTGAGTCGGAGAGTCCAGGTACAGTAACATCAGGGGTATGTTATGCAGGACGACCGCAGGCTCCGCAGCAGCGAATATTACAGGGTCCGCTACGGCAAGACAGGGGATATTTCGGCGACCTCACTAAACCTCCCTCTTTCATTGTCATGACATGGAACAGGCTTTTAATTTTCTCTCCGCAACGCCTTCAACGCTTGCCCTGAAGCCCGTACAATGGGGCCGAAGCAAGTGATTTGCGATTGCAAAGGTGGTACTTTGATTTTCCCCTCTCAGTCATCGCCACAAGGAGCTGCAATTTCAAATTCTGAGGCGAGCGACACTCCACCAAATGTACCCAGGTACTCGACAAGGACGACTCGATTTCGGCACCTAAGCTTTCCAAAAATTCGGGAATAAGCCTGAAGTTTTCGGTAACGATGCAATGCTTGTGTGGTCAATATCAGCTCACCTAATAGTTGATCAATGATTCTAGCTAAACTTTTATAACTGGCTCTCGAGATATCTGGGCGTGAAATAGCCCACTTAGCTAGACTCCCGGGGGCTGAGGCTGGCCTTGTTTGTGGCGATGACATGGACTGAAGTTTCATGAAGGCGGAATATTCAATACAATTATATGCATTCGAGTGGTTGCCTTGTTAACTTGTGACCTGGCCTTTCCACTGAAAATCGAAAGGAAAAGAAGGCAGATTTTTGCATGCAATCATATGCGCGATTGGTGGTTGCCTCGTTGCTTCATGGACGAGGAAAAAGCTGCAAAATTTCATGAAGTGAGGCTTTGACGGCAGGTCGCAATCTTGAGGGGGGGTTCGCATTTGTGCGAACTGTTTGCCTTATGCACATACCCATACACAAAGGCATAAGGCAAACAGTTCGCACAAATGCGAACCCCCCCTCAAGATTGCGACCTGCCGTCAAAGCCTCCTCCACGCCTAGCCAAAGTAGAAATAATCTTTGAGACCGCTGATTGGTTATACAATGCCATCGGACGTGGGGAGTCTCCATCCGCACGCAGAATAAGCTCCTTAGTAACGCCGATGGGCAAGTCTGTCGGATGAGCATTGAGCGTCCGAGAAGTGAGCTGTAGAGAGGCATAAGTCATATAAAAGCCCCAATCCCCCTCTATATGAACACATCTAGAAAGCTCGATCCCACGCTATTCATAGCTTAGAAAACCGAAGTCTTTCCACATCACGTGTACACGACACTTCAAAAGCACGTCTTCATTTTCCACCTTGACACTCTTCAACACAGGTCCAAATGTCTTCTTATCCATCTTCGATTTGCGCTACTGATGGTTCAGCGCATAGGTATGTCTGGGTGTACATATGTTTCGCGACATCCCTCTCATCTTCACCTTCCTCCTCCGCCCTTTTTCATGCTTTTTGGCCTGAAATTGGGCGGGGCTTGTACCCAACTGATTCTCACTACTTCTTCTTCATCGCAGTCTCTTACTCCTACTCTTGGCCGCATGCCTCTTCCCCTACCTCAACTCTCCTCGTCTCCCCCATCCATCTCGGTCCCAACCAGTCTCCTCTAGCAAGCACAAAGCATATGACTGACACTTCAATTCGACAGCACCTCACCATCCTCCACCCGCACAACCTCCCAAGCCAATCAAGCCTCCCTTTCCACCCAACGCACAACCTCCTACCTCAACAGCCCCACCTCTTCCCAACCTTCATACTCGCACAGATCTTCCACCGCCAGCATTGCATCACATACTCAAGGTATGAGTTCATACCTTGAAGGCTTTGACCAGAAAATGGCAACTGGATCTGGGTCTTCTACTGGAAGAAAGGAATAAGGAGTACCGTCCGTAAGAAAAGAAAAGAAAAGATTCCACGCTAGAGGGAGAAGGGGACAAGGTAAGCCGCATTGCTTTCCACAAGGATACATCGTTGACATATATACCAATAGACTTGTGCTTTCCTTAGGACTTTGATTAGAGTTGCGACTTCGAGAAGGAGGGTAGTGAACGACAAAGGAAGCGAGCAGAGCTACTTCCGAAGCGCGCCATGCCAAAACTTGAGGAGGAACTTGCCCTCGTCGGCTGAGAGAAGACGAGGCCAAGTACTTCATCAAACATCCCAAACTGAAGGACAATGGTGCTTGGAAGGAAGACATGTCGTCGGAGGTGGGGCAGCACTAAATTGTTAGCGGACTCGGGGGTATCACGTGAAGGGTGGAGAAATTCAACATTTCAAGAAAGATCAGACGAAAAAAGGAGATGGGGCGTATTGAAACATTATCATTGAACATTATACTACCTAGCATGTATGATTTATCCAATCCGTGCCCAATCCTAACTCCATCGCTATGCATCTGAAAAGCAGAAGACCATCATCGTGCGCCGGGTATCGTTAACGTATAAGGCAATTCTCCATCATCGTTCGTCCGGCTCAGCTTAATCACACTCCCCTGGCTCGTAGATCGTAGACTGGCGCTCGAAGAGCCGCTACTCACAGTATAAGGCCTCCTACTCTGCGCAAAGCTGTTCGTGCTCGGTGTTCTTGACACAACCCGCTTCCTGCTTCTTGGCGTTGCAGGCGCGGTGCCGAATTCTGAGCGTCGACCGGAAGTAACGGTGCCTACGCGTCGAGATGGAGCTGTGCGGATCGTGCCTTCGCTCCCGCTGCGGCTGCTGATGCTGTGGGAAGATACTAACGAGCGGCTGCGCGGGGTCACGGGTGTGGTCTTTGATGATGCATCGTCATCGATGTCGCTTTCTTCGTCTGTATCCATGCCGGAGAGGATAGCTGGACTCAGGGCAGTCATTGTACGGAGAACCTCAGCGAATTGATTCATGAGGTCACGAAATTCCTCTTCGCTCAGTGGGCGTGCCCCGAATCTCGCATATTCATATACAGAAAGGAAGTCGTCCGCGGTTGGTGGGGATGTAAGGATCCCGATGTTTATTAAGTGGCCGATATAGTCTCGAAGGCCCATTGACGCAGGTCTTTGCAGTAAATCAACCGCTCTGATATCGGGCAATGGTCGCTCGGTTGTTGACTCTGTATCCGGAGGTGCTAACGAGACAGCCCGTGCTTCTATTAAATGTGGTAATTCTAGTATTACTGTAGTGTATTGAAGATTTGGTAAGTCGGGCGACGTGGGTGACGCCCATCCATTATGTGTAATATCTCCCCAGACTGGTCTTGGGGGAGGAATAGCAACCGTCGGATCCTCCTTTTCAGGCTGTGTAAAGCGCTTGCGAAGAAAGCCTTTTTGCTCCTTTTCGTCGGACTTCGGCTCAGGGGCCTTTGCGACGGTATCTCGGGCTTGTGGTCCGGAGACGATGGTTGGTGGCTCTTGGGCAATGCGCGGTCTGGAATCCCAAGCGATAGCAGCACTTCTAGCCAAACTTGCAACAATCATCTTCCTGACATTGTTGGTCACCTCGCCCTTCTCCACCGGTATCCATGCCTTCGGTATATCCTTAAGAACTCCGCGATTCGTATAAAGTCGAGTGGAGTAGATCGTAATCGCGATAGCACCGGTAAGCAGATAGCAACCTCCGATGACGAATACATTGTAGAGCTGGTCGTTGTCGAGTGCCTGCCGAATGGCATCCGCGGGTGTGATGAGAAGTAGTCCAAGTAAAACGATGGCTAGAATCGTATAAAATGAGTTGTAGAAGATACGGAATAGCAGATGGAGGTTCATCGCCATAACATGCTCTGCAAGAGCTTGCAGCTCGAGCAGCTATCAGGCGCAATCGGTCATTTGGGCGCTGGGTATAAATTCGACATGAACGGGTCTTATTCTTCTGCGCGATCGTAAGTAGTATTCAGATGCTACCAATATTTTGTATCGAATGCGGCGATAACAAGTGGTTGTGGTTGAAAAGTTGAGGACGCTCAGCAGTGACGAGCGCAAGGCTGGGATGGCACTAATGACTAACATAGTAGTAAGCAATGTATTTACCAGACCAGGCCAGTATCACTTCCTCAAATTCACTCACAGATATATTCTCCGCCGCTGGAATTGGAATCTCCAGCTACCACGACTGATCCTACGCTCAGTTTTCTTTCATCGTTTTTCAGACCTCCAGTCTCAAGCAAGTGAACTGTAATATTCAAGCAGCGTTCGAGCAGCGCACCAGCCTACTTAGGAACATATGTCAAACCTTTGAACTAGAAGAATTCAATTAATCTAGAAACAAGCCACCAAAGTTAAAATTGCGTCGAAAGGAACTTTACACACAGGTGTGCTCTCCAAGCTTTGCCCTGCTAGCCTCCTAATTTCTCTTTTTCTCGACACAACTTGGAAGGAGCGAAGGAGCGCCTTTCTTCGAGCCAACGTTAGCCAATCATTGGTCAACGTGCTGGAGCTTTTCTCAGCAACAGCAACCTCCATGTCGATATGAACTAGTCTGTCTGCGTTTGCCTCTCAACCATCACGCGACAGCTCAAACGCTCTGTTCCGATCATGTCAGGACTGTGGACTTTTGACTCCTTCATCTATCTCGGCCCGAAGGAAGGTTTGAAGGGCAGCAATGATCACATTTGGGTTTTCACTGATGAAAGGTCTGCTCCCTATCCTATCCTATTGAATATTGAAACCTTCACACGTGCTGAGCTGCTACAAGCGTGGCTGGGCATTCTTTGGCAGCTGGACTCTTGAAAGTGGGGTATTTGATGGTTGCTCAAGCTATCTCCACCTCCCAGTCTCCCAACCTCCTGCTGTATTACTGTGCCGAAGCTTGGATATAACCCACGAGACCAGAGTACCGAACTGCACTTATTTAGGCCCATTGATCCGGGGCCCTGGAATCTTTGACATAGCAGGACCTATCACTGCTTCTATACCTGTCCAGCGACCAGGAAGCGACGATCTTGCAGGCTTAGGGCATGCATTCGGGTATCATAGCTTCACTAGATCCCCGCAACAGCTATCGGCCTCGCCGCGGCCAATTGGCTCGTTGATGATTATTTAAGTACAAGTGTGCCCCCTCATTGTTCTGTGTTTGGCTTTTCCTCCTCAGCTTTTCGTGCATCAGGAACGCAGCCTCTTTGTTGTCGCACGGTACCCCGCACTGCACGATGTCAGCCACTTCCAGCCCCCATATGCACGTGGGCAATGAGAAAGCAGATCACTCGAAGGACCATGAGAAAGTAGCCCTTGGACAGCAAGATGTTACCTTTGACACGGATTCAATTGATAAAGGGGAGGATATTCTTTCCATGCAAGATGTTGACCCTGCACTCAATGCGAAGATGCACATCGTAACAACGTGAGAGAATTCCCATGCGCCAATGTCTCCAATGCGACACCAAGAAAAGACTAATGCCCATATGCGCCAGGCCATTGACGAAATTGGATGGACGAATTACCACTGGAAGGTGTGTATCCAGAGTCGCATGCTACGTGGAAACGAGTATTGATCATCTTCCCTAGCTGTTCGTTCTCAATGGCTTCGGCTATGCTGTTGATTCATTGCTCTTGCTTCTCCAATCCGTTATTGCAACCCCTGCCGGCTATGAATTCACGCCCTCCTATAGTCGAGCTCTGACTGTTGCCGTCTACATGGGAATGCTTTTTGGTGCCCTTTTCTGGGGACTGAGCGCGGATATCATTGGGCGTCGATTTGCCTTCAATGTCTCACTATTCATATGCTCAATATTCGCAACTGTCGCTGGTGCGGCACCAAATTGGGCTTCTCTTGCTGTCTTCATCGCCCTTCTTGGATTTGGTGGCGGTGGCAATCTGATCATGGATACCACGGTCTTCATCGAATATCTACCTTCGAACAAGCAGTGGGTTCTAAGTACATACCCAGCATCAATGTCTCATGAATACTTTCAGAATACAAAAACTTACTGACAATGTTTAGCTTGGCTTGCCGCATGGTGGGGTCTCGGACAAGCAGTTACAGGCTTCATCGCGTGGGGATTCCTATGTACGTGTTCCGGGTCCATTTCGATTCCATACTAATTCTGCTCAGCGCCCGCGAAATGGAATTGCGCAAATCCGTTCGACAAAAATGGTGTACGAATTGGCGAATGCCCATCCAGCAGCAACATGGGATGGCGATATGTGATGTATACCTCCGGAGCTCTGGTCTTCGTCATGAGCGTTGCCCGCATTACAGTCATTCGCCTCAAAGAGACGCCCAAATATCTTCTAGGAGAAGGGAAAGATGCAGAGCTCGTGCAAGGATTCCAGACTATGGCTGCCAAATATAACAGACCCTGCTCAATCACTGTTGAGATGCTGGACGCTTGTGGGACAGTGCGATCTGCTCATGGCAAGAGCAAAGTCTCGATTTCCGAGCTGACCATTCATTTCCGGGGACTTTTCGCGACAAAAATTATTGGTTTATCAACGATCTTGATCTGGTTGTCCTGGACGTTGATAGGATTGGCTTATCCTCTGTTCTATGTCTTCCTGAGCTCATACCTTGCTTCCCGGGGTGCCGATCTTGGGGACGTCTCGACGTACGATACGTGGAGGAATTATGCGCTGGTCAATATCAGTGGTATTCCAGTAAGTCCTATAAGCTGGGTGTAAATCTCTTGCTGCTAATAATTAGTAGGGCCCTATGTTGGCAGGCTACATGTGCAACTGGAAAGTCCTCGGACGCAAATACACAATGGTCATTGGCGCTCTCATCACGATGGCATTCTTCTTCGCATACACCCAGGTCCGAACCCAAGCTCAAAACGTTGGCTTCAGCTGCGCTATTGGATTCACTTTAAACATTTATTATGGCACCCTCTACGCCTACACGCCTGAAGTCCTCCCATCCGCGCATCGCGCGACTGGCAATGGAATCGCCGTGGCCTGCAATCGCATCATGGGTATTATATCCGCAGTCGTCGCAACGTACGCGAATACCGAAACTTCTGCGCCGATTTATGTTTGCGCTGCACTTTATATTGGAATGGCGATAGTGGCTGTTGCTTTCCCATTCGAGCCGTATGGGAAGAGAAGTTCTTGAGGGATGTATCAGAAGACTTACCTAGACAGTTAATTTCTGTCCCACTATGGTAAAGTGTAAGCTCTGGCTATCTTGTATTGAAGCTTGTGACATGCCTGAGAGTCGAATCTAAAGAACTTAATCATCCGTTCTAAACGGAATTTGCGGGTATTTTCCCCGGTGAGGCAGCAAGCTGTTTAAAAAACTTGTAATTTTATTCTAGCATAACCACAAAACCCCGTAATGAAACAACCAAGCAATCGTAGAATGTCTGCTGGAAAGCATTGAACACGCTGGCACAAACTTTGATGATCCTGATTCTAGATTGTCGACGCCATCCGATCTCTGACAGCTGTGGGTATTTTTAAGTAGCCTAACGCACCCTGGCCATGACGCCGCGTCTTTGCTCAACTTTGCTCTATAACCTGACCAGTCCCAGCGTGCAGATCTCCCGAATCAATTCTCCCACAGCGGGTTTCGAAAAGGAAATATCGGAGGATTATCTGTCGCACTGTTCATCAAACGACTGCGGTAACAATTGACAGAGTCGAGTCTTTTACGTGGGTGGTTGGTTGCCTTATCTCGAGCAGCACAACGTAGCGCATTTTCCAAGTCGATGAGGTTGTTGAACAGGCGTCTTCACATGCTCGAACTCTGCCACACCCTGCAGACGCGATTCCTGTGAAAGGAATTCCATCAGGCTTGTCTGCAGCCATCTGCGGCATCAAGGCGACGGCCACCTCGAGGATCTACCACTGCGACATGAATGTACTACGGCGCAACTGAACCTCGATCATCAACGACTCGGAGTCTGTCAGATAAATACTCCATCAACGGGACGGCGGACTTGATCGTCTAGCTGTCGAGTCCAAGATGTTTTCCTATCTGCGACCTCACAAGAGGGTGGGGTCAACACCGTCCTCCCCCGCAGAACAATCACATTCCTTTGAACCGCCCTTACATTCTAACGACCACGGGCACCCCTCACGATGGCAAGATGCTGGATCCCCAGACTCGTTACCGACGACCTCTCCACCGTTCCTCCCTCCTATCCAACGCGTATCGTCAGCTGGCCTGGAAACAGAGTTCACGAATGATCCGTCGAGACTAAGGCCATACGAGCGAGATCCGAGAACACATAATTGGGACAATACGAAAGGCAATGGGCGCTCACGGGACACGTTTACATACAGCAATCACCAAAGAATACCGTTTGGGGGTCAACAAAGGCCAGAATCGGCAGGAAATGTTGCTCCGTCGAACTACACAAATTCGCAGTATGGGAGACTCTCGAATGGAATGAATCACGAATATACGTCGAGCCAAAAGTCCCCCGAGCCACCGTATAACTTTGTTACCGCTGCGGATACGCAGGAGAAGGGAATACAGACAGGCAGAAGGCCAACAGGTGCTAGGCTTCCAACTCCTCCATCTACAGCTACGAATCCAGTATCGAATTTCGAACCGGCGCAGCATAAGTCAGGAAAGACCAGGCTAAATCTTCTCAATCCAATGTCGCTTCTTGCTCGAAGGAGGACGTCACATACAGTGCCACAGCTTACCCCAGAAGCTCTCGCGGCGAATAGAGCGGAACAGAACTTCTCCCAGACTTTTGATCCACGAATAAAAGGCACAGTTGTTCATGATTTCAGTGCCCCTCGAGCTCGAAGAAATGTTTCATACAACGATGTACGGGAGAGCAATTCTCAGCCCTTCCCACGGAGCCCTAATCCCCAGCACGAATCAGACGACAACGCCACAAGTCCCTGGAGCGGTGGAAACCACACGCCAGTATTCACAGAGAATTTTGAAGAAGAACAATACCCAGCGGCTGGGCCACATGTTCGGAAAGCCAGTGATTTGACGGACTTGCCGCTACCGAAGCCTCCTTACGCCAAAGGCGCTTCAAGGCCAATTGAGTCAAATTCGACATCAAAAAGCAATGAGATATCAGAGAAGCAAGTTCAAGCTTCCAGGAAGATAAGTACGCGGAAACCCGTGCCGGATTATCCACCGCCTCCACCTCCGAAAAGTGAAGCGCCGGTCGAACCAAGAAGGATATCGATAGATCCCGCTGCTGCACCACCGCCAAAATCAAACTCGTCGGCGAGGAAAGGAAGGCCCCGCAATGTCTCAGAGGTTTCGGCCAAGGATGCGGCTATTCCGAAGCATATGAAGAGCACGTCTTCAAGGTTCAGTTTCGATATGATTGGTGCCGCTGAGCAAGAAAGGTTATTGGAGGATAGGCATCGACAAAGAGCTTTGGAGAAGAAAGCAGACCCTACTGCGGATGAGGGAGAAGAATACGAAGAAGATGATTTTGATTACGAGAACATGATGGACGATGATGGATTGGAGGAGAGGATTCCAGGTGTCAATGCTGACATGGAGGATGATATGGAGGATATTTACGAGGAACCAATTCCCGGGGTCAACGCTGATGTTGAGGACGAGCCAGAGGAAGACTCCCTGGAGAACAATGACCATCTTGGGGGCTTTACTTTCCAGCAGACTTTGATTACGCCATTAAGTCCTGACAGTCCTGGCTTGATTTCGACGCCACGTGATGCGAATGGGGAGGTTATTGGCTTTGCTATGACGAAAAATTCTCCATACATGCCAGGGAGTTTGCACCAGACCGAGACAATCTCGCCTATTTCCCCGGCATCTATCGATATCCCCGCTTCACACATGCATGAGGGGACGCAAGGGCTAGGACTTGAAGAATTCGGGGCTCAAAAACCAAGGGAGCCGTCACCATTTATTGAGCCGGAATCAGACTTTCCCGAGCCTTCTGGCATTGATGATGACGATCTTTATTTTGATGACGGAATCATCATTGGTCCTGGAGACGAAAGCGATGCTGTTGAGTTTGACGAGTCGGTGTTTGACAACATCGACACTGATGAGTACGGGAGACCACTGAAGCAATTCTCATCTTTACCAACGTTATATTCCCCGCCGATAGTAGCTGCAGATCCATCGCCAGCATTGAAACCGATCGATGAAGATTCTGTAGCGAAAGACACAACTGATCTTATCTCTCCAACATTACCTACAAGCGGTGGGTTAGCACCACAGCCATCAGTATCAGAAAACGTCAAAGCCCAGCCATCTATTGCATCTTTACCCTCACACGGCTTGACTGAGAACAGTCTTGCTGCATATCAATCAGCTCTAGCCGCTGCCGCATTTCAAGCAGCAGCTAGCGGCAAATTTCGCCGCGACAGCACAACAACGAATCCAACTCCTTCCGAACAAGGAGACCCCCAACCCGGCCTGGTGACAGACTCCAGCCACACCTCGCACTACGAGCCTTTCTCCCCGACCTATGAAGTAGAGGATGACTTCGACTACGACGACGCGCTAGAAGACGATGGTATCATCGCTGCCGCAAATGCCGAAGCTCTCGCCAACGACTCCGATGGTTTCTACGGTCAGGAATTCGGCTTCTACTCCGCTCCTGCCGCAGATGAAGCCCAGTACGCAAACGGAGGTTATTTCGGACCCCGCGGCGTTGAAGGCGTGAATAGATCACAGAGCGGTCGCGTCGTATCAAGAGAACCAAATTTAACGCCCATCACCGAACGTAGCGAGTACTCGAACCGCAATTCCTTCATGTCCCCCAACATGCACGGCCCCGGCTCCGTCACTAGCCCCGGTCTCGCGCAACTAGCTGGTATGATGAGTTCACAGGAGTTCGATGCAGCCGGCGACATGAGTCTCAACGCTCTTCTCAAGCTACGGCGAGGCGCATGGGGCGGTAGTCAAGCTTCTTTACACAGTAGCAATGGCAGTCCCGGCGCAGGAGGTCAAGACGATATGTCGCCAATCACCCAACCCGCGCCCATACCCTGGGCTCAAGGCGGCGCTGTTGGCAATCCCTCTTCAAGCTCCAACAACCACCGCCGCAAAAACAGTGCCTTCAGTCTCGGCGAATCTGCACAGTCTGAAGCTTCCTCCCCGCCTGGTAGCCCGACGCTCACGATGAGCATACCCGCGCTGGAACAGGAGAAGGGGAAGGAGAGCTTCAGGAAGCATAAGCATAGTGGGAGCACGGAGAGTATCAGCTATTTGAAGGAGGGGGATCCTGTTGTTGGGGAACGGTGGATTTTGGAACGCAGGCGCACGGGTGAGGATGGTGGGATTGAGGTTTTGGGACGGGAGGTTGTTAAGGGGGGGCGTATTTAAATGGGCTTGGAAAGCGTATGGGTATTGGAATGGGAATGGGATGGATATAATGATTGGGGCTTGTATGTATTATATGGGTGATGAAATATATCAGCTGGGCTTAAAGCAGGCTCTGAAGCTAGCAATAGAATTATGGAACTTATGATGGATTGGTACAGCGCATCGGGCCACAGTCAGCGGGTTCCGTTTCCGAATTCGCAATCCTCACTTAGTGCGCAAAACAAATCATTCGGCGATGAGGCTCTTTAAGTTTGACGAGCGGAGCAGTATCTATTTCCGCACCCAACAAGCTTTCAATTATCCTTGCTTCGCATACGCCTCATCTTTCCCGAAAGCTATTCGCTGCTCTCGTGATTATGTTTTTGGGAGAAGGTCGTGTTCTTGGGCAAGGGTCGGCAACCGCCCCTACAATACGCCTCCTCTTTCCCGAAAGCCATTCGCTGCTCTCGTGACTCGAACAAGAGAGGAATCCGGGCACAGGGGCGGCAGAGGATGGAAAATTCCTCGTTTGATTTCAGCTCGTCATAGTTGATGCGTGTATCATATCAGACACGTCGAATCACGAGCTGCATGTAGCGAGACTGCGCCTCATGGCGGCTCTCGATCGAGGAGCAGGGGGTGGATGACGTTCATGGAGGGTGTCCAAATGGGAAGTCCAATATTGATCTTTCTCGAGGCTGAAACTTCTCGTTTTTATTGGTCATATTTCCTGTTTTGTGTGCGAGGCTGCGACGGCATCGAAGCCCAAAACCCAGTGGCCTGTTTAATCCTGGTTTCTTCCTTGTAGCACATCAGGCTGTGCCTAGCAAGGACTGCCTCCAGCGCAACATAAAAGGGCTGCATGCGTCACCTGTATGCATTATGTGTCTTGTGGGTCACAGGTCTCAATTCAGTGAAAATGGTTCGTAGTTGCGATTCTGTATCTAAGAAATAAGAAACTAATTGAAGCTCAGGAGCCAAGATACACTTTGGATGTCGTCTATCCGCTCGCGACTTCGGAGGCGAAATTCCAACCAAGAATCGAGTAAGAATCTTGCTTTGGCACCTGCAGTTGAGACGAGACTGACGAGGCGTCCTCTATCTCTCCTTGGTTCCTAGTTTGCACAGTCTGGAACGGCTGCAACGCTCTTGAGAAGCAGGCTTTGTTTGACAGGCATGTTGCTGACGATGCAACGCCTTTCATCTTAGCTTAGCCTTGTAATCTCATTGATCTATTGCTGTTCTTTAATGTGCACACTACGAGCTGGAGTGAATAGAAGGACGGTGAAACAGCATTGTGTTTGTTCACGGCCTCGGTGGCCACCAAACAAATACCTGGACCGACGAAGCCACAGGCAAAACATGGATTTCAGATTCTGCATTCCTTGGAACTCTCAAGGATAAGGTCAGAGTTCTTGCGCATGGGTATAATGCCAACATCATTCAAAATGTTACCACTGCTCGAGTGGTCAACCACGCGAAAGATCTTTTGGAGAAACTCCTAGTCAAACGAGTTGATTGTCCCGTAAGGAGCTCCCATCCTGTGATTTTGTATGGCTTGTGCTAAACTTATACCTCCCGAAAGAACCGGCCCATTGTATTCATTGCCCATAGCCTCGGGGGTCTCGTAGTGAAGCGGGTAAGCATCCTGATATATTTAATATAATTGGCGCTCTATGTACTGATACAAAACGCTTAGGCCATGCTTCTCTGTCAAGATCGGCGCTCGTACCATGACATCAAATCATCAACCAAGGCGATAATATTTCTTGGAACGCCTCACACCGGAACAGATCATGCATCGGTTCTTGCCACAACTCAGAAATTCATAACCTTTGTCACCCGCTCTCAACCAAGCAATATAACGAAAGAGCTCGAGACTTTCTCGGATACGGTGATTGATATCAACGAAAGCTTCATGGGCGAAACATCTAAGTCAATTGAGCTTGTGGGATTCTGGGAGTCCGTCCCAACGAAACTGCCCTCCGCATCAAAATTGATCAAATCTGAACCGGTAATTGAAACGTGTCCCCGAAACATTTGCTGAATACTTACTGTAATAGATCGTTCCTGAAGGGTCTGCAAAACTATACGGTAATGACGCAAGCAACATTGCAATGGCGTGCACGCACACCGAAATGCCAAAGTTCTCAGATCCCAGAGACGGGCGATTTTGTGATCTCTGGGATCAGCTTAACATGGTTGTCACACATGCGCTTACTCAGGCTGAGAGCAGTCAGGATAAATTGAACGTGGAGGCGAGATTTGCTCAACTTTCGGGGATTTCGCCGCCTAATGCAGAACCAAGTTAGTCATGTCATGTATACTGAGGAGGATAATTCTGATGTGGTCAACCTTCCTCTAGGGATGAACCAGAAATCCAGTCTTTTCTCTATGATTCCAGGTCCGAATGAGCCCAATGGTGAGCTATATACATGCTGACGTGCTATGATCGCTCCCTGCGATACTTACACTGTTAGAAGAAACAAGTAGAATTGTTACCAGAGGAGAATCTCATGCGAGGTACCGCTATCCTGGTATGTATCGCTATATGAAAATCTGATTGTAGGTTCTTTTAACAATCTAGCAGATGAGGATTCTAGACGTGAAAGGTTCCTTGCATCCTTGAGTGGCTGGACAGATACCAACCTTGGCGGTGACTTGACCGGGCCGCAACCTGGGACTTGTACTTGGATATCTGACAACCCTACCTTTCGTGATTGGATAACAGCTGGGACGAACGCCAGCGTTCTTTGTATTACCGGAGGCCCCGGATGTGGCAAGTCCTGTCTCGCTAAGTATTTGACGGAGTATCTTAGCAGTCTCCCAGAACCAAACAAAATCGCACTGTCGTTCTTTTGCAATGTCGCCATTACATCTCAAAAGACGCCTGCAATTCTGGAGTACTTCGTAAAGGCTCTGATTCTGTGGAAACCGGCCCTTTACAGGAATGTGCCACTAAGATATTTAGACCGCGATACGATCAGCGAACAGCTTTCTATGGGGACCCTGATTGAAATCCTGAGGAACATCATAGTGGGCGTGGATTCGGGGGTAGTTTACTTCTTGATCGATGGCTTGGATGAACGCGACTCGAGCTATATCCAAGATCTTCTCCAGCGGGTTGACTGGGCTTTAAGAATGGAGAAAGATAAATTCACCAGAGGACAGTACCCTCTCAAAATCATAATCACTTGTCGACCGACTCAAGATATTCTTCGTTGGAGTTCTACCCACACACACATTGGAATTACTACTGAAGATATTGCACCGGACATTGCTGCCTTCGTCGATGCGCAAATTCACAGAATCGCTCGAATCAAATACCTTGGAGGCTACGACCCAAATGATGTGTCGGAGACTATAACAGAATTGGCCGACGGTTTTTTTCTCTGGGCACGCAATGCAATCATCGCTATAGAAACGTCAGAAAAGACAGGGAAGCAGGATATCCTACATGCTATTACTTCTTGTCCTCGATCTCTTGGAGAATACTACGATGAAGAACTTGTCCGCCTCCCAAAGGCGCCACAGCCGGATGCGATCGTCCGAGAAGCTCTGAAACTTGTGGTCATAGCTCGCGAGGCTTTGACAGCATCAGAACTCTTGGATGCTATAAGTATCCTCTATTCATCGGATTTCACAGATGTCGACCTGGCCAGTTTATTTCGGAAATGGTGCTCAAGACTGGTTCGCGTGACCACGAAAGAAAGCGTCCACATCGTTCATTATACACTGATAGAGCATCTCAGCGACTCGGACTCTTATCCAGGAGACTGGGATTTTCAAAATCTTAATGCACTAATGGCCAAAGTCTGTATGGACACTCTTCAACGACCTGTCGTTCTTGATAGGGTATCGGGCCTCTTTGAATTCGAACTCAACAACACTACAGCACAGAAAATACATGACTGGTCCCCCTTCCTCATGTACGCCGCCTTCAATTGGTCGCAGCATGTCGCCGGGTCGGGCCCTGTGGTGGAACAGCTCATTCCCTCGTTACAAACATTTCTGTCCAGTGGAAGTATATTCTATTCCTTTTGGGATGATTTGACCGACTGGTGTAATGACGCCTATCCCCGCGCAGAAGCTACCCCACTTTGGTGGATGATCACTAAAGCGAATGCCGCGAATGTCCTTCCATGGGTGATCATTGTCACTCCAGATTGTTTGAATAAGTGGAATTCGTTATCATATCTAGAGCAATTGTGGAGTGACTTCTGCTCGAAGTTCTTTGTCCAAAAAAACAACATAAAAATTTCGGAGAAAGATTGGAATAGGACAGATAGTTCAGGAAGGACATTGCTTCACTCCGCGGCCTCTATTGGTTCAGTTGACTTTGTGAAATATCACATTCAACGAAACCAAGGAATCAGCGAAAGAGACCCGCATATTCAAGTAACAGCATTGCATTTAGCAGCCGCTAGCGAGACAAAGACGTCTGCAGAGGTGGTCAGACTTCTCTTAGACGCTGGAGCAGAAGCTAACGACAAAGCCGGAAGAGGCTTTACGCCCCTTTACTTGGCTTGTCTTAGCGGCAATGTTGATAAGGTCCGATGTTTACTTGAAGCCGGAGCTACAGTTAATCACTGGGTCGATGAAGAAGTCACTCCTCTCGAGTTAGCTCTAGAAATTGGGAACCCAGCGCTTGTTCACGTTCTGGTCAATTATGGTGCACTTCTAGACCTATGGCTTTCAGACGGATCCACACCTATAATGACGGCAATAGAGAACAACCAAGATGAAATATTTTTAGCTCTTCTGGACGGTTCAGACGTGAATCAATGCGGCAGTCGTCAAGGAGCCCCTCTACATTTAGCTATTGCAGAAAATAGAATCGACTGGGTCGAACGCATCTTGGAAAAGGGAGCTGACATCAATTTAATAAATCAATGGGGAAAGTGGAAAGTAACGGGTCTGATACTTGCTATTTGGAATCGGAACCCTAGTACTGTTGAGAAGCTTCTACAGGCAGGAGCCGATCCTGACCTGCATAACGGAGACCTCTGGACTCCTCTGCATGTCGCTGTTGGCAGCGGTTCGCTTGATATGGTCAAACTTCTCGTTCAACACGGATGTTGCATCAACACTTTGGATCTAGAGCAGCGTTCTCCACTAAGAATTGCGTCTTGGGAAGGCAAAGAAGATATTACTCATTTTCTTTTGGAGAATGGGGCAGATGCAAGCTGGGAAGAGGGCACAGGGGTCATTGGGCCCTTGCATGTGGCAGTCTTCTATGGCCATTCGAGCATAGTCAGCATGCTTTTTGAGTCCACATATCCACCGAATGTCAATTATGCACCAAAGTCTTGGGAAGCGCCTTTATATTATGCGGTGCTTCAGGGATGTCAGGACATAGTTCAGACATTATTAGCTTCTGGAGCTAACGCTAATTATGCCGATAAAACTGGTCGCAGCCTTTTACTTGAAGCCACTAAAGGGGACTCGGTGGAGATAGTGAACGATCTGCTTCACAATAAAGCGAGCCCGCGTGGTAGTGAGCAATCAATGTGGACTCCTTTACACGAAGCTGCATCTAAGGGCAGGACAGATATGGTTGAATTGCTCCTCGCGAGGAAATCGGAAGGAATCCTTGAGCTCCAGGGGGGCAAATATGGCACCCCTTTATATCAAGCTTGCTTGAACGGCAGCTTTGAAATTTTCGAGCAATTGGTAGCCAATGGCGCTCGGACAGATGTGATTATCCAGCCTGATGGGCTCACAGCTTTGCATGCCGCTTGTATGGGCGGTGATATCCGGATTGTGGAATGGCTTCTCAATAATTCCACCATTCCAGTTGATTCGACATCAAATATATCGCTGCTGACGCCACTGATGGCGGCCTGTGTCCATGGATCTAGGGAAATCGTGAGATCACTGCTTCGAAACGGAGCTGACTGGACCAAGCGAACGAAACCTGGAACCTCTATTATTGCTTTAGCAGCAGCTAATCAATCCGCCGGTAAAATTAGCCTGCTGTCAATGCTTCTACGCTGGATCAACGTTGATGATGCTGGGGAGGATAATCAGACCGCGCTATTCACAGCATGCTCTGAAGGCGACCTGCAGTGCACCCGCTACTTGTTGCGAAACGGTGCTGATCCAAACAAAGTGCCTGCCAAGCCAGGAAGCAATTGTTTGCATATCGCTGCGTATTATGGCTTTTATGAAATCGCTGCTCTGCTCATTGCTGATCACAGAGTACGATTAACAAGCACAGATCAATTCGGTTTCACCCCCTTACATCGTGCACTGGGCAGAAATAATCGTTCAATTGCCACCCTAATCTTGTGCGGGAGAAAACCTGGCCCGCATATTTCACAAAGCGAAATAGAAACCGAGATAATGGAAAACTTGGGGATTATGGATGCTTTCGGGCGCACTCCTTTGGATGTTGTGTTCAATCCAGGAGCCGCGCTATCAGAGAGAGACTGTGCCCGGCTGAAACGAAACATATCAGCAGAAATCAAGGCATTGGTAGAATCATTTACACCCGGATCATTGCGAAGCATCCGGAATGGTGAATCTATGGGTAGACTTAGCAAACATCTGGCTAAACTGGGCACCGATGATGCAAATGCTGTATCCGCATACCAGTACATGACAAACTATGAAGAAGATGTTCTGTGCCATTCCGTGGTCTGCGACAACTGCCCCATAACATCTGGTCAAGATAACATCACTGGTGTTCGTTATGTTTGTAGGGCGTGCTCAGATTTAGATCTCTGCGCGGCTTGCAAATCGAAATTTGACCTAGGTCAGACAGGACATCGCCTAACGATTTGCCAAAGCTACAGACACTCCTTCCTTGAAGTACCGGCTCCAGATAGTGCTAAGTGGGATGCCGATGAATTCTTTCACTGGTTGCTACTTTTAGACAGGAGATACGAGCAAGGCAATGAAGATCCATCTCACCAATCTACCGGAATTTCTCGCACTGGTACAGGCTCCACTGAATCGGGGACCTCAGAGCTACCTCTTAAAGTAAAAGTGCTACTTACTGCCTTAAATCACTTGGGATTCCTCACTATTCAGACTGTTGGAGTCCGGATCCCACTGTTACTGACGACGCAAGTCACGCAAAGTCTGGTGACAATGATCCAAATTCCCCAAGGAGATACCGAGGATGAAGTTGAAGAGGATAAGGAGACAAATAACCAAGATTTAAATGCCGATTTAGCTCAAAATACGTCTCTGGAGCGCGAGAATCGTCTAATTCTCCTCAGATTGACCCCACGAACCGTTTGGGAAAAGGAAGGGGTAGAGGAAGATACAATTCTGCCGTATATAAGCCAACTTTTCTAGATTCAATTAAAGTTTGACTGAAGGATAATCGAAAATCTGATAACAACTGAATATCTGTCCTGACCTCGTATGATTCAACATGATTGAGATATAGACCAGCACCTCCCTGGTCGCTCTTTATATACAGGCTAGATTGACAACTTTATCATAATATGAACAAGTTAAAATTCTTGTGGTTTAATACAATCGCCTCCTCCTTTTCCTTTGTTTCTTTTTCTTTCAGCAGTGTCAGTACGTAATTAGGGCTGACTATGTTGCAGCGCACGAGATGACGGGCGTACCGATGCCAAGATGGCTTCAGCGAGCGACAAACCCCTGTCATGGCAGCGAAACAGGCCATTCCTATGCAGCCAAGGAAGGCTTAGGATTACATTGCTAAATTAGCCAAAGAGATGCGCCGACAAATTTCGTAAAGTGCCGGTCTGGTGGCGCTTTTTACACTGCTGAACAAATGCGGAAAAGGGACCTTTGTACCAATGACGAGCTTTTGTGAAGCCAGGCTTAGGTCGCAGCCCCATTGTGGGGGAAGTTCCCATCAATAGAAGCTCTTTCTGAATGAACTTGATAGATTCAGCTGTTCTAGCGCATGTAACGTGAAATCCGTGACAAGGTTCTTTCCACTGCTTGCAATTTTTCGAGGTCGCCGTCTATCGGGCTTGATTTTCCTGCTCCACGATATTCTACACGAATAGGCCTTGGTCCTTGCGTTGGTTCCCCGTCTTTTCCTGTTAATTCATGTAAGATTGCAAGGTTAATGTCATTCCTCTATGTTTTTGAGGAGCTGAACATCTTTCTGAGAGTTCCTCAAGTACTATATATATTACAAAGTATCTTCTGTTTGTTTCTTGATTCTCTAGACAGATTTTCTTTGGGGTTTACGATTCTTTACATCTCAATCACTTATTTCTATCTTTAAATTTCATTTCATTACATTCCTCCATTTCGTTGTAATCATGCATCTCTCGGCGTATGCTATCTTTCTCCTTACAGTTGCTCCATTAGCACTGGGAACACCAATCCAACAACGGGATAATGAACGACTGGACGAAGCAGTTTTCCTTACTACGTGCTTCAAATACGTGAAAAGCAACGACGCCTCACCAAACGGACGATACGATAAGCTCTGGTACTTCAAAGACCTTAACGACTCCACCACCGGGCAGCAGTACTACGATGAATCTTTTGCATCGAACCCAGGAGATCAAAACCATCCTGTAGACTGGAAGTCGGGCAAGGAGGACAAACCCATTACGGGAACTCTCGACAAGAAGCCATTCAAGGTGTGGGGACTCGAGGCGCGAGGAGCCGACAAGACAAATGTTACAGGATATGCGGATCTTGGTGGGGCCCACATGCGCTGCTACAACAACTCAGCCGCGACTTGGAAGATGGATTATGGGGATAAGATGTACATCAAGTGCAACGCGAACTACTACTGCACTCGAGCTTCACGCCAGATCCGCCGAACTATCGTCACCACCTACAGCACTATGCAAAGCGTTCCGTTCCTTGGGCAACAGAATTTCGATATCAAGAACGACCGCGGGGTAATGGAGCAAGTCAGAAATGCATTCCTGTACGTGAAGGAGCACTACAAACGCAATGAGGCCGATGGAGAGGGCATTACAATTGGTAGCAAAGACTACAAGATGACTTACACAGTCAGCCGCATGGAGAAAGAAGGTGACCCATATTTTGAGGCCGATCGTATCGACTTGGTTGCGGACTTGGTTGCCGAGCAAATGCTACCTCAGCTGTGGTCAAAAGACAAAATCAGTGGTAAGTGAAAGGAAATCCTAGAAAGAACAAAAACTAACAAGCCCACACAGACGAGAAGGCCTGGCCATCCGGGAACAAGATTCTCGCTAAGGCCACACACACCATTCCATTCCCTAAGCAAATCAAAGTCCAAGTGCAGGTTGCAGACCAGGCAGTGCTAGATTGGGAGGACAGAGATGTAGTTGTGTTTGAAGTGACGAAAGGAAGCGAATGCAAGGCCGAGAGCGCGCTGAGTATTGCGATTAAGGCTGCCTTTTCTGCTGTTTCAGCTGCAACTACGGGTGGGACTAGTGCAGCAGCTGCTGGGTTAGGAATTGTTGTTGGTAGCTCGGCTATGGGCGCATGTTAGCGGGAGTGAGTGCTCGGCATATCTTCACGTTCGTATTTTGGCTGCATAGACTAGACTTTTGGAGTGGAAGCGATCTCGCTTAAAAAGGGGGGGGGGCGGTTTATAATCGACGCATCAAAGAGCTACAAGCAGCACTATCATAAGAAAACGTGCGACTTAATGATAGGTACTATTTGCTTTACAGAATGTGTGCTCCCTCTTTATATGTGCCCGAGTGGTGTTTGAACTATTCCACGTGCCACCAATGGTCTCCCTTTCCCAAAGGAGCCAAACTCCGCCTGTAAAAAATACTAAAGCATTATGAACTCCTACAAAAGACAAAATATACAATAGACGCACGAAATGAAACCTCAGAAACTCGCTTATCCAAAAATTTTGCAGTAGTCCGGTCCGCAAGATTTGCAGTCTTCTTCTTTTGAGCACTGGTCGCGGAGACATTTGAGATCATCCGCTTGAAAGTCGTTGGCCCCAAGGGTTGTGGTGCAACTCAGACATTTGGGCGAGTCAGTGTTGATTGGAGGGGCCGCCGTCGGAGTAGGACCAGCAGTGTTGTGAGTAGCTGCCTTGGTCGTCGTGACCGGAGGCAGCGCAGGAGTGGGGCCCATCGTTGAGACAGTAATCTTGCTTCCATTGGGGCGGCGCAGACCAAGTAACGCGTGCCAGCAGTGGTAGTGACCGTTTTTATTCCCGCCATAACTGTGCTGTCACAAGTACACATAGTATCTACAGTAGGCCTAAGAGTGTAATAGCCGGTTCTTGTAACGCCCTTAAAACTGGTGACGGTGTATTTGCAGGATGATTGGTTGGGTACGAGAGGCGCGCCGACCATGACCTTCCATCTCTTGTCCAAGTTGGTTCCCTGGGCGTTGAGATCTTCAGCTGCGCCAAACATGTCTTTCGGTACAGAATCCAGAGCCTTGTAGTATTACGCTAGCTGTGGCTTTACCTTGCTGGGTCGCTGCCCGCGGAGCTGCCCAGTTCTAACGCAGAAGGCAACGGGGATGGCTAAATTACGTACAGCCGAAGTGTTGCAGTGAGTCTAATAGCATTTTGAGTAAAATGAGAGACCAAGCGCAACGGGTGTTAGAGCTCTAAAAAAATTACTAAGCACAAAATAATTCAAACCCCGTTAAAGCCGTTCATATTCATAGTTCGCTAGGAAGTCTTTGATTATTTGAGGTCATACACAGGTCTAGCTATTGTAGGACCGAAGTTAATGCCACACAGTCAATTTTGTGCCGCTTATTTATTGCTTCGTGTTCCTATTTGTTGATGTTTCCTATTCTCCACCGCGGGTGATTCAGTTTGGGCCGAAGTAGGACATCACATAAAGCAAATTCTATAACTCTGATCTGATACCAAAGATGGATTTAGTAGATAAGTTTCAGCGCAATTGTACTCGTTTCTGGAAAGGAATTGAGGGGGAAGTATGGAGGAATATTCCAAAAGAAATGCACTCTCGCTTAATAAAGGGGCATCGCAAAAAAATTGCAGCTATATCGAAAAAGAAATTTCGAGACAGATAAAAAGAGAACCTAAACGGAAGGTAATATATTATAGAACCAAAATTGGACTACGAGAAAAAAAATTGGGATCCAAGGCACTTGATTGAGTTCTGACCTTTGAAGGATCAGAAGCACCTCATAGGACAGGTATATATATAGGTACTGTTGAGTCCACCGGTTACCGAATATCGAAATCGACTCCAATCGTTCCCAAGTGGACAGTACATGTTGCTGCTTTGAAAGTTAGTATAGTTGCGGAGGAATTCCCGAAGGAACATGATAGCGATACTCTCAACGGTTCTGTCACCAGTGCGACACCGCCTCCGCTTTAATTTGTTGCATGGGATTTCTCTATTTCAATAAATATAGGAACAGTTACTTTTGAAAAGATAGACGAAGTTTTACAGAAGTTTTGCCGATTGGTTCTGGCTACTTCTATCGGCAATTCATACATCCGGCGTTGTGGTTCCTCTGATATTCAATATCAATTTGACAATTATCGCGACTAGAAGCTCGGCTATTGTACAAGAACTCCCAAAAATTCTCGTTCTCAAGAAATTCCTTCTTCTTTTTAATATCTGGTCACAACTCCTCTCCCACACCGCAACTCCTTACAACTCTACCATGGACGATCCCCATCAATCCGCCGCTGCTGAAGCAAGAAGGGCCAACCTTGAAGAGGTCCTCGCAGCATTCGCAGACATAGGCAGCCCTCTCAACCCATCCATGCTCCAAAAGCTAAATGAAATCCCTTTTTGGGACCACATCAACACTCCTCGCTACCAGACGAGTGAGCTCCGCACTCTAGTTCTCGTCACCGGGTATCATACCTTTCTCGATCATCTTAAGGAGAAGAATGGCGGTCCAGTCCCCAGAAAGTATGCAGAAGCGGCGTGGGCTCAGTTGCTTCTACGAAAATACGCCAAGTATGACCCGCGAGAAATGGCTGCAGCTGATGGCGAGGATCCCCTGAAATGGAAGCAAAACCTCCTCATGAAGGGAATGAGCCAGGTGAGTCATTCAGCAAGTCCGCGATATTCAATTTGACATGTGCTGAGATGGAACCAGATGCTTGATAGTAATGACAAGACCAGAAAGAATTGGCAGGATTGGGGTGAGGAGTATGAAGACTTGGACGTTGAGGTGAGCAAAGTTATCTTTTGCGGAATCGAGTCCCAATTACTGACAGAAAATAGGGAGTCCCAGTAGATGAGGACTCAGATCATGGGCTATTGATCTACGACGACGACTCGGACATCATCCATGTTTACTCACGCGATGAACGCGTTAAATTCTAGCAATTGCTTGACGCCGGCGGCAATTATGACGACTGTAAGCGGGAGATGGATGAGCAGATTCTCCGCATATTGGGTTTATACTTCGAGTCGGACAACGAGATGGACGACGAGATAGAAGTTGACATGGGTTCTGAGATGGATGCCGAGCCGGATACCGAGATGGATGATGCACCTGTTGAGGAAGCTGCCGCCGGAATGGCACACTCCTCAACAATTGTCCACCGTCCGCGGGCTTAAAATTGAGTAGGGAAGGGGGAAATCTCAGCGCATATGTACCGGAGTTTTGGAGTTGCATAAAGAGGACGTTTGGATTGTACTATCATAGTATTGGGGTGAATTAATTTTGGAGTATAGTCCAGAATCTCGAGTTCCCCGCTTTCCACAGACCAAGACTCAATCATTCCTGTGAACCACTTCAATGCATTTCGCCGCAAATTCCACCTTCATAAGGATTAGGGAACTTCCCAGTCCCTGAAGTTTGAGAGCATCATGGTTTCAGTATCGTGAAGAAAAAATTGGCATCTCGCTTAAGAAAAGGGGCTTGTCAACCATGTTCATCAGTGGGACTAACTAATATCATTCATCAATTCTTGAGTGATATTGGGAAAACATATAGTTGCAAGAATGAATGCTACAATATGTCATTCCTGGCTCTCAGTGACGCTGTCCATAGAGTCCGATTTGTTAACAGAGATGAGGGGGCAAAGAAGTGGGGCCCCAGATTGAATGATTCTGTGAATACTTTCTAGCTAGTTCAGGAATGAGAAGTCCTGGTCTCTCAAGAACTTCGCAGATACATTACATTATGATTGTCCCAGCTCGTGTGAGACATTATACCGTTCTAACTAGGGATACCTGAAGCTTGCGTGACGTGGCTCCACCTAGGCTGCGGGACGATCCGACTCGTTCTTGCCCCTGGCCAACCACTTGGTCTTCGCGAAAGCCACAACTGCATGTCAGACACGACCAAAGAACGCTATCACGCGCGCAACAAGATACCACCGACGAAGCCCAAACATGCCCTTGCCGTCTGACGTGGTATCCAAATCCCAGAAATATAAGTCTACAATCCTCCCTACGGTACTCACCCGTCTCTGGATCTATTTTTATTTCCATCCCTCACTGTCATCACAGCACTTCCTTTCAAAATAAAGCAAAACAAATCTTACCTCAATCATGACTCCCTCAGTGGCTCCATCAGACTCCATCTCGTAAATAGAATCCCCTGCTCTGGTATATATTTCAGTCTACTGACAAAATAGTGAGGTAGGAACTGGACGTCCTAAGAATAACGAAGCAAGAGACGCACCGGGTGGGGGCGATTGGCCTCCCATAACCGAAGCCAGGTACGTGCTTTCGTCATAATACCGAAGTCCGGAGTATCGTTGACGAGAAACTAGAATTGAAAGGGACTATCATAAAGAGTAATGGGAGAGAGAGGAGGGAGAAGAGTGATAGATCTGATAAGGACTGTAGCTAATGAAATGAATGGCGACCATGCTGATGTGCCACATTGCGTGCCAATGCAGTGAGGTACATGCCAACGTAGCAAAGCTGACCACCATCCAAAACGGTCCCCGTGGGGTAGAAGCTTATGACTGGTGCCCGCAAAACGCTTACAGTAGCTCCATCACCCAATCGAATGCCGAGATATCAATACCTCACCTTCCTACTTCAGTTCTTTAGCTCTCCGATCACGAACTTTCAAACCTCACTTTCTCTTCTCGCCTCGAATCGAATCCCTTCTGGGCGAAAGGGAATCGATATTCACAATTATAGAAAGAAGGAAGTTGTTGAGGGAATAAATTCTGGGATGAAGTCCGACTTCGATGGAGGGGATTTCAATTTCTGAGAGCGTGAAGGTGTGGGGGTTCGACTTTGAAGGACAGGGTTTGAAATATGATAGCCATTTGGAAGTAACTCTGGAGCGATATGAGATTTGCGTTATCACACTCAGACCTCCGAGGAAATGCAAGAACCAAGTAAGCAGCGCATACACTTCCAGTGTTACACCAAAGATTGCGGAAGCGACTCTGCTCACCCAAAGAGGAACATATCTGCGTGACGTGGCTCCACTACCCATGAAGTCCAATCTAATCACCATCCAATTCTAATATTAATTCCTCCTGGCTACTACTTCCAATTAGCATATAAACTCCCCATCTCCCCCTCAACATTCTTCCAAACCACAGCTTCTACAATCCAAATCCATCACTCATACAAGCACAATCACCCAATACACAATGCATTCTCCATCCCAGCTTCTCCTCCAAAACAAAAAAAACTAAACACCAAGGCGGCCTACACCCCGGTATGCCCGCAAACATGGTAAGCTTTCTACTCCTGTTGATGAGAGATGGATATTGATACGGCGATAGAAGAGACACGTCGCACGAGCCGGCGAGCCGGCTGAGGATCATTATCGCGATCATCTTCGTGATTATCGTAACTGTAACCCCAAGTGGTGGAGATGTTGAGGTTGTTTACGGTAGTTGTAGTGGTTCGGTGTGGATGGGATGCGTGACTGAACTGCCGTAATGGATGTGGGAAGTAAATCGAGACGTGTTGCAGGGAAGTACTTGCTTGAACCGAAGGAAAGGGGAGGAGGGTGTGTAGCAGAGTTACAATATTGAAAATCTTCATCCTTGAAAACGCAATTCCAGTGAAATCATGATGGATATTTGTATCAAAGTGTAATAGCCCAACGCCCCCAATGCCCATGCCCATACCCCAACTCCATCTCCAAGCCCATATCATCCAGCAGCCTCCTTAACCTGATCCGTCTTCTGCGGCGGCTCATCAATAAACTGCGGCACCTCATCCACCATAAAACTCGGCGTGCTCTCCGCGCCCATATTCTCAAACTCGACCTCATCACCCAGAGCCTCCAACTCAGCGTCCAACTCCGCTTCATCCACATCCTCCGGAATATCATAACTCCGACTAATGCTCTCCTGAATATCATTCCCAATATCCATCAAATCAGCCATCTCATCCTGCATGCGCTCAATCTTATCAATATTAATCTTCCCATACTGCTGTTTCAGACTCTTGTTCGTCGTCTTCATCGCGTCTACCGTCGTCATGACATTCTTCAGATTATCCTGCATCATACCCGCTTGCTCCATATTCCAGGACTGTTGTTGCAATTGGTCTCGTTGGCCTTCGTACATTTTCCGCCGTTGGAGGACCTTGAGCGCTTTTTGCTTGATGGCGGTTTTGCCGGGGCCGTCGCGCATTTTGGAGAGCTTGGCTTGGTAGCCTTGGAGTTCGGCGTTGATGGCGGCGAGTTTTACGTCGATGGATTCTACGCGCTCGTCGACCTGGGGTGGGTTGGGTTAGATGGGTTGGGGATGGTGGGGAGAGGGGGTGGGGAGGTACATTTTTGATTGCGGAGTTGAGACTTGGTTTGGGGGTTGAGCTTTTGGCTCCGAAGAGGCGGTTCATGTTGGAGGTAGAATGTCCTTTCTTGTTGAGTGCAGCAAGTTCTTCTAGATGTGTGCTAGACTGAGAAGGCGGCCCTGTGCAGACCAAGTCTCAGAGGTTTCACCACGAGGCTGCCTCGAAGGTGATCGTGGTTGGAGGGGTAAGCTTATCTGCTTGCTATGGCAGATAACGGCGAGATTAGAAGGAGACGAAGGAAGAGACCGAGATTTGGTAGGAGTCGTGTCTTAATAAATTTATTCTCCGGGGATGGGGATGGGGATGGTGGCAGTCGTCGTAAGGCTGTGTAATGATCTCCAGGTTGCCGCGATGGCCTCCGGGTCCAGCAAATCGTCATGGCCGTTGTCGTTGATGCCAAGACTTGTGGAAGCGGGAGCGGGAGAAACCAAATCATCACGTGTCGCCCACGTTTCTTTCGGCCTCATATCGAGGGCATCAAATGAGAATCCGTTTCCGTGCAGCGCTGTCTGGCCCCATCCATGCACGACGTGGCAGCAGAGATTGAGTCGTAATAACTCCATAGCTTTATTGCCAGGAATAGATAGAGATATTGAGCCCGACCTGACTTGTGAATAACCTCATTTGTTTCCCTGCGCTGACCGCATTCCTACAAGCACATATTCCTCTCACTCATGAGGTCAGAAAAGGGGCTTCTCATCATCCCGCACTTGCATCTCCGGCTCCTTCCCTTTCGGCAAGGATTACGGACGGTGGTCGGTTTTAGCCTTACCAGCACTTTTGCTGTGCGCCCGAGCCCAGAATCAGACGTGGGAAAACTCGAGTGCCAGCCCCGAATCGAAACAATTCCAACCATCACACACCACAAGCTACCTATTGCAGCCTCATTGATCGCGACTGCACTCCATCTACATCCATTGTACTTCTACTCACGCCGCTTCTCTTCACTTCACTTCTTGTTGTTCTTTGATACTTGATACCCGACGCCTTCTCAGGACCGTCACCCTTTAGATAATCCTGTCCGTCGGCCCACTGCGAAGCGGCGCTGCCAACACACCTCGAGAGCCTCAAATCCGGTTCTTAGCCCTAATCACCACAGGCACACGACCCCGACACCGCACGTCAAGCGTCGACGCTTGCCATTGTACAATACCATTGCCATCTAGGTCGCCATCTGTACTGTACGCTGTCCTTGCCTTCCCCGCATTGTCTCTGCCCAGAGCACAGGCTGCGCGCAGGGCTGAATCGCGCCTGATTCAAGGCATCATCGGCACCTCAGCGCAGCCTGCCCCAACTGGACACGAGCATACAGCTAACAAAGAACCCTCTAGTGTCTCAGCGACAGTTCCATACCTATTACGACTCACGATCCGGGCATAGATAGCCTCTTCCCTCCTTCGCGACATCTGACACGGCGTCTTTTTTCGGTATTACATACACAATTTTGCGGCTCTTTTAGCGATCTCCGATATACTCGCATGACCAGCTTCCAGCTTGTCTCTGTCTGCATACGCCATTTCCATCTCGATCCTCCACCGAGCTATCGGTGGCAGACGAGCGCTATTACATAATTCAAGATGTTTTGGAGATTTGGCGGATACGCCAATACCTCCGCGATCGATAATCTTCTCGAGAAGGCCGATGTCACCCTCGAGGATCTGCTAAATGAGAGCGATTTGATACAGGAGCTAAAGCAGCATAATACGAAGCTGATAGAATATCTGCGAGAGGACAAAATCTTGGAACGCCTGCTCGAATACGTTGTAGCGCCAAAGCTAGAGGTCGCTGCCCCGGAGACATCAGAATCCGACGGCAAAGGGAAAGAACCAGAATCATCAGATGTCGAAGTCTCGTTCTCGAAATCGCGGAGTCCCTCTGAAGATGGCGAAGATGAGCAGGAGAAGAAACGGAATCGGTACGCGTATGTCGCAGCGGAGATCCTTTCATCGGACAACTGGTCGATATGCGAGGCATTGATGGAGAATCAGCCTTTGCTGCGCAAATTCTGGGACTTCCTCAAGCTGGCCCCACCTCTTGACCCTCTACAAGCCAGTTATTTTACAAAGGTCAATGAAGCTCTACTCGACAAGAAAACCGAGGAGATGCTAGACCTATTCAAGTCCCTCGAAGGTGCGGTAAAGAACATGCTGCAGCATGTTGACTCGCCCATGGTGATGGATTTACTTCTGAAGATCATCAGTCTTGAGAAAGTGGAAGGGGGACAAGGTATAGTTGATGTAAATACCCTTGCATTCTGGTCCATGCACGAGACTAAATTTATAAAAACAGTGGCTCCATTCTCAGGATCTGATGCCAATTCTCCTGTCATTCCTTTCTTCGGAGCACTCTTGGGCTACGCAAACTTCGGCTGGCGACTTTTTGAAAGCTATAATTACCATCTCCGCAAATGCCTCGCAAAACGAGCAGTCCTGTATTGGTCCAAACGAATTGACTCGCCAGCTTGTATCACAGCCATGCATTGAAAAGTTGATTTCGGATATGTTGAAGGGAGGAAATCCCCTGACTGTTGGCGTTGGTATTGTTATTGAGGTCATTCGAAAGAACAATTCGGATTATGATCCAGATGTTGGAGCCGAAGCAAACTCTATCCCCTCAAGCCGAGATCCAATTTACCTCGGAACCCTTTTGAGAATGTTTGCGCAGCGTGTTCCTGATTTTATGGAGCTCATTCTTAGCCCTAATCACACAATCGGTGGAGGGGATGGGCCCGTAACGATACGGAGGAAAGAGCTCCGTGCAGCTTTTGGAGGGAAAATCGAGCCGCTTGGTTTTGATCGATTTAAGACTTGCGAGTTGATGGCTGAGCTCCTGCATTGCAGCAATATGGGCCTATTAAATGAGATTGGAAGTGAGGAGTTCGTGAAGGCGAGAGATAGCGAGCGCGAGCGACTAAAGGCCGAAGGAAAACTTGGCCCATCGTCACATAGAGGAAGCCATACTGATGATGATTTGACGATGAAATCTTCAATCCAAACCAGACTTGGATCGTCACCTGAGGGATCTAGGAAGCTTGAGGTCCAGAATGTGACCGACGAGGATGGATTTGAGGAAGTCACTCATGCAGCTGATCTGGGAGACGATGCAAAGGACGACTTTGACGAGAAACCAGAATCTGGCGACTTGCTTGCTTCCACGAAACCTGAAACGCCGTTGTCTTTCCTCGATAAAGATGACGATGAATTCGTCGATGAGCCGCTAAGTTCCCCACGACTCAATACCGAGAAAGATCTACCAGAGCCACAAGCACCTGACGTTCCAAATCCATTAACGCCGTTATCGCCAACCGGAGAGCTCGCCCAAGAAGTTCAGGCAATTGGCCTAGAAGAGGATACACATATGGCGGATACCCATACTGAAGATAGTGATCCCTCAACTACGGAATCTAGCAAGAATTCTCCAGGATCTTCAGAGGACTCTACTGAAACCCCTCCAGCGGCAGAAGAAGAGAAGCCTGCGGAGAGCCAGCCAATACTTTCAGGACTGCCAGAGACAATCCCACCTGCTGAACCAATGGACGAAGTCCTCCATCCCGAGGACAAGCCCGCACCGTTGTTCGCAAAGAAGACTGAACCTTCGCCAGAGGTCGCATATCGAATCCCGGAGAGCCATTCCAGCGCTGAAAGCTTAGACACAACTATGGGAGAGGCTGGTGACAGCTCAAACTCAATCATGATGGGCAATACGGAAGAACACATCCACCAGCCACTGACAGAAGTCCCATCAACACCTGTTGTTGGAGATTTCCTCAAGATGCAGTTTGTGGAGCACAAAGTTGTTCCAACTATTTTAGTAAGTTGAATTTCAGCAACAGTGACTTCCCAACTAATCAATGCAGGATTTCTTCTTTCGATTTCCTTGGAACAACTTTCTTCATAATGTCGTCTATGACGTTGTACAACAGGTCTTTAATGGTCCCATGGACCGAGGTTTCAACCGGTCACTCGCCATCGATCTCTTCGACACTGGAAACATCACCATGCGGATAGTGGATGGACAGAAGAAGAGCGATGAAGCCCAAGAGAAGAACAAAATGCGCCTGGGATACATGGGCCACTTAACACTCATTGCTGAGGAAGTCGTCAAATTTACTGAGAGGCATCCACCGGAGCTACTCTCCGAATCAGTGCTAGAAAAAGTCATGAACGGCGAATGGATCACATACGTAGAAGTAACATTAGCGGAAACTCGGGAAAGAGACAACGCAATCCTCGGCGGAGTTAGACCAGACATGTCTGTAGGACCAAGACAAGCGGTTATGAATGCAGTTAATGCAGCCAACAACTTTGGAGGAGCTTCTTCGGCGTTGGCGGAAGCTGGCCTTAACGGATCCGCCGGACTGGATAGCATCGATCTTGCGAATGGTAATGGCACATCAAGCTTTGCACTCGGCGGAACATTGCTCAGCGGGTTTGGGAGTTCTAGCGATGAAGAAGACGATGAAATGGACGAGGACAACGATGAAGATGGATCGAGAAACAATAGCGGCGCCGCTGAAGTGGGTCATTCTCTTCCTCCTGCTCCTAACCTTGACAAATTCGATGACGAAGAGGTCGATTACGAATACTTGGAGCAATTGGATCGAGAGACCCCTTTGTTCCCGGAAGGCGAAGTCTCTAAACCTTAAATCATTTGTTTTTTCTTGTAGAATATTTACCGTGCTGGTATTTGGACATAATGTTGGGAGATGGGTTCCAGAAGTTATTGTTCCCGAACATGTTCTTTGGAGCTCGAATTTCAACATTGGGCCTGGCTCCATTGAGCTTTGGCTGCTATCATGTGCTCTCATAATTTGTGTGACCATCTGGGGAAGCCTCATCAACTAACGCACTAAAATTATAGTTTTCCCGATACATCTCTACCCCATCAACCACAACCGCTACTTCGGGATCTGAAATGGAACCGCCATCCGCACCCCCGCCACCCCCACCGCCTTTGAACATTCCGCCTTCACGAGCTCGTCGGCAACTTGCAGCTCGCCTCGCACTACACTCAAAGCAAAATGCCGAGAGCGCTGCAGAGAACGGGGGGCTGGGCGACAACAAAGGCCGCAAGAGCCTGAACCCATTCGCAACAGACGAAGACGATGATTCAGATAACGATGATGGGGACTTCACCATCGGTGACTTGGAAGCAGAGGAAGAAGGCAAAGGTCACCTGCCAGCAGATACAGGCCTCGTCGGCAATGAAGAAACAATAGCAGAACCGGGCAAAATTGTGGGTAACCCCGACACCAGCTCCCACTCCAACACCAGCACCCAGAAAGGCGGCGCAATCAGAGCTTCTTTCCCCTCCATGTGGCCATTTGGCGCAAACAACATCCTCAGCAGTGGTCCCAAGACCTTCGCCGTTGGATATGACAACGACAGGAGCCATTTCAGAGGTGCTGACGATAATATGCAGAGCTCGGACGACAGCGATGACAGCGATGAGGATGGGTGCGGGCGGGAGTTTGGCGGGGATGGACAGGGGGGAAAGAGGAGGCTGAGTGTTACGACGGAGGCGAAGAGGAGGACGAGTCTGGAGGATGATGATGAGGATGAGGTTGTGCATGTTGCGATGGCGGAAGCGGAGCCGCATGCGGAGAAGTCGGGGGAGGGGGATGACGGGGAATTGGTGGAGATTCAACACGCGGAGATGCAGGGGGTCGAAGCTCAGAAGTGAGCGAGGGTGGTGTAAGATAGTTGCATGGCATTATGGGAGTTTAGATGGAGATGGTTCACTTGTACAGTAGGAATTTATACCAGGTCTTGGAGCATAATGACTTGTATTTTGCACCCATATCCTTCGGTCAAACAGGAGAGTGTGAGTTGGGCGCCAGCTGTGCCAGCCAAACGATATTGAGTAAGTCCACCGGTCCACGGATCATATGGATTCCTTAACTGATGATATACATATCTTAGACACGAATTCGACATCTTAATATTGCCGCATCAGTTCGCGAACCACCCGAAACAAAGCTGGACGAGCATTTGACCACACCATATCCATTTCAGATCTTTTAGAGATACAAAAACAAATCGCTTTTAATGCTCCACATCCTTTCCATGCCTGGCTATATACACATCCAACTTCTTCTCCACGCGAGCAAGGTCTCTCAAGCACCTCCTCATATCCACCATTCGATCTCCTTTTGCACCCTCATACTCAGACAAGCCGCCCCCTCACACATTCCATGACATCTTCATCCCTCTTTCCTCTCCACCCTGACAACTCCGCCGTACTCCTAACAAACACCACCCTCTCCTCCTCATCCCCTACACCCTAGCCTCCAACCCCGGAATCCAAACACACCCACAAACCCCCATCTTATCCGGCACCGCCCGCATCTCCGCCAAACACACCGTCCCCGCACAGCTCGGCGCCATCCCCGGTATCCAATCACACTCGCACTCCTGAATCGCACTATTAAACACGGGCTGCATTTCAGATATACAAACCGTGCTGGGACAGATGGGTGCGGGTTCTTGCCCGGGGATGGGGGCACAGATGCAGGAACCGAGGGTGGGGGAGAAGGAGGGACGGGTTTCGGGCGTGCAGATTGTTTCTGCGCAATTGGAAGAGGAAGGTGTTGCGGTGGGTGGCACGTCTCTTTTTACGGCACTTGGTGTAGGTGCAGGTGGGTTAACCTCTGAAGGCGGTTCCAAACCTGGGATGAAGGCGCATGCGCATGTATTCGCTGTGTCGTTTAACATGGGCTGCATCTCGGCGATGCACATTAGATCTGGACAACTGAGATCGCAGCTACATTTTTCCTCGTCCGGGTGGTATACGACGTGGTGGCCGGATTTGCATTTCATTTGTGGACAAGTTGGGGGGATTGGGTTTGTGGTTTCGCAGGTGCAGGTGCTGGTGTTTAGGGTGCTGCCGCTGCAGCAGAATGTGTGCGGACATGTCTTCTCTTTGGGTGGTGAGCGTACTTGGGTAGGTGAAGTGCGCAGGTTGCAGGAACAGGTGTTGTCGGTGGAGTTGTAGAAGAGGTTTGTGTCCAGGAGGCATTCCAGGCCGATGCAGCTTGTGTCGCAGCTACAGGAATCTTTCTCGGGGTGATAGACGCGGTGAGTGCCATATTTGCATTTCATTTCCGGGCAAGTAGATGGGACTGGGTTGTTGAGTTCGCAAGCGCAGGAGGTGCTGTTCCAGGTGCTGTCTGCTGCGCAATAGGGTTTCTTTTTGCATTTTTCTTCGTTATCTGGGCTGCAAATGCAAGCCTGCTTCGTTTCGTTGTAGAATGGGTGGAATCCCGAGCGGCATTTGATCAGGGGACATGTGCGAGGGTCTGGAGGGGGTTCATTCGGCACGCATCCGCAGAACTTGGTCGTTTCGTTGAAGAATGCTTGATACCCGTTGCTGCATTTCACAAGCATTGCGCAGGTACTTGCATCCACAGCAGTCTGCCGGGCCGTGACCTCGGCGGCCTCTGACACGGGATCGGGCCCCAATCCTTCACAGAAACAGGTATTCGTGGCGTCGTCAAAAGTAAGTCCCTGTCCCGCGTCGCACACAAGCGGGCACCTCCCAATTGGATCCAAAGGCCATCTGCAAACACAAGCCTGTAGCTTTTCATCCCAGACGATTTTGTCATGTGCCGGACACAGCCTATCCTTACAGCGTGGATGAGTTGGAAGCGGCCTCGCAGCTGATATAAATGAGCAAATTACTCAACGCTAAATGAAGGACCACAATTTTCAGCGACCTAACTTACCGGTTGTTGAAGCCGAAGAACCAGACGCGGATGGGTTCGGGAGAGCAGCCGTGCCGCTCAGCCCTATGGCTAGGATACATAGCAAGGATTCAATCAACATTGTCTGACCTCAATTCATGAACGAAAAATCACAAAGTAATCTATGCGTCAAAACTCTTCGTAATCAATCTTATATTCCCAAGCAAACGGAAAATCTGTCCTCAACGTCATTTCTCCTCCCTTTTATAAACAGAAAATTTCCTTGTCCTTCCCTCTCGGCTTATTTGCCGACGCGGAAAACGGCTGATGTGAAAAATGTATGAATACGAGCCGGGACGAGACATTAGCCAAGACTTAACATTACACGATACCCCGGATTTATTTTCATTGGGGGACCAAGCCCGGGATTGGCTGAGCCTAATATCGCGACTGAAAGGTTAAGGTTTTTGCGTCTTGTCTTGCTTGGTGGTACCACTGGGCACATCAGATGAGATGAGGGGCAGGTATTACTGTATACAAAGCCGGACATGATACTTTTTGGGACGTCGCATGATGGATATGGTCCCATTGTCTTCTCAGCTGCTGTTGCCTGCCAACTTGGCGGACTTATAGATCCGCAGTTTGTTTGGGGATTCTTCCGGATGGTTGGAGCTGAGATGCAGTGTTACTGTCGATCCCGGATTTTTTGGAATTTTCGGCTGGTGAGGAAAAATAAAGGGGTAACACATGACGTTTTTTGTGCCGCGTGGGCTAACTTGGCGATAATTCAAGGCTGAGGGGTGAAGGCTGTGGGAGGTGGAAGGGCTTTGAAACGTTTGTAAGGACATTCCAAAGACCTGAACCAATGAACCCATTGACCTTGGCATAACACTTTCTCGAAGCAACAGCGCGTGTCAGTGCCAATGGATCGGTGTCGTTCCTTTACAAAAGCCAATTGAAAGTCTCTTTGACCATCGAGAACTCATCGCAGGTGTCAAGTAAAGAGTTATTCTGGGACACCAGTCTCGGGAGAAAATTTCTCGTATCTTTCAGCTGATACCCCGGTTCGTTCGAGGGCGCAAGTATGGCGCACAAAAAGAGGATACCTTGACGTCCGGAAAGTAACGCCAGAAATGCTGTCCAGAGACGAGTTCGGGGAGTTACTTCAGTGACCCAGTCATCAGGTTCTGCGTCGCTCGATACCAAGTTGGAAGCTTTTCTGAACCCTGATTAGGACGTATGACTTCCGAATCGAGCAGAGGAAGTCAGAAATGATTAGATACCACCCTTTCTATTAGGAAAATCGGCGCTCACGTAAACATTTAGGAAACCGCATTGAGCTGGCTTCCTAGCAATACTTCTGCCTGGAAGATGCCTCGGGTCTATTCGAACTTGTTCGTATCAGGAAGGGCCATCCTCAGCGAGAAAAGGTGGATACGAGCTTCATCTCCCATCGACAGCCGCTGACGAAGAACGGACATAAGCTCTGATCGCGATGCCCGTTTGAAAGACGCTATCTAGAGCCTAGGTACTGTGCATGAGTTCCGAGGCACATGGCTAGCCTCAACGTCTCCGCATTTTGCTCCTGCGGTCAACGTGGTTTAAGCCATCGTCTGGATTTTTCCCGAATAGAAAGTGCTAACATATTCTCTATTTGAGCTTCTGTTCTCATGGCTCCCTGGGTATTTATCTATACTTTAGGACGTCAATGGCTAGCTTTCCGAGCTGCAGGTGGCCTAGTACTAAAACTTGAACTTTTGAACTATGGCCTCGTCTACCATCCAACAGTCTCCTCTTATGAATTATACTGGCGTCGACAATCCTTCCAGAAGGGACTGTAATTGGAGGAAATTCTGGTACTGTCCCTGGGGCGATGAGAGTAACAGGCCTCGGCTGCATGAAATGAGACTTGATAGTGATCAACCTACCCTCCCTACAGTAGACTGTATTTCCACCGCTACTTTCGGTAGATTGAACCACATCATCCGGATTTCCTTGCGTGGAGAAGGGCTAGCCGTATACGGTAGTCCGTGCCAGTAAGGCTGTGGTAAGGTGATCCGGGGTTAGTTGCGTTGGGCAAGCTCTATCAGAGGCTCGGGCCACAGGACTATCTAGAAAAATAATGCTATGGGCTGAAGCATGAGTTCGGCCGGTGCTAATGTGGCCTGTGTTTTTAACGTATAGGGACCAAGTAGGTTCGATGCAGAATGATCGCCGTTGTATATATAGATCAATCTTAACCTTAAATATTGCCGACCGGGGGGCCTCAATTTCATCATTGCTTTTTTCTCATATTCTTTTATTACTCATTCCCATCAGTAGCAGAAAATCTCTCTCTGGTGGCCATGGTCAGGAGAATTCCAGGCTCTTCCACAGGCTGTAGAACCTGCAGGGCTCGCAAGATCAAGGTATTTTCAAAAGGCCAACATTCGAAGTTTCATTTTACACAGCCTAACTTCTGCCGACAGTGTGATGAAGGCATGCCTGCATGTGACAAGTGTTTGAAAAGCGGTCGCCATTGCAAAGGATACCGGGCCCCCAAGGTTTTCATCAACACTTTTGGACAACTAGCTAAACTGGCTCCTGTAGAGCTTGGCTTTCAAGGACAGCTGAGAGCATGGAAAAACAAGACGATCCTTCCTTTGGACTTTAAACGTGATGGAAGTACGAGCAGCAATAGCGAAACCTCAGAAGACTCTCCTCCTCCCGAATCTGCCCCGGAAATTATGTCCCTTAGGGTGATGGACAACCGGGGAGCAACTCGCTGCCAATTTGTTGTATGGGTTGTAGAAAATTACTTCCCCATGCGAGACGACATAATCTGCGGTAATTGGTCAACAACATGGCCAGATCTTTTGGGCAAAAATGAGGGCCTTGACGCATCACTGTACGGTCTCTGCATGACTCTTGTAGGAAGAAGACAAGGAAATCATGCAATGACCCAACAGAGTTATCTGCATTACGCTGAAGGCGTAAGCGCCCTCTCGCAGAGAGCCCAGCGAGCAAACATGAAGATATCCAGAGGTGAAAACGTCAAGATCACAGAAGAACATCTTACGATAGCCGCGGCGCTTATGAATTTCGAAGTAAGGATGCCCCCGTGCTCTCGAAGAAGTTGGTATTGATATCTATTATCCAGATGTCCAATCCTACATCAGGACTGGGCTGGGCTAGCCACATGCTTGCGTTGACAGAATTACTTCGTCAGTATGGTCCACCTTCACCAAGTCAACCGATGGATCCTAGTTTATGGCAAATGGTTCGATGGCATTCCCTAGGGATCAGTATTGCAGAGCGCAAAAGTTCCTTCTTGGCGAGCCCAGATTGGAAAGGCGTGTCGATACCTTGGGTCGCAAGTCCCCTGATCAACGATCTCCTTGACATCGCCGTTGATTTGCCCGGCGTACTCGAACAAGTCGATCCATGTACCCAAACAAAATTTTCAGATGAGCAAGATTCGACCGCGGCTATAGAAGATGAAACCGTTCAGCGTGTTCTGGATTCTTGCTTATCTTTGAACCAAAATTTAGAGCAGTGGAGACTTGAGCTGCAGAAGTCAGCACCTGAACCTTTGGAATACCATGTTGTTACTCTGCCAGAAGCTTTGCCACTCGAAGCCGGAAACCCATTCCCTACCGGTCTCGCATTTCCGACCATCCTCGTTGGAAAAATGTATTGCCATTACTGGGCACTTCAGATTACCCTCCAAGACGCAATCGCCAACCTCATCGAATTTATCTACCAGAGATATCCCACGGTATACCAATATAGTGCGATGATAGATGCGCAAGAGACGGCGGATCTGTGCGCGAGAAATATTTGTCAGTCAGTTGCGTATCTCACATCAGCAGAACTCGGGACAACGGGCACTCAGAGCACTGCGTGGCCTTTGATCGTCGCACAGAAGCATTTTCGAAGACTAACTCAGATGAACGAGGAAGCGAGGGTAAAGGACCAGTGGTGCGAACAACGTGTCGAAGAACTGATAGAGCATGGTTATACATGGGCTAGAACTTTCTCCCTGATTGAAAAAGAAAACTACGCGGTTACTGGAGACTTGGGTCAACACATCACTCAGCATATGCAATGCTAGCTTTGAGAATATTTTGAGTTTTACTAAGCGGCGAGTGAAATTGGTCCTGTGAATCAGAAGCGGTACGGGATCATGAGCTACGTAAATGTCCTAGGAAAAAGGAATAAAAAACATGGATAACAAACCGTAATGAATTTAATTCGCTCAAACTATCATTGTTTGGTCTAAGTCATACTTCATGGGCCGCGGCTTAAGTACTCGCCCGCCGACATTTACGTTATGCTTGTACTGCATAGTCCACACTTACTATGCTGCTCTCGCTGAGTCGCCGTCATAACATGCTCGGATCACTGGCAGAGCTTAAATCGACGCCAGCCAGGCAGCAGCCTTACAACTTCTGGTATTCCGGGGGTTCCCTTTGCGTTATGCCATAAGCAGCAGATGATCTACTTGTACCTTTTGCCGTAAGCAGCATCATTTGCGCCGCCGTCCGTAAATTAGTTCCCGCCGCCATCGCTTTCGCTCTAGCACGGGTTACCCGATCGGGCAGTGCATGCGAGAACTGCAGTTCAACCACGTGTTTATAATTGTGGCAGAGCTTTGGCTGATGCTTAAAATACCGAAAGTGCTTCGAGAGATGCATGATTCCTTTGCAGCCTTTTGTAGCTAACTTCGGCATTTCATGGACTTGGGCTCAAAACTCGCTTCGCTGAAAAGGGGCAACTCCGGAATAGGAAGGTGGGGTTTGACGCCAGAGCCTGAACTGTCTTTGACAAAAGGTCAGCAATACCTTTAAACCATTTGGAAAGAACAAAGCGTAAAGTGTTCGAGAAGTAAAGACGTTAAGTGACTAGCTTTACACATTTTTACATTCTTTACACAAGGTCATCTTCCAGGTGCTGGTCGAAAAACCAAGCGGGGAAATTGGGGCAGCTCTTCCACGGCAGGCGCGTCCCCCATCTCTACATCTTTCCCATTTACACCTTGTGCATGACCCTGGCCGTTGTCTCCAGCCTCATGTTCTTCATATCCTCGAATGACTGCAATATCTGAAAGGTATCCGTCCTCCCCAGGGTACAGCATTCTTATGAACCTTCTATTCTGATCGAACCGAAAATCGCAGGACAAAGCAGGAGGGTCGAGATCCAAGGGATAGTGCTGCCGATTATCTCATTAGTCGTCGTTTCTCCAGCGAGGAAAAAATCCACACTCACGCGAACTTCCATACCAAGACACTTCCCTCCCTTCTGAGCCCAGTAGTCGTCAACATCCCCACGCATCTTATTCCCAGTCAGTGAATACAAAGACACAGAGCAAGGGTCCAGGAAGCACTTTACCTGGCGTAAAGCATCAATGAGCATTTCAAGCGAATTTTTGGATCTGACTGTCGGTCCGGACAACTCGCTGATACAACGATCGACGAGTAATTGGCACCATGCGGCCTCCATATTTATGCGGTTGACCGGCGCCTTTTTGTTGTTCGCATCGACGTTGTCGCAGAATCGTCTGAAACCAAGCCCGAAGATAATGTAGTAAAACGTTCGGAGTGGGTAGTTGGGGATATTGACAACGCTGTTGATGTTCACCCTGTGCAGCATCTGGAGTGCTTTGAGCTCCGGAGGAAGAGCGTCGCCCGGATGGACTACCCTAAATAGGTTGAGGATTCGGTCAAGAGCTATGCCTTGGTTTGATACCATGGTGGTACGATGTCGGAGATCTGATGCTTCGTATTTTGGAGACTGGCAGGTCTGGGTGCTGGTAGAGCATTTGAGTTGAAATTGGGGAAGCCGGATCTAGAAAGTATCCACAGAACAACATTCAATTTGGGTCTGTTGGCAGCGGGGAAACTCGGGATCCTGGACTATACTCAAATTTAATTCACTCCTGAACTTTGATCCCTTTGCGACAGAAGTCTGGTTCACTCGCGCTGCAATTTGTGCCTTCCCCTCTAAATCGTACACCACAAGACTGTGGATAATTGATTCCGAGTGCTGTCCCGATGGCAGTCTCCCCAAAAAGTGTAACGTTCATCTCGGGCATGCCAACAGACTTCTGATCCCCCGAGCGGTTATGTCTCACGCGGAGTGGGACAATCACTTGGAGTAATCACATTGAAACGGATCTGCGAAATTCAAAAGACCAGTACTTCTTATCCCCGAACTGGTGCACGAGACTTTACTTCTCTAAATACAATCTTGATCCAACCACTGCTGCGTAGCTCAACCCTTCAGCGTCAATGAACAATTCTACAAGCCAATGCCTTGCCGTGCAAGTTCTCCTCACATGTCCATCTCCACATCTTCTGACTCCTTGTCGGCGACCTCCATCTTATCAACTCCTTCTGCTAGCTCGGTGATGACGTTGGGGCCTCTGGCATATCTGAGGTTTGGTCCAGCCCATGGTACGATCAACTGTTTTCCTACACCAACCTGCCATTGTTGTGTCTCTTGATTGAATTGACCCATGTGATCACGTCCATACAGCCTGAGTGCAAGAGGGATGCTCTCATCCTCAGTGTCGACGTCAATCTCCTGATCCGTGAGAACAGTCAGCGTGCCATCGGCGTCGATCTTGTACATCCAGCTGTAGTTCTGGAAGTTCCTATTGAGGGGGAAGCCCTATGGTGTATTAGTTTTGTGCCTCGAAACGCAGAACAATACCAATTTGCTTACCAGGTTTTCAACATCGGGATACTCTTCGCTGGCATCTTGCCAGAATCCTCGGGCGTCTTCGCCGTGCATCTTAGCCACCATTAGCAGATACAATCAGTGAAAGCTCCATAGGGGCAACATACCTGGCCGAAGCCCTTGGCAAAAAGCCTCTGCTTCTCCTCGCGCGGGCTTGTATACTTCGCATATGAGTCTAGAAGTAGCTGAGCCCATGCGATTTGCGTAAACAAGCGTGGGATCATTTTCAACTCCGGGTTGAGACGCAACAATTCCCGAACGAACTGTCAATATCCGACGAAATTGACAGTGAAAGATATGCGATTTCTTGTATTTTGGGAGTTTGAGAAAGCCGCGAAGGTCTGCCTGGCGGAAGCAGTGGATGAGTCCTTCGTGGATTTCGTGTTCGTAGCCGGCAGCCTTCAGCTCATCGATGATTTTCGCATCGGTGGCAAACTTCAAATCAAGGTAGTCCGACATCCTGACCGTCTAGACAGTGCGAGGGTGTGGCTTGAGGTTGGTGCTTAGGAGACGGGAAACAAGGGAGGAAGGTTGGTGTTTGGTATCTGGTATCTGGTCCTGGTCCTGGTCCTGGTCTGGTGTCTGGTGTCTGGTGGGTGGCGGGTGGTTAAGTTGGAGAAAAAACAACGATGCTGGAGAAATACTTTCCAGAAATATTTTCTTTAAGCGATTGTGGGATTTCATAGCCACGGTGGCTTGATTCTCGCCTCTGTTATGACTTCTGGTCAGTGAATAGGAAATGGAGCGCTCGACTTGAGACGAAAAAGCAGCGGAATGAAGTGCTTGTTCACCAACCAGGTGAATTTGCCTACCGAGAGTTCGGTAAACTCATCGGAGTATCTTCTGCAAAACTATTTTGTATCTCTAGAATGGTATATATATTTAAATAACACCAAACCCATCAACAATTTGTCCTATTGCAGGCCTGGTGCCCTATTAAGAGGGTTAACTAGATAAACGCTTAACAGGTTACATCCCTACCAAGCACTTGCAGACCAATTTCCTTACTGTCAGATCGAGTCATAATCTTCATGCATTTATGATTCTGGGCGATCGTAGCAATACGGCTTTCTAACCTCTTGGGTACTCGTATAGGCTGATCTTCTCAATATACTTGTACCTTGAGGCCCGCATTCCCGCTAGGTTATTTGATCGAATCTCATTCCTTCAAAATACTAGCGGCACATTTTTACTTCCTTTTGCTACTTCTCTAGAGAGTCTTGAAGCTTCCAAGATCCGAATTCTGAGGTCCCCTGGCTTTCACTTCTGTTCTTTTGCTCTGGGGATTTTTTTAGAGTAAATTTTCGTTGACAGTCGTCGTTCGCGAAACCCCTATTCTAAGCGAGGACCCATTTTTTGGCATGTCCCGCACACTTCTATCTGATTAAGCAAGTTCACATACGCAAAAACTACTAGCTGGAGCGTCCTCAGTGCTCTGACGTTCGTAACATAAACTGTGCTTTATCTCTCAATTTGCTCTAAGCGCCTAGTGGAAGGCCTCACTCTGCATCCACAGGTCTGAATGAATTGAGGATTCGTGTGAGAGGCTCAACTACTGACCTATTATAACGATACGATGTTGAGATTTTGAACCTCTGCATTCTTGTGTGTTTGCCTCAGATACTTGAAATTGGCCGCTTGACGAGTCGTTGAAGAAGATTTACCAGGTTCTAAGTCGGTAGCATTGGATGTGGGTTCTACTTCCACCACCTCGCTCCTGCCAACCATAAAAGTTCTAAATCCATGAGGAATGCGAAAATAATTTCAACACTTCAAGTCTTTTATCTATACCCGTCTTACAAATATGTTTGCTTTGTTAACGCGGTGGAGAAGATGACTTGAAAATTTCAATTTCAAGTTGAAGTCATGAGTGTGTTACGTGTACCACCGATCGGTGCGAAAAGCGTGTAGTCGATCAGCAGCCTCAGATACCTGATGAATTTGCAGACTTGGATATTCCCCAGGTATTTCAGATTGTCTCACGCGAGTTGGGACATCGACTCAGAAGTTTTCTGCGAAGAAATTGGTATCAAAATCTTTCCAATGTCCAATTGAAGTCCAAGAGGCTATTTTTGCCGCATGTTAATCTCCATTCGCATACATTTGTCCGCGGGTGGCATGACAGTGACGCTCGGCTCGTGGAGAGAGTCGAGATTTTTTGAAGTGGCCGCTGCCATCATAGCCTAGTATCTTCTGCTGCAACAAATCGAGAGGGCTCCAGAAGATCACCGTTCTAGACTATTCTTCATATTTTCTTGATATATTCGTTGATTCTTATCTTTTTTCTGCCCGCGGTCGTCGTTTGGGAGATGCTCCTTTTCTAAGCAGGGACACAGTCGTTGAGCAACCTTTCGTAGTTGTATCCTTATCACAACCTTGAATCATTCCATCTTATTCTGCTCATGCACCCCTACATAGTTACTAGCCACCTGGGCAGCAAGTATGAAAAGAGCGCGTTTAGAATACTGCTCAACATGTTCTGCGACTACAAACTAGCTAAGTAGCTTTTTCACTTCTTCAACTAGATCCTCAATGGACACACGTTGCCCTAGGCTCTTTTCATTTCCTTCATATTCTTCGGCATCAAAAGCTTTCAACCTGACTTGACCAGTTGCAAGCTCGCTCTCGCCAAGAATAACAGCAAGCGGTAATCTCTTCGCTGCGCTGAACTGTTGGCGCGATGAAGGTTTTACCTTTGCAGCAAACTCTGCCTTTATACCAGCGTTCCAAAGTCGGCGAGCGATCTTCATGCGCTCGAGGAGCAGCCCTCCAAAATCCTTCCCGCCCAGCGCCATGATATACACATCAACTTCAGTTTTCAAATCTTGTTTCTCGTCTCGTCGAGCTTCTAGGATGGTGTAGATGCGATCCACTCCAAACGATATCCCCACACAAGGTATTTGACGCTTCCCGTACATTCCCACCAAATTATCGTACCGCCCGCCTGCGGCAATGCTGCCAACCTGAAATGGTTGGTTTTCTTTCTTAGTTGTCTTTGTTGAACTTTTCTTTTCGGGATCCACAGCTTTGTTCACCCCAGAAGGTTTGGTGACTACCTCAAATATTAAACCTGTGTAGTAATCGAGGCCTTGAGCAAGTGAGAGATCAAAAGACACCTTGTCAACGACGCCCATCGCCTCCAAGTATGAAACAAGGAGGCTTATCTCGCCGATTCCAACCTTCACATTCTCATTTGCTGAAAGTTTTGAATTTGACTTCAAGAAATCGAGTATTTCGTAGATATCCCCGCTCCGTCTCACGTATTCGCCGATCTGATCTGCAACCTCCACCGAAACTCCTTTCTCAACCATCTCTTTCTTAACATCTTCCCATGTCACTTTGTCCAATTTATCCACGGCCGAGCTTATCGAGCGGATCTTTTCATCTGGAACACCCGCAGCCACAAACAGGCCATCTAGAATTTGCCGGTGGTTGAATTTGATGATGATGTCTAATTCAAGAGCTTCAAAAACTTCCGCAATAACACATAAGATTTCCGCGTCGGCGATCATAGGATCATAGACGCCAGCAATATCAAAGTCGCATTGAATGAACTCGCGAAGTCTGCCACGGGCTATTGCTGGCTGGTCTCGCCGATAGACCTTGGCGATCTGGTAGCGCTTAATTTGCTGGACGTTTTTCATGGCAAGCCAGCGAGCAAAGGGGACTGTGAGATCAAATCGCAAAGAGCAAATCTCGCCACCTTGGTCTTTCAGATCGTACATAAGACGAGAATCCTCACCATACTTTTCTGACAGAATTTCTTTGAGCTCGAATACAGGTGTGTCTAGAGGGGTTCCTCCGTGGCGTTTGAAAACGTCACTGGTCGTCCCACTGTTGATGAGTCAATACATAATCTTGTTTGAGTGAGATGTGCTTCTATATACAAGATATAGTCCCGCAAAAGTAGGTCAGAACCAACCCAATCTCGAGTACCCTTGGGTGTCTTAAGTTGAACGCTTGGGCGAGATGATTTGAAGTCTTTGGTTGCCATGCTTTTCGTTTCTGTCGATTGCGGGGGGTTGATGTCGAAAAGTAGAAAGAAAGAAGCAATGGTCATGAATAAAGCTGGAGCCCCGCTCCTTCCCTATTTGACTCATCGCCAACCAACAACCGTGTTAGACGAGCGAAGGTGACTAATATCTTCAAAATTGAGCCACTTGTCGAGTCCTCTCCTATAATTAGTTTGAGAAAATGAACGGTTCCAATAGGGAGTCGGTCATGTCTCCGGTAAGTCTGAACAGAAAACGACTAACAACTTTTTTTGCTACTTGCACGTGACTATTCTCAAATAGATTTTTCCAATACTGAGGAAGTCGTCTACCTATGGACACGTAAACAAGGGTTGGACTCTGGGGGTATCAACTGCTTAGCCCATAGAAAAAACAGGCAAATATGGCAATGGAGGATGGTAAACACGTGACTTATTGTGAAGCATTGAATAGGCCAAAGGTCTCGGCAGAGACTGTTGTAGAATTAAAGATCCAAGTATCTATTTGATATTAAATCTACTCTCCATAAATAGCTTGTCATTTTCCCTGGTGGAAAAGGTACAAAGTCTAAATGAGGCCCTAGCACGGGCACTAGCAAGGGCTCGGGCCTTCGATCGATTCTGACTTTTATTTCAACAACCACTCCACTCAACATATCTTGGACGGGAAAGAATTCCCAACACACGACCGTACACACTGTGCTTCACGCAGATGATGGGCTCAAACGACACACCTTCGCCTTCACAGCAGCCAGCAACAAAAGTCTTTCGTTTCCGCGACCCCCCTGGCGAAATTCGCAATAAGATCTACGGCATTCTTCTTTGTGATATCGAGGCCAAAAAGGAGATCTCCAGTTTCGGGCAACCAGGGATTTACGATGTTCCAACTCGGCATTGAAACTTTAATACTCAGAACATGCCGAACGGTTTACACGGAAGCTAGCTATGTGATGCGTAAAACCAACCTCTTTGTCAGAATTTCCGTCAAAATTCCATTTTGGCCAATTTCGGAGCTTCTCGTCTCGAAACGCCTACCCATTTTACCAATAAGCAGGGGGAAAATCCCAGACTTCAAAGAATTCATTATCTCACGAAATTGCCCCGTCGGCGGGGATGGAACTACAGGGACGAACTTTTGCCATTCTCTTTCGTGATATGGAGCGCTTCTGCTCGGTCTTAGCAGATGCCAAGTGGAAGATCAACGACCATGACGACATGGTCTCACACGTCGTTGCTATGATTGATCCTTACCTGGACGAACACATCCCCAGTTCGCCTACATTCTACTCCCGGGAGTTGCAAGAGCGGACTTGTAGCCCCATATCGTAAGTTAAGGGATTTCAACATTTTGAAATCAAGGGCATCATTCCGGACGATCTCAGCCGTTCCGTAGTATCGGAAGTACGCCGTCCCCCGGACGAAGATCCAGAGAGTATTGTTCGCGAGCTAGAAGGAATGAAATCTGCAGGGAACGAATACTTCCGAAATGGCAACGAAGAGATGGCAAGCGAGAACTGGGGCAAAGCTTTACTGAAAATACGTCGTGTCAAGGGAGGGGCGGAGGGGAAACGTTTCGAGAACTTGGAGGAATGGACTTTACCGATCATCTCGCTGAACTGACTTTCAATCTCCACTCGAACCGGGCGATCAATACTCTGAAATCGATGCGGGAGCATGGGGCAGATCTTGAACTCGTACGGGCCTTGGGTGATAACCTTTTCCACGCTGTTGAAGCAGCGAAAGAGGCAAGCCGGGTGCCAGGCACCACCTGGGAACCTTCTCCCCAGCGGATGGCAAAGCTATTATATCGGGAAGCGGTGGCATGCAGGCTCATTGGATCTCGCTCTCAAGCAATGGATATCATCGAGCAGGCGATTCGAAAAACGCCTGATGATCCCGAACTGCAGAGAGAGAGCAACAGAGAATAAAGCAAGGAAGAAAGATGTGAATAATGGGTTGAGTAACTAATTCTGGAATGAAACATCCACAAACTCGTGTGTATTTTCGCGCATCGATTAATCTTCTTAAGGGCTGGACTTAGACTTGGTTTGAGCGCAATTCAGTTGTCTAACAACAAGTGTTACTTCGACGAGGTACCACTTCGGCGGCCCCAAAGTATGTACATCTGCAGTCCTTCAGCGGCCCACTTATCACTGCTACAACTGACCACGAACCCTCTTGATTCTAGCAGTTTTTGCACCTCTTTAAGCGTCCCAAAACTATCGCTCACCTCCATTGCGATGTTCCTAACTTTATCCCAATGAACAGTGTCGATGCTCTTGAGGACTTGCAGCTCGCCTCCTTCGACATCGACTTTGAGTAGGTCGATCTGTTGAATATCGGGATGGTAAGAACGTAAGAACTTTGACAGTGTATTCGTGGGAACGGAGATTCCATGCGTTGCTCTGAATCTCTCTGATGTGTACAGCTGACGGTACGCCCTAATTCCCGCTGGCAGCTGCATTTTCTTTTCCTCGGGAACCAACGTTGACTTACCACTTTCCGTGGAATCGTCGGTGGATGTTCCCATACTTCCTTTTGCTTCCAATCCACGCGGAGACGATGCGATCTCTGAGGCACCATGTAACGCGGGGTTGCGCCACATTGAGTCGAAAGTCTCAGGAGGCGGCTCGAAAGCAATAATCCTGGACAAAGGGTATTTCTCTTTCATGGAAAGAGAGAATAGTCCGATAGTGGTGCTAACATCCACGACGACTGGCGCTTCCGAGAGGACCGGCCCGTCGTGATTGCGCGCCTGGAAGATCTCATTACAAATGAATCGAGTCAATCGCTCCCCGCTAGTATGCCAGCCGGATTCGCCCGCCGACTTTACGAGTTTCAGACCCATCATCACCAAACGAATCTTGAAAAAGGTGTATTTCCGATCATGTATGACAGAAACAGGGTTTGTGTGTGAAATGGATTCGGGGGGAACGACCACGTGTCGATGAATGAGCCCGGTCTCAAGACAGATGGAGAGAGCCCCCTCTTGTGAATTGATATCTGAACTAAAGGGCACTGAATCTTCTGAGATACTAGTTGATGTTTACTGCATGCTCTATTTGCACGCTTAGAGAAAGACAGCGTCTATCAGCTTAGCGATTTGCTGCAGCGACCTCGGAAGCCGGTAGAAGCTTTGGCTTGGTTTCAATGAGTGGGTCAGAATCATCAGTACATAACTTTTATCATTGTTTTTGAATTTCGTTTCGAGACAGGAGCATCTTGCACGTCTGCATGTAACTCAAGATAAGCCAAATAAAAGTTTGGCCTCAAAAGGCTTAAGAATTCAAACAAACATCGAGAAAATCCTTTCACGAGGTCAATGTATCTTCGCCGATTAGTCCGAAGGCCAATATAGTATTAGCAATCAGTTCTGACGAGGTTTGACGTGGTGGTAGAAGTATCATCAGACCGAAGTCCGAGCAACCCGAGTGGTTTTCGGAACTGATCAACATGTGCCATCGGAACGAGCTTTCATATTGATGTTCTCACCGCCTTTTGGTATTAATGTTTGCTGGTTCTGTATCAAGCAGTCTAGCTGCTAATCGAATACATCAGATCGCGATTTGTTCTTGATATGCTGCAATATATCAACATATCGAACAATGTTGTCCTATCGGCTGCTCAAATAGGCATTTCCTTGCGGTCGTCTGCTCGAAAAGGGAAACTGCATTGCGGATAGAAGTTTTCTTCAACCTCGGAGCTAGAGTAATACCCGAGAGGTCTGATTGACTGAAGGTCCATATTCACAATTCTATTGGACTGTTTTGACGCCGACTCGGAACAAGGCTCCTGGTGGACTGAAAAAGCGCCACTCATTTTGAATGGACCACACCGAGTGGAATATTCAAGATCCGCAATACTCGGTGCCGCGCTTTTTGTCCAGCGGGAGCAAAGATAAGCATTTCGGATTCAGGCTCGGTTGGGGTCGGGTCGGACTCGTAACTCGGCGAGTTTGAACCGAGTTGGGCACAACTGGTTGGAGCCCATTTCAATTCGCGGGTTAATTTTCTAATAACCTAATTGAGCAGTCCACTTTTTTTTTTGAGTGAATTAACAAGTTCAAATCCTAGTGCAAGCTGGCCAAAAGGTGCCGAAATATAATCTCATTTAAGACTTGGGAAACCTTGACTCGGAGATTAAATGATCGTACGTTCTTCCGGGTCACGTTAAATGGCGAGGTGCCTCTTGGACTTTGGATAACACTTATGCAATCACTAATGTACTTCGTGTTGGGTTACTAGCTACTTCAAGACTTACGAGCTGCAGCTCTCCTTATCAATCTACGCCGATCGTCGAAAGTGATTATGCGCCAAATTCTATAGAGTACACTCACATAAACTGCGGGTCTTTCCCCACTGCTGATGTTTCGGGATTTGGTCAAAGAACTGAGAGGATTGCAATGCCGCGGCGGTATAGCTACGCTGGCCTACAGCTAAGATATACTTATCGCGAGCTTCCCCATGTGCGTTGACTTGCCACTGTCGTAATCATCTTTCAACAGAAATTCTCCTACAGTCTAATTCGATTATTGTGCCACTATGAGCATACAGCAAGTACCACTGCCTCATTTTCATGACCTCGCCATGGGCGAAGAAAAACGTTCTGTCACGGACGATTGCGCAACGGCGGCACCCAATGCTGAGGTGAAATTGGTGGCACGTGTTTGAATACAAATTCTAATAACGATTCAGATTCTCTCTCCTTCCGATGAATTCTTCACGTCGGCTCTACTCAAAGAGCACCCATCTACTTTCAATTGGACCACCGTCCAACTTTATGCTGCTTGTGTCATCGGCTTTTTCAGTTGTACTATGAACGGATACAATGGATCCCTGATCAACAACTTGCTAGCAAATGAGGCATTCTTGAGTTACTACAAAGGTTCGAATTCAGGCATCTGGAGCGCATTGGTCACCTCCATGTACCAGTTCGGAATTCTCGCTGCGTTTCCCTTTGCTGGTCCTGCTGTTGACAAATGGGGCAGAAGACAGGGCTTGTTGATTGGTTGTGCATGCATAATTGGTGGAACTATCGTCCAAGGCACAAGCACTGATATCCACGCTTTTATGGGAGGATCCTTCTTGCTTGGCTTTGGAATATCTATATCGTCAACGGCTGGACCAACATATATAGTAGAGATCTCACATCCGGCCCGTCGTGGGATAACAACTGCAATCTATCATACTTTTTGGTAAGATATAATCTAATTGAGTATCTTTTGCCTCAGATTCAAAACCAGCTAATCTGAATTCTTTGCAGGTTTACGGGTTCGATCGCGGCATCGGCTGCCGCGAGAGGAACCGCCAATCTTACCGGCGATGCTTCCTGGCGGATCATTATATGGCTACAGCTCCTAGTTTCTGGGCTCATCACGGTGTTCATTATGATCTTACCGGAATCACCTCGTTGGCTCTATGTCAATAATCAGCAAACTGAAGCCCGGCAAATGCTTGTAAAATATCATGGAAACGGAAATCAGAACTCGGAGTGGGTAGTTCTTCAGCTCAGCGAGTATCACAAGTACCTTCAGATGGATGGAGCGGACAAGAGGTGGTGGGACTACCGCGCCCTACTCAAGGACAAGGCCTCGATGTACCGCTTGTATTGCAATTGTATTATTTCAATTTTCTCCCAGTGGATGGGCAATGGTAAGTATGACTACTTCGTCCTGTAAAACTTCAAAGCTTTGATGGATTAGACTAACTACCTCAGCCGTTCTTGGATATTTCATGTCTGCGGTCCTAGAGCTAGTCGGCTATACTGGCCTCATCAAACAGCTCAACGTCATCCTCATCAACAACTGCCAAGAATTTGGCTGGTCAATTCTTGGCTCTTTACTGGTGGACAAGTTCGGTCGTCGACCGCTTCTTCTCTTCGCAAACGTTGGGTGTTCCCTTGCCTGGGCTGGTATGACTGTCACTACATACCAACTGGCTTCGCCCAGCGGTGTTACAGATACAGCAGCTGCGCAGGGAGCCCTTGCAATGGTTTTCATATTTAGCGCAATCTATTGTTTTGGCATGACCCCTCTCCAATCATTGTACCCCGTTGAGGTGCTTAGTTTCGAGATGAGAGCCAAGGGAATGGCCCTCAGCAATTTTGTGATTGGTGGAGCAGGTCTGCTGAATCAATTTGCGTGGCCCATAGCCTTAGATCGTATTGGCTGGGCTACTTACATGATCTTTTCCGTTTGGTGTGCTGTCCAAGCCGTGGTCATCTATTTTACGATCGTTGAAACGAAAAATAGAACAGTAAGTCTTTCCAGCTGAATAATATGCAAGAACTGAACTCACATGTCAAACAGCTTGAGGAACTTGACGATATATTTAATTCCCCGAATCCTGTCAAAGCTTCTATGGAGAAGAGTCGCATCACGGCTGGCCAGATTGCCACCGGCGGAACCGCCTGAGAATTAACGCCTGAAGAGATTTTCCATATTACGGCGGATTAGATTACAAGGCATTCTCGAGTCTTTATCGCCGATCCGTAACTGGTTACTTAACATTATCAAGTCATCTGGGAACTATATACGCGTATAGCTCTTGAATGAAATAGAATCATCCTGTGCTTTAAGTTCATTCTAGAGTTCAGAGTCACCCCACTGAAGAGACATGGCACCAAAATGGCTTAGGTTTTCTTTCTTTCAATTTGAAAATATATACAAGAGGCACTGTTACTGTAGAATACTTCGCTTGCCTCAAAAAAGCGGCTCGCCAACTTACTACAACAAGACAGCTACAGACAATGCAATGGCCCCCAAGAACATCACTCTGTTTCCTAGCCCATTGTTCGCAGCACTTGTCAGCGTTCCATTGGCAGAACCAGAATGAGGAGTTCCTGTGCTCGTGCTCGTACCATTACCTCGCCCAGTAGTGCTACTATTGCTGCTGCTATTGGTGCTACTGTTTCCGTCGAAGAAGACCTCCGAGCCGTCCGCTAGCTTGTGTCCAATGAGAACGAAGTCCTTAACGATGGCCGTCCCGTTGTTGATAATCTGTTTGTGTACAGAGGTGCACGTCTCCAAAATATCCCACAAGTAGCACGGCGCTGGACCTTCTGGAGGGGGCACTTCACTTTTCGTGAAAGCACTCTGAGACCCTGTGCTCGAATAGCTAGTCCCTGCGGTGACTTGCTTGCCGGTTGCAACATCCGTGTTGAACATGACCCGATTGAAGATCTCATAAGCCGTCTCGGGTTGGTAATAGGGAACTGTTATCATTGCATCAGCCAAGGAGCATCTATGAGTTGGTGCCAATGCATACCTTCATGACCAGCCTGGAACACTCTCGCGAAGGACAGGTTACCGTACTGTCGAACGAGACCATTGGAAACAGAAGAAGTTGTTTGGATATCAGCGTATCCTGCGTTTTTGAAGCCCGCATCTGTGCTAGTGTTCGACTTGATGGCCAAACTAATTGCTTCGCCTCCAAGCCAGTTGCATTGATAGTCTCGGTCTCCATATACCAGCGCGACCTTGATACCTTTACGAAGAAAGGTACCTAGATTCTCCAGGCCGTGACCCCGTACGAAATCTCCAGTTAAGTTGAAGACTGTTTATCAAAGTTAGTCGACGAGTGCTCGGAATCTTCACATTATCCTTTGGGCATCTTCGTACCTGATGCAACGACCATAGAATTTCCTGTGAAATTTACGGGCACTCCCAACGCTTGCTGAACTTCCGCAGAATTGAGATAGCCGGCTGTCCACTTGGGTGGGAATGCTTCAAGAGCAGGAGCGGTAATATCGAAAAGGTTTCGCTAAGGGCCAATTAGATTTCTTTCGCAGAAGGTAAACACCTAGAACGTTTTCTTACTCTTTGATCATATCCATCGTGCATGTTGGCGAAACAGTAAGAGTATGCATCTAGACATGCCTTGTTGACTGCTGGATTATTGCCCAGACCCTTAGGATCTTGCTCATCTGCAATTGCTCGACAGGTGGACGTCATGTTTTTACATGTTGCGGTGCTGTCCACGGCAGATCGATATTGCGTCTCGTTGATGGCCTGAATGCCATATGTGTTGTTGAAGGCGAATTCGGGGAAAAAAGGCATCTGCGTGTCAATGTCGATACATGCGTTGACTAGACCAATAGTGTCGAGACGTAATTGAATGGCCGGAGCGGGGAGAGTGCCAGCAACTATGAGTTCATTCTGCTTCTCGAAATAATCTGCATATACAGGAGCATAATGGCCTCCATACGACTCTGACCAAATGCTCAATTTATCATCTTTCGGTCGGTATTCTGGGAAACTGCCAAACCTCCATTAGCATGCATCCGGAAACGTTACAAGAAACAGCAATCTGAAGACCTACTCCTGGATGAAGGTCTGCATGAAGTCCCACATAGCTGGTGCTGCCGCAATTGTCGTATTAGGCGCCGCTGCGATATTTGGAGTAGCGAAAGTCCCAGTGAGGAATGTCAAGTTCGTCTCTGGAACTGGAGTTGTTTTGAAGTCTTGAGGCTTGTACACAAAAGGCGTCTTCAGCTCGTCTAGAGTTCCATTAACAAGTGTGTTGTAAGAGAAGCTGACTTGAACAGGCTGATCAACGTAGAGCATGTTGACCTTGTCGTTCCAAGACCAAGGATTAAGAGTAGTAGATTTGGAGTCATTGTTCACAAGGCAAGGACCATTTTCGCCAAGCGCCGCAGTGATGGAGGGCACACCTGGACCGCCTTGTAGCCAAAGCGACAGTGGAGCGTTTGCCGCATTAACCCGAGCTTCGAAGAACCAAAAGTACATGTGCGCTTCGTATGCTCGTCCTTCCGCAGGATTTGCAGGAAGGTTGACATATCCGCTATAAGATTTAACGCCTTCTGTCGTCTCGCAAATGTTTGCCTTGCAAAACGTCAGTTTAGCTCCACAGAGAACAAATCACTGACGAATTGGGACAAGCTTACTTCTTTGTATGAGATAGAACGTCCAGGGAAATGGGTAGAAAGAACTGTCGACACATTTTCAGGAACGGGTGGGAAAGATGCAGCTGATACAGTAAGTAGTAAAGAGGATAGAATCCCGAGTGATTTCAAGGCGAACCCCATGATACCCTTGGGTGATCGGGATTTGACAGCGAGAGTTATGTTGTGGATGAAAATTAGAGACACCAAAGGAAAATTGAAAAGCAGCGTGGAATGATACAGTCTTAAGATAAACTTAGAGTCATACTTGCGGCTTGTTCATATACACATATGAGACTTGATCTAGAGATCAGCCAGTCTCTGCAAAAACGCTTAAGTAATTTAGAGATCTCGCTCTCGTTCACTCCTTATCTTAAAATAAACCTGGTTCGAAACGTCGACCCTCGATGACTAACGGATGTGGCTTGGCCATCGCATCGCCTATTGGTCAGTTCGCCAGCATTCCCAGCATTGCGCCCAACTACCGGCCCAAAACTTCGGGTCTACTAGTCCCAAACATCGAGTTGATCTGCTTATGGTAGCAATTTGTCGTACAGGATTTCTGCATTCGCTTGAATGACTCCAAAATCTTACCTTACAACGTGAGCGCTAAGGACCTGGGGACGAGCGTAATTCGCAGCAACCACGTTGCGAAATTGCGGCTCAGACTCTAGTACGACTCTAGCCTTACGGCGAACCCAATAATGGTAGAGTTATACGTCTTGTAACTTGTAAGCGCTAGAAATTACAGTAGAAGGTGCTTGTATCACCATGTGCGCTAAGCCCTTGCTCAACCCGCGCATGAGCACAACGCCGCCTCATGGTTACGAGAGGGAGGCACAGGAAATGAGCGAGCCCGTTTCTTCTAAGCAGCTTGTGGAGATTGAGACATCGGTCCTAGATTCCGCGTTCTCCCATTTGCGTGGGAAAGCAGAAATTTGAAGCCTGAAATACTTGCGTAAATACATCAAAATGAAAATAATAGTACAAATTATTTATATGCTTGGTTTCCCTTTGAACAGTGAGAATTTACAATTTGTAGTATTTCAGCGCAATTACTCTTGCTTACACGAAAAAGAGCTATTGCTATTGCCGGTCTGAAGGTCTACTTATGCCTTAATCCAAGCATCAAACCATCTGATAGCTTGGAAATATGCAGACTCCTGCGCGAATTTCTTCTGCGGGTCACTCAAAGTCGTCCTCACAGCAAATCCGTGCTCAGCATTCGAGTACAAAACAGTTTGGTACGTCGCATTCTTTGCCTGGAAAATTGCCTCAGCAGCTGCTCGTTGAGCAGGGGTGTTCGATCCGTCCAGTGCTGCGAGTGAGTGTCAGTACCATTTCAATGTTTTCAAACAGGAAAGCTCACCTCCGAAAGCAATACTCAGTGGCGAGGCAACGCCTTGCCATTCTGCCGCTTCAACGGCACTTGGGTGGGCTGTAAAACCGGCATCCAAACCCTTTCCTGCAGCGAGGAATCTTGCAACATATTTGCCGCCGAAACTTCAACTTCGTTAGTGTACTAAGAGGCCCAGATCGACATGCATGGAACCTACCAATATCCGACAGCGCCTAATTTCTTGTATCCTAGACTGCCGCGCATTGATTGTATAGTGGTTTCCACCACCTTATCGACCGCCTCAGTTGTATGCCTCTCGCGCCAGGCCGTCAAGTTAAAAGTACTGTTGGGATCACTCAAGGCCTCGGCGGGCACTTGAAACGGTCAGCAAGTGAGAAAATAAAGTCATGGTAACTCCAATACCTGGGTCGCCGAAGAATAGGTCTGGCATGACAACATTGTACCCCGCGCGTGCCAAGCTATCTCCCAGTCTGCCAATATTGTTAGCTGAAAACTTGATCCGTGGAAATTTGGCTGCTACAAGAACTCACAGTCTGTTATTGACGAGCTGGACTCCGAAGATGTCAGTCAAGTAAAGAATTGCGACATCGGTAGCATTGCTTTTCTTTGGCGCCTTTGCCAAGTAAGTGCTGACTGCGAGTTGGTTAATACTCGTGAACATTTGAAGCAAGCGGGGTAGTGGAACGCACTCCCAGCAATATCTTTGAACTCCCCAGTGGAATTTCCACTTGTCAATACACCATTTACGCAGCATGTGGAACTTGAGACGCTGTGGAATATCTGGCCCGGATGTTCAAATTTCAGTGGTGCGGGGTCGTAAGAGGGGGCGGAAGCGAGGGAGAATGTTGCATCGAGACCGAGGACGGCAAAGAGCACACAGAAACTGTTCAAGGAATACATCTCGACCGTTTTGTCCTTGTGAGAAAATTAACTTCAATCAATGGAGGAAATCTGAAGTTCAAGATTCAAATATTGAGGTCCGCGGCGCCGGAATGGGAGATGCAAGGTTTATGAGGGACAGATCTCAAGAGGGGTAGCAGGCCAAGAACAGCCAAGAGTTCATCTCCAAATTAATAGAGAAGGTGCGCTCAGCGGAAGAGGTACATTTAAGGTTTAGATTGTACCTGGAGTTATGGAGATAAGAGATTGGGAAGACACGGGTAAATAAAGTGCCTGATTAGGTGCTTGCACAGGGGTTTTTGCGGCCGGAAAATATCTTGATCATGCAAGGGATCCCCTCAATGACGTATCATACAAGCCACTAGCGGAGCGGCGCGCCACACCATTGCACGTGTGTTGATAATTGATTATGGATTGCTTTATGGAAAGGGGCGTAGCATTAAAATGACGAATCTCGCCTTGCTTTTTGAAGACTTGAACATCATCCGCGTTCTTGTGCTGGTCGCTTTTGCGAACGATCATCTCCAGCTGAACCCAGGCTAGCGATGGAGGAAATATGGCTAGGAAGAAGCACAAGAGAAATTCTGAGAGCAGAGCTGATCACACTGTTTTTTTTAGACTCTCGTTCGTATAGAGAAGGAAATTTATTTGTCCTTGTTTTCGTCGCTGCGACGATGGATCTTTTAGAGAAAGGGTCTCGCAGTCGTCAAGACTCTCGAATCTCGATTTCTAGAGAGTAAGCTTTCACTCACTCATAGATTGATGCCTTCCTCCAGTGTTCTAGGAATGTAAGGTGGCGCAGGTGACGGGGTCTGGCGAAGTTCAACCACACCCGGTGGCTTTCTCGTTCGAGTCTGACTTGGAGCATACAATGCTCTCCATTCTGCATTCTGTTCCAGCCTTGGCTTCGAATGTTCTCGGCGCCATGCCCAGCAGCCGGAGCATTTGGGGTAAAAGCAGAATCCGACCAGAACCCCAATGAGGAGTAACACCATGAATACTATCAACACGATCATTCCAGCACTGACTTTCATTTTATATAAATCGTGACTTTGCGAACTGTACGTTCAGGTATCTTAATGATGGAATAACACGTGAATATAGGGTGCTGAACGCAAGAATGTCGATTATAGGAGGAAAAGGTTCAGTGAAGAACGAGCCCATCTCGCGAAGACGTGCTTAAATATGACATCGAAACGATAGTGTTGAGGAGCAAAACAGTCTCGAGTCTTTCTTTCCGCTCCTCCAACAGATACCAAACAACCAAATAGGCTTATTTCGAATGCAGGTGAGAACGGAATTCAGACAGGGGCGTGAACAATGAAGGAGCGTGAAACAATGTGTCAATGATGAAATTTCTTATTGTATCTGAGTTCTTACAGAGGTCCAACTTCTTTGTTGGGCTTTGCCATAACAATTCCATTGTAGGGATACTAACCCGATCAATGAAGATGGGGCAGAAAACCCGCCCAATTAATGTCCTCATACGCACTGTCCGGCAGCGAGCGAAATGACAGGAAAATTTCCGCGAAAATTAAAAGTCGTGCAATGATATAAATGAAATATGCAAAATTAACAACACATGCAATCAGATTCCTTCTGATCCATGTGGACTTCCTGGCATCAATAACCCATATCTAGAGCAGATTGAAACTGAAATGGAACTACGCTCTCGTAGAGATAACGGGGACCGCCCCACTAACTATCATAACAACGAGGAGGACAAGGCTAGAAACTCGCTAGATCAAAGCTTCTGTATAGGTAGGGAAGTGAAATCCCCATCCTACAAGGTGTATGCCTGCGTGAACAACCGACACGACCCAAACGAAAAAGGCTTCTTTGCCTGTCGGCGGGGGTGGGGAGTAGTCATTTGGTATTCGAGCAAGAGGGCGTCGGTGTAGGCCACCATAATGAAGAAGTGAGGGGCGGCGCTTCCAGCCCTCCCAGACTGGTTTTTCGACGAAGTCCATGGGCGTGTCAATGTAAGGTTCTCTAGCTGCGTCGCCCGCGGCTACAAGAACGTCTGCGATCAACCATTTTGGTCTTATGACCGTGGGCTCATCAACATTTTGAGGTTTGTTGGCCCCAAAAAAGGCTGTCGTGATGGTAGGTAGGATGAAGGCAATCGTAAAGAGCTCCAGAGGAGAGATGGCAATTTTCTGCACTGCACGAGCAACACATTGGACGAGTAGCCAGCTGGTTTGAAAAACTGCAAAGCCTTTCGCGAACAAATCTGACTTGCTCCGATCCCAAATATTTTCCCTTGTAATTGTTGGAGAATCTATCCAGCCCGTGGATCGAAGATAGAAGATTGATTTTGCATTTATTGGGAAGGCAGGACAATCTCTGGTCTCCAGGATAAAACCACCAGCGTTGGCGTAGAAAGCGTGGACAACAGTCCAATTGGACTCCCCGATCTCGGCCATTTCAGCCAGTGAAATGTTGGCAGCATTCCATTGCATCACTGCAAAAAGAGTGAGCATCTCAGGCGCACAAACAGCAAGAACTGCCCAGCGGAATTTCCGGGCAACGATCGACCAAAACCCTTCGGACTTGATGGGAATATTGTGATGCAGTACCGCCCATACACACACGAATAGAACAACGACGCAGCCCCAAATGATATCGATAGTTCCTCGTTGATTGGGTTGAGGTGTGTACCCGAGGGCTCGCGTGCAATGAGGTGCAGGGCTTGCAATCGGGATCGGATCATGCCTTTGAACGATTGGCGAAGCTTCCATCATAGATATATGGTCGAATGAATCATTCGTTTGAAATGCATTGCAAATCCGTAGTTTCGATTGATTCCAAGAGAAGCAGGAAGAAGTTGATGATGTTGATGATACGGGGATTCTAGCTAGCAGCAAGGCTGGGAATGGGCACGCGCGTGAGCCTTCATGAACTATGCGTTGGCGCTTCGAGAAGACTTTGTCAACAAACCAAATGATACCTATCAAATAATGCCCCGTAAAACGATACTACGAGCGCCATTTATGCAGACTAATTTGAGCTCAAACTCATGGCTGGTGGTTTTGGTTTCAATTAGCCGCCCGATGCATGCGCGTTGGTGGCGCCTGTGGGCAGTGGCCGACCTTGTCCCAAAATAAAGCAGGAGAACACGTGAAAGCGTCGGATTATTTCTCATATGTCGAAGGTCAAGTGTTGACTGAATTATTGCGCTCATTTCGGGTCTTAATCGATGCTCCAGATGATAAATTGTGGTGGCTGCTTCATGCCCATACCTCTAAGAAGATAAATGGCAATATGACCTCGCAAGCCTTCAAGACAACGAGCACACATTCAAAAAGCGCCATCGGTAAAAGCCAAATGGATGCTGTAAAACGCTCGAAGATCAATAGCCGTAGACTCCAAACGGCAACGAATGCAAATTGGGAGACTAACAGCCAAGGACTGTTGACAACCCCGCCCATCAGGCCTGCAGCTTCCTCGACGCATGCACCTCCACGTCTGATGTAATGAATAAAACCGCGTTGAAGGACCCGTAATTGCGGGCCTGTTATACTTTATTAAGTGTTCTTTGATTTGAAGGGATGTGTATGATCTTACCGTCGGCCACAAATAGAGAATAAAGCGCTTGTGCGAGTACATTGAGACTCATGCTGTAAGCTTTTCGCTTGGAATGAAAGATCTTGATCTGCTGCAGGACCACTTCGGCATCTTCTAAGGAAGGTACGACTTGTGGACTTAATAATTGGCTGACGAGGGCAACGTCGTTCAAGCCCACAGTCATTCCGCCCCAATCAAAGGATGTCGCATATTCATCGCGTCCCCCAAAAATAACATTCCGGCTGTATTGTTGAACTTAGAAGGCAGCCATGAATTGGGCATCGATCGCAGTCTGCCTTGTTTCGACGCGGTCTTCATCATGGGTTGAACGGATGTTGGCAGAGTCGGCACGACGTTTTTTCGGATGTAGTTCTTGACCCCACCCGTTG
>Ga0247778_1000189_pt1 | contig 107353 bp, 105 predicted proteins | sample UWRJL049202B5_FD_179939 | JGI IMG/M metagenome (GOLD analysis project Ga0247778, IMG submission 179939) | Plant litter microbial communities from Arlington Agricultural Research Station in Wisconsin, United States - UWRJ-L049-202B-5 | ecosystem: Environmental > Terrestrial > Plant litter >... | reverse complement strand
TCCCCCCTAACATCATCCCCCACCCTCCCAGCAAGCCACCTCAAATCCCCCCTCCACTCCGGCGCTTCCAAAAATCCCAACTCGCCCTCAAAGTTCCTCCCAAACTCCACCACCAACTTCACCTTCCTTATTCTCCTCATCCCCCCTACAATCCCCAAAAACCCATTCTCGGCTAACGTATGGTAGACCCGGAGATCGACGGCTAGCGATGTGATGTGGTGCCGAGAGGGAGAGGTTGAGAGTTGGTAGAGGAATGTTTGGAGGAGGGAGGGGGCGAGGAGGAGGGGTGTTAGGGAGGAGAGGTAGAGGGTTTGGGTGGAGAAGTTTATGGGGATTGCGTTATCCTCTTCTCGACCTCCGAGTCGTAGATACTGCCATGTTTTGAGTGTTAATGCCCGGGACTCGGCGCATATTGAGAGGGTTATTGGTGGTGCGGTGTTCGATATGTAGGTGTGCCGTGCGGGACAGAGGGAGACTTTTAGGATGGGGGGTGTGCTGAGGGCGAGGATTTGGCGGTAGATTGCGAGGCGGAGCTCGGTTGGGAGGGTAGGGAAGAGGGGGAATTGTGTGGACATGATGGGGATTGGTGATTCCCTTCTGATAGGCTAGGCTGTAGGGCTATATAAATTGAGATGGTAGGAGGCGTGTGATAAGGAAGTGGTGCAGATGATACAATTGAGGCATATCATGGTCGTCGGAGATACCCCGCATTGGCACGTGATACCCCTCCTTAGGGGGTAGCGAGGGAGGAAGCGAGTATCAGGAGAGAGGGTCTTATGAGAATCTTGTTTCCCGAAATAGATATAGGTCATTTGTCAAACCTCAGATACTAATGCCAAGGCTCCATTTCCTTCTCGCACAGATGCGCCACCATGGTGTATATTGAAAGAATCAATTCAGAAACGAAATCCGAACTTTGCATTCTAGGATTAGCTAAAGCGTTCGAGAGCTTCCAGCACGCTTTCGTTATGGGACTCCCTCGCTACATCTTCGGCCGTCTTTCCTTCATGATCTTTCACCGCTGGATCCAAACCCAGATCAAGCAGATATTTCACTCTAAACGCCGTCTTGACGGTTCGATGCTTGGCCACTAAATGCAATAATGTTTGGCCTTGAGGATTTTGTTCGTTCCATAACACGCCTGCTTTGTCGAACATAGAAAGGACTTCTGCGTCGATATCTTCGAGCGGTTGCGGTGGAGTCTCCAGTCTAGTCATGACAGTCACCCTCCTCAATCCGTCATACCATTTACCACTGTCGTTCATGAGAATCTCCAGAGCCGTGCGACCTCGGTGATTCCGCGCGTTCACATCAACCCCGGCGTCACAAAACCTTTGGCAAAGAGCCCGAGCTTCGATGCCTCTAGTCAATTGCTCTGCGAGTCCGTTGTCGGCGAGGTAATGAAGCGCAGTGTTTCCACGGCTGTCCTGCACTGTTGCGTCGGCGCCTGCGTCCAGAAGATCATGCACTACGGGCTCAAGAGGTGAGACCTTGATCCAAACTGTAAGCTCCTCGAAGTGATCGCGCAGTCGCTGTAGAGCCGTATGCAGTGGGTATGTACCATGTTGATCTGGACGATTGACGAGCTGCGGTTCGTGCTTTAATACGTAATCCAATGTATTCCTGATCAAAGGCGGCCGCCGGGAGTATGGTTCAGGCGTTCGAGCCTCCAGAAGATGATGCAGAATGTTCTTGCCATTGGAGTCCACGGAGGTAAGGTCCGCTCCGCGCTTCCGCAATGTATGGAAGAGCGATGTCTCAGATGCTTCTGGGGCGGTGAGTGATTTAAGATTCTCGCGAGCCTCCTCTCCATAGAGGTCTTCAATTGCAGCGCTCGGAAGGGCGTCTGCTCCCATAGAACTTCGACAGACAGAGTGTAACAATGTCCGGCCTTGAGGATCCCGATGGGAAAGATCGATCTCGAGGTCAGGATGCTCAAGGATGGGTTTGATGTAGCCCCCGTCTTCGAGCAGAGAGTGTAGAACAGAGCGAAGACCGTATCCAAACTCTGGTTTAGGCTCATGTTGCCACTTGCCATCTACTATGTCGAGTGAGTGCATATAATCGACACTCTCTTCGCTGGTCTCGCTTTCATCATCCTCGAACTCGCTACTATCCTCTCCCGGAAACGGGAAAGGATCGGGACGCCAAATCGGTTGTTTGAAAATTGCGAAAAGATTGGGCTTATGACGCAGGAGGACGTTCTGGACAGTATCTGATGCCTTTTTTCCTCCGTAGTAATACAACAAGGGACCGTTGGCTGCAAGTTGAAGAGGGTACCATTCCCGCTGGTCGACGCCAAAATGTGGGGTCAAATCGCTTGCTGCCCAGCCAGCTTCTACACCAGTGTTTTGAGAATCAGATCCAGCGAGTCTGATATCAGGATTGGGTTTCACTGATAGCAAGATTTCTAGGGTGCGTTCGTTTCCCGTATGGCAAGCAGCTTGAATGGCGTTTGCTGTGACAACGTGTCCGGCATCAACGAGTTGTTGGACGCGATCTGGGTCTTTGTATGCTGCCACCAGCTCGTCGTCTTTTCCAAATTTGTAGGTCGCGGGATCATAATTGTCATCGTAGTCAGTGTCATTGTAATTATCCGCCATGGTCCTGATGGTAAGGCAACGAGTATCAAGGCAGAGATGAGGTGCTCACAAATAATGGTGATGGAGGAGAAAGCTTATTGAATGTAGAAATTTAACAGATCTTGGATGGAAATTAGAAAACGCAGAATTCCCACGAATTTAAGGATGTATAGTCATAAATGAATCCTCTCCACCGCAGAGGATGTGGCGCAGTTTCTAGCTTCACGTTCCATAACACGTGATTATGATTCCAATCAAGTGCATTCTAGTCCAAAGGATTTGATACACTAGCTCAATTTCATTCGTCTTAAGATCTTACATTAGATAGGGGCGGTTTCCGGTAAACTCTGCAAGAGGGATCCATCGCGAGGAGGATGAACTCTAATCTACTGGACAATATGTCCGGGGCGAGATCACGAGATATGGAAGATGTATTGCACGATTTCGAAAGAATTCGAAGAACTTTAAATCTACATTGCTACTCCCATTGTCTTGGCCTATCTCTATCTAGGATCAACAGCCGCAACTGCTGGCAGCCATTTTGGCCGATACAAATGCCTTGATATGCCTCAAATTACTACATAGAATTAGCATGACTTTGACGGAGATAGTTTGATGAGTTACAGACCTGTGGTTATCCGCAGGGTCTTTGAACCAATCTCCCCAGGCTTTTCTGATATCACTCTCTCGATCCGGGTGGGCAGCGATAGATGCGACAGCATCCCATACTTGATATGCTCCGATTCTTCCCGTCGAGTCTCTTCCAGGCTTCGTCTCTAGTGTGAAGCCAAGTCTGTTTTCCAGATCCTTCAGACGAGGCTTTATGTCGTTGTTGTCCATCTCTTTCGCTCGGATATCTACGATCATCCCGCCTGCCTCTTTACCCCTAGCGATCAGGTTCTTGCCAAGTTCTTTCGAGGGATTATCATCTTTCATGCCGTCAAAAAATGTTCTAAACTCTTGCATTCTTCCACCACATTTTTTCATTGCGTCGTAATAGTCGCTGGAGCTTGGGAAAAGACGGTCCTTGTCAACATTGCCAGTGATTGGTTTGCTCATTCCGGCTTTTTTGTAACCACCCATCTTTTGTAAGAGAGTGGCGAGTTTTGCTGTAGCGAATCTCTCTTGGGTCTTTGCATCCAAGAGCGCTCCGGTTGGCCTGACGGTATCACCCTTCTCGGTGAACGGTGCCCAGATGTAGTGCATGAACTCGTTGAAGCTACACCGACCGCCTGGCCTGTCGGTACCAGAGCAACCAGGGGCAATTGTGAATCCGCTGCCCATTACTTCTTCTGCAAGATAGGCGGAATAGAACATAATGCTGTCCCAAATCAGTCAGCCGTACTACAAGATGACTCCGGTGAAAAAGGCTTGTACATACCGCTCCGCTGCTCCGGCCTGTCCATATGCCGCGCAAAGAGACACAAAATTCCCAACAAGGGCAAACAAAAAGAAAAGGCCTTTCATTTTGGTGTAATGCTTTCACTTATAGCTTAATGACAGAAATAGTGGTACAGAAGATTGCACTGCTAAAGGAGTGAAGCAGAGCTTTTTCAAAAAGAGTGGATGGAAGAAACGTAAAGATAAATGTCAAATAATACTGTAGCACATGAGAATTGGAGACAGTGAAAGAGTCTCAGAGGAAGTCTCTGGCTCTCAAAAGCAGCACAAGGCTCTCTTCATAATCCGCTCAACGAAGACCTAATGTTCCTTAAAATAGCTTTCAGCCTGACCGACCCTTTAATTACAACTAGTTGAATGTCAACTTGATGATTTATTCCTTCCATAACGAAATGGATATTGAGTATTGATGTCAAAATGTAAATGGTGAAATTTGCAAGGGAGGAGGATTCTAGGCTCGTTAAATTGAAATAGGAGAAGAGGCTTGGGGTCAGCCTCTTCCTTTTAGCTTGGCAGCACTAAGAATGTTGCACCAACACCATGGCCAATTCTGTGATTGGTGGGAGGATGCGAGTTCTATGCGGGGTTCTGTAAGGCACTGGGCCTGGACCAGGCCAGGCGCTAAAGCTCGCCCTCGGATACAGTACTTTCTTTGAACGACTCCCTCTCAATTCCACCTCAATCCACAGAGAATGATCGTGATACAGTAAGTAATTTTTCGTGCCATTGCTGCTCATACAGCATGAGTGATTTCAGGAGTAAAAGACGGATCATTCGTATAATCATATCGAGTAATATTGAACGGTCTTCTGCTGAGTCTCTCATTTTTGGACTCCTTGTTATTAACTTCATACTTACCTAGGTAGGGTATTGAAGAGCTTTACCGCATCCTTCTTCCTTCAAAGTGTCTTCAAATTTGAGGGGATTCACGATTTCGTGCGGCGAAGGTGTTGGTTTCTTGTTTCATGTAGGCTTGGCATTCCCAGCTGAACAAGCTTCAGTAAGCTTCCTGACAAGCTTCGATTCGAAGCTTGGTACGAAATTTTGGCAGGGGCTGACGCTCGCGCGGGTTCGCTGCATCCTGTTAATCCAATTCTAATGTTCGTGCACCGCCTATTGGTCCGTGCAAATGGAAGAAGACGGCGCAGGCGGCAAGAGATAAACCTAAGATTACACTCTAAATCCGAATGTCCCATGGAGACTGCATCCTTCGATAAGATGATATGGGTTCATGCTGTTAGCTTGCCAATGCTAGTTTGTCGTTGCGTACGAAAAGTTTGAAGGCGAAATTAGGAAGGATCGAAGGAGAGAATGTATTCAGGAACAGTGCCAAGACGCTTGAATGAGGAGGACGGAATGGCATCGAGCTGCGGCGAGCATTTTGTTAACAATAAGAAGATGGCATATTTTCTATCGAAGTTCTTTTGCTTTAGAATTCCAAGATCTATCTACTTGTTCTTTTCAGAAGCCTGAGGGCTGGCTTTGCTTCCTTCTTTCCTTTCCACACTCATTCAAATCATCACTTCAATCATTCGTTATATTCAGTCTTTCAGTCATTCCTTAAGTTTGATCATTCTTTCATTAGCTAAGATCAGCTATGTTATTCGGCAATAGTGCTTCGCTATCAATAGTGGCTCTTAGTCTGTCATTGTTGGTCCAGACGACTTCAGCCAGGCTTAACGTTTACCCACCCGCAGTCTCCAAGCGAGGAGATTGTAAGACTCAGACCGTTGCTTCTGGCGATGGCTGCGGCTCTTTGGCATCGAAATGCGGCATCTCGGCCTCGGACTTTACCAAATACAATTCGGACCCAAAACTCTGCTCGGGATTAGCTCCTGGCCAACGTGTGTGCTGTTCTGCGGGAACACTACCTGACATTAGACCGAAGCCTGACAAAGGTATGTCAAAATTTTGCCCTTGTTTCAATTTCGCCAAGAACTCAGCCCCTGAATTAAAAGTAGTGTGGGATTTCGTGCTGATTTGTCTGTAGATGGAAAGTGTGCATCCCATGTCGTCCAATCTGGCGAGACCTGCTCATCCATCGCCGCCGCCAATGGTCTTAAGACGGAAGATTTAGCTACATTCAACGATAAAACTACATGGGGTTGGTCAGGATGTGATCATCTTGGTGCTCAGGTTAACATCTGCTTAAGCAAAGGTGATCCGCCAATGCCTCAAAGTGTCGACAACGCCGTCTGCGGTCCATTAAAACCTGGCTCGAAGCCTCCATCAGATGGCCACGACTTGGCTAGCCTAAATCCTTGTCCTCTGAACTCATGTTGCACGATTTGGGGTCAGTGTGGCATTACACCTGAGTTTTGCACCAACAAAACCGGCTCTACAGGCAATCCCGGGACTGCTCCCACAGGCCAAAATGGATGCATTAGCAATTGTGGCACTGACGTCAAGAAAGGCGGAGCTCCAAGCTCTCCGATCAGTGTTGGGTACTACGAGTCTTGGAACTTCAACCGTCCGTGTTTGAACATGAGGGCGGACAGCATTGACACAACTAAATATACTCATTACCACTGGGGATTTGCGAGCGTCACTACTGATTTCAGCGTATCGATAAACGACACATACAAACAATGGTCCAGATTCACGGGACTCAACGGTATCAAAAAGATTGTAAGTTCATCATCATCAGCCTAGAGAATGGGTGGTTTTTCTATCCATGCTATATATGTCAATAACTCTTAGCTAATCCTTCGTAGGTGTCCTTTGGTGGCTGGGGATTCAGCACTGATCCTTCAACTTATGATATTCTTCGAAAAGCTGTAACTCCAGAAAATGCAGACAAATTTGTCAACGGTGTCGTCGATTTTGTCAACAAAAACAAATTGGACGGTGTCGATTTTGACCGGGAATATCCAGGAGCTCCCGATATTCCGGGAATCCCCCCTGGACAGCCATCTGACCCCCCTAATTATCTCGCCTTCCTCAAGTTACTCCGCTCAAGACTACCTAAAGACAAATCAGTCTCAATCGCGGCACCAGCATCATACTGGTATCTGAAGCAATTTCCCATCACAGATATGGCTGATCTTTTGGACTATGTCGTTTACATGACCTATGATCTCCACGGTCAATGGGACTATGGCAACAAATTTGGCCAAGATGGCTGTGCTTCTGGCAACTGTCTCCGGAGCCACGTTAATTTGACCGAAACTGGCTATGCCCTTGCCATGATTACCAAAGCTGGCGTCCAGGCCAGCAAAATCGCGGTTGGCATCTCTTCGTATGGTCGTTCATTCGGTATGAAGCAGTCCGGCTGCACTGGACCCATGTGCCCTTTCGGAGGTCCCGACTCGACGGCGACACCAGGAGAGTGCACGGGAACTGCAGGATACATTAGCAACGCCGAGATTGCGCTCCTTGCCGATGAGGGGGACAATGTTAAAACATGGTACGACAAGGATAGCGACTCTAACATGATGACTTACGGCAAAGACCAGTGGGTTGCTTATATGGACGACACCACCAGAAAATCAAGGACAGATTTCTACAAAACTCTTGGTTTTGCGGGCACTGTCGATTGGGCGGTAGATCTTCTCGAATTCACAATTGATGAAGGGGACCCAGATGATACTGCCGACGATGATGAGTTCTTGCCGGACGCTGGTGACCTGTCGGATTGCAGTTCTACATTCAACAGTCTCGACGATCTTGATGCCGCTGCTGGGTCCATTCCGGACAATTGCAGGCCTGTATATACCATACAGGCGCTTTCGGGTACACTGAACACTGCAGTAGCCAATTACAAGGACATGATGTAAGCTAGAACCTTCAAAAGCGCAGGCCAATTACTAATCACCTACAATAGGGCCCATGGATACGACAAAAAGTTCGGAACATATTCTCACGCAGTAGCAGACAGCGCGGGCAAGAGTGTGAACGATTTTGTCAACGCGCATGGGAATGACTACTTCTCTTGCGTGATCGCCGAGACTTCAATCTGCTGTTCCGACTGCAAAGGTCAAAACGGCAATGGAAAAGGAGACCCCTGCGCTTATTGCTTTAACGGTGACTGTTACAAAACAGTGACCGGAGTCAAGGCCCGCGACTCAGGTTTCTTTGACACAAACGGCACCGAATACAGTTACAACAGTCTCGACTTGCGCGACCACCCACACCCCGAGCAAGTTCGTGTAGCCAAGCAAGAAAAGGGACCAGAGCCCTGCCCACCAGACTACTCGAAGCGCGGCTATGGCCCCGACAATCCTTATGAGCAGAGCGTATGGTGGACGCTGAACGGCGACAAAAGCGACAAGTTCTACGCCGATCTGCTGAGCGACACCGGCATCCCGAAAGACAAAATCGTTTTCTCCGACAAGAATCGCGGGAATGGCTGTCCGCCATCCGCTAAGAAGGACGACGATTGCTGGGGCATAGGCATGGACTACGGCATCCCCCAGCCACACGGCTACACGGCGGCTGATGTATCGAATCCGAAAGATGTGGTTCAAAAAGCGCTCGACCAATCCGATAATCTGGTGCAGCAACTCAAAGACGCACTCACGGCTCTGCAATTGGGTGCCTATTACGGCGACGAGATGGAGCTGGTGGATTCGGTCTCTATCCCAGTTCTCATGATTGTTAATGCAGTGGACGACATGTCGCAAGTCGACGAAGTGGCGGATAAAATTGACGAAGAGAAGAAGAAGGCACTGATCCTAGCTTTCATCGGCGCGATCCTCTTCTTCGTGCCGATCGCGGGCGAGGTACTGGGCAGCGTTGCGGAACTTGCTGACATCGCGTCTATTTTGGCTATTGTGAGTGCTGCCGGCGATGTGGCGATGGGTGTGTACCAAGTTGTGGATGATCCAAAGAATCCGCTGTTAGGTATTATGAGTATTGTGTTGGCGCCTCTAGCCCTTGGGGATCTGTTGAAGATTGGCAAGGCGGCGAATATTAGACGCGGGATGAGCGAGGATGATGTTGTTAAGTTAGGAGGGAAGATTGCGTCGAGGATGGGGACTGTCAAGAAGGTTGTCGGGACTTGTCGGAAAGCTTTGTAAATAGGTAAGGAAGGCTGTAGATACGAAGTTATGACAGAGCTCAATATTTCAGGCAAGTCTTGATGGGCATAGATGATAAAATTGGCGGACGGGTCTCCGAGTTTACGGAGCGTGCACAGCCCACCCCTGAGGTTCTCTTCCTGAGATACAAAGTCTAGGTACCGGCCATGCTTCAGCAGGATTTTGCCAGGATTTTGCAGCTTCTGGTAGTGAGGATTAGCTATTGAACCTAGCTTCATCGACATCCCTAGAAGAGTTAATAACTCGTAGGAATTAAACAAGAAGTCACGGAAAGCATGTCTCGAAGGAAAACTAGTGGAAATAGGAAAGAGGTGCAAACAATGAAAGGCATCCATTATTTTACTGTTGCGGTTGTCAATGAGGCTGAAACGACAACTGAGAGTTATTGAAACAGGCGTCGCGGCTGCGCGTTTGCCGCCCGCCTTGAAGAACAAATTACTTTCTTAAACAGATCTATCTTTCACCTTCATAGGAGGACCAACGAAGAACGGAAGATTTAGGGAAATTTTGAAAGCGTCACAAAATATCACAACCGATCAAACTCGCTCTTTCCTCAGTGCCAAGCTGGTCAGATCGTACTGCACCGGCAGTTTTCGACCTCTAGCTTCGTAGAATTGCATTTGCCCTATACCTAGGTGATGGTATCCGCGGTCTTGGGAATTAAGATAATTGTTTGAAGCCTCTGCAGGTCTCAAGATCTGAAATCCCCAGGTTGCGTCAGACAAATTCATGGAGTGTTTCCTGGTCAACTCGACACTTGGACCAAGCCAAGTCACTGAGAGTCGCAACAGGACAACCAACAACCAACGACCCCGGTGATTCGGCTTTCAAGGAAGATTCACATAGCAATACTCTGTGCTGTCCCTGCATCTTGCAGCGATGCTCGATAGTAACTGCTTCCATGTGCGCGTGCGCTAGAACAGGATGCGATGTGTGTTTGGAGGTTGAAAGCAAAGAACACCTTTGCGACCGCGCAAAAAGACATTTTCAGAGGTTCAATTGAACCCCTTCTCAGCGCAGTGATGTCACAGACTCTGCGGACTCGAACGAGTCCGAAACCAAAAGCAAAAGAAAGAGACCAGATGACGGTAGGTTGCGATATCAACAAGAAATAAGCTTTCCAGCCCCGCTGAAATGTCCAAAGTGTGGTCACTATCCGGATGGCTGCAGTCTGTCAGGGGGCGGCGCCTCGCTTGTTACCGTTGCCGGGCCATTCGGTCGCTCCATCGTCTAGTAAACATTGCGTGGCGAGCCCCAAAATCGGAGAGGCTGGTTACCAACCTCCTCAAAATTTTGACTCAAGTACGAATGCTAGCGGACGGAACACTTGTGAGCTGAGTTGGAAACTACATCAATCTTCAATCTGCTACGAAAATCCCCATTCTTTCACCTGTTTGCACGTTGAGGTTATCTGACATTCTCTGAGTTGTCAAAGGAACACCAGTACCATCATCGGTTTATTACAACGGCGAATCACACCAGAAAATCGACTCTCGACCGCATTCCTCGCTCTATGCCATCTGCATTCCTCGTCTGAACCTCAAACACCACTGAAGAATCCCCGGCTTTGCTGCATTCCACGGCTGCGACTCCGCAGTCCCTCCGCAGCACGGAGGACGGGAGTAGCAGACTCGATAACGACTTAGGACTGTTTCAGAGGAGATAGACAAAATGGCACAGAGATTCCAAGTCGGTTGGATGAGTATGTCTCAAGTCTGGAGAGAAGATGCAAAATGAACGTATACATGGCTAACACTTTACCTAACAGGACTGATACCGTTCCTAGGATATCACCATGTGCTCATGATATTGATAGCAATCGCAATCATATTACTTTGTGAGTGCATGAATTTCAAAACTAGCTAGAACATTACTAACAGTCTCACCCAGCGCTGTTATTAGCAGGATGTTCGTCATCGTCACCCCTCATACCCGACATATTCCTCATCTCCCTCTACTATCAATCATATGCGCCCGTACCCTCGACAGCACAAGCAGACTTCAATGTACATACCGCAATAGCGACCGTGGTGGGAAATGCAAGACTTGCAGCCAGAGTTGGATACTTCGGAATCTGTATCAACCCAGACGGAGGATCCTGGCTCTGCAGCAACAATGCCACAGCGCTGGCGAACGAAGTATCTCTTACAGATGACCCTCTGAATCTGATCTGGCTTGCCAGTCAGTTCAAGGACATGATCGTATTCCCATACTTAATGTAGGTCTCTCTCGTCCCATCTCTCTCTATTTTCACATTCACTAATGCGCAAACTAGTATCATCGCAATTATTTTTGCATTCATTTGCTTGCTACTACTAGCCACCTTCCCAGGCTGGCACGAAGAAGAAGACGCCCACGGCAGCGAACGAGAAGTCAAGCCCTTCCCTTCACGACCAGTCTCGCAAATCGCCCTCGCCATCATCTTCATCGCCTCAATCTTCGTCCTAGTCTCAGTACTATGGCAACACACCGCATCCGTCGCCGCATCAATCATAGCGCAAGATCTAGGTAACGGGAGCGTCAAGAGCGGAGTTGGAACCACAGCCATGGTGCTAGGTTGGTTTGGCTTCGCATTACTGATCGTTGTCACGATCGGCTTACTAGTCATGATATTGAGCATCAGAGTCCTGGCCGAGACATTCGGGTAGTCGGAAGGGAACACCAAAAGTTTTGCTTGAACGATGAGGAAGGAGAGGAGCAATTTGATGATACCTTTTCAGCGAGCATGAGGAAATTTGAACCTGACGAATAGCCACGAACATGAGGTGGAACATATCGTCGTTTGGAAATCGGTTTCTTGCGTAGATCGGTTTTGTGTATACAAGAAAGGGATATGACAACTTTGTGCATTTGGGACGGAGTTTGGTCAGAGATTGGGTTGGATTTGCTTTATTATTTCGGAGACGTAGGGATGTAGGGAGGTGATGAGCTGATGAATGTGAATGTGTATGGTAATGACTGGGCGGCGCGGGCTTCTTCCTCGTATCTGTATGTAGCTCACGAGGGAGGGGATTCAAAATACACAAATCGTCATCATAATTATTTTCAAGTGCTATGTCCCCAATGCTATGCTGTGCTATGCCTTCCCCCAAAACTTCAATGCTGTGCCATAATTCGTAACGTCCGTAATAAAACCTTTCCTCACTTCCGTCTCCTAAATCGACTATTATGAGCCGGTCCTCCCTTTGCCCCTGAGTTCCGCAACTTCAATCTCTTGAAGTTCTGATTCGCCAAAGAGGTGACCTTGCTCATTCCCGTCCTAATCTTCCCGTCCTTCCCCATTACTTTCTTCTTCTTACTCTGGTCAGCCCGCTTATACCTCGTGCCGCCCTCAGAAGCCGTATACTCGGACTGCGAATCTGAGTCGAAGTTCCGCGCTTCCGTAAACTCTGCTGTATCATCCACAACTTGTGTCTCAGGAATGGCATCTGCGAGTTCATCCTCACTATCCTCATCTGCGTTCGGGATTGATGGCTGAGAAGGCTTAGAGCGAACAGGCTTCATCTTCACGCGGCGTGTGGTCCGTTTCTGGCCTTTCTTTTTGTAGACTTTCAAGGGTTGACCATCTCGTCCTTTGGCTTCCTCAGGTTCGCTGTCGAACATTGCTTCGTCGTCAAAGCCTCCTAGTGGTAAGCGGGGCTGGCTGTCTTCTACTTGGATGTCCTTCGGTGGTGCTATAACTGTAGGTGCCTTTGAAGCTGGTTTGCTGGGAATACTGGCTGCTTCGTTCTCCATCTCGTGTAACGCGTCTAGATCTTCGTCTGCGGCTTCTTCTTCTACTTTTCGGAGGCCGGCGAGGATACTGCTTAGACCTCTAACGAGCGGTTTGCGTGGTAGACGCACTATTTCGGGAGATAGCTCGATACCGTCGGCGTTTTCGTTTACGGTTGGGAGTTGGGTTCTGTGGCTATCTCGGCGGAGGAAGGAAGGGGTGGAGAAGTGGAGTTTGGATACTGATGAGGGGGTTCTTCCCCCTTGGCCGTTGGAGTCTCGGTTCTTTAGTGGTGTTGCGAAGGGGTGTAATAGAGAGCGTTTTGCTGAAGATGGTGTTCTGCTGTGCTTGAGCCCATCCTCTGTCCTTGATTTGCGTGGTGTTGCTTGTATAGGCACTTGTAGACTCGTCGAATCGGAAGTATCAGCCTTTGATGGAGTGCCATCTTCTTGGAGAAGATCAAATAGTCCTAGCACTTGTCCGTCTTTCTGAGGTGTAGGTCCAAGAACAGTCTTTTTCGATGGCGTGAAAAGGTTCCGGATGACTGATGGCGACTCGTAAGGATCTACCTCCCATGGACGAGCTCCTTTCGAGGGCGTCTCAATTATCTGTCGTTTCGAGATCCCATCTCCATCTCTCCCTTCATGTTTCCGCTTTCGAGGTGTCTGGCGCTTGCTTTCTTTTTGAGGCTCTTGTATTTTCCCAGAAAGCATATCCCGAACCTTGTTGTATTCTTTATATTTCGCAGCTGTAGGTGATATTAGTAAAATACTTTGGGGCTATGGAGGGGTATTGCAAACCAATATCAGGGTGCTTCTTGATGTCGTCGCGCGAAGCTTTCTTGCCATTATTCGCAGTTGCAAAGCTCTTTTCCCATATCTTCAACTCAAGCCTCAGAGAATTTGACTTCTCTGTCAGCTCTTCCCTCTCGCTCTCCTGCATCTTCTCTAGAATTCAAATCTAGGCGCTCTATTTATCATCGGGAGGAGGGGCGGCTAGGAGCAAGACGCGTCGTTTGGGAAAGCAGCTTTTGTTCGGGTAGGCCAAAGTCGGCTGAATAAGATTTTGGGATTAAATGTTTGTCAAAAATGGGTTCATCTTAATTAATTAGAAAGACTTTCTCTTCTGCATGAAATCTTGAAATTTCATCGAGGTCAGCGCGTCCCATCAAAACGCGTCGGTCATTCTTTATCTTATCGGAGGGACTAGCGCCTCGACCCGCAGATCGACCGCCACCACCTGCAAAACATCCATCGTCAACTTTCAATTCACGCCCATGGCAAATTCGACCTTCCTCCATGGACGACGGGGACTTGGATGCGAGGTCCAAAATTCTACAAACAACCTTGGCTGAGCTTTCATCTCGCCAAGATAGCAACGATGTCGAGGAAAGCTGCTGCGTCATTTGCCTCGAAAGAATCTCCGAGCTAGCCATCGCTCAACCTTGCAAGCATGAAAGTTTCGACTTCTTATGCTTGATCAGTTGGCTCCAGGAGCAAGTGTCTTGTCCTTTGTGCAAGGCAGAAGTCAAGAATGTTCATTACGAGTTTAAGGAGGATAAAACATTCAAGACTTATGATGTCCCAGCAACGAAAGCTCCCCAGGCGCCACCTTTGAATGCCTCGAGACCACACAGCTTTGATCACCGCTGGCGAAGACCATATCGTCCAAGACGACCATATAACACACCGAGACCTCTCCCGACTTCAGATGAAGCTCTCCTGAAGCGACGACATGTATATCGAAATAAATTATATTCTCTCCACGTTGGATCGAATCGAGTATCGAGGTTTCGAGATTTGACACCTCAACTCTTCAGCAGAGATGAAGAATTGAACTCTCGAGCACGGAAATGGATACGACGAGAACTTCAAGTTTTCGAATTCTTGACCCCAGACGGATCTTCATCCTCTGACCGCAGAGCGAACAACGCTGAATTCTTGCTGGACTATATAGTGGCGATTCTGAAGACCGTTGATATACAAGGCAGTGGAGGACAGGCTGAAGATCTTCTGCAAGAGTTTCTGGGAAGGGAAAATACGAGGCTCTTTCTGCATGAGTTAAGGGCATGGTTAAGGAGTCCATATATCACCCTCGAAGACTGGGATCGCAATGTGCAATATAATGAGAACCCGCATGCTGGAAAGGATACGGAGAGCTCCACGCCATCTGGGGGGATGAGAGGTAGAGGATCTTATCGTGGCAGATATGGAAGTGGTGGGCGCTCTTCACATCAGTCTTCTGGCCGACAATACTCCCCATACAGTCGCTCTAGAGCTAGTCAAACTTGACCAGATTGATGCCAAAGGTGCTATTGGATTGTTCCCGTAATCTCAGAGTCTCCACCCCTCGGTATTCCATTTCACTGGATGGGGAACAATAGAGGTCGAGGTTCGCCCACCTCTACCCTTAACTAGTGCATGATGGACGTAGAACATGAAAGGGTTATTACGTTCAGAACGCTGCTCATGCAACCTCTCTTCGATGCATTTCAAATTGAATGGGTAGGAAGGGGAGTGTGATGAATACGATGGCCATGCCGCACACTTAAGATGGTTCAAGACATGGTATTTTCTCCGCGTCGATGAAGCCATCGGGGATAGTTCTGGGTGTGCTACTGGGAATCGTGCGGTTCCATACTTATTCACACGCAGACTTTGTGAATCAATCGTTATTTGGAAAGGACTACATGTTTACAGCCATGATTCTTCGCTTCAGGTTGGCTCACCACGTCGCCCTAGATCTCAAGCAGAAAGAAGCGACTCTGAACTACATTAGAACACAAGAATATTTGAAACATGCCCTCCAGCAACATCTCAACCAGTCGCCTCGGCACTTGTGGCTCTTGTCAAGATTGTCCCTGCCACCAGCGAGAGTCAGTCAACCCACACTATGCCCCTCACCGGAATCCAGACCTGATCAGGAACCGGAGGCCTCGCAGATACCCTGGCCCTCGCCCCTTGGACGATAGATATCAATCTGCTGAGGATAATTATCCAAGGGCCGATTACAGCACAAGTGTTCACCGAGGCAGTGGTAACTTTTCACGCGCACTCAGAGAAGACTGCCACCCAGAAGCTCCTGATGTATATGCCGAGCCTAAATCTCCATCACCCATAGGGTACACTTTTTACTCGGAAGACTCGGACCTTGAAGGATCCCTTGACGAAGCTCCCCTAGATTACTCAGAGCCTTCTACCATTCATTCGAACATCAGCTCGCCGTCAATCTTGACCCCAGATTATTCCTCAGAAATCCTAGATGCAGAAGACCTCCCACTAGACATTATACACGACGGCCATCTAGAACTCGCGGACAACACTCCCAGATGTTTGGGAAGGAATCACGACCCAGACGATGCCGACCTCCATCAGACATTCGATTTCGTCAAGTCTCAATTCCCGGCGCTTTTCGCCGCCTTCCTAACTCCCCATTCACATGGCTATCTCGATCAACTCATGTATCTCCGCGCCAATATCCGCACCCTAGACCCTCCTACTCGAAGATTCCCCAAACCCTTCGCCAGATTCTCCCCAGCGCCGGAAGATGACCCGTTCTACTATCTCAGCGCGCGCTCATGCCGCCATGGGTTGGAAACTGAAACTGGAGAGGGATATATGAACTCAGCACGGCTAGCTAGGATGAACGAATACGATGGCACAACGCCATGGAGTATGCATAGTGTGTATAAAGCTGCACACGAGGATGAGTCTGAAGGCGAAATATTCACGATGGGAGGCGTTCCTAGCAATGGGTTCGAGGATGTGAGAGAGGAAGGATATGAAGCTGATGCGGAAGAAGAAGTAATTGCTTACGAGTACCCAACCAGCGGCGCTCGAGGAGATCCATTGGGCTATTATCCTCCTAGTGGGCGTGTACCGCGTTATTATTGAAGGGGTTGGGTTGTTAATTGCGTGGATTTCGAAGATAGAGATATAAATATAAATACGTTGATCTCTACATGAATGTCTTTGTTTGTCAGGTGTGATGATAGTGGTTGAAGACAAATTCGAGGTAACGTGTGAGAGGGATCCAAAGAACCAAAGCCCCTTGAAGCGAGCATGAGCCAGCGGGAGATCTTTTCGATGATTGTTAAACAATACCTTTATTCACCACGAAGCTTGTGAAACTTACTCGATAGCTCTTCTTTGTGCGCATCAATCACTCCATTATTTGATCCAAGGCTATCATTGTGAATCTGGTGTTAGGTTGAATTCAGAGCAACAAGGGCAACTTCGAATAACAACTCGTCCTCGAGACTCGACCTCGAACATCATGACGTGAAGCTTAACCACAGAAATAAATAGTAGCTATATTTTTATAAATCTTCAACCAATCATTCGTTCTCAAAAACAAAACAAAAATATCGTCTCTTCCCCAGCAGGACAACCAACAGCATGAAATCCAAATCCAAATCCAAATCCAAACCGCCCAAACCACTACCCACAACCACAACCACCCCTAGGACACAGATCCTAATAGGACCCATCCCAATACCCCCTTCCTTCTTTTCAAACCCAAACCACCTCATCCCCCTCCCCCTCCTCTCCTCCATACCACCAGGCACACAAATCTCCACTAAAGAGGCCGTAATCGCCACGCTTCTGACGCCTGCTCAGCGCAGAGCGGCGTGCTGGAAACTTGATGGGGAGATTGCGAAGTCGAAGGCTTTGAGTGGAGGGGTGGGTGGGATGGTTGTGGGGCTTGACGTTAGGCTGCGGAGGTTTTTGAGGGAGGGGTGGGAGAGGAAGAGGAGGGAATGCGAAAGTGAGGAGGAGATGGGAATGGAGGGGGATGAGGGGCATGTGAGGGAAGAGGCGAGGATTGATAAGGATGGTATGGTGGGGTTTTTGGGGACGGGGAGGGGTGATGGGGAGGAGTTGGAGATGACTGTTGTGGATAGTGAGGTGAGGCGGGAGTTGGGGTGAGAGTGAGGGGAGTGTTTGAGTTGAAATTGTGTGTGGGGGATGGCATGAGGGAAATGTAGCAGCAGAATGAGAAGGAGTCGATGAGTACCATACAATTTGCCCCTGAGTCTTTGATTGTAAAGGAAGGGAATTATGAATGGCAAGATGTGTATGTTATTCATTGGAATAAGCTTTGAATATATTTATGCTTGTCCATCCTTTGACCAAACACCAACCAAGATCGTAAGACGGATCAATTAACCTTAAAACGCATAAACGAAACAAAAAGAAACAAAATAATGATTCCTCCTCACCCAGATCCATCCGGCGTTCCCCGAGTCGCCCGCACATGCGATAACCCTCGTCACGGACTGGGCTGCCAGTGCCTTCGAATTAAAGAGAAATCCAAGGAGCTTAAGGAGGGGAAGAAAATTCAGGAGAAGAAGAAAAAGGAAGGTAGAGGAGGAAATAAGTAAGGTTCGTAACGTGGCGTGCGTGGCGGTTTGAGAAGGAACGAGTCAGGGGGGGGTGGGGATGGAGATGAGGAAAGTGAGGCTGATGGTTTCGAAGAATCTGAAACACGGACGAGAATTGAGTGTGGAGTAGCCACTTTGCAGCACAATGCAATTGTCTGAAATCAAAACGAGAGAGGGTCTGTGAAGACTTTTGTTCTTTTGGCATTACATGATGGGGTAGGACACTGGTGACACTCTGAAGACTTCGACTTCCAGTTTTACTTCCCCCCTAAGAAGCTTTCCGGAAGGAGAAACTGACCTTGAAACTTTTGAAATAAGGGGATCGAAAGCAACGCGATGAAACAAATGTAACCTTCTCCACGTGATAACGGTACGGCATTACAACCAAAGCTTATCAAGATGAGGTTCATAAGAAAGACTCAGCCTCGGGCATCAAAAAGATCCTTCTGAAGTTCTGGGCCAAAAAACACGAAATTACCGCACGGCTACACCAAACAAAAATAGAGCGTTCGTACCGCACGTCTCTTGTCTCACCGGTGAGCGGATGCACCGGCCAAAGCAATATGGGGAGTTTCCGAGACTTCGGGAGAGCTAACGATGCATTATTGACACTGCGTTTGAGGCTGTGCACCGGTACTTGAAAAGTGAAGAGTGAAAGGAGAAGTCGGGGAGAGCTTCAACGCCGGCAGCAAGAAGGATTTCTCGAATGCAACCGGCGTATACGCCAGTAAGGCACAGGTCGACGCGGGTGATATTTTGGTGCTGAGTCGTACTTCGTTCGCTGCTGCTCGTGCTCGTCTCTCGCAGGGGCGACGCACAATTCAACAGTTTGAGTTTCCGCTTCCCACTTTCGTGACTTTCCAAGAGCAAGCTCTCATGCTCGGGATTCTCGGCGGTCATGCTGCTAGGCGGTGGTGGTCGTCAGCGTTCTGCGGGAGGGGAGAATGAGGAAAGGCCCGATGGGAACTATTGATCTTGTTACTGCAAGGACGGGAATGGAGGAAGACCCATTTGTTCTCCGGACCCAGTATGAAGTCAACAATATCATGCGCGACTTGCTTGCTGGACGCGTTATGGAGCAGTTTTTGACAAAGCTCAAAGGGTGAGACTTTTTTTTTCAGGGCTTGCTTGCAGGTTTGATCCTCGTCATCCTGCAAACCCGTGCAAAAGCCTGGACAGGAGGATCAGCGCCACTACTTCCCCATTAGGCGGCGGGCTGGACACTTTGGGAGATGTGCCTGCATAAGCTTCCATAAGTTGCATAAGGGTGTATAAAACTGTGTTAATTCTTAGAGGGCTTGATAGTGCGACACTCCGCCCGCGATCGACTGAACATCCTCAGCTGCCCTGACTAGTAATGAGAAGCTGTTGGAAGCAGTTTTGATGAGGAATGAGGAGGGGGTTTGTGCATGTGAAGCAATTTGGATATGTTCTAGATATGGTGGTGGTGATAGTCGTGATGGATAAAGAGGTGAAAATGCTTACTCCGTAGCAGCCGCACAGCTTATCTATCAATAAAGCAAGAAGCGCTGTCTCGTCGTGTTGGATTCGTAGTCTTCAATTCAACCGTGTCGCTGCCACGCGCGTTGCCTACTTGCCCCTGCGCTTGCCAAGAGTAGAAAGTACGAGGGGTACAACGAGCGGAAGAGGGTGTGAACTTAAAATGCCAGCAAAGGACTTGCGACGAAGAAACGTTGCGATTGGCAGGATCATTAAAGTATAATGGGTCGCTCCCTCCGTACCTGAGCTAGCGTGGGTGGGTCTAGCTGCCATTGGCCAAACATAGTCCAAGATATTTTCAGCGAGCAGGTCTGAAGTCTGCAGGACAAGAAGAGGAGAATTAACCGAAATTGCAACGACCCACCCACTTTCCTCTCGCCCACTCCTCCCAGACGAAGACTCCCCCGATCACTCAACGCCCTCGCTGTCAGTCCTTCTCTCCACCTCTAATCTCGCACCACGATCACCCGCAGTCCTCTCCATCACGGTCGTTGTCAATTCTTACCCATCGTCGTCGATGTCTTTCATTCTCTTCTCGCAATAAACTCATTTTTCCAAGAGGCACACTCGTTACGGCCTTCAATCCCAACCTTCATTCCACGCGCCTGTCGTGTTTCAACGCAAGGGTCCTGCAAACCGTCGACTCGAAACAGACAGACAGACGGACCCATCGATCAGCCAGGAGTCTTTCGTCACCGGCGAATAATCCATCAAGAACAAGGCCATTCTCCAACATATCACCAAATCACCGGCTTCTCAATAGTGAATCGTCCCATCGCGGGCACTACGTTACCGCTGCGTGTGAATCTTCGACCCGACCACGCGATCGAGTCGACACAAATCCATCACACCACGACTGACCTCTTCACCGACGTCCCGGCCCCGGCCACCTCATCCCTCCATCTCAACTACATCACATAAAACACCATGAAGTCAATATTATCGCTCGTCGCCGGCAGCGTGCTGCTTGGTGCTTCGCAAGTCGCTGCGTACGGTGCTAACAATCCCGGAGCGCTGGTCTACAAGGGCTGCTACTCATCGAGTACTGGCTTGACATTAAACAGTACCTACACCTTCCAAACACAGGGCTGGTGCCAAAAGCAATGTGCTCCCTTGGGCCAATTTACATTGGCTACGGCTGCCTCGACAGATTGCTATTGCGGAATGGAATTACCGCCAACATCAAAATTAGTTTCCGACTCGTTTTGCAATGCTCCATGTGCCGGTTATGGAAGTGATATGTGTAAGTGTGATGGAATCTTGCTATTCGATCCTTGCTAACATGAGAACAGGCGGTGGAGCTCAGGGATACTTCAGTGTTTGGCTGAGTGGAGTTGCTGTGAGCGCATCAGCAGCTCCCGAGTCATCATCGTCTACGTCACCCACAAGTACGCAAGGTTCTACCGGAAGCTCTCAAACTACATCTTCGAACCCCTCTGTTGTCACGCAACCAGGCTCAACTGTCATTGTTACTGCAGCTCCTGATACCCCAGGATCCGCGACCGCTTCAGCCAAGCCAGCATCGTCAAGCGGAGGACCCAGTAAAGCCGGCATCGCTGCAGGCGTCGTTGTTGGTATTGTGGCTATCGGTGCGATCGCAGGAGGAATCTTCCTCTTTATTCGGAACAAGAAGAGACGTGAGGTAGAGGAGGAATACAGGAGGAATGCTGCAGTGAGCAGCTTCATCGGTGGTGGTAAACCGCCCACCAGCAGTTCAGGTGATTCAGCATTCACCGATACTCGCCTTGACCCAGCCGTCATGGCTCACCGAAGGATGAGTGACGGCAGTATTGCCGACAACCAAGACTACTCGAGGAGAATCCTCAAGGTAAATTACATCAGTCAATTCCACTAAGCTTTTACTAACCCCTCTCCAGGTCACAAACGCCTAAACAGCCATTATCTCACGACAACGAGTTTCTACGTCCTTTAGCAGCATCTCTTCTGTCATCACGGCGTTTATGGTTCTTGGATACAAACGGTCTGCTTGGTCTTCCCCCTGTGCTTAAGACCACTGGTGTTATGTGTATAGGTGTGGCGTAGCAAGGGCGAATGAAATCATACTCTACAATCTCAAGGGTCATGTTTCCTATTTTCCATCTTATCTACGATACACGGGCGTGTATCAACACGTCTTCACACCGTCCTGTCATTTCAGACACTCTTTTTGCATCAGAATTTCAGCTCCCCAGCAACACCGAAAGAAAGAAAATATACTTCCCATTCGATACCGATCCTTCAAAACACTTTATCAAAGAACTCCCTTATAACTCTCGACACCCTCTTTTCTGGACGACGACGCTTATCTCGATGTCTAATGGGATAATTCCTTCTCGCCTCGCCTTAATTCGTTCCCAGGGGAGAGGGAAACACTTGTACAATACGAAAACCGGTCAGTTGGATATCAATCAGTTGGGCTGGTGGCATGGCACGCATGGAGAAAGATGGAGATGGAGGTGGATTATGTCTGGAATATCATAGATCCGATGTAATGAAACAACATTTCAAGTGACTGACTGCTTTAATTGTGGACATTGGTGCTTGGACTTTTCGTCAATGGTTAATCGATTATCTTACCTAGATTTTGTTATTTGATACTCCGAGTGGAGTTGCCATTTTCATGCGCTGCGCTCATGGACAGTTTCATAGTCGTTGATCTCGAGACTTAGTTCGTTCATCATATCAACCATGGTTTCAATATCCTCACCGTCTACTTCCCTTGCTTCCTTGCTGCTTCAACAAGCTCGCCTCAACTCTCCTTCCTTCCAGCACAAAAATATCGACATTTCCAAATGCCGGCTCCTGATTTATTTTTATTTTTCGGTTGTCTCCCGTCGTTTCAAGTCGCGATCAATCAAGCTTATTTTTGTTCCGGATCCTTGGTGCGATGCGGTGCTATGTTGTGCTGTGCTGTGCTGTGCCTGCTGATCACAGGATTTGGGGATCGGATGATCGTTTTACGTACATTGCATCCTTGCAGCCACGTTTGGGGGTTGGGTTGGCTGTTGGATGCGAAACATTGTGAGAAGTTTATTTTTTGGATGAGGCTGAGAGTTGGAGAGTTTGAGGTGGTGTTATTGCTGTTGTTAGGATTGTGGGATGGCAGAAGGGTTGTTGGCTGCTGAGCTTCGGCTGTTGTTCCGTTGAGACCGAAGGCATTGAGGTTGAAAAAAACCAAAGAAAGTTAGGCTTTGGAGCACAAATGGAGGGGTTTAATTCCAATGTCGCACCCTGACTTCCTGGGACAAGAACCAGAAAACAGCTTCCACCCATCACCAGACCAACACGCCCAACCAGCAGAATGCCGGGCATACAACTCAAGATACACCCTTGACTCCTCCGCCAACCGCTCCCATCTTGGACGACTACAAGCTCACTGGAATGCCTTTCTGCTTGTCTATTCAGCTTCAGTGCATGTATACGCTTATGGAGTGATGGCAAAGGGGGGCAAATTGGGGCTTGAGGAAATTCAGGGCAAGTGCGATAGGAATCGGTTATGGCGGACGGCAGGGTCCAATACCTCGAAAGAGAGTGTCAGGAAGGAGGCACGTTCGGAGTCCCGAAACTCTCCTAGACAGGTATCTTCACTTGTTAGGGAACTTGCTCTACTTTCTCTTCTATCATCTGGACCTCTTTTCATGCCCTATCTTAAAAAAGTAGAGATTGGCTTCCGGTGCTCAACGATACGTCTAAACAGAATTTAGGATTTTTATCAGGGAATCGTCTAAGCATTCTACGACATATGCCTCGGCTCCCCGCTCAAGTCTTCCATGATCAAGAACCTATGCTACAAGACAATCAAGCCACAGACATGTAAAGCCTCGTGGTGGCTGTATGCACGATAACATAAGCATGTCTCAACAGGCGCCTACCAGTCTGCCTCACAGCCTCACGCACCTCATTGTTCTCTCTTGCTCAAATCCTCGCGATCTAACATGCTTTCTCTCAAGTCATGGATATCGTTTCGTCTGCCGCGGCCGTAGTCGGTCTCGTCTTCAACTTTGCAACCGCCATCAAAACCTGCAACGACCTCCGGGGTCGCTATAGAGATGCTACTCGTACGATCGAGAGCCTCAAGCATGAGCTTGAGACTCTCCAGGGAGCGCTCCAGGAACTTGCGAACTTGATGATGCACGATGCTGATGCGCTGGCCTCACGATGGGACTCGAACAAGACTCTGCCAACGACATTCGCGAGAGCTATACGGGGCTTCAAGAGAACTATAAATGGCTTGCTTGATGATATGGAGCCTCTGAGGCGGAAAGACTCGAGGCTTGGGAAGATGGATAAGGTCAAGCTGCTTTGGAATAAAGATGCCATGAAAGAGCATCTTGGGCAATTGAGAGCACAGTCTAGTGCTTTACAATTGCTGCTGCTAGTTCTACAAACGTATGTTCAGATCCACCGCGTTCACTCTTCATATCATATACTCACGCTGCCAGGGGAACAATTTCAGAGGTCAAGAACAATATCGCCCAGGTCGAAGCAGCTCTCCAACAACTGTCGATTTCAGCAGATGATGGTGAAGAAGATGCCGGAGCACAGCCATCTGAATACAGAAGCCACATTTTGGACGGCCAGTCAGACCTTTTGGACTTGGCGTGGCCGGATAGCGGGGATCCGACCAACGCGCAGAGGCAATCGATCCATACGGAGATCCTTCGAGAAGCTTTTACCCCACAGTCTAATATTGTTGTTCAGGCATACGGTGAAGCAGTTGATTCGACAAATCAAATTCCTGTGTTTTCTACACCTCCAGTAGAACTTGACGCGTCTGAAGTCCAAGCAATATCGAGGGAACCGTCGAAGTCGAGCGTGAGGGCTTCTGATTGTGTCCCCCAAACTGAAACTGGATTTTCACGTTCAGATCCCATGTCTGAATGCAATATGCAAGGATGCTCTTCGGATGAACACACTTTGGAGGCTCTTCCAACCCCAGAAACCGGAGGACAAATTACGGCTTCTTCAAGCGCTCATACGGCACCAGAAATCACTGTCAATTCTCATGCGAAGGCAACGACTGAATTCGAATCCGAGACCCCCGAAGCTGACCTCCTTTCCGGCAGTGATGATCTAACCAGACCACAGCTTCTAGGAGATACATCAATAGAGAACGATACGTCTGTAAAACCGGATGCCGCTAAGAGAAAGAAAAACAATGGCGCAAAATCTCTACCAGACCTAGTCCATGCCACATCCCGGGGAGATATCGAGGCAGTCCGCGAACTTTTGGATGCTGGCCACGATGTCGAGTCGCGACATCCTATCAATAAGAAGACTCCAGTGATAATTGCCGCAGGTCTTGGCAATTTGGACATCATAGAGGTTCTACACAATCGAAATGCATCCGTTAATTCTCAAGATAGAGTACGAAGAACAGCCTTGCATTATGCTGTATCAGAAGGTGACATTGAATGTGTCCAATTACTTTTGCGGTGTGGAGCTTCCACGAATACGAGAGACAGCTGGTTTGAAAATCCTTTGCACAGAGCAGCTCGATACGCCTATGTTAAGATATTAGAAATTCTAATGAACCACTCTGAGGACCCCATACTTCCGCGAAACGGTCAAGGTAATACAATCTTGCATATAGCAGTGTACCGGCACTCAGATATGGTAAAGTTGATTTGCGAGAGAGTCCAGAAGGTGCAGCACGACCGGTCAAATTGCGCTGCTGTGACCAACGACACTACATCCAATTCGACTCCGACGGACTGTAAATGTCCGTTGACTTTGCCAGGCTTAGAAATCGAAAATAAGCAGGGCCACACCGCACTTCAGAGAGGTCTTAGCATGAAGCCGCAAGAAATTAAGTGCATCAAGCCTCTCTTGCGATATGCCTCTGCTGGCGTAGATGCACCTCGATTAAGAGTACTATTTTGGAGTAACAGGAATTTCACCTCGCAAGGAGGCTACAGAGAGGGGGGCTTCGATTGGGAACGACCGCTTCACTATATTATCGGACGCAAAGACTTTGACACAGAATGGGTTGTTGAATTTCTTGCAGCTGGAGCAAATCCCAATCTTCTCAACAGCTCTGAGCAGACACCGTTGGAAGTTGCAATCGCATATAAGGACGAATCTGCCGTCAAGGCCTTACTGACTCATGGTGCAATTCTCGATGAAAAATGTTCCACTGCAGAAGGTATATCCCTACTTGGGCTAGCCATGGATGTCTTCTCAACTGAGGCACTACTTGGAATTCTGGTATCTGCCGCGAAATTGAAGCAATCTGAGGATGCGAGCGTCGAGGTTCTATATGTTCGCGAAGCACAAGCTAGGCGTAGATGGCCCTCCATTCGAGCCTTTCTGGAGTCCGGACATTGTGCCAAAGAACAACTGAGAAGTATTATGAACAAAGAGCAGACTTTAAAATTGGCCATAGAAGATCAGAACGAGAGCGCCGTTCAATTTATTCTTGAGACCGGAGTTGACATTCGTGTCACGCTTGTGGGACCAGAGCAATATATGTGCCAACCGGTTCATATTGCGGCCAGCGAAAGGAGTATTCCTATCGTCCGGCTCTTATTGCAGTATGGTGCTTCAGCTTTCGATGAAGATACTGGTAAATTTTTGCCATTCCACTATGCAATTCGATACTCCGAATTCGAAATGATTGCATTCTGCTTCGCGTCCATGTGGCAATCCCCCTCGTCCGAGATTTCCAAGATCAGAGATGCGATGCAATATGGTCTTAATATTGCTTGTGCGCGCGACATGTTGGATAAGGTGATTTACCTGCTCGACACTGCAGAGGCATCGCCTCTAGACTCGTCTTCTACTAGAGGTTCGCTTCATTCAGCGGTCTCCAATGGTCGAATAGCCATTGTGAAGGCACTCCTTGGACGAGACCATGATCCGCAGGCCATTTGTAATGTTGAAGGAGTGCGAAAGTCGGTCGTGGATGTAACATACTGGCCCAAATCTGCGGCTAGGGGACAGTATGCAAATACTTTGGAGGATTATGAAGAGTGCAAACGCCTAGTTCAAGAGGCTATTGATAGAAGGAGGGCGAAACCGACGATTCAAGACTCGAAAAATAATGAAAAGCGTCGATCTCGCAAAGTCTGAAAGACCTTAATCCGAGAATTTAGATGCTGGTTCTGAGGGAAACAAACCGCCGTCTGTCTCGCAAATCCAGTCGCACTTAGGTCTCCCAGGCCTCCTGGAAGATCCGGACTTGGTCGTCTCAAGATCATGTTGCAGTGCTGGACGGGCTGCAAAAACGTGCTCCAAGCATATGGAGACATTTGGATTACTTACGATCTGACCTCCGAAGCCCGTCTACATCTAGGCACCCACGACGATGGGTTTGCTCTCGGCAGTCTGCCTGAAGTTGGAAAAGCGTCAACGGGACTTGATGAACTCGTCAGAAATTGGTCTGCTACTTGTCCTCCGGAATGAGAGAAATGACGGCGTTTGTAAATAGAATATCGTCGCTGCTTGACTTTTGACTAATTGTAAAGGACGGCCAAGGAGGAAAGGAAAGAAGGGGTCGCAATGCGGCATTTTGAACCACTGGATAGATGCGCAAATACCCGCAACTAAGTATTTAGCAAGATAGTTATGCTGGATCTCAAGATGATATCACGAAGATGTCTTCGCAGTAATCTAAGTTTTGGATGAAGCCAAAAGGAATATAAAGCAAAGCAGACGTACCTCTATGTTTCTTTGAAGCACAATAAATGCTCATAAAAATGTTGAATCAGGGTCTTCAGACTTTGAGATGATTACAAACCCTGCTTTATTAGTGAAATGAGGAGTTTCCTCTCCCACCCCAATTTTTTCAGTAATTCATTTCTATTATACGCTACATAAATACTTAAGTCCCAAAGATGCTGTCAAAAAAAGGGGGGCAATTCGGAACGGAACAACATTTCACCTTCTTCCAATTACGCGATCTCGGAGCACATCATCGGCGGGGAACTATCTTCAAACTTTCTGAGCAGCAAACAAAAAAGTAATTCTCTCCATTCTCCTAATCCCCCCCTCCACTATTTCCAAGCTTCCTACGCCTTCAATTCTCAGAAGTCGAGAATTGTCAAAGAGAGAAAGTGAAGAGGAAGCAAGGAGCGGTGTGAAGATGGCGGACGCAGCAGCGGATATTGAGGAGGGGGGATTGAAGCGGACGCTGAAGGATCTTTTTGCGGGAGCTGCTGGTGGGATTGCGCAGGTGCTTTTGGGTGAGTTTATTCTTGGTTCATTGAGGGTTCAATTGCTGGTCCTTCTTTCCGTTTGCATGATTCGAGAAATGGGGGAGAGTCACGTGTAGTGGGGGAGCTCTTTTCTTTGAAAGGAAATTGTGATTTGATGCTTGAATCAAGAAGGATTTATCAAGTGATAAATTCAAGTTACTCTTTCCAATATTTACTTATTCTGAAATCCACATTTCATAAGCCAAAGACTAACAACTCCCAGGCCAACCATTCGACATAGTAAAAGTCCGCCTCCAAACCAGCACCACCTACCCCAACGCCCTAGCAGCAGCCCGCACAATCTACGCCACTGAAGGCGCCCTCGCCTTCTACAAAGGCACTCTTACACCCCTAATCGGCATCGGCGCCTGCGTCTCCGTTCAATTCGGTGCTTTCCACGAAGCGCGCCGCCGCTTCGAAGCATACAATGCTTCGAAATCCCCTCATCTGAACCCAGGTCTCAGTTACGCGCAGTATTATGCCAGTGGTGCATTTGCGGGTATTGCCAACTCGGTGATCTCAGGCCCCATTGAGCATGTGAGGATTAGATTGCAGACGCAACCGCATGGAGCTGGGAAGCTGTATAACGGCCCGTTGGATTGCGTGAGGAAGCTGTCTGCCCATGAGGGTGTGCTTAAGGGCTTGTACCGTGGAGAGGCCGTTACGGTGCTGAGAGAGGCGCAGGCGTATGGGGTGTGGTTCTTGGCGTTTGAGTATATGATGAATGCGGACGCTGCGAGGAACAAGATTGAGAGGAAGGAGATCCCGAGTTGGAAGATTGCGTTTTATGGTGGATTAGCGGGAGAGGCGTTGTGGTTGGGGAGTTATCCGTTTGATGTGGTTAAGAGCAAGATGCAGAGTGATGGATTTGGGGAGGGAATGCGGTATAAGAGTATGAGGGATTGCTTTAGACAGACATTTAGAGCTGAGGGCTTGGGTGGTTTCTGGAAGGGTATTGGACCTACGTTGCTGAGGGCTATGCCGGTCAGTGCAGGAACGTTCGCGGTCGTTGAGATGACGATGCGGGCTATTAGTTAGAGTGGGTAAGATGGAATGAGATTCATGGGATGGCATTCAACATATTTAGAAAATACTTCGCAAGAATCGATGAAGCTATGAAGCTTATATACGCAATTTGGTAGAGTGGATTGAAAGGATTTGTTTTTTATTTAATTTCATGCTTCTAAAACCTCCAAGTCGAGGTAGAACATTCGTAAGAGGGTATCGTTAAGTCTATCTGTACAAAAGTAACCGCATGCCGACTGTCGAATAAGGATAGTAATACCTAGTTCACCGCCTCTACCCTATTCTGTAATATCTTCCTAGCCTGCAGGACGGTGATTTTGCTAATTCCTAGCTCGTCCAAAGCCGTATATGCCTGGGCACTAGTTTCGAATATTTCTTCGCAAGCTTTCTTCAGAGACAACTTCCCGTTCTCGGGCAATATGGGAAGGTTCAGCAATGTGACGCCATCCTTTAATCTGGGCATGCTCAGAGCCGCACCAGCACCTCTAGATGTAGACTCGACCACACCTTGAATGCAGTCGATATCGCATAATAATCGAGCCGCACCAAGGGTAGTAAAGCTCTGTTTCAGGAGGAGTTCGTCGAATAGAAGATCTTGTAGCGAATTGAAGCACTCGCGCCAGATTCTACGGTATGCAGCGTGAGATACAGTGTCTCGGAGGAAAATCATGCTATTTCGCAAGCTCTAGGAGTAAGTTAGAGTAATGTTCCACTGAAGTCGGAAATTCTGGTCGGGGCGTACCTCGAGCGGTCCATCTAGCTCCGCCGTTATGACCATAGCCGTCGTGCCTGCACGGTCTGTTAGCCCGGCGTCTCAGAATATTTCGCATCCGCAGCACAGTCTCCCAAAGACTTACTAGAGGTGTCGTCCCCAATTGTAGTCCATTCCGGCTTGGTAAGGTACGCCCTGAATGAATTTGGGAAGGTGTACTTGATGGATTGAATGATGAGGCTCTCTGCTCTCTTTGTAAGGCGCTCGTATCCTTGGATGGTAACGTCGAATATAGAGCCTTCATCTTCGGAGCCAATTGCACCAGAAGTGCAGTCTTTGACTTCTGTATAACTCATAGACCCGACAAGATTGTCGTCTGCGCTTGTAATTCTGGCCCTATCCTGGAGTTGCTCCCAGAGGTCCACAAAAAACTAGGGCACGAATTCGATCAATTACATACTTCACACCACCTGGGAATTTTGAGCAGTCGTGGACTTACCTCGTCGTTAATCCATTCTTTCAGTGTTGAAATGATATGTTCTCCACTCCCATAAACTCTGCATAAGCTTTCAAGTCCACCGATACCGTCAAGCTTCGCAAGCTCCTCTTTAGAGACACCATGCAAAGTACGGCCGACAGCTGTCGTGATTGACATATAACGTTCTAAGGAATCGTTGAGGCGTCCAATGTAATGATCAAGAATCTCTGCTTGGATACTGATAAGAAATCTCAACTTGTGGGAAAACCTGCGTAATTTGTTGTACTGCTTGGTGACCGATTGCAGAAGGTCCACTACTTTCGTCGCACCATATGTAGTTTTGGTCTTTCCAGGGCTAGCACTGTCGTAGTCGAGCTGGCCGCTGTCCTCCGAATTGATGATTTCTCGATACCTCTCAAGAGCAAAGTCCTTCTCGACTTGTGACCATCGATCAAACCACGTGTCCAGAACGTCCCAAGAGAGTCCTTTCCAACCACATTCAGCGTCCCCTCCGTCATAGCCAAATCTTGACCTGACAGCTTCATCAAACACCATGAGTTCACTGATGAACTTGCTCAAATATTGAGGCTCCTTGGATATCTCAGCAACAGTGGAGTCGACCTTCTCTCTTAGCACTGGTAGCAGTGCAGTAATGAATGCTGCCACGGAGTCCACATATAAGCTGTTCCCTGCTAGCTGAGACCCTCTGAAGTGAGCTGCGAGTACAATTGTCACGTTCCCACGCAAGAACTCTTCCCATTTTGCAACTGTTCCCAGGAACCATTCAAAAATATACGCCCCGAGGTGTTTGACTTGGGCTGTATCTCTATTACCAAAGAAGTGATACCGAAACTGGAGGACAAAAGCTCTGGAAAGCACCTCCATAGGAAGAAGAACAATAGGCTCTCGGGCAGCCAATATCTCAGGGGCCTGCAGATCTAATAGTTTCTCAAAGCAATCGCTCCATTCTCTGGTAGTTTCTGTTCGGAATTAGTATGGGACAATCTTAATATTGAGCGTTCGAGATGGAACGGTCTATTTTCAGACTTACTAGAAGGGTAGTGCGCCGGCCAGTTTTCCCCTCGTAGGATGGCCTCAAATTCGTTCGTCATTATCTTCTTCATGTCCGCCCATAATTTCGTAGTGGCGTTTTGTACGTGTCTGACTAGGTGTGGGGCCGCTCCTTCCGCAGGAAGTTGTAGGTCGACCAATGCCAAGGAAAGCTCCTTCAACTGAATATATGGTTTCAAGGCTTCCTTGGGCTGGCTTGGAAGATAGAGTCGGGCGTCGTTCCTTAGTCCATCGACGTCTTTGAGCAATTCTGCATCGGCTCTCGCCAGCTCCAATCGTTGAGCTTTTTCCATGGGACCCTTAAATTGTCTTGTAGCCTCCTCTGTTGTGTCTGAATTCGTCACTGTCATCAGTCGTTTCTGGACGTTATCTCGCTGGCGTTTGAATTCTTCGGTCTGCTCGAGCATCGAGGAGGTATGATTTGCAGAGCTCTGCCTGGCTTCCTGGAGCTTGGATCTGGCATCTTGAAGCTGTTTTTGGAGCTGTTCCTTCTGCAGATCAATATTGGCTATGAGGCTTTCGAGGTTTCCAAAGTCGGCATCCGTCTGGATCTTGTCATTGAGGTAGTCTTCTAAGCGGATCTCCTTTTCGCCACGGGGAATATTGTCTTTGGGGTTTAGCAGTACAGCCAGAGGGCTTTTGTCCCGGGATGTCGAGGACGACGGCATGGTGGAGGATGGCCGTGTTGATTGTGCAGGTAGAGATTGGCAGATTGTCCTCAGCAACCTGGAAGTTTTGGCGAGGCGAGCCAGGCGCGTCGAACGCGACTTCCGGCCAAGTTCCCCGGATTTCGATGTCGATGACGCATGAAATTCAACAAAGCTTCAACAACGAACAGCACTCGATCATGTCGGACGCTTGGGGGGAAAATCTCGTGGCGGGATATTTACGAATATAGCGGATTTGAGATAGCGCATCTGACTACTTCCTGAGTGCTGCCAGTATGACAAGTCCTGCAAAGAAACGAAAGCTCAACGGCGACTCCAAGTCCTCACCTGCTGCTGCTCGAAATCTCGATTACTTTTTTGGGAAGCAGAGGCAAAACGTTCCTTCCCGACCTACAAATAACGATGAGCATAGAGAGCACGAAATCGTTGATGCGGCCTCCTTGACCGACGAAGAACTGGCAAGGAAATTACAAGCTGAATGGGACCAAGAAGATGTCGGCCGGAATGTTGTAGCAGATATTCAACCTAAAAGTCCTTGTGCCGTAGAAGAACCCACTTTGACAGATGGGACAACAGAATTGGCGAATTCTACAAGGGTAGAGGGAACGTCAGACGGGAAGGGCGTCGGCAATGAGGGTTTTAGAGGAAACTCTGAGCTGGTCAAGCCTGCGTCCACTACAGCGGCTACGACGCATCTTAATACTCTCTCTCTACAAGCTGCAGGCTCCGCAGAAGATACGATAACCTCCAGCATACCATTCGAGGAGAGTCCGTTGACATTCGATCCTGCGAGGTACACAGGAGATCTACAAGGGCACTGGGCGTCCGAGGGAGGCAACGCATCATACGCCCTGCTGACAAGATGTTTTGTACTGATCAATAGCACCCAGAGTCGAATCAAGATCGTAGATACTCTGGTCAATCTTCTCAGAGTTCTCATAGAAGGGGACCCGAGTAGTCTCCTACCAACTGTATGTATCAAAAAATTACTATATATCACTGAGCTCTGAAACCATCATACTTGGCGATATAAAGCCCTCAAACGATTCGAATCGGTCTAACACGATAGTCTCCTAGGTTTGGCTAGCAACCAATGCAATATCTCCACCCTACATATCACTTGAGCTTGGACTCGGAGGCTCTGCAATATCTAAAGCTCTCAAAAATGTGTGTGGCCTAGATAGCAAGTCTCTTAAAGCTTTGTATGACAAAGTTGGGGATGCCGGCGACGTCGCATTCGAGGCCAAGAAGAAACAGAGCTTCACACTGCGAAAGCCGAAACCACTCACGATTAAGGGAGTGTACCAATCTCTGGTTAAAATTGCAAGCACCCAAGGTACAGGCAGTGGTGAGATCAAGCAAAGGATTGTTGATCGCCTCTTGCAAGACGCGAGAGGAGCGGAAGAAAGTCGTTACATTGTTCGGACTCTTTGCCAGCACGTGGGTATCCTTCCATTTCATTTCAGAACGAAAACTAATGAAATGCAGCTACGCATTGGAGCCGTCAAAACTACAATGCTAATTGCACTATCGCGAGCATTCCTCCTTTCCAAGCCACCTGGCGCCGAATTTCCTCTAAAGTCTCGAACGGAGCTTGCAAATCTCAAAAAAGAATCCGTGGCTGAAGTCTGGTCCAAAGCCGAAGAAATCGTGAAGGCTTGCTTTGCAAAGAGACCGAATTACAATGATTTGATCCCGGTACTTCTGGAGATTGGCGTCTGCGATGAACTTCTCGTCCGTTGTGGTCTGGCTTTACATATCCCTCTCCGACCTATGTTGGGAAGTATTACAAGAGATCTGTCAGAGATGCTCACTAAACTCCAAGGCCGTGATTTCAGCTGCGAGTATAAGTACGATGGCCAACGTGCACAAGTACATTGTGACAATGAAGGAAAAGTCTCGATATTTTCTCGCCATTTGGAACTTATGACCGACAAGTACCCTGACTTAGTTGCGATGATACCAAAGATCCGAGGAGACGGCGTCTCTAGTTTCATCATGGAGGGCGAGGTTGTAGCCGTCGATCAAGAGACGGGAGATCTCAAGACCTTTCAAACGCTTGCCAATCGTGCCAGAAAAGATGTGGCGATTGGTAGCGTCAAAGTGAACGTCTGTCTATTCGCATTTGATCTCATGTATCTGAACGGGGAGCCATTGCTAGACCGACCATTTCGAGAGCGGCGAGAACTACTCAGGAGCCTCTTCACAAAAGTTCCAAATCAGTTCGCCTGGGTTAAAAGTATCGATGCAACGTCCCAGGATTCCGAAACAGTTCTCGAGTTCTTCAAAAGCGCAACAGATGTCAAATGCGAAGGCATAATGGTAAAAATTCTCGACAATCTTCCAAATCCTAATCTACCCGAACCCGAAGATGTATCTACAACAAAGGAGCCTGCACCTGAGCCTCCGGCAAAAGAAAGTAAAGGCAAGAAGAAAGCCAAGGGAACAGAAAAAGAGCCAGAAAAAAAAACCCGCCGCAAAGCCCTTCTGTCGACTTACGAGCCCGACAAACGTCTCGACTCCTGGCTCAAGGTCAAGAAAGACTATAGCACAACCTTTGACACCCTCGACTTGATCCCGATTGCCGGCTGGCATGGACAAGGCCGAAAATCCAAATGGTGGTCGCCGATCCTACTAGCTGTTCGTAATGAAGAAACAGGTTCGTTGGAAGCGGTTTGCAAATGTATTTCGGGCTTTACGGATACGTTCTATAAGGCCAACAAGGAGTTTTATGAGGAAGGCGGGGAGCATGTGCTCGGAGGGAAGCCTAGCTATGTTGACTATGAGGGCGGCTATCCGGATGTGTGGTTTGAGCCGCAAGAAGTGTGGGAGGTACGTGATAACTTTCTTTCTCTGCTGACTGAGAGACTAATCATAACTTAGATGGCATTTGCCGACATTACGCTTAGTCCAGTGTACACAGCTGCGATAGGGCTGGTCAGTGATGAGAGGGGATTGAGCCTCAGATTCCCAAGGTTCCTGAAAAAGCGGGAGGACAAGGGCGTCGATGAGGCGAGCACGAGTGAGTTCTTGGCTAGGCTGTGGAGGAAGCAGGAGGAGAAGGCTCCGAGTGGTGCGAATGAGGCGCCAGATGAGGCTAGAGATGATGAAGACGGGCTCTAACACCCGCAGAAATATGCGCCAGAAATTTTCTCGAATCCAGAGTACGTAGGCATATGCAGAGACTTCAAATCAGGCCAAAGCTGGCGACTTCCTTTTCATGTTGTATCCCATGCCAGCGCAATTGTCGAAGCTGCAAATCTCTATCATTCCTGCGGCTTGTCGTCGTCCCACCCACATCCTTCGCTCTCCACAAATACTGAGCACTGTGGCTGTGTGCTGACTGTAGCAAGTCGCTTACGTCGCAGCGGCCGCTGTTCTCGCTATGGTAATCGTTGAACTTCGGTGTTGTTGTAGTGCAGTCCCTTGACTTGCAGGAGGCCGGCCAAGGAGAAATCCTCCTCAACAGAAGCCCCGAATTAGTCGCGTCAAGTCTCCAGACTGAAGAGGGAGGAGGCTTCCTTCCGGTGTGCCCCTCACCTCCAATTACTCGAATAAATCGGCGAACATGCTGGAGTCATGGATCGACTCTTCCCCTAGCTCTATGTCAAATCCGCCTCCAAGATTATCCTCCCAGTCGCTGTTTGGCCGTTCCAAGCAGCATGCATTCTTCGCATCCTTTTTCATTTGCTTCAGCGCTTCGCACTCCTCTCTTCGTTGGCAAGCAAGCCTATCTGGAGTGAAAGATGACCATTTATCTTCTGCAGAGGTGCGGGCAATTGATTCCAAGGCCTGAATTCTCGAAACTTGATATGCATTCAAGTCCTCGCCCGCATGACTATCATGGAAGTCCCGGATGGCCAGAATGAGAAGCGATTTCAGGAGAAAGTGGGTGACATTGCCAGCTTCAGAGACAAATCTTGCTGGCACATGCTCGAAGTCTAGTGCCTGCATTAAACCGGATATGTCGTTAGGAGCACTAGCGTTTAAACGAATCCCCTTGGCACTTGTGAGCGCTTTGATGTCGATGATGGGTATAGATGAGGAGAAGATATTGGGTAAGTCAAATCCTGAATTTCGCAAAACGCAAAGCGCTCGATTGATATTCCAGCCTACTAAAATTACTCGGTGAGATGATTCATGTTGTGATATATAGGACTGGAAAGTTTCGATCAAGGATTTCTGAGTCAATGGTATGGATTCTCCAAAAAGAAATCTGAAAGTGCCTGGGGAATTATTTGGAGCAATCGAAAGGTTTTTTGTCGGGAGTATTTCGCGGGTAGTCGTCGATAAATTCTTCAAATATCTGGTGTCGAAAGAAGAAAATCCAGCTGTCTGGATATGGCTGAAATCGCGATCATCTCTTCGATTATTGCATCTGCGGAAGAAGTCCAGATGGAAAGCTACAAATAACGTTGCAGAAGGAGTGACGTTTGAATGACTTGAACGAGTGGAAATAGTGTCGTTTTTGGCGGGAAAAAGTACAGCCTGCAGAAGGTTGCGACTATCGTGCCCCAATAAAACGCTTGGAAGAGAGGTTAAGTCGAGATTTCGACTGTGGATGCGGTGAGGTGTACTATGACGTTCATCGATCGTAGATGGAGGATAAGGGGCATCGATAGACCCACGGTCCCAAGGACCATAAATATCGCTGAGTCTTATTTCCAGCCATTGTCGAAGCTTTTGCTCTAATCGTGCTCGCTCTGCCCTCTGCAAATGATTCCGCACTTCTGCGTCTATTGAACCAAGCGCGATTGATTGTATGTTAGCAACGGTTGACCATTGGGTTGATTCCGGGAACATCCGTCGCATACTCTGCGCCATCAGCACAAGAAACACTCTCATGGTGTAGTTCGCGTCATTGCCAGCGGTGTGGAGATGATAGTATGGTATTCCGAGGGTTTCAATGATGCCCTTCAAAGTGAACTTAGCGTGAGCGGACCATGGAATTATCATCTTGAATTAATTATATTTGATTCGCCGAAAATAAATTTAGACCCATGGCCCTCATTTTTGTCTCCTTTTTGTTTCCAGATATGATTTTGAGTGGAGAGTATCAAGTGAGACGCCCATGATGATTGATCTAGATCTCGAGTATCGAGACTGCAGATGCCGATTTCGCGGATCGATTGGATCCCTGGACCTTCTCTTTTAAACTCGAAGTCTATTGAGACGAAGATAACCGACCGATCTAATGGCTCCATGGCTGTGCCTGTTTCTTCATCTGTCCCACGGTGTAAAGGGGATGTTGGCTCGCAACCCACTGGGATGAGTGCACCTTGAAGCACTCTAACCCTTTTTTGGAGAGTTAATTTTCGAACATCAAAAAGATCTGTCCATCGGGGAAGGCTGGTCCTCCCGAAATTTCCGGGGGATAATTTTGGTTTCGGCCATATTGAGAGTGGGGTCTGATTTTCTGTTCATACAGATGATCATAAACGGTGAAGTAGTGTTGCTGAGGATTTGATAAATGAAATATGAGGAAGAATGTGATTTTCAAGATGGGTGTTAGCCATAGTATTAGAAATATATTCTGCTTAGCTTGGGATATTGAACTGGACTGACAAGCCATGACTACCTAGGTAGGGTCAGACTAACAATTTTAGCGCAATGACGGTGGTACAATCTCCTGCTGCCTCCGAAGGAGTATCCTTAAAATCAATTGATGTGCACTAGGCTCGCAGGGTCAACATTTTTGAAAGTATTGCATCTTTTTAAAAGAACTTTTAAACATCTTAAGTTGTATGTTGGACTTGTATATTTTCGCCTTTGCAAAGAAGGGGCCCATGTCACGTGCTGACTGCAAATTATACTTGAAATAATTATCTCGCTGAGGCAGAAAGTCTTAGAATCCGAGGGAAAGATACTATAGAACTATGGGCTCATGACCTGCAAAAATTCTGGTCCAAAGAGGTAAAAAAGCTGCGGTATGACTCCCCTTTTGAATCTCGCTAAACCTAGAGACCAGAGCTTGAAGCGGCCCGTTAGATTAGCTTCCAATTTTGCTCACCTTATTAGCATCGAGGATTCTCATCTTCCTTTATTTTCTCTGAATTACACATCTGTTCTCTGAAATTACTCCTGACATTTCATAACGGCAAATATGTCGACTAATGTTCGCAATCCCAAGGGCTACAGGCGCCGCCACGAGTCACTTCCCACCCAGGAGGAAAGTTTGGAGATGGCTAAACAAGCTTTGATGCACGAGCAACAATTCATACCAGAAGCACCTAGCGACCGAGAAGAAGATCGATCAGTCGTTTTTGTCTCTATTGACTTCGAAAATGGGCCAGACAATCGAGAAGGGGTCATTCGCGTTCGCGAAATGGGTATCTCTATCCTCGATAGCCGTGAATTAATTTGTCATAAGAAGGAACCTCACGAGATGATCCAAACACAGAATTTTAGATGCCAAAAGAAGCCTGGAAGCTGGTATTTGTTCGGCCAGTCCACGACAGTGCAGCAGAAGGAGATGGGAGAGATTCTAGAGCGAGCACTCCGCCAATACGATCCAAACGGGAAGCTACGCCGAGTCAATATCACAGCTCACGCAGTCCTCACTGATTTAGATACGATGAGAAAGTGTTTCGGCATCGATATTACGGACCGGGACAAATATCCTTCCGTTGTGGGCGTTGTCGACACCGAGCTGCTTTCTAAGACGACTTTCTTGATGTCGGAGCTAGCTTTCGAGAGCTATATGTTACAGAGCATACTTGAAACACTTAGTGTACCTTATGCTTTCTTGCATACAGCGGGAAATGATGCAAATTTTACTCTTAAGGCTCTGTTGATGTTGTGCGTCCGGTATTTGGAAACAGACGACAGCATAGATCCTCGCCAAGAAGAAAAGCTGGCAGTCATAAGATGTATTGCTCAAGCTTCAATTGAATCTGATCTGAGAAATGCTAGCGAAATGAGATCACGGATTATTAGGGATCTGGTGGAGGTGCGCACAGAGAAGGGGAGCAAGACATCAGTTGCGATGCAAGAGAACCCTGATGCAGGGAGTTCGGATCCAGGTAAACGAGAAAGTGGAAATGTTTCTCTTGTGGAGAAACATCATCGTCGAAGTGAGAATAAGCAACGTGGAAATTTTTCCACTGCGCTGTCTTTCCAAGATAGTCTCGATCTGCTGAAGAGCGATCTATTTCCTCCAGCCGCCAAACCTGTTTCTGTCACCGCAAACACAAGCACTTTATTTGTAGGAGTGGACTTCAAACTCATTAGGGGCGTAGAGCTTCACGGCGCAGACATTACCCAGGCCCAGGGGATCCGAGGAGCAGGCTTCTGTACTTTTGATACAGAGTCGTTGGCTCATACATTACAGGAGCCCCTCGCTCTCTCGACAGAAAACTTGAACGCAAAAAGGGGCCAAGAAACAGGAAAACAAATTTCTGCAGATATTTGTTTGGAGAGTCCAAAGATTTGCACGGGAAAGCTTTGGCTGAAACCTTCCAGCATTACTTCTCGCTTCACAATGAGTCACGTCGTGTCGTGCTGGTTGTGTATAGGTCCCGACGCGTTCTAGAGGCGTTACAAAACCTCAATATTGACATACCACCGAACCTCAAAATCATCGATGCAAGCATACTCTCGAAGACTGATAATACCAAGAGCTTAGACGTAAATGACGTTATCAAGAAGCTTACAACGGACCTCAACTTGCCCGCTGTGCCTACAAGATACATCCGCTCATCAGCTGATAACATGGCAAACTTGGTCATGAGAATGTTTCTCATGCTCTCGTGCAAAGAATTCGAGAAAATGGGGGGACTGACCGAGTATCAGAACGGGAGGAAGGCGACGCTGAAGTCCATCGCTAGGGATCCGATCCAAGAAAAATTGACCTTATTCACTCCGGATAGGCTGGTCTTGATACGAGAATATGAAATACGAAGGGCAGAGTTTCAGACCAAGCTACAGGAAGAAATTGCGAAAAAGGGTACCAAGAAGATCAAATCTGACGATGACTGGTCAGATAATCTAGGTGGAATAGAATTTGAGCTGGCCGAAGAATAAAGGGGCCAATGATAGAGGTGTGTAATGAACCTCGAGGGTGGATATCAGGACGAGAAATGCGTCGGGAGGTTCGAGAAAATCAAGATGTCAAGCAAATCTTGCAGAAAATACCACGTTCTTGGAAATATCTTCGCAGTTGTGAGAGAATAGACAAGCATGAAAGTCTTGTAATGCATCACCATGATTTGAATCAAGACTGTAGCTTCCACTTCTAGAAAATGGGATTGGAATTTCGAGAAGTACAGAACACAATCATGGGCCTGAAACATTGTGAAAATAAATTGTCCAATTTGACAGCCTCAAAGTAACAGGACGAAACGACTCTCCCGCCCGCCCCGCGTCCTCAGACATCCCCGGGCCTCGAGCTCTTCAATCCATGTCTGACTGCAACCGCTTGTTTTATCATCTCACACTCTCGCTGCAAGATTCCAGTTCAAGTTCTATATCGATACCTCCTTCAAGGCTTTCGTACCAATCTCCCCCCCTTTGGGCCAAGACGCATGCTTTTCTATCCCTCCTCTGCTGAAGCTTCAAAGCACGCCTTTTGACCCTAGCCTGCCAATTTGCTATACGATCCGGTGTGTCTCGAGAAAGTTCCTCTTGGATTGAAGCTTGGGAAATAGACTCTAAGGTCTTCAATCTCGCAGCTTGCCCTGGATCACATTCCGTGGTCGAGTCGTGGAATGATCGAACGACTTGTGCAAGCAGCAGCTTGAGATCGAGATATGCAAAATTGCCTGCAGTACCTGCAGAATACAAATATTTTCCTGGAATATCGCCGATACCGTACTCAGGGAGGAGACTCTCGAATAAGTAAGGCGTGCTGCTGTCATTTGCTCTCTTGGGAATCTGTGACCTCGCGAGCAACAGGGTGTCGATGATAGCAACGATGCATGGCAGATCCTCTTGCAATTCGATTCCAATATTTTTCATGGCATATAGCTCCTTGCGTATATTGTAGCCCAGGAGGATGATTTGTGTGGAAGGACCGTAACCCGAAATGTAACGCTTCAAATCAGTGCGTAAACTTTTAGTTCGAAGCACTTTGGACTCCCCAAATAGGTAATTATTGAACGCTGGTCTGTTTTCATCCAGAAACTTCGTGTAATTATCTGTTGATAATGCGGCTCGAGGGTCTAGAGAGGGCACATCCAGCACCCGCGTATCAAGCGAGGACACACCAATGGATCGGATTCCGTCGGGCTGGCGGCCATTTTGCTGATCACTGCCTCGAATTCCATGGAATTCGAAATCAAGAGCAAGAAGAACGAGTTTCTTTTCTGCCGTGCCTGCATGCTCGTAGGTTGGGGGAGACTGTTCAAGCTTTGGCACCAAAGTTCTTTGTAGCAACTTGATCCCCTCTTCTGTTGATAGAAGCCCACGAATTGGTGTCGTGTCACGAGAATATATATGGCGCCAGGGTTCTAGATTACGTTCCCATTGTCTGTGGAGACTTTCCTCCCTCAAAGCCTCGGTCGAGTCGCTGCTGCTAGACTGGTCATCCATGTCCAAAGAAGGCGCGGTCTCTAGCCAGTTCTGAAATGTTGCATTGTGCCTGCGCTCCATCCCATTTTCCCTGTATCTGGATAGCTCTGCTTCAATCGATGATTGTGCAATCGACTGCAGCAAGTCTAAGTATGATTCCACATGTGAATCTATATGCGGATTTCGAAGGGTTTGGGCTGCTAGCATAAGGAGCACCTTCAATGTGAAATGGGCATCATTGCCTGCGACATGCAAATATCTGTTTGGTATCCCGAGCATGTCCAAGATGGCTCCGAGGCGGCCTGTGCCGGCAAAAATTTGATATCCTCTGCGCCGTGGGAGTGCTAAAATTTCGGTATCGAGCATGCCAATGATCGAAGGGAATTCCGTTCGATTCTGAAGGTCTACGCCAATCGCCTTCATCAATCTCAGTTCATTTATTAATCCATGGCCCACTACCAGAATCCGGCGAGGCTGCCCAGCTTCATCAACTGCTTGGAAGGTTCGCTCAAGAAGGGATGGCATTTCGGGAGGTAAGATTTGCTGCGTTTCGCCAAATAGGAATTTATAATGGGGCATCTGGTTGCTGTTACTTTTCCACCGATAGTTCTGCGTGGAGAGAGCCGTGCATGGATCCAAGTTTGGTTGGGATAGAGACCGAGTATCAAAGATACTTATGCCGATCTCGCGGATGGTACTGCCTTGGTCGTGTTCGAAGTCAACTGAGACGAACAAGACAGAGGAGTCACCTGAGGTTGATTCAATGACTTTTGGGAACAAGTATTCTCTCAGAATCTCTATGCTCTCTTCGAAATTGGAAATTGAGGCAGAGCCGTGTCTTGGACTTCGAGACATGATAGCGAGGAGGGATTTGTGGATTCTTATTTGAAAGTCAAAAGGTGATACGATGGGATGAATGGTGAACTAAGAACGGACTCCTCGATTGAAATAATATTTTTTGATACTCGGAACAGAGAGCTAGTGTCGTATGCTAGCTCTGGACTATTGCATCAGCTGTAAACCTCGAGTTTGCATGATTTGCTCAAACGCCAAAAGTTGAGAGTTTGCACGCAAAAATTGCTAGTCCGTCACTAGCATTGAGTCACCCCCTTAGAGTATAAAAGAAGGTCTTCTCCCCGCCCAACTCGACTTTTTTCTCTTCATCTCCTCCAACATTCTTTTCTCACATACCTCGACAACACTCCTTCCTCAGGCGGCCCTTTCCTCAGGCGGTCCCGGTTGCATTCTGCTGACCTTTCGGGGTGTGTGAAGCCACTGTTCCAGACTTATGTTCGACTATCCGGCCAGCAACTTCGACCTCGACCTCGACACGACTCTCTCCTCAGGCGGTCCCGGTTACTATTCTGCAATTTGCTCTTCGGGGTAATGTGAAGCCACTGACCCGTTCTTCGACATGATCTCCTGGATTCCCTGGATTAAAAAAATAATAAAAACTTCTTTTATTTTTGTACCAAAGGTTTCGACCTACTGTGTCCCTGGTATTACACTGCCTCCAGGCGATGCGACACTCTCTACTTTTCATCTCTTGTCCTGGCTTGCCGGGCATGTGAAGAAGAGTCTTCCTTCCTTCCTCGTTGTAGTCGTCATCATTGAAAATTTTGCTGTCGCTGCCGTCACCAGTGAAAACTTTGATGTTACTGCCGTCATCATGATGCTGTCGTGCTGCTGCTGCCCATCTCATCGTCGCAACTCCCCATCCCCGTCGCTGCTATCGTCGCTGACCGACCTCGCCGCCGCCATGTATCCTTTTCATCGCTCACCCCGTCGTCAGGCCCGTGAAGAAGAGTTCCGTCTTACATCACCACCATACTCTGAAACTCTCTGTGCTCAGCATCCTAGTATTATCGTAACCCGTGAATTCTTCATTCCATGATAAGCTTTCTTGCTGCCGTCGTCGCTGCTTCTCCGCTGTGCCATCTGTTTCTATTCTCTTCCTCAAGTTCCCAATTGCGTCAGAGCTTGTTCAACAAGGGCAGGAGCGACTTCCAAACCTACAACCCGCACCAACCTGACATCTGAGGAAGGATTGACCTCGCCATGAGAGTCTGGGGATCCGCGCTCGTCGAGAAGTGGTCTCCATCGCTGCGTGAGCCAGCAGCCTCGTCACCGTCATCCACGAGTTCCTCAACAGCCATACACTGGCGATCCCCGAGTATACAATCGTAGTCTAGAACTCTTTCTATCTTTCAATAGCTACCATGTCTCCTCAGAGCACAGCAGCGGGCCAATGCGGCGAAGTGGGCATCGCAGCGGTCGTACCCAACACTTAAAAGGCCGGTGAGTACCTAGGTACAGCCAAGGTTATGGAACCTCTGAGGACAGCACTCATAACAACACTCCTTCCATGAGCAATGTTACTCTCTGTAGTTAATCGCTGAGTCTTCCACTGCGCGCAACGCACTCGGGATTTCCAACCGTCTGTGGGATCACGTGCTTTGGCTTCAAAATGAAGATATAAGCCCTGCCCTAGCTATACACTAAAGCTGGAAGGAAGGCCGGCGCCTGTGGTCTAAATGCAACCTGCGTTGTGCTTTATCCTTTACGGCTGCACAACCCAGCCAACTACTTTTGACACATCAGTTCGGAATGGTAATACCCAGTAACAAAGTGACAAAAATGGATTGAAAAACGTAAACTCAACCTAATCCTAGAGAATGATTCAAAGCCAAACCTCCCTTGGTATCACAGTGAACCCCATTCCCCTACACCCTCCGAACGCCGGTCCCATAACCATCAAGCCCGCCCCTTATTTCTTTTCCTCGAAATAGAATTTTCCAAGTCCAGCTTCATCCGGACTACCAAGCGGCGGTTTACGGCCCTCGCCCTCATCAAGTCTTTCCCTGAGTATGCGCTCCGCAGTCTCGACACCTTGACCAGAGCCTCTACTCGCAGGCACACCTCTGCCATCCCTGGCAGCAGTATCCACATATCCACTAGCAGTATCATCCGCTAATCCATCAATCATCCTCGCATCGCGCCGCTGCTGCTCAGTAGTCATGCTCGTAGCAGTACTAAGCGGCGTCGCCGGTCCCGAAGCGCTCTGCCACTGACTAGCCAGCGCACTCTTGCCTATAGCAGGACTAGAAGCCATATCTCTCCTGTTATATGTAGGCCCAGAGACTGTACTTCCAGCTCCTTCACCGAAGCCAACGAGAGAAGTATCATCACTCATGCCATCGCCATCACGGTCCATATCCTCGTCCATAGCAGAAGCTGAATACCGATCCGCCTCTATATCTCTGTAATTCGTATCTATGCTCATCTGATCCTCATCATCGCCCTCCGTCTGGCCCTTCGCGCTGCCGCTCGCCCAAGTCGTAGTTCTGCCTCCAATGGAACCCGTGGCTGAAGCTGAGCCTACAGTCGACATCTTCGTCGTGTAAACGGGATTGCCATTCTGGTCGAAGTAACCGGGAATCTGGCCAGCCGCGGCGCTGGGTCCTGCAGCCGTGAGATTCGGGTTTCCAGGACGAGCCGTAGAAACACGCTCGAGACCTGCGAGGCGCGAGATCCGATCTGCGCGCTCGGCTTCGAGCGTGTTGCTGGAGGGGGTATGGTGATGGCCATGACCGTGGCCTTGATGAGGGAAGGAGGTGCCGCGGTGGCCGTCTTTGATTGCGGTGGTGGAGAGAGCAGAGAGGGACGTAGTAGTCGAGTTGGGAGTTCCCCTTTGTTTATTAGCATTTAGTGGAGTGATGGCTTGGAGGCACTTACGGTGCTTCGGTTGGCGTGTCAGGGTTGGACGGAGGCTCTGGCATACCGATCAGAGTTGGAGTAGCCATTTTGGTTGCTGACGATGATAAGTTGAGGGGTGTTTAGTGAGGTCTGTTCTTGTGTGAGTTGTAGATGGTGAGTTGATGTTGAAACTTGGGGCTGTGGACTTGTAAGGCTGCAGGGTTCAGGCTTGGCGGGTTTTGTGCTCCCTTTCTTCAGCTAGAGTTTTTGAGAAAAAGTCAAATATCTGCGGAACTTATAGTAGAGGACGAGATGAATATTTCGAAGATATGGAGCTCAATTTGAGGCGTACCTACGTACTCGTATGTTGGAGTCACATATTCGTGTTTGCTTTTTGGCCCAAGTCGTCTCTTCTCCTTTCCCCACCAAAGCCCCTTGATTTTGATACGTCATCCTGCCAAGCCCCCACGCGAAGCCACGTGCGCTTTTGACAACATAACCTCACGCAAGTCCCGCCCCACCAGAGAAAATATGCTTTGCTTGGTGAGTTTCTTATTAATACAGAAGTTCTATGTGAATAATCGAGGGAGTTCCCTTTCATTAAACTACAACTACACGGCTACTATGTGCAAGTACTTACGTTCTCTAAGATGTATCCTTCAAGATATCAATGTCTCCATCAACGCAGCAGTTTATGAGATATCAGACTGAGTCTTCCATGCATCATCCACTCGAGCCGGACAGCCTACACTGCTCGTAAGCCTTGTAATGGTAGAGCGTAAGGCTTTGCTATTTTGTACAATCTTGCACCGTAGCCTTGTACGTGAGCTACCGGCATGCTTACTGCAAATTCAGAAACCGATGAGAGCAAGCAATGCCGAAGTACTCACTCTTGATATGGAATTAAAGATTGTATATATTGAGTCTTGATTGTTATTGTGTGTAAGGCTTTCTCCAGATGAGTTTGATGAACATTCCTTAGGGTGGCGTTCACGCTCGCTATCTCCTATGAAAACCCACCACAATGCTGGAGCCCCAGAGTCTGCCTTGGCTTAGGTTGGACAAATTCGCGTTCGGCGACAAGACAGCCCGGATCCAATTCAAGTGATGTAAATCTATAACGTCGGTCGTAGAGAGTGAGTGTAAGTCGTCCAATATCATGTCGTTCGGATTCAGCGTCGGCGACTTTGTTGCCGTTGGCCAAGTCGTCCTCAGACTCTACAACGCTTGCCAGAATGCGCCCAAAGAGTTCCAAGAAATCAGCGGAGAGCTCAGCTCTATTCACACAGTCCTTTTCGGACTATCGGAGCAAGCTAAAGACCCTACATCACTTCTGCTTCAGCGCGGAGGAGATCGTGGCCTCGAGTGGACCCGAATCAGAGAGAACCTCGAGACTACTCTCGCTGAGCTCCAGGATCTCGTGAAGCGGTATGAGACAATGGGTAGAAATGCATGGCGTCGCGCCAGGCTGGGGATGGAGAACCTGACTGCGCTGAGGTCGAAATTTGGCTTTCATCTTGCTGTTATCAATACATTCGTCAGTAGTCTCTCACTATCAGCTCTGGGACGGATGGAACCCGTGCTCGGGAGAATTGAGTGTCTGTTGCGCGAGTCTGTACGAGAGGAGCGAGCGGGTCACAAGACACCCACGGTGTTGACCGCTCATGAGACTGGCGACGAGGTTTCCTGGAAGCAAATAGAGATGGACTTGCTATTAGAAGGTATCCCAAGGGAGGATTATGAAAGAAATAGAGACCGGATTAGGGAGTTACTGAAATGGATTGTGACCGATGAAAATGAGCTTGCAAACTTACGGGGGGTTGAACCGGATGATTCGATATCCTGTTTCGCCACCGAAGCAAACCCCTTCGAAGATCAAGTCTTTGAGCTTCAGCCTTCAGGCTTATCAGTGTTCGACGAGATCTTTCATCCTCTGCCATCTCCCGCCGGCGAATCTGACGCGTATCTCGATGCAATACATGAGACAGGAGGACCCTCATCACCAAGCAAGCTTCATCCTGCTTTGGTAAATGAGGTATTTGGCCCCTCCTTATTCGATCAAGAGGCTGAGAAAGCGTTCCATCAGACACCTGCACCAGCCACTCTGAAGGAAAAACTTGATGATGTTTGGAAAAGTCTAGACTCAAAGTCTGATCACGAGACCATTATGGCGAGCAAAGTCAGTACTCCAACTTCTTCATTTGGTCCAAGACGCAGGCGCACCCACCCACGCAATGCCAACCGAGGCATGAGGCGCGACGATGCACGCATCAATCATATTATGAATATAAATATAGACGCAATGGCTGAGTACCCCACTACCTTGAACGAGGACGAGCACACATCAGATAGCGAGTCGATGACTGGCCCTCATATCTTTTGGAGAGGTTCGGAATGGAGCGGTGAAGAGCATGACAATTATGTACAGATCTCGGACTGGGAATCAGAAGACTCAGATGCAGGTACAATTGAGGTAGAGTTGACTCTGGGTCAAGACGAGGATACTGATAAAGATGGCGTGTTTATCGAGAATGGATCATATGAAGACGAAGAAGAGCGGATGAGATCCGCGGGTTGGCAACGTTTAGAGGGCTGACTACATGATCATTTCAAGCTAGGTAATAATGTATTGTTCTGAAGGACCAGTAAAACTAAATGATAGATCTTGTGCCCGATATATTATAAGTTCTCGTCGTACCAAAACAATGACCATTTTTAGATCAGAAGATAAGCAACAAACCTTAAAAGCTTGAAATCATCTCCTATTATTCCGGCACATTCCATTCAGCCTCCGCCTCATCAGGTCCGTCTTCGAGTTTCTTCAAGGCTGTTGGGAAATGCAGACCTTCTACCTCACAGATGAGGGACGGGCTTGCATGAGAGGTTCATTAGGGAAGTGCCCCGAACCCGTACTTCCCACATCATCAACAGACTCCCTGATAGCAACATCCTGCAGCTTCACAAACTCAAAATCGAATGGCGCGCTAGAACCAACTCTAGTAACCGTCTGAACAATATCCACGTCCAACTTGTACTCAACATGTCTCTTTCTCGGCTTATGACCCAACAAGGTTACTTCTCCACCCGATTTATTGTCAACCTCATCATGCCACGTCTTATTGAGTAGGTTGACCGTGACGGAGAGAAAACCTTTATCGTCCTTCGTTCGCACTCCGACTCGTTCCTCTGAGCGCACTGAGCGCACTCTTGAGTCGGACAAGAGAATAGCATAGATGTAGGCATCGCGGAGATTGACTATGTCGTCTGCTTGCCAAGATGTGGGTGTTTTGTCGACCCCATCGTGGTAATATTGCTTGTCGCGAATTTGCTCGCGGTCGCTTGAAAGGGAGGACATCTTCGAAGTTTCAGACAGGTAGGTGTTCGATGTGATGATGTATAAGGAAGCCCGCTGTGAAAGCTGCGGAAATTTGTTGGTACGTTAAAAGAGAACAGAAAGATGAGAGCAACTTGGAAGGCTTTTATACATCACTGACCAGATATCTTGCCAGAAAACTAGCTCCGTCCCTTGCCGATTGCTTTGGAAACTGAAACAAGAGGGCCTGATATATCACTTGATCGCTCAGTACGGAAGAGCGCGACTAATAGAGCTGAAAGAAATTGGAACATTCTGTGGATTTCGCCGCTCGCAGACAAGATCTAAACCAGCATACAAGCCTGTCACCATTCAGCAGAAGCTGAGAAAAGAGGCGTGTATCTGGTAAACGGAAATACGATGGCGCTGATCGGCCCAAGTCAATATGTTCTGCCAAGCTAGAGAAACTTGCTCCACCAAGAGGAAATGGCAGGAAACCTTGCAGCGACTCAGCCCAAGATCTCAAGCGTGAAAGGAAGGGCGATAGGGCTGACTGCCCTGGGGCTTAGAAGAGGGAGCAAGATGTTTTGCCAAGCTAGGGAAACTTCCATTGCCAAGAACAGAAAGCAGAACGCCAAGCATTGTGCCGTTCCTATCCAATATTTAGAAGCCAGGTGATGAGAGCTGTAATAAATCACTTGACACCTTCATTCACAAAATTCCGCCATTATTGAAACATCCTCGGTTTTGGAAGAAACCAAGACACCAAAAAGGCCCAATCGCCACCGCGGAAACATATCTCGTATTCTGGGTCACAAAAGGTATCGCAAGTGGAAAGTAGTACGAACGTCCGAGAACACCACGCAAGCCGCCTCCATAGCATTGACCACAGCACTGCAGCGACCAAGTGGGGAGCAGCGCGGCGCAAGATTTTCTATTGCGGCCGCGGAACAGGAGGATTGCTTTCGGTCTCACGGAGAGTGTTTGGAGTAATAAGTGGCTGCTGAGATCACGGGCCGGGCTTGCTTGAGCCACCTCCCTGAAAGCAAGTAGAAACCAAAGAATTTCCAGACAGCAGTCAAGTTCCAAGAACCCAAGTCAAACATAGCATAGGCACTTGCCATGTACGTGAGAAAAATCAAGCAGATAGGGAGAAAGCTCAGTGATTTTACAGATACATTGTCGGTGTACAATACTTCTAGTAGTCCATTATTACCACCATCTATCCTTTCCGAAAGCCCTAAGCTCAATGCCTTTCAAAAGATCGCCAGAAAGAAGCCAATGTTGTACCAATATTCCCGCTGAAAAGTTCACTACCTGGCCCTCGATAACGAGACGACCGACCCTTCTGTAATAACGCCATTTTATCCTGTCTTTCATCGACTCCCAAATGCATGCTTTTAGAGACCAGCCGCGAGAGCATTACCTCCATTCACCTGTGGAGTTGGAGTCGGAGTCGACGGTGAGCCATTTTGGAGTGCTGACTGCGCAGCTTGGGCCGCTGCTCTCGCTTGTTGTTGAGTTGCTAATTGCGCTCTTTGACGATCCAACAATAATGTCTGCTGTTCTTGCGTCATGAATGTACTGTATCCAGTTGGCTGCGACCGGGATTGGCTATACTGAGCCTGGTTCGCTGAAGGGGTGCTACCGTTTGTGCCCGCATTTTGGAGGTACGGCCGACGGTCTTGAGTCATACCAGGGGTTGGTGTCCCATGAGCTGGATACGATGGATGATGTTGTGCAGTACCAGCTTGAGAACCTTGAGCATACATTGGGTTTTGTGGCGAACTTTGTCGAGGAACTTGAGAGCCGTTTTGATACCGATGGTAGTCGATACCATTTTGGCCTTGCGCTTGATGTGGATACGTTGGCTGAGACGGATATCGACCGTTCATCTGTGCAGGTGGGGCACTTTGAGGAACACCACCTGAGTAGCCTTGGGTGCCCGAGCGCATGTAGGATTGCGCGGTTGGCGTTTGCATGTATTGACCACCACTAGTCTGCGGGTGCTGATGATGGGAAGGACGAGGAGCTTGCTGCTGGAAGCTTGGGGCCGCATATCCTTGAGGCCGATAGGAAGGGGGCCCAGCCGGGCGAGCTGCCTGATAGGGTGCTTGCACAGTCGCGGGTGCTCGTGGTATGTTCGGCGCTGCACGCACTGGCGTCGAAGCTCCGCCGCCATAGTACTGGTGAGCACCAGAAGTTGGAGGTCGGGAGGCCGAGTATTGATTCCCGTACAGGGCAGATGAGGTACTACGATGGAGTGCGGAGGGCGCGGCCCGAGATGCAGTCGCGGTACTTGTAGGAATCTTAGGCCTCGCAAGTTCATCATCCTCCAAAACACCCTTGTAGTCATCCAACTGGATCTCAATCTTGGTGCTGATGTTCAAGTCCGCCAATTGATCGCCGTTAAGCTTAGCCACGGCATAGGGTGGTAAATTTTCGATCATCATTTTGAGCTGCGCTCTAATGATCTCGTAGGTATTTTGCTCTGAATCTGTTGGTTTCGTGGGTGTCCCAAGCGACGTAGTGTCTGGTCCAGAGAGGAGGCCTGCCGGGCGATTGGACGGGTTCAAAGTCATGTGTCGCCTTCGTTGGAATGAAGACAATGTCTCCAATAACTCGGAGGTGCCCTCGAGAATTTCGTCCAGCGTTTTTTCTTCAAACGATTTCTCATAACGCGCTTCCACGGGAAGACGTGTGGGATCAACAGTATCATCTTCCCAGTTCTCAACCATTTCTTCAAACTGCCTCAGCTCCTCGTCTGCGTCAACCACTGGTTTCACCTCGAGTTCTGTTCCATTGACGGAGCCGGCGCTTTCCGGCTCGAATGCCTCGACCATTCGCTCGTAATTTTTCTTTCCAACTTGCTGCCACCAAATTCGATCTAAAAGGCCTGTAGGCACCACGGCTGCGGAGTCGTCTTTGGTAGGAGCAAACCCTGAATATGCACTTCGAAAGGCAGCTTCCAGTTTTGCAGCCTCAGACTCCGCAGGCTCTGTCTCAATCTGTGGCGCCTTGGCACCTCCAAGACTCATTGTTCGTTGCTTCCTTTTGGAAGCCTGAGGCGGCGACGCATTGCTGTAATCAAGCCAGACTCCAGGAGTTACATTTTGTGTGAAATAGGTTCCTGTTCTCCTGTGAGGTTCTACGGTTGCTGGCTGGTACCAACCAACAGTCGAAGATCGGGTGTTGGCCACCTTGGATGGCTTTGGAGGCTGCAATGCAGGGACATTAGGTGGAGTAGGAAAGGCGTCCCCAAATGTGCTGTGCTTCTTGTTCTCAACCAAATTGTTGAAAGGGATAGCGACAATGTCGGTGGTTGAAATGCCAGGTGGTAGTGGGGCTCGTTTGAGGGTCTCCATGAGGTCCTTGGACTCTCCATCAACGTCTCCAGCCTGGAAACTAGAGAATAATTGTTTTGGTTGTGGGGCATTCCCATAAAGTGTTAGGACCGTCTTGCTGTTACTGGCGCCTACATTGATCTCCGTGCTGGCTTTTATGCTCAAGTTGCCATTCACCTTCGAGGTGCTAGCAGCACTAGCAGCCTTAGATGTAGATGAGGCCGCTTTCTCTCTGGTGACAAGCTGATGGGCTCTCTTCTTGAACACAGAAATCTTTGTAGACAATTCGGAGCCATTTCGCAACTGCAATTTCTCCGTGAGTGCAGATACAGCGGCATCAACGTCTTTCAAGATATCGTCAAGATCAGTATAGAGATTCGATGACTGGCGGGTTATGATGGAACTTGAAGTGGACGATTGGGTCTCAGTGCCATCTTCGGCCTTGTGACGCTTAGCTTGGGGTTCGGAGGATACGCGATCGGGAAGTGGGTGGTTCAGGATTGAAGGTATAGTGTCGTAGCTGCATCGCTTGTCAGTGGATGTTGATAGAAGGGATGTCAAGAAATGGCTGCGGCGTCGGGTCTGGAGGCTGAACGTGTTTGTATGGGGACATCAAATGTTGTTGACTTACGTCTTGAGGACGTCTACTAAATCTCGCACCAGAGAGCGGTTCTCTTCAATAGATGCGGCTGTTTGCTGTGGGCTCTTCGCATCGCTGTTGCCATTTGCGGTGTTTTGGGCATCTGTACTCTCTTCGCGCTTTCGCTTTGCGGAGAGGGTGATTGCATCGTTATTGGCGCCCTGGAAATCTGATTGCTGCGGCGTGAGACTGAAGAGCCCATTGACTGATGCCATGGCGAGCGAGTTTTGCTGTCTTCAGTGTGCTGCAGCAGCTTCTCCGTCGCGGCCGTCGCGAGTCGCGATTTCAGAGGTGTGACGAGACGAGGCGTGATTTGGGAGGGCGGTGCAGGCGAACAGAAAAGGTCAACGCAGATTGCGAGAATGCCGTGGCGAGGCTCGAAAACAGAGGGGCGGCAGAGGAGCGGCAGAGTACGGATCCTCAGGAAATGCCTTTCTCGAAATCTCCAAGTGCAAATAATAATGCTGTTCCGCTGGTGAATCTCAGAATCCCAAGCTCCCCGTCTGCATTTCTCGAAAAGCTGACCAGGCCGTAAACGGACCTCTAAGCGAGCTTTAGTCGCGCTAAGCCCGCTAAGCCCGCTGCAGCTTGTCGGCCATTCAAGCTAAAGCTAAAGCATCAATTTGAAAAGAACATTTGAACTTGGCAAGCGCAACATCAATAATAATAATAGCCCATTTCTTTTGGTACGTTCTTCGTCCGGGTACGCGTACAACAATTTTTTTGGTCGCCGAGCAATTGTACATACTTTGTAACGCAAAGCTATTGTCACCGCGGCCTCTATTAATTCTGCCTTTTTAAACATCCGCCTTGTACTTGTACCTCCGTCTGCCTCAATGTTGTCCGAAGACCCTTAGAGACTCCTGGACAACATGAACGAATGCAACCCTGTCGACATTTCTCGAAATTGGGCAAATCCTTTCAATGGAGGCCCTCCAGCTTCCCAAATCTTACCTGCCCCCATAGAGTGAGCTATAAGAACTTGCGACCACCGTGATCAATTGGCTAACGTTTCTAGTTTGAATTTACACCCCCTTCCCCCGCCTATCAAAAATGCCTGAAAACCGGTGCACAAAGCTTCCACACTCACGAAACCCCGAATCAATATGACAAGACCCCAGAAACGCGCCGACTAAATGCAAATGGCAACCTCAAATACACGAGTGTCCCAACGATCGACGATACATACATAGCTGGACAGGCCAGCAATGCACATGGGAGGCAAAGATGGCGACCTGTTAACCCTACATCCATCCTGTCCGAATGGTTGAGGATCAAAGACCCGGCCATGAAGCGGAGACATTTGGATCTGGTTTGCCGGAATCTGCCACACACATCACTCGAGGCCATTCTTCTACATTATATACACCTAGCTTCTCAAGACATCTCTGAATACTTGAATGAGACCGGGCTGCATATCCTTCAAACGCGAGGATTTAGTACGAACAACTTAACAAGATGGGCTTGGATTATTTGTGGGGATGGTCCAGACGACATGATGAAGCGATTTCTTACTAATTCGTGCCATCATCCCCATTTTCTCTTTCTACAAATTCTACACTTAGATTTTCTCGAAGTCCAAACCTTGAAGGCGGCTTCAATATACGTCTGGGACAAGCTTTTGAGTCCAACATGGAAGGGTGTCGTTGGTCTGTCTGATATCGAGATTGATTCTGAGATTTCCTCTTCAGAAATCCTGGGCACCTTTAAATCCACTGAAAATTCGTTCCAAGCAGAGCAATTGAGTGATCTTGGCTATGAGAGTGTCATAGGACGACTTTTACGCCAAGCACAACGAATATGGCCCGAGGCAATGCCCAGTATAGCTCAGATGTTCGGGTCGTACGTGTATGGGTCCTTGGCTGCGAAATCTAGTGATCCTGTACAGCTAGATTTACGCACGCATCGACGGTTTTCCAAGCAAGCGAATGCTATCATTCGTCGGTTGGCACTGCCGGCCTCGATAGAGCCCTTGAAGTCCATGGTCCACAATTGGAATGCCCAGAAGGTTATTCTGGAGTTGGGCAAGACTTTTGAGCCCCCACTCTCTCTAGATGAAAGAAGCTACCGAGCTGTGGCCCAGGTTCTAGCCGCCTCGAAAAAATCAGACAGGGAATCAAAGGCCGCAACATTTCGATCCAGGAGCTGGCCACCGTGGAGAGAGGCTCAAGATGGGATGGATGCTCAAAACTCAGCGGAAGAAAGCTTGAGCAGAGTTGTGATCGCCCTAGCAAGAAAGGAGGATTCGGGATTCAAGGTCACTAATTCCCAGGAGAAAGCTTTACGGATTCTCGGAGGACAGGAGGCTGATGGTACACCCACAATACACACGCGCCGACTGTTCAAGATGAGATCTCGGCGATCTAATAGCGTCACGTCGCAAATGGAATCAGATGCGCCAGAATGGGCGGCAAGAATTGAGGCCACTCGTGACATCAGAGAAGCATGGGGTGCTTTCATGGCCTACAAGGACCAAGGACGCAAACCAACACTTTCGATGTACTTTGCAATGTTCGTCAAAATCAACTATGAAAAAGCACGGATTGAAGGGAAACACAGATCTGCGACCGGACCAGGAGATGGCAAAGAAGTGTTCCCAGTGCCCGATGACAATATCAGCAATTTTTACAAATCTCGTCTTCAACCTCCAAGTCTTGATGAACTCTACCGCCAAATGATAGAGTCGGGAATTCGGCCGTCGGGGCAGTGCCTACTTTTCCTAATCGAACATGCGAGACACACGAGTCGAGGTTTGCACTATCTCCGCGATAGCAAAACACTCAATGAACCTGCAATGGCATGTCTGGTCGGTGGCCACGATGTCCCGCAAAGACAGATGATCCTTGAAGAGATCCCAATTCCCATTTTCGCGGCCGTAATAACTTTATTCTGTCGCTTTGCTCCTCGCTTCGTCGTGAATCGACAACCAAGCTCTTTGCCGAAATGGGGCAGGGCACCGGAGGAGCAGTTGAGAAGCATCGAAGAACGGAGATCCCTAAGGTTGGTCGATCCGTTGCCTCATGCTGCCGAGCTGTTGAATTTACGGAAGCCTGCATTTAGGCCAGCATGGTACGCCCTTTTCCGTGCACTTACTCGAAGAAATGCTGTCGTCGTTCGAAACCTTGCGGGGGATCCCAAGAACGATATACTAGCTTGGCGAGTCCTTGCAGCGGCATTGCGGGATTTCCGTGATTGCAAGCTCGAACTGGACTCGCGAGGGTTTCAGATCATCTGCAATGGATTCGTGAAGGCTGTTGAGGCTCTAGATCATACCAAGGATGATAACAACGAGGTCTTGGGCTCCCTTCCTATGCTTAAAGCAGAGTTCAGGAGGTTATCAGGAAGCGGGAAATCGCGTCACTATCTACCGACTCTATCATATTCTATCCATGGCTCCCATCTCCACGCGTATGTTCGAGTGTTGGGGTTCACGCAAGATTACGAGGAGATGATTTCAGTACTTAGATGGATGGTGGACAATCACGAGGCATTAAATGCCAATGCGCAGCAGTCCCGAAATGGCCCAAAGCTCTTGCGGAGAGTGATCGTTGCGATCAAAGTCTTCTGTGATAACACAGATTACGAGGCAGAGGCTCAAAAGTTAGTGAATGCTGTCGAAATGTGGGATGGATGGCCGGGGGATTTTGAAGCGCAGAGATATCTTGAACGATGGTCTGGACTCGAGACTGAGAGCCAGGATGACCAAGAATGATCGGCGTTGTCGTGAATGACCGCATCACATGAGAAAGAGAGATGATTTATACAAGCAAGCAGAGCGCGACTAGATTGTATTAGATCTGTAGATGAAGATGTAAATAATTGATGTAATTACCACCTATTGCCCTCTCGTGGAGGCTTTCCATCGCATCTGACAAACGGGACGAACTTCTTGGGCCATTCTACGAAGGGTACGGCGTACCTGAATCCCGCATTTGACCAAGTCGAGATGCATGGTCTTGGCGATCTGCCGGTGCTACAGTACGCGCGGGGCAGCCCTCTATTTGCATTTGCTGAAGATGTGTCATTACAAGAGACAATAACTTGAATAGATATTTTGCAATTACAAACCCTTGCTCTTTGGATTTCAAATAATTCCTAGATTCTTTTGTCCTTCCTAATATGTAAAGCGTCGTCGTCGTCTTTTCAGGTAACCGTTTTACGCCTACGGCGCCGAGCATCGGATCCGGAAACTGTTGCTGGACAGGACAGGCTCAGAGCTCTGTTTAGCGCCAAACTCGCAGGAGGCAGCAACGGCCTAGTGACCCCCGTCGTCATCATCCGACTGTTTTGCCTCTTGCGCCTTGGAGCTCCTCCTCCTTCCTTCTGCTATCAACAACCCATCAATCCATCAACACAACGGGTTGCGCATCACCACATTCACACATCTTTCCTTCCCTATTAATCTATTACTTTGAGAGTGATAGTATTTCGTTTGCATCGCAATCATGAAAGGCGCACTCTTCGCCGCAGCTTCGCTGCTGGGCTCTGTGAGCGCGGGCGTCCACAAGATGCCCTTGAAGAAGGTCTCTCTGTCAGAGCAACTGGCCGGCGCCAACATCGACACTCATGTCAAGCACCTCGGCCAGAAGTATATGGGTATTCGACCTCAGGGACACGAGCAGGAGATGTTCAAGGACACTTCCATCCACGCCGACAAGGCCTTCCCAGTGCCCGTCAGCAACTTTCTCAATGCCCAGTGTAAGTGAAACCATGAGCAATAGTTACACATGTACCTCTCTAACGGCTTTCTAGACTTCTCTGAGATCACTATCGGTACGCCACCCCAGACATTCAAGGTTGTGCTCGACACTGGAAGCTCTAACTTGTGGGTTCCATCCTCCGAGTGCGGCTCAATCGCCTGTTACCTCCACACCAAGTACGATTCATCATCGTCATCTACATACAAGAAGAACGGTACCTCATTTGAGATCCGATATGGCTCTGGCAGCCTGAGCGGATTCGTTTCCCAAGATGTTATGACCATCGGGGACCTCAAGATCAAGGACCAAATCTTCGCCGAAGCTACCGAGGAGCCAGGTCTTGCCTTTGCCTTTGGCAGATTCGATGGTATTTTGGGTCTTGGATTCGATACCATCTCCGTTAACAAGATCCCACCTCCATTCTACAACATGATTGATCAGGGTCTTTTGGACGAGAAGGTCTTTGCTTTCTACCTCGGAAATGCCGATACTGAGGGTGACGAGTCTGAGGCTACCTTCGGGGGTGTCAACAAGGACCACTACACTGGCAAGATCACCACCATCCCATTGAGACGCAAGGCCTACTGGGAGGTTGATCTTGATGCCATTACCTTCGGTGACTCGACTGCTGAGCTCGAGAGCACGGGTGTCATTCTTGACACCGGAACTTCCCTCATTGCTCTCCCATCCACTCTTGCTGAGCTCCTCAACAAGGAGATTGGTGCCAAGAAGGGCTACAATGGACAATACACTGTTGAGTGCGAGAAGCGTGACAGTCTCCCAGATATGGCCTTCACCCTCAGTGGCTACAACTTCAGCATCACTCCATACGACTACATTCTTGAGGTTCAAGGATCTTGCATCTCCAGCTTCATGGGAATGGTAAGCCATTGGCATTCCGAAATATCCAGAACATTGAGCTAACAATTATTTAGGACTTCCCAGAGCCCGTAGGCCCACTCGCTATTCTTGGTGACGCTTTCCTCCGAAAATGGTACTCCGTTTACGATCTTGGCAAGGGTACCGTCGGCCTCGCTGCCGCCAAGGCATAAATAACTTGATTGTTGAATGATCCGATTGGATACGGAGAAGACTGGCACATTACAATGGCGTTTCCTTACTCTGTATTCTAGTAGCAAGTCGGTCTGGGAAATATTTCTCCTATTTGCGCTGTGCTGAGGACGGTGGCTAATTCGTGAAATGGATGGCTTTCGGTTTTCTTTTGTCACGCACGTATATCAATCAAGTACTTCTCTGGACTTTGTGGATCAAATGACGGTGACGAGCTGCCCGGGTTGCAATTGCTTCGCGCGTTCTAGTGAACACAGTACTGGGTCCCAGGTGCGATGGCTTGCCAAAACAACAACTCTCGGAGTCTTCTGGTTTATTTCATCGCATGCATCCAAGATGTTACTTCTACCCAAATGCCGATCGACTTTGTAGTACTTAGCATACATAACATCGTCAGCAAGGCTGCACGCGTCATAGTGGCGCTGCTTTTTCTCTGGTAGAATTCTTTTACTGGAGTAAGGTGACGTTGCCTTCGGTCCTTTTTCATTGATCGTATATCAAGCTGCTCCAATCAGTGAGGCGTCGCTTGGTTGTCTTATGATGGGAATTTATGCCTACGAGAAACTAACTTAATTTGTGTCTTGCTAGCTTGCGGCTCAGGAAGGCTCAGAGACTAGTAGTCTGACAACGGCAAAATACTTCCTTGAACATGTTTCAGAATATTCATTATTGGCTTATTAAGTGATGTTTTGGTGCTTGTAAATCCAATCACTGAGAAGTTGCCTTGCTTGCCTTGCGAATTGATGAGAGTCTACGAGAGACTAACCTGATTTGTGTAGTGGCTGACTTGCGGCTGAGGAAGGCTAAGAGACAGGCAGTTTGACATTGTCAAAGAGATATACACGAACGACTCTATGGGTAGCACGAGTACTGAGTGTGTTTTATTTGCCCTGCTAATAGAATACTGGCTAGTGGCCATTAGTCGTAAGGCGTAGTGTATTTGAGGTCAGCCTTAGATGCTTGCTTGATAATGGCCTTGGTCCTTTCGAAAAGCTACGCAACTGGCGCCTATTCGAGATGAAGATATCGTGTCCAACGCTGAACTTCTTGCAAATCGACTTCGGGAAGTGCGGCAGATCATGGGCTCAGAATGTGGAATTTGAGGAAGCGACCAAATTATATAAGTAGGACTTCCTACTCCTCTCATGCCATCGTCATCAACCACAAACCATCACTCGTCCTCCTCATCTCCCAACTACCACTCTTCCAACCACCATAATGTTGTTCTCCACTAAGCTCCGGGCTATCCTAGCCCTCGCTCCCCTCTCTCTCGCCCTCCCTCAAGTCGGTTCCCCAGACCCATACGTCAGTCCAACCCTCCCTCTTCACCGCCTCCATATCCTCTCACTCAAAAAAACACGTCTATACTAACATCCCTCTCTCTAAAAAGTGGGGGATCACCTTCTACTACTCTGGCGACTGCACCGGTCCCAGTCCCGCCGCATTCGGCGACAATCACGCTACAGGCTGCAACAACATCGGCAGCTCCGCGACCGTAAGCCTACATTTCTCGTCCACCTCCCCCCTCCCTTTTTTTTCCATCCTAGTCCCTACAGTCCTAACGTGAAAACTGCAGCTCATGTCCGCCCGCGGTGGCGAGGGCTTAGGTGTCAGCAGCGGCAACTACGAGATTTGGGTCTATGATGGCACGGATTGTACTGGCGATGGGGCTTTGCTTGCGGAGACAGGGCAGTGTGCGCAGCCTAATGCTGAGGTTGGGCATTTTTTGAGCTTTAATGTTTTTGTGAAGGTGAGTTTTGTTCTTCCAGGTTTTTGCGTTGGGAGGGGTGCTGATGATGCTGGTGGTAGAACTAAGTGAGGTCCTGGTAGTACTGAGATATGATGGCTGAGATCATGGTGAGTCGGAGGGTGAGATGACGATCAGTGGCGGTGTCGGTTTTTCCTAGAACATACATTCATTTAATCACGGGAGCTTAAGATGCCCAAGTCGGAATTTGAGCCAGATTCGGTCAGAGTCGTATCTAAGATTCCAACTTGCCGACGTAGAGCAAAGAAATGGAAGCTGCGGCCTGTCTTTTTAGGCAATACGGCACAGTTTTGAACCCCGTGATGGCCGAAATGTCCCGTGTTGGAGTGCCAACTCGGACTCAAGCATCCCTGTTGCAAGCCGTACTCGGCGGCAGGAGCGTTCGAAAATGACACTTTCACATAGTCATGGCAGTCAGTTGCTCTTGCTTTGCGTGTTTGTAACTCTAGTGAGCTTTTGATTCTTCGAGTTGAAGAGGGAAACTCCCAACATGAGTCAGGAATGACGTTCAATGCAGGATATTCGTATTGATTCGGCCGCTGCCACCTTTTGCGTGTTGTTGCACGATTACATCGACCTTTTGCTTACTATATTCACCTGCCGGCTAGACTTTCTTTCATATTGAAGATCTTATAGGTCATTGAATCATGATCTTCAAGGGTTCACTTGATTGTGGGTCTAGAAATATGATTTATTCAATGATAGCTGCTTCATTGGCTATTCTATCTGGTTTTATCCTTGTCTATCTCCACTTCAATGATATGTTTAGTATCTTTGCAATGATCTGATTGGCTTGTATTGTTTGTGAATACATGTGGGTCTTTTGAGATCAAGTCATCCTTATCTCGAATACATTATATAAACCGCTGCAATTTCTCCAGTACTTAAAGTCTACACTTCGACTTTTTAACATCAAGACAGTCTCATACAATTACTACATCACCAAGTCTTCATTTAGCAAGTTTTCTCAGCACTAGATTACCAGCATGGCTTCTCATTCGCGTACCAAGAGTGCCAGTGGGTACCCTATCCAAATCACCACTACCTCCAACGGAGATCATCCAGTCCAAGAAGTAGCTCAACATCTGTCCAAGATCACCATCGACAATGGGCTATTCAAGAACTTCGTCGGCAGCGCTGGTTCTGGTGATCAACAAAAGGCTCTCGACTTTTTCAACCAAGTCCTAGATGTCGGCATCAACTTCAAGTCCCAATCCGAAGTCCGACACAGGCAAGTCGAGAACCCAGCAACTCAATCATTTGATTCCATGCCCGAGAAGGGAATGTCTTGCGAACAACTACTCGAGTGCTTCCAGGACATTGCTCAACATAGCACTAACTTTGCTTCGCCAAAATTCATGGGCTTTCCTGATGCTGCCAACTCCATTCCTGCACTTGGAGCTGCTATGCTGGTTCCTTTTGTTAACCAGAACATGTGCAATCAAGACATTCAAGCTCCTATTGCTTCTTTCATCGAGATGGAAGTCGTTCATTGGCTTCGTCAGCAGCTTGGATTCAAGGTCCCATCGGAATACAATACTGTCACCGAGATTGGAGGTACGTGATTCTCGCATTCTCATCCAAATCAACTCCATACTAAGACTTTGAATAGGTGTCATGACCGCTGGCGGTTGTCTTTCCAACACGGTAGGCATGATGGCTGCCAGAGAGTCTTTGTTTCCTGGCTCTGGAAAGACCGGTCTCCCAGTCGTAGCTTCCGAGATCCGAGTCCTCGTTCCTGATGTCATTGAGCACTATTCAATCCGATCAGCAATGGCTTGGTTGGGTATGGGAGAGGCGAATGTCGTACGAGTCCCCGTTGACGAAGTTTACCGAATCAATATTCATGAGCTCGAGCGTGTCATCAAGGAAGAGCGGGCTGCTGGATGTTACATCCTCGCTTGTGTTGCGTATGCTGGGGACTCCAGAAGCATGAGAATCGACAACCTCCACGATATCGGTGTTGTATTGCGCAAGAACAAGGTCTGGTTTCATGTTGACGCTTGCCATGGTAGTCAGCTTGCGTTCTCTCGTACTCATCGTCACAAGATTCGTGGTATTGAAGAGGCAGATTCCGTAACCATCGATCCGCATAAAGTTCTTTGGATTCCATACATGTGCTCTTTCGCCCTGTTCAAGGACCCGAAGTCCCTCGCCAACGTCTCGACTAATTCTGACCTCATCTTGAAGACCCAATGGTCCTTGGGACAAATCACCCCATGTGTTGGTTCCAAGGCATTCGATGCTTTGAAGCTCTGGTCCACCATCAAGTACTTCGGTCGCTCCGGTATTGAATCACTGATCGACGCTCGCCTCACACTCACAGCCGAATTCCAGGACGAGATCAACCGACACAACGACGTGATTCTTCTCAACGAGACCGATATCAACGCCTGCATGTTCATCTACATGCCGCAGTCACTTCACCGCGGAAAGCGCATCTCATCCGAGCAGGTCAAGAAGCTCAACGAATGCAACAACTTCATCAAGACCGCCATTTTGGCTAGCGGTGAGGCTTATGTCCATGGCTTCAACATCAAGAGATGCTCTCATGATCTGCTGCCGGAAGACGACGTCGTTTATGTTCTCCGAACCATCAATGGAAATCCCCTTACGACTGCGGGTCATTTGAAGGAGATTTTGGATACTGTGGTCGCTCTTGGAGATCAGTTCTATGCCTCAAAGGACTGCTCATAAATGCATTCGCAGAACTTGGATGTTAGATAGATATGGGACTCTGGAGAATTTGGCGTTGTGGAAACAACTGAATGCATCTTTGGTCTTGGACACTGGAGTTGCTGGTGGTTGGAAGGGGAGTCTTTTGCTTCAGAGGACCTGGCAAAGCGTGCGCACTTGCCTTTTTACAGTAGCTTTGGGTCATATCATGCAGCAGTATTTGGATTTTAGAAGGCCTTCGCTCCTGCTCTAGATAGAAATGCATTGAGTTGGTCGTCTGAACTTAATTGCCGTTGCACTTGCCCCCACTTCGTGATTCCATAGCTGTAAAGCCGTATTTGATAAAAATGTGGAGATGGTATCAATCAGGGTCTGCTCCCCCGCTGGAAACACATCCAAGCCAAGTGAATTCTCGGATACAATAGCAAATTAATCATGTCTCCCCCGCAATTTGCAAACCGATGTAGCTTCCGACACTGGAGTTCCAGTCGAACCTCCCTCAGCCACAGGCTGCAAGTGAACGATGATCCGGAGTCATAGATGGCAGCACGGCCTCATAAACAACGACTCGAACATTGCTTTGAGATATGGCGGGGTGGGTCCAGCTGGAGGCGCGTGGGCATGGGAACGGAGAAATTTTGGTTGCTTTTATGACAGATCATGTTCGGTGGTCTCGTTATCTTACGAATGTAAGAGATCCATGACGAAACAGGTACCAACTTCCACGGCTGCCTTAGAGCATCCAGAAAGGAATATCTCTGCTTACCATACCAAGTTCCCAAGAATGCCGGAGTCTAGGCTACGGCCCCAACTCGGGCTTTTTCAGCCAACTCGACTTCGACTTTCCGAGTGAGAATCTTACATTTCTAACTCGGACTCGCCGAGTTGGATTTTGACTTCGTGCCGACCTGGGTCGAACTCCCATTGGGCAACCTCAAAACCAACAGACTCAACTTTTGACAAGATTGTACTGCCCAAAATTCTTGAAGTCTTACCTGAGAGTGGATATTATGCAGTTATATTTGCACGATCTCGGATATCGCTGTCCAATTCACGTCGGAGTAGCCAGGAGCTTGTCATTCACCTGGAATAGCGGGTCCCTGCTCCTCCGCTCCATTTTCTGCTCCAATGGCAGCTTATCTAGCTAAAGCTCTGTTGATAGGTCTGTCCAATCAAATAATAGATATCCTCCTTACACTAAATATCATGGTGAATGCTGCAAGTTCCCTGAACCAGGGCATATATAGCCGACTGCTACTTCTCCAGATACGATGCTTTGAAGATTAAATGCTCCTGGAAGCACTTTTCGTGGGGTTTGTTATTGCCAGTCTGCTACTCGAGTTAAGTCGATCTTACCACAAAAACTATCACAGAATTTACAATTATGTCGGTCCTAGTCCTAGGAGAAACAGACACTAACTCTCTCGTCACGGCAGAGGAGGTAGAAACCCTCGCCCGTACGCATGGTCTCACAATCCCAACCCCCGAGCTTCAAGACTGGGCCGTCCTATTGACAGGTCTGAACCACTGCGCTAAAGAAGTTCTTACCATCCCAGATTACTATCCACCCGTCGACCTCGAGCTGTATCCACGCACCAACATTCATCGGCCTTCAGGAGAGGAAGAAACCGACTGCGGAGGATGGGCAACCAAGGTCACGATCAAATGTACAAAGCCCAGGAGTAATGAGTTAAGCGGAAAGACATTTGCTATCAAGGATGCCATCGCTGTCGCGGGGGTCAAATGCGGAAATGGAATTGGTGGAAAAGTAGGAGATTGGGTTCCCAACGTCGATGCTACGCTCGTTACTCGAATTCTTGATGCAGGTGGAGTCATTCTTGGGAAGAGTGCATGTGAGGCTGGCTGTCTTGTTGCCGTGTCAGATACTTCCATCACTGGAAATGTTCATAATCCCTACGCCTATGGTTACTCAACCGGAGGGTCATCTTCAGGTTCTGCAAGATTGGTATCTACTGGTCAGGTAGACATGGCTATTGGTGCGGATCAGGGAGGATCTCTACGAAAGCCATCTGCAAATTGTGGCGTCGTGGGCATCAAACCTACTTGTAAGTGTTAATTCTTTGGTACAAATAGCCTTTCTCCTCGTTCGAAGTCTCCCGAAGAAGGAACACGGACTCACAAATCTCGGTGAATAGGGGGCCTGGTACCATATACTGGCTGTCTCAGTCTTGAAGCCACTCTTGATCATGCCGGGCCTATGGCGCGAACTGTTCAAGATTGTGCAACCTTGTTGGAGGTAATTGCCGGGAACGATGGTATTGACGATCGGCAGCCATATAATTGGCCTCAGGGACATCTGAAATTTGGAGAGAAGCTCAAGAACTTTCTTGACAGTTCAGTAGCCGAAACTCCTCTCAAAGGTATCAAAGTTGGTATTCTTGTCGAGGGGTTCCCGTCCTCGATGACCGATCCGAATGTCGCTTCAGCTTCAAGATCTGCGATTTCTCGGTTGGCCGAACTCGGTGCTGAGGTGAAGGAAGTCAGTATCCCGTTCTACAAAGATAGCGGTCTAGTATGGATGGTTGGTATGGCCATGGTGCGTATTCCCATTTGGTCTCATGAAATTTGCAGGCTTCACTTGGATTTACCTAAAAGATGCTCCTCAAGAAGAACACTAACTTGCCTATCAATAGCCCGCCACAACTCAAAGCCTCCTCTCAAACCCCTCGGGCAGGAAGCAACTTCTGTTCCCCGACCGCTGCGAGCTCTCAGGCTCAACCTTAACCCAAGAAGCCTTCGACGCCCTCGGACCCGGCGCTCAGAACGTCTACCTGCGTGGCCTCTTCCTCCAAGAACGATTCGGTAGTCCCCTGCACGCACGCTGCACCAATCTCCGCCGCAAACTCAGCGATGAATACGACAATGCTCTTAGAGACGTAGATGTCCTCGTTATGCCTACTTGTATCTTTCCCCCTGGCAAGATCGAACCTGAGGGAGGAAAGTCGCTAGGTCCATTAAAGATGTTGAGTAGGACTATTGGAATCCCGTATAATACTGCACCGTTCAGTTCATCGGGTCACCCGGCGCTGAATCTTCCGGTTGGATTTGTGCCGGCGCAGGATGACAAGAATGTGTGGTTTCCGACTGGGTTGCAGATTGTGGGTAGGAAGTTTGATGACTTGACTGTTCTGAAGGTAGCTGGTGCTTGGGAGAAGGCGAATGATTGGAAGGCGATGAAGTACGGTGGTGAATAAGTGACTGGCATACTGGGGTGGACATTTCGAGCTGGTATTTAGCTGCATCTTGACATTAGATTTGGTCATCATCCGGATTCTTCGACACCTACGATTGAATTTTTTGGGTGTCTAGAATGCTTTTAGAAACAGACTAAGTATACTTAGAATTAAACCATCGCAGACCGGATCTCCTAATCTGCATGAGCACCATTTCGTTGTCGTTTCACAGTCCGTGCAGTTCAAGTCGAAATGAAAACTTCAAAAACCTCCATATATGTGAAGAACCCATGTGGTGCCATCCAATCGCTTGAATGACACTACTGCAGACCCTTGTTGTTGGTGAGATGTGCTCTACGGGATATGGTGGATTAGGTAGACGGCTCGCGTGAGGGGAAACTTTCGTCCAACAACCTTTGCAAATCTCAGAAGATCGCAATGGAGATTGCTATCCCGAGATTTGAGTACTTCCCACAGCTTCCTGCGGAGCTGCGCCTCAAGATCTGGTCGCATCTTCTCCCAGGCCCACGGCTCGTCGAGGTCGTTTGGAAGGTCACGCGCATACACACACCAGTCTCCAACCCATCCAACCCGAAACGTATCAAAGCAAGATATATCGGTAATGAAAGGCCGCCAAATCTTCTGCATGTATGTCAAGAGAGTAGGGAAGAAGCCCGACGAAGCTTGACCTTGAGACTCGCGACAGATGATCAGCACTCTCCAATCTTTGTTGACCCTGTGCGCGATACAATCTACCTTCGATGCCGGCTGGATAATTATTCTGCATACGAGTCGTTTGGTCCACTCTATGGGATTCGTCACTTAATTACGGATCATGATTTTTTGCTCAGACGGCCAATACTGAGGATTTCGATGTTCGAGAATCTAGAGACATTGACAATCGTCGGACATGGGAGCATTTGCGTTCCCGACTACTCTTTCGCGTGGCACCTTTGTCAAAATATTAGCTTCGTGGAATCAAACAGCAAAGAAGAGGTGACAGTCGAAGAGAGATAGTATTTGGAGAAGCTCATAGCGAAAGGTGATAAGTCTTTGGATGCTCTGCAGGTTGAAAGCCCGCATTGGAAGAGACCGCTGCTCCGTTATGTCTTTCTCAAGTTAGACGGCACGCGATGCTGTCCGATTCATTGAGAAGGTGCTAGCTGCTCAGGATTCCATTAATTGCCAACGAGGAGAAAGAAATCGAAACGCGAAAGCACCAGAACATGCAGATCTCCTGGTCTTTGTAGCACATTCGCACATCTTGGTATTTAAAGCCATCCTCGCACTGATTTGAGGGTCGGTCCTTTCAACGCCAACACCACTTCTGCGAACCACCTGCGAACCACCAAACTTATCGGCTAAGAATCATATTAGTGAATCATCTCCCTGAATGGCAGTCTCGATTACCAAATTCGAACTCTTCCCAAAGCTTCCACCAGAAATTCGCCTGCAAATTTGGTCTTACTTGCATGGACCACGTATCGTCGAGCTGAGTTACCGGGATGGAATATTTGCTTGCAACAAAGGTCCACCCCCACTTCTTCAGATCTGTCAGGAGACCAAGAAGGAATTTTTAGGAGATTATACGTTGCAACTTAAGACAGCTGATCCAAAGTCTCCAATCTTCATCGATCCCGCACACGATTTAGTCCACCTCAACAATGCCAGCGATCCTTTCTTCGACAAACTCTTCGGAGTAAGCCATTTGGCCTTGGACGGAGTCCTTGATGAACAACCTTCTCTGCTGAGTGAGATATGGGGAGAAATTCATCGCTTTCAAGGTCTTGAGACGTTGACAATCGTACTCCACGGGCGAGATTGTAACTCCAATCGCTTCTCCACAAATCTAGATCAAAGATTGAGTTTCGTGTCGTCGCGTATTGAGGAGATGCAAATAGCAGGAGAAATTCAAGACCCCCTGCAACTCCACTCGAGTCTGCGGCTGAGAGAAAGTCGGCTGATGGAAGAATTCGCGTTCGTTGGCAACCGATGGCTGGACGAGACAATGGAGTTTTTTCCAAAATGGAGGAGACCGCAACTTCGGCTTGTATGTCTAGAGGTGGATGGAGCTCGTTGTTGTCATCTAGATACTCGTGCAAGTCCCTCAGGGCGGCTTTGTGGCCACAACAACGCCATAGAATGAGCCGCCGATGAGAGTGGAAAGGACTGTTGGCACAGATATTATCTAGTGCAGCAAGCGGATATTAACATGGAGTACAAGCAATTTGGGAGGCAGGGATCCGGAGTGAGCAGATAGAAATTTTCCAACGCATTGGAGAACTGCAGCGCTTGAGGAATCTTCTTCTTCCAACAGAAAGACGGCCCTCATGAAATAGAAGTAAATTAAACATTTCCAGGAGGAAACTTATTAAAAGCTCCAAACGACTACTTGCGCCTCTTCCTCGGGGCTCAATTTGAAGACATTTTCGATCTCGACTTCATTCTTGTAGCATAAGACACCATCAATCCAGATCTCTCCACCAAAGGCATCGTGAAGCTTCTTAGCAATTGCAGCAGGCTCTTTCGGTACGTTAACACGAAACCATTCAATCTTTTCCTCTAATCTCATGGCAGATAGTCCAGTTCCAGGCACATCTTTTTTTCCAAAAAAGGGGTGGATCCTGCCAAATTGCATAACCACGTGAAATGCTCTAGGTATGGTAAGAATTCTTGTAATAACGAGCTGACTGCAGAAAATGACGCAGTCAACGTGAGTTTTCTCAGACTTCCGAGTCGCGACCAGTCGGCAAGGTGATTGAAAAGTCTTGAACCTATCGAGTATGGACCGATAATAACGCTCTCCATCCAGAATCCCCAGATCAATATGTCGGACATGTTACCATAGTTCGGCAGCTAAATAGTTCCATGACATGATGAGGTCCAGATCGTCTGCTTCTTGGATGCGAAGAGCATTGCATTTCCAGAGCAGATACTTGGATTCTGCATTGAGCCGCTTACACACTTGCAAAATTGACAACTTTATTGTGTGCTCACGAAGAGGTGTTCTCTGTACAGCATCATATGGGACAATGCGTAGGGTCGACTTTTGGTGGAAAGGGCTAATCTCTTCGAGGGTGAGGAAGCCTGTCGGAGACGTGAGGACGTAAGTCCATATTTAGTCTCGAACTTCTCGAGGGAGTGATTCTAACAGAGAATAAGCCATAGCGTACGATGAAACGATAACAGGGGGAGATAATGTAATTATTCTCCTGTCACTTTGTATCAGGTATGGTACTTCTCTTGGTTCCAAGAGAAGACGCGTGGAAAAGGAGACAGTGAGATGGGGCTGAGATGCTCAGAAAAAGCGGCACTGACATGCAGCCAAAATACGGATAAAAGCAAGGCCGCTCTTGTTAAATTACATGAACGCATTTCTGACAAACAAAACAAGACGCTAGTCCAAAACCAGACAGCTCTTTCCTCTTTCCTGGGGAAACCTTGAAGAACCGTGACCACCTGCACTGGTGAAATCTCTCGCGTGTGAGATAACCAACACCGAATTTCCTCCCGAATCCTACCTTTCTTTCGCGTCAATCGCTTTCCCCTCCACGTCCCTCTCCGCCGGATGGTTCGGATGACATTCCTTTGGATGTGAAGTACCCCCTTTCAACTAACCATGGCACCCAAATTCAAGGACGGCGACGTTGTGCTCGCTTTCTCTGGCAAATGGGTGTCCTGGGCGCATACTGCAATTGCATACAGTATGTAAACACGCCACATCAACGCCCACCATATATGCTAACCACGCCTGCAGGTGCTTTCCTCAGCGCCCTCATTGTCGGAGTTTCGTTGCATTACCACAAGATTGTACAAAATGAATACTATGGCTACCCAGACGAGTGGTTCCCCTCGGTCTCGTCAACCATTGGAGACCGGTACCCAGAACGGTCATTTTTCATGCTATTCATAGCTATAACATCAGGTATGGGTTGCAGAATATGCAGCAGAGCCCCGCGACTGACTGCAGACAGGTCCCCGTTTTGCGCTGGTGGGTTTGTGGTACCTTCTCACGGCTCGGCCGAACTCGAACCTCCCAAAATTCGTCGCGGGCATGGGCATCTTTAGAACTCTTACATGCGGAGGCTGGACATACGTAACATCGACGGACGATCACGATTGGCATGACATTTTTATGATATCATATTTGGTGGCAACTCTGCCATGGACTCTTGGGTGCCTGGCTTTGAGCCCAAATAACGCGAAAGCGGTTACATATCGAAAGTGGTTGGCAGGAGGTTTCTTTGGTACTCTCGTACCTATGATCTACTTCTTTATACAACACAAGGTCCACAAGGTGGCTGGAGGTAAGCTTCGCTAAACCGCTGCATTGCCAGCTTCTCCTAACCTCCGCTGCAGCATACACAACCTACGCGTTCTTTGAATGGGCTTTGATTTTATTTGACGTTGCATTTGATGCTGTCACGGCCCTCGATTTTGAAACTTTCGAGCTGGTCGTAAAGGATGTGAAGGGATCGAGCAAGGGGTATGTTCAGTGGCTTCCAAAGTAGTCCGTGTACAATATGTTTTGGGCGTACATAAAAAGAAACTATCTGAACATTTGACTCTGTAGAAAAAACAAGATGGTGGCCGACGCAGTTCTTGAAAAAGAGTACGTGACCTTAGGAATGTTTGCATGATCCTGCTAACTTCCACCCAGAAAAGACAAGCCCATTGATCAAGTGTTTGGCCAAGCCTTCTCGTTTAGCGAAGCCATTGATGCAGTGGCTGATGTTTACAATGGGGTATGTTCAGCTGCCCTCTCCACCAATCAGTACTAACAATCTTGAAGTTCGTTTTCTGGTCAATGATGACTTCGCTGGGTGTTCTCGTCTGGTGTAGGCATTTTCCCCACTCTTCTTGAAATTATCTAACTTTGATAGACTTCCCCCTTTGGCATATGGGAATTTCAGGTTACGAAGCTTTCGTGATGGTGACAGTCTCACCTTCATTGCTCGCAATTCGGCCCCTGCGCTCGTTGGTAGTAAAGAACCTGCGCCTGTGCCACCTTCTCTCCCTATCCGGATTGCTAGCATACCAGATCGAAGATCCCGTTTACAGGCTATTTACTGTTGGTTTTGCTGTTTGGATGTCGTGTCTATCATGGGCTGCCACCTGGTATTCGGAAGGTGGCCAACCAGGTCGCCTGGAGTCCAAGATTTCTGCTTGGACAGTCGGACTCATTGCATCCAGTGCTATCAAGTTCGCCTGGCAAACAAGCAACCCAATTTGGCCGACATCTCACGCCGGAAATGGAGGTCACAACATGCTTGGTTTCATTCTCGCAGTTCTGGCGGTTCTCAGGTCAACACGGAGATCTCCTGTTGCTGGTAGCGATCTAGCTATCCAAGGTCGTAAAGAGGGCTCCTCTCTCCTGGCTGGTCTGGGAATGGCAGGAGTCTTTTTCGGCTTGCACTCGTTATTATCGGATTCTAGCACAATGATCTTGTGGACTTGGGAGGGATACCCTATCAGAGGCCCAATTTCGGCACCACATGGTGCTGTCACGATTGCTGCTATGGGTGGAGGCCTTCTAATTGGACTGTTTAACGATGCTTTGGCTCGTGGCTGGACACTTTATGGTCTCGGGTGCGTTGGTGCTGCAGTCTTTACCACATCCAGCAACTGGACTGGATATTATGGAGCTTTGACCTTGGCTACCTATCTTATGGCTGTTTCAGTACCAATAATTGGTTCGGCAGCCAGAAAGAGCCCAGCAGTTACGTTTGGTTTTGGCTTTCTGATCTACAACTTCATGGTCTTGTTCCATGTCTGGGTCGTTGCATACGCTTTCGTCCCTGGTGGTCCCCTCGTCCGAGAGCGCACTGATTGGGTCATGCTAACCACCATGCTGCTCATCGGTTGCGGTGTCTTCACATCCGTCTCCTCTACCCCAGCAGCGCAGCGCAAGCGTGTCAATGCCTACCTCAATTCTCGAAAGCAGCGATCATATTACGTCTACGTTCTTGGCGCCATTCAGCTGTTTGCTATTGCAATCGCCTACCTGAGGTTCCCTACAAATGATTACGTCCCCTATCACAAAGATGATAAGATACTTACCGCGGGTATCTGGACTATCCACTTCTCCCTCGACAATGAAGGCTACTCGTCGGAATATCGCATGCGAGACCTAATTAAGGAGCTTGAAATTGATGTAATCGGCCTTCTGGAGTCCGACCTTCAACGCATCATTATGGGCAATCGTGATACCACACAGTTCCTCGCGGAGGATTTGGGCATGTACGTCGACTACGGACCAGGACCTAACAAGCACACTTGGGGCGCTGCTCTCCTATCCAAGTTCCCGATCGTCAACTCGACTCACCACTTACTGCCCTCACCAGTAGGCGAGTTGGCTCCAGCAATCGAAGCCACACTCGATGTCTATGGCGAAATGGTCGACGTTTTCGTCTTCCACTCTGGTCAAGAAGAGGACCCCGAGGATCGAAGACTACAGACCGAGTACCTGTCTAAATTAATGGGCGCCTCGCCCCGTCCCTCCATCCTCCTCTCATACCTCGTCACTAAGCCGCTAGAAGGCAACTACAACACCTATGTCTCCGAAATAAGCGGTATGCACGATATCGACCCCAGCGATTGGGATAGATGGTGTGAATACATTCTCTACAAAGGTCTGAAACGGACTGGCTATGCCCGTGTTTCGCGATCCACCATCACGGATACAGAACTGCAAGTCGGGAAGTTCCTGATTGGGGAGAAAGAGGCGGATGCGGAAGAAGTGCGCAATGCGCGTATAAATGAAGATCAAGTCCCCGAAGGAAGACGATTCCCGGCGCTGTTCCGCGGCGAGGGAGTGAGGGATCATAGATATCATGTTTTTGATGAGCCACGGTACTATGCATAAAGCGTTAGTGTGTTGGAGATTTTTTCTGTTTGGGGGAAGGGGCTATGGGGATACGCAATAATGCTTCATGATGGATGAGAGGGATGTAAGATAGCTTGATGTCGGTGGGTGGGTACATTTAGCGCAGCATATTAATGGGCGACCCGATCTTCAATATTATCTTGTACTGTGCACTACTTATCTTTGAATGTCACTGGTGTTCGGTAAGGGCTAGTGCCTGCATGTATGACATGCCCGTATCTACCCGTGGAGTGGGCATGGATTCAAGATACGGTAGCTCTGCGGCTCCTGAAAGGCCAGTCCCGGCGAAGTGGCCCTTTGTTCATTGTTGTTTTCGATATCAATTAGACTTTCATTTGTTTCCCTTCTCTGAACCTGGGGACAACAAGATATGTATTTCTTACAAAGAATACTCCTGTTATAGCCACCTAGAACGGTCATCAATTTCTGTTCCTTTTATTTGTATACTACTTATAACAGTATGATGAAATAAAATAGTTCTGCCCACATATTTCAGCCACAAAGGCTCTTTATATATATATATAAGAAGTAGCAAAGGATGTACAGGAATCCTCAAAATTTCAAGCTTTTCCGGTTGCCATCTTCTCTGCCGTTAAAAAAGGAAATAGATTCTATATCTTCAATTACTTCATATTAGCATATCAACATGGCTCACAATATCGATCCTCAATGGTATGTACCGCAATCATATGTCAACAAGGAACGCCTAACGTTTGGTGTAGAAATCGAATTCGCACTTGCAAGTCTGCCAGCAGGCGCGAAAGATCCTCATCCCGAAGACACAAGAGAAGCGTACCGAATCTCAGATGATCCATCAGGAAAGGAGATGAATTTGAAATTCAAGATGAGACGAGACTACGTAGAGCCTTGGCATGTACCAGGTTCAATCCTCAACGAGAATGCCCGAAATCACATCTCCAAAACATTCACAGAGGCCGGAATTCAGAACGAGGTCATCACGGCAGACACTATCGAACACGCCGACCAATTCGCCAATTGGCACCCCAAAGATCCCAGAAGTTGGGCCATCACACACGACAGAGATGTGCTGCCACCAGACGACGCCCCACCTGAGTATCGACGGCACGCCATGGAGCTCAACTCTCCTCCTCTCTACTTCAGCCCCGAAGCCGTTCAAGAAGTAATGTATGTGATCGAACTTGTAAGCAATACATACCGCTGCGCTCTTACCAGACGTACAGCATTACACATTCATGTAGGAAATAGCAAGATCGGCTTCAGCCCCGAAACACTCCAAAAGCTCGCAGCGACATATCTAACTTTCGAGCCGGCCCTGGAGCAAACCCAACCTTATTTCTACATCGACGATCTCATGACTGCTAGTCTGCGTCGTGGCAGCGAGTTGAATGGCGAAGAGTTGATTCCGGACAAGGAGAAGCGCACTTATCCCAATTTCCTGGAATATTTACTCAAGGACGAGCATTGCGATACTAAGATATTGAAGAAAGCAGTGGCTACGATGTTTTCTCCAGAAGAACGTTCTGACAGAAGAGGCGCGCTCAATTTCTCCAATATCGATACAGGTAGAGGCACAAAAAACACAGTTGAGTTCCGTCAACATGCTTCTACCTTCGATCCGCAAGAAATCGCGCACTGGATTCGTCTCTGTGTCGGCTTTCTCGAGTTTGCGGATACGGTTGAGAAGTCGACGCTGAGGCCGTTTTTGGAGGCGCATATTAACGACAAGATTGAGGATTTCGGACTCGAGAATGCGTTGCTGTCGTTGGGGCTACCCAGGGAGGCGGAGTATTATGGAAATTTTCTGAAGAGGATTGCTGGGCAGCGGAATGAGAAGGGGCAGTATCTGGGGACGCTGTTTAGCGATTTCAAAAATTAGAGGTATGAGAAAATGTAAGCAATATATTTATATTTTTTGGGGGAGGGGAAAAGTAATCGAAAGCATAAGCATAAGTATGTGTATGTAAAATAAATGAAGAGTAACGTCCATCCCTGCGTAACTGAAAGCCCTACGTGCCGGAAAAAATAATAGGTACTTTAACTTCAAGCATTTTAAAATCTATGCACACCTCAATATCTCCTATATTTTCTTATAAGTTATATCCCGCGGCCATTCCCGGATACCCTAAACCCCTCCTATTTGAAAATCACGTTCGCATCATCGCGCCTAATTTACAAAGAGTCTCCTTTTATAACATAATAGGTTTCCTCTACTATAATTCTACTACCGAACTGGTAAACATCCGATCAAGTCATGCCACCTTTGGACGCATATGATCTGAGATACGCTGGCTGTGCGGCTCGACCCATGATGGCGTGACTCACAAGATCATGCAGTAGGAGGCTGCCAATATAATGGTGAGCAGTAAGACACAACGCAAGACATTTTTTTCTTCTTATCACTGTACTGCTTCTCACAATTGGATGGCCGATGGGTGAACGTGGCATAGCTGCCAATTAAGAGGCTAGGAGCGCCACCAAGCTGCAATAGCAAGCCATCGATCAGGATTGTCGAACCTCTTATAGTTGCGACTTCCCTTCCTGCGCAATGGCTCGAAGCATTGATTTTATCCGCAAGCATTATCGTGGGGTAGCGATGCTCGCTTTCATCTGTGGTATCTTTGTTGTTCTGGCACTCGATGCAATGGGAATGCCGCTGCCGAAGCTTGTTATCCGTACGGCGTCCGGAGAGGTCGATTCAGTCAACGAGTTCGGAAAGACATTGCATTCATCTGCAGCGCTTGGGGCATTGACTTTGCTCTATACTATGCACAAAGCCTTGTCGTCAACGGGTTTCATTCTTACCCGAGGAGTCTTCTCCACTGACGTCCTCATCTCTCTTGGAAATTGTGCGCTATCCGTTGTCTGGCTAGCCTTGGTTATCATCTCGGCATTCTTCGTCGGTGACACACCATGTCGCGACGGAGAATGGCATCAATGTCTTGGCCGACTTGCTTTTGTCCCCTGGATTTTTCTCGTCATGTCGGGGACATGGGTCGTATGGTTCCTCGATGCTCTGCGACACCAGAAAGCCAGGAAGCAAAGTATTGATAGGGTTGGACTATGGCAAGCAAATGTGGAGAATGGGCCATTCGACTGGAGGTCAGGAATGGATCCATGGTTCCTCTTCCTTACATACACCCTGATTCTGGCGGCATCTGGCGTGACGGCCTATGGGGCTATCAAAAATGATGAATATACGATCGCAATTCTCAACCTCACAGGTCTTGTTCTTGTCATTGTTAATGCCGGTGGCAATAATCCTTACATTACCGCACCTCATCGGTATAAGGCAGACAATATACGAGTGGCCCTCACAACTACTCACAATTCCCAAACTGTTTATGTCCTCCCAAGTCGGAAATACGGGTTTGATGCGATCCACTCGCCGAAGATCGCTTACGAACATCTGGGCTGGGAAAAGCTGGCCGCCTCGCTGTTCGGCACTCTGTGGGACAAGAGAAAGGGAGCATCGTGGTCAGCCTTCGAGACTATGTTCAAAATGAGGACCCTTGCCCAAGAGCACAATAATAACGTCGTTCATTTGAACGACCGCGAACTCGCAGATCTCGCTCACTGGCTGTACTGGGATGTTAAAGATGGAAAAGGCAACAGCCCAGACGTCGGCAAGATGCGCACGCTGTTGTGTGAACGTACTCCCAACACACACCTAATAGGGAGAGAGCTGGCAATGGTCCTCATGTTCGCAGAGTACATGCTCTTCGAACTCCAGGAAAGGAACTCTGAGAGATTGCCGGAACACTTGCATCTAGCATGGAAAAGACTGCGAAGTTCAAAATTCAGTGGTGCAACGCAGGCAAATGAGAAATATCATCAAGTTGGTTTCATACCTGGCAGACCTGGGTATCAGGAAGCTGTTAGATATGTTTACGGCCTTTTTGGTATGACGAACGTTGACGAAGACGCACTGAACCCCCCGGGTGACCCGCCCAAGTTCTCAGCAGCTTTGAACTGCAACCCAAAGAGCATGGATGATTACATAGGGCAGCTTTGGGATCTGGCACAGCACTCTGAAACAACTACCTTCGGTGCATTGTACCTGTTCACAGGCGTGTGGTACATGGAAATTGGGAATGTACGGGGCTTCCACCTGATGCCATTTAGACCCCTCAATGAGTCCAAACAAGGCGACCTGACTGTATGGGAAATCATATGGAGGCAAGCATGGTACACAGCGATTGTGTCACAACTTGTCACGATGTCACCGACCATTATCAATGCTTTCCTCGGGGGAGTACTGGTTTGACAGTAGCTTCTACTTGTGGCGGCACGGCACAGGGAAGAATGGAGAGATCTAGCGAGCGGTGGCTGAAATTTTCACAATGAGTTGGAGGGGAAGCCCATGTCGTTAGCGACTGTAACACCAGCAATCGAAAGAATTATTTACCCAATCGGCCGTGGGGATGGAGAGATAAATTGCCAGCACTGAATGCCGATGGGAAGCGCTTTTTGATAGATCAATGTTTGAAGACAAAATGAGGACTTAGCCGGAGCCTTTTGCAGTGACACGTTGCGCGGCATTATCGTACTGCATTTCTTCAAACTGGCGAAATGTCAAGAACAAAGCTTAGAGCCATATTGTTTCTTGATAGGAGCTTCATTCTAGGGTCCCGAAATTTAGAGACAGGCCAGTGGTTGTAAAAGAGCAGGGGGGGATAGCCGAAAGGACTTTCAACGCCGCCGACGGGACAATCGATAATATAACCACAACTATAGTATTTTCTTACTACAAACTGAATCCTTATAGAGAAATAGCCAACGAACAAGATAAAACTAATTATAGCTTTATATAGTTATGTGGTGGAGATTTAAGACCCATAAACCATGAAGTCGTTCCGGCACGCAGGGATGGACGTTAGTCCAGGAATTAACATATTGGATGCTGCGCGTGAAGAGAGGACTTACAGCAAATACAATTTGGAATCGTGGTCTGCAAAAGGGGCGGAAGAAAAAGTGAGGGATTTCTCCCTTGGTATTAGCAACGAGTTTCCATCGTGTAAAAGTACTGATATTTAGATACCTGATTTATGGACGTAATGATGCGCAGTCAAGCCCTTCTCCTCCCACCGTCTTCGAAAGAGAGAAATTCAGCATTGTTTCAAATCCAGAAGACTCCCTGTGCTTCGAAGCACTCGTCAAAGGCAGCTTGGCTCCTTTTCAGAATAATAGGACCTTTCGCAAGGCGCTTTCGGTGTCTGAGATCGTACTTGCCTCATGTCTAATACTTGATCTCTTCCCTCCCACAGTCGCGACTGCCTCACCTCAGACCTACACGCCTTTACCTCCTCCGGTCGCGCCCGTATAACTTCGTATCTTCAAACACATTGCTACTTCAGACCCATCAATATCCCAGCATTGGCCTCGCATAAACCCATTTCTATCACCACTTTGACTCATCCTCCTTCGACAACACTCGATTTCTAATTGTCGTGCGAAAATGGGGCAATCTAAGTCACGATCTGCAAGCAACAAGGGATGGAGAAGGTCCGCAAATCCCGACAATCCCATCACATGGAAAACGGACTGGAGAATTACAGACTTCCTTGGGCCACAATCTCCCGAAGATGAGAAAATCAAGGTGGGGCCTACATACACATTCAATCGCTCTATACGGGGACCACCACCACAGGTCGCGATAGACGAGATGAACGAAAGGGGTACAATCTCCACTAATTTTCCATACTTTTATGTAAGAAGAATTAATCAAACATAACGAAACACTCTGAACTGAGCAACAAGCGAGTACTGACTTGTACTGATCAGGGGGAGCTCATAGCCGTCTCCAGAAAAAATGATCATGATGCGTATGACAAATGGGGCGTGCGGCAATGTGCATGGTGCAAGCATGTGAAGCCTCGGGATCAGTTTGGCTATGTAAAGGCATATGATTATTGCGAATGCCCTGGGCGCGTGGGGGTTTCGATGCCAGCTTGCAAAGATCCAGAGCGCGAGTGTCGGGGGAAACTTCAGGAGGGCCTGGTTCAAAGTTTCTTCTATGCAAAGATGAAGAGGCATGACGAGTTCCACTTCCCAAACTCCAAATAGGAGGAAGTAGTGTGGACTAGATTGAGCTAGATATGAATGTCCCAATTCCAATAGAGCTTTTTGAATTGGTCCAGGGCGTTCGTGAAATTGTGGCCGTGATTTTGAATATTGAGCTTCCAAAATATCATGCCCTTTCCTGGTGGACAGAAAAAGCGGCACTGATTCTGGATGCGCCACATCGAGTGGAACATGCAAAATGCGTAATGATGAGTGCCGCTTTTTTGGTCTACCGCGAGCCACCTACTACCGCAGCACCGCAGCACTGAACTTTGACTTTTAAAGTCTGACTGCTCATATCAACCTTAAGAATAACAAATTAGTATTAGCTACTAAGCCAAAAGGGATAAGATGGGACTCTTACTCGTGTACACCCGCAGGGCCCCCATTTATACCCGGAGATAACTTCTGATCTGTCTGATGTGCCCTCGTCGTCGACCGCGATACCGGCTGCGAGGTCCACCCCGATACTTCAACTGACGGGTGTGCTGACGGGGGCAGAGGCGGAGATGCATAATAGTAAGGCTTTCCCGGCTCCATCTCAATAGACGCTTGTGCCTTGCTCGCTGAATTTCTCCTCGCTCGCCAGAACAGAAATCCGACTAAGCCCAGAGCCAGAACTCCTAGTGGAACGCCTACTGCTGCTCCAATTGTAGGTCCTAGGTTTGAAGAACTAGCAGAAGAATTGCTTAAGCTGCTCAAGGAAGCCGTGGAGGATGAAGCTCCGGTGGACGCTGTCACGGTGACCGTCACAACCGCTGGGTTCGATGAATTGGCGCTTGATACTTCTTGTAGTAGCTGGTCGTAGCCAGTCTTGAACGCGAAACCGGATTGTCCGTACTGGAAGGTTGCGATTGTGCAGCAATTTCGGGTGGGGGAATCGCAGCAGTATGAGAATGAACGACCTCCGGGCTTGTCACATCCCCAGAAGGGGGTAAAGGTTGAGTAGGGGAGTTTGTTGAACGGGTCTGTAGCGTTGGTGTCAGTAGTCTTCTTCTTTGCGATGGAGTGGCATTTACCGGAACGACAGCTAGTTGGACATGCTGAATCTGTCCACGTGTTGTCTGTACATGATCCTGATAATTCCGTGAGCCATGGAGCTTGAAGAAGGGCCACGGATATGTTTGGATCTTACCTCTGTAGTTGAAGCCCGACCTTCCTAGACATATCCCACTTGTGGTGCACGAATCTAGCGGATCACAGCATGCAGAATTTGAGATTGTCGTGTTGCAAGGCTTATGATTTGGCTCTGTCGTTGTGCCATCAGGATAAAAGCAAGTAGATGCTGGCTCAGCTGAAAGAATAAGGGAAGCAATTAGAAAACTATACGAAAGTATTCGGTTCATTTTTGTGAACTTGACAAAATTAAACTCAAAAGCTGCCTGCAGATTGTTACAGAAGAGAAAAACCAAAAAGATGGAGGGGGTAAACTCTCAAGAGATAGCCATTGCCTCACTTAGTGCGTGCGACAAGTACGAATCCTGAATTGAGGAACTGGAGGGAAAGCAATACGCCAATGATTTCTCGGAGGTTCCCTTGACCACTCAGCGGCTGAGAGTGCATCGAGTTTCAGTTTGACCTTAGCACATGGCTCGTGGAATAGTGCAGATTTAGGATGAGTACCCTAGCCATTTGAAGAAGACGGCCAATAAGATGTCTTAGAGTCAGTGTAATGGAGAGGAAGTCGATTCCTGACTCTTTACCTAGTGAAGCATGTCAACCTCATGGCAGGCCTGACAAGTGGGGTCAGGGGTGTTTACGGCGAATCTGGCTGGGCGGTTTTCCATCGTCGGAACTGAAGGATTTTGAAGGTTTCGAAGAGTTTGACATAGAGGACGTTGAGCTCTTCGCCTGTCCAGAACTGAGGGAGATTTGCCCCTTGCTATCGATTTTACTCCAGGGCCCTTTGAATAGTATTCCTTTTATTCAAAATGAGTAGACAGACTTTGAGCTTTTTTCTGGTAGAAATTTCAGTCTTCCTATTTCTCGATGCCATGTTTGGCGTTGTCGTGCTTCGCCTTTGAGGTGCATACTCTGAGGTACCTTAGCACCCTCCGAGCCTCTTCCCCCTGGTCATTTTCATGCAGCCTTACCCCTTACACGTGGTGATCGGAAAATCGCGCAGTTCGATTCGAGAGTTGAAACCACTTTAGTCTGGAGAGCGCTTATCGATTATCAATTGTTGTGAGTCTTCCGAGCCGCGTTCTGCGGAAGGGGAAATTTGACGCGTTATTTGAGAATCAGAGCTCCAACATGTTACCCTTTCCTTCATGTGAAGAAAGAGCGATGAGCCTTGCTCATGATAGAAGCCGGGAGGAGAGCGTCTGAACAGACTCTGTACATCGGTAATAGCGGTAATCGTGGAGGTCTGTCTGAAGTATTACAGAGCAGAGTGAGGACGTGAATATGCAGGAGGTTGGGTCAGAGGCGAATTGCTTGGCGTGTTTTGGTGGAGGAGTTGAAAGAGTACGCCCACGCGATCAACATCGCAAAAGATTTGAACAACGATCCTCTACCAATATGCGGAATATCTTTAAATAACCAGAGTTTACTTTCCTTTTGAGAAACTGTACTTTACCTGCACTTTACCTCCATAAATCTATAGATGTCTTATTTTAGTCTAGAATAGGAAATGTCTCAAGTGGTCATGCAAGGCTATCAGCTGGACCCTTATCTTCGTTGCCTCGCCGATGGTGATCACGCCAACGAGAGTACCACAGCGTCCTGAGTCAACGACTTTCTCTCCTTCTCTTTCTTTTCACAATCCGGGTATTTCGATAGAGTTGGCATCATGAAGTCTTTACTCTCTCTCATTCCTTTTACCACGCTCGTGGCATCCTCTGCGATCCAGCAACCGCTTCACGAAGCTCCCATCTCTCAAACCCCACTCAGCACAAAGCCCCTCGTCAATTCAACAAATCTACAAGACCACATTTCATCCGATAATCTCTTGAAACGTGCAAAGAAGCTCTTCGAAATCGCCCAGCTTGGGGTCGCAGAATATAACCACCCAACGAGAGTGATTGGAAGCGCTGGTAAATAGCACCAGCTACCCCATCCTCGGGAGTCTGCTAACGTCTATGTCGCACAGGACACGTTGGAACACTCGATTACATATACTCCACCCTTTCCGAACTGGGTGACTACTACGAGTTGTCAAATCAAACGTTCAATGCCGTGGTGGGAAATGTCTTCGAATCCCGCCTTGTGCTGGGCGACGGAGAGCCGAAATCAGCTACACCTATGTCCCTTACTCCTCCCACAAAAAACAAGGACGCAGTATTTGGGCCCTTAGTACTGGTCGCCAATGAGGGTTGTGATGCCTCCGACTACCCATCCAATACCACAGGCTCAATAGCTCTGATCAAGCGTGGCGTGTGTGCATTTGGAGACAAATCTGCTGCTGCTGGAAAAGCCGGTGCCATTGCTGCTGTTGTGTTCAACAGTGAAAAGGGCTCGCTCTCAGGAACTCTAGGAACGCCGTCAAAGCATCATGTTGCTACCTTTGGACTTTCGAACGAAGATGCGCAACCTTTGATCAAGAAGCTTCTCGCTGGAGGACTGATTCCTTCATCGGCTTATATCGATGCTATCGTACAGAATGCTCCAACGACCAACATCATTGCACAGACAAAGGGTGGAGATCAAGATAACTGCGTTATGTTGGGAGGTCACAGTGACAGTGTTGCTGAGGGACCAGGCATCAACGATGATGGTACCGGATCGCTGTCTTTACTCGAAGTCGCCACCCACCTGGTCAATTACAGCGTGCAAAATTGCGTCAGATTTGCTTGGTGGGCTGGTGAAGAAGAGGGGCTTCTTGGCTCTGATTACTACGTATCCCAATTGTCTGAGAAGGAGAACTTGAAGATCCGACTCTTTATGGATTACGATATGATGGCGTCTCCCAATTACGCATATCAGGTCTACAATGCCACCAACGCACTTAATCCTACGGGATCCGAGGAACTGAGAGACTTGTACACCAAGTTTTACAAGTCCAAAGGTCAGAACTATACGTTCATTCCTTTTGATGGGCGAAGTGATTACGATGCCTTCATCAAGCACGGAATCCCAGGAGGAGGCGTTGCTACTGGTGCAGAGGGCATCAAGACGAAAGAGGAAGTCGAGATGTTCGGTGGAGTCGCAGGGCAGTGGTATGATCCATGCTACCACCAACTGTGCGATACTGTCGACAACTGTGCCCTCGATGCTTGGGAAATAAACACAAAGGTATGACTCAGCTACTTGACTCCTGGTTCTTTTGCTAATTCAGATCAGCTCATTGCACACTCGGTAGCAACCTACGCAGTGTCTTTTGAAGGATTCCCAAAGCGAACTGCCGTTTCAAGCAACGCACAGGTAGAGAAGTCTCTTTACCATGGGCCGAAGCTTGTGATGTGATGCTTGAAATTCTAGATTTCTTTCTGCATAGAAGTCAGCGGTAAGCATTGGACATACATTAGATTAGTAATACAATCGACGCCATAGAATGATTATCTATTTATATGCCACCTACTCCTTCTTTCTTAAGTCTCCGAATACGAACACGAAAAACTCAAGAGAAGAAGAGTGGATATCTGACTCACGATCACGTGAGGCCTAACAACGACTTATAAACGCGCCCTACTCCTGACATGAAGCTCTCAACATCAATTCCAACTCCTCAATCCTCACTGTTCTCCAATCCTCCAAATACCATTATCTCAAAATGAAACTAACCTTCACCACCCTCGACGCCTTCACCAGCACCTCCTACACCGGAAACCCTGTCGCCATCATCTCCGTCCCCGCCGACGCTAAAGACTCACTCACCCAGCAACAAAAACAATCCATAGCCTCCGAATTCAACCTCTCTGAAATCGTCTTCCTACACGAGCCCGCCTCCCCCTCGACCGAACGCCACATCGACATCTTCACCTCGCTCGCCGAAGTCCCGTTCGCAGGCCACCCTACCATCGGCACTTCGCACTACTTGCTTCAAACCACGAAGCAGAATGTAGATACGCTCGTCACAAAAGCAGGACGCATTCCAATCTGGATCGATGAGAGAAGTGGGAATGTAAAAGCCAGGATCCCGCAAGATTATCATCGCCATGGTGTCACGTGGTCGTCCCCCCTTAACACGCTCGCCAATCCTACTTGCAGTATCGTGAACGGCATGACTTTTATCATGGTCGAACTCCCCTCCCTCGAAGAACTAGGTAGAGCGAAAGGGAAAGGGAATCTAGCGCCTGATACATATGACCCTAGTCCCCTTGATGCAGGGTGGCGGAATGGCCTTATTGGGACTATGTATTTTGTTGCTCAGGGCGTGGATGAACTTGGGAGGAAGAAATATCGGACGAGGATGTTTGGGTCAAGGGAGGATCCGGGGACGGGGAGCGCGAGTAGCGCTTTGGGGTGTTATTTGGCGCTCAGGGGGGAAGAGAGGGAGAGTAGGTTTGTGTTTGAGCAAGGGGTTGAAATGGGGAGGCGGAATGAGATTGAGGTTGAGGTTGTGCGGGAAGGGGATCGAGAGGTGCGGGAGGTGCTTTTGAGTGGGGCTGCTGTTACGGTTATGGAGGGGAGCTTGGAGGTTTAGGTTCAATTTGGCATGGGGAACGCTACAGCAGTGCTGTGGGCATGGAACAGGAGTGACTGAAACCGTGTCTCTGATACTCATCCTTGTAGAGTAAGCGGTTCTATTTCGGGTTCTTATCAATGTAACGCGTATATTGGTTTACTTCCGTTTATACACCACAACATTTGCAATTTTAAGATTCCTCGCGGTAAACCTCTCTCGTAGCGCAACACCAACGGCATCCAATCTCCAGATCTAGCTCAGAAGCAAACAGACTAAAAAAGGGACGCCTTTTCTGGGGATCCTCTGCAAGCATGTCTTTGATCATCTCCAAAAGCCATATGTTTCGATGGTTGATCTGTTGAGGATTTGCCAGAATTATCTCTAGGGCCTGTCGATTAAGTTGCCGTCCCCATTTGATCACCTTCTCGAGATTATTCCGATACGCGACCATTTCTTCTAAGCCTTGGGTTCTGAAGTCCAAAAATTCTTCTAAATCAATGCCACATAGGACTGTAAACATCTCCATGAAAACACATCCCAGAGAGAAGTAATCCGCAGCTCTGCCATGAGATTCCCCGTTCCAAACTTCAGGAGCATAATATTTGGGGGTCCCGAGAATAAGGGTGTCTGTCTGGCTGTGGTCCGTAGCCCGAAACGATCTGGATATTCCAAAGTCGGCAATATAGAATCTATGACCGTTCTCATAGTCTTGGTGCTTTTTAATGAGAATGTTGCCAGGCTTGATATCAAGGTGCTTGGTATGCTTGGAGTGTAGATAGCCAAGGGCTTGTACAAGGCAACCGAAGCTGTTCCAGAGGGCTATCACGGAATTCTCATTAGACAAGGTCGATTTCGAGGTGGCTAGCAAAACTTCGTCGAGAAAAGCACCAAGGTCGTAATCTGCTACCGGATAGAGTAACACAGAGAACTTCTTGCCTTGGAGATAACTCCCAACAAGTTGAATTACATGGGCATGCTCGAGCTTTTGCAGGTGTTCGACTTCTGAGAAGGCTTGATGTAGAGAAAGTCTCCGACTGCAAGTCATAGTTTTCCGAGTCAGTAGGATGCGCCGGCAGCGGACTTTATCAACAACAGCTTTGAGGCTCATACCGATTCGACTGATCACTTGCAATGGGACCTCTTCACCTCGTTCATATTCCACATGCTGACCTCTCCCTGACCAGTTGACCTCTTCATTAGAAGGTAAGAGGAGACCCCGTGCCTTGACCGCGTGGAGGTATTCGGAGGGCATAGGTAATATAGGTGTGATGCGAGCAAAGGCTGGAGACGAACGCGCGCTGTAGAATACAGGTGATTCTCTGGATGATCCAGGCATATGGCCAGCCCAAGGCGATGAACGTGCACTGTAGAATGCTGGAGAAGGAGAAGTTGTAGAGATATGTGTGGAGGTGCTACTGGTCCGTGGAACGAATTGGGTGTTCGTATAGGGCCTTGGTGGCCCGCCTGGGGGCTGGGCTACGGAAACAGTCTGGCCGGGTTTGACAGGATAATCGACGTTGAGTGCTAGATGTGCAAGCTCTTGAAGAAGTTCTGGCTTGTCATCCGGAGTCACAACTTCTTCAGATGAGTCGTTTGATACAGGCGGATTCGGTGCAAATAAAGAATTGTCTCTGAAAGGGACTGGAGGGCCCTCGGTTTCATGGGATAGGTCCAAGCCTTAAGCCTCTTCCAAAACCGCATACTCAAGCCGGTGACGAGGCCGTCGAAACTCCGAGCCGGTCTCGCGTTGAGTCTCAACATCGATTGATACACCAATATGAGAGCCAGCGTTCAGCTGCAGTGTAGATGAAGCAGCTGGGTTGAATAGCTTTCTGTCGGGTGCGATGTAGCGCTTTGAAGCCATTAAGGGTGAGACAACCAAACACCGGTACAGAATGCTCAAGTCTCTCACCAGATGTTAGAGTTCTGATCGTGAAGAGTGAAGAATGGGAGATTGAAGATTGCAAGATCGGCCTCAAACCCAGCCCCGCCTCTATCTGCATGCAAGCCACGTCACGAGATATCTCGGAAAGCCTGGGAGTCAGCCTCACCAGGTGAGTATCGGAGGAGAACGGGAACGGGGAGAATGAGGTAGTGGAAATGTTGGGATTGAGAAGAGTTTGAAGGTTGGAGTCGGGGTTTTGGACTTCGCGAGTTGTTAGCTCCCTCCCCCCTTTTGGGACGAGCGAAGCCATTGCCATGGCAAGTACACCTATGACAAGAACAATGCTAGAGCTGGCTCATAGAGCGACGGATCTTCAAACACTCAGTGAGCTGGAAACCTCCATTGTTGAATTTTCTAACTTTTACACCGTAAACGCAAAACGCACCTACCAAAGTCCCCAAATCCCAGTATCATAACCCCCTAATCAAAACCAAGCAAGAAAAGCAAACACCACGCACGTCCGGCAGACATAAGCAACAGTCCCATTTGATTTGCCAATATCATTTCCATCCAAGTCCTCAAGAAAACGCAAGGAGATTCATCGACCTCACATCCTTGGGAAAAGCAGAGTAAGCCAGGGATAAATAGACCTAAGACTGCTCCTCAGGATGAGCACTCCTGATAGGCAAAGCACCGTGCTCGACTTGCTCTACATGCTCGACATGCTCCACAACCACATTCTCCACAAGCACAAAATCCTCATCCTCAATCGGGGTACTCAAACGCGACCAGTCAGAATCTTCACTAGCCTCCGTTCCAGCCGCGTAGTACATATCCTCTTTGGCTGGAGCACCCAAACCAGCGTTCTCGTTTTGTTGGATGGAAGGACCGGGATATGGAAGAATAGATGAGGGATGGTCATTCCGCACAGCGTTCTTATTTCGTGGGGCGGCAGCACCAGGAACAGGGGAAGGAGGAATAGACGAGGGAGATCGCAGCGGCTGAACAAAGTTTGGATCACCTCCATCGCAATAGCGGGGTTGCGGCATCCCAGATATTGCCGATTGCGAAAAGTATGATCCATTCCCACCAAAAGGTTGGCTGGGCTTCGAATTCGGATCAGAACCTGGCGACAGCCCGGCTGCTCTTGTGCCGAGAAACATTGGTGCTTCGAGCATCCAATGTGGGTTATCGAAAGGGGGGTTGGATGCGCACTGCTCCTTCTTAGGCTTTCGGCCGAGCATTAGCATTGATTCTGAGGTAGGAAGTTGTCTTTGGGGTTCACTCACTTGTAGTTGCGCAGCTCGCTGGACCGACTGCTGGCTCAAGACTTGCCGTCGCTGCTGCTGCTGCCAAAGCTCCAGTGCCTGGATCTTGGCCAGTGCTTCTGCTTGGGCCCTTTGATGAGCTGCTTGGTTCTGCGCTGCGGCTGTAGCCTGAGTATCTTTCTCCATCTTCTGGCCTGCATTGACCCTGTTCTGTTCCTCCAATAGCATCAACTGCGTTTGATAGTCTTGAAGACAGTGTCCTCTGCTTGATGCAGCATAGTCCGATACTCTCTTGACAGGGTATTCTGAGTTCCCAGCCTGTATACAGTATAAACAACGACGTGTATTGATACCGCAGCAACAGTTTCCAGACACCGTCGGCCCGCTGGCTGTGGTGTTATTGGAGGTCTTGTCTGGCTGAGCGACTCCGGGCTGCTTGTGACCCTTGTTCTCTGGAGTCGGCGCCATCATCATCCGCTTTCTGGACTGAGTTTCTGCCTCTGCCATGGAAAGCCGCTTCTTGTTCTGCTGCTCCAAGAGCTGCATCTGCTTTATGACTTCATTTTGCTGTCCAATGGTACGTTGTTGTTGGGCTATGGAGTAGGCCAATTGCTGCTGGCGCAGGGAATTTTCCTGTTTGAGATGCCACAACTCGTTTTCATAGCCTTCTCTGGCTACAGTATTGTTTGAAGAACTTGTAGAGGCCTGCTGCTGAACTGGCGATCCATCTTGGCTGGTGCTTGAATTCGCCACTTGCTGCTGTTGTTCTTGATTCGCCATCACCTGCCTTTTTGGGAACAACATAGGTCCTCCTTGCTTAAGACGTTGAATTTTCTGCTGCAGGATTAACTTTTGCTGCGGTGTCATGATAGGTGGCTGGGTCATCTTCTTCGCCCGGAGCTGTTCCTGATATGTCTGAATAACTGGTGCATCCGATGCTTTCTGGCCATTGCCTTCCTTGTCAGAAACTCCCCACACCTGTTGATACTTTTGCTTGATGATATCATCCACCTTCTTCTGATTCTCTGGGTTGAGAGCATCCTTAGGACCGACTCCAATGTGTGCTCTAGCTTGTGCCTCCCAGTCAACGAAATGAGGTTGCTGCTGTGGGGCAGGCGCCGGCGGCGGATTTATGGCTTCGAGAATCTCGCGTTCCCATTCCACTACCCCAGTATCTGAACGCTTGTCTTGGTGCCCCGCCTTCTCTCCTGGCTTTGGGGCATTTTGAAGTTGTCGGTGATAGTCAGATTCCCACGCTTCTAGGAGTTTGGCTCGCTGTTCGGCTGGCAAAGGCGACCCAGAATGTTCTTTTCTAGCCAAAGCAAGCCGTTTCTTGTTGTACTGTTCGAGAGCTGTCAACCGCACCTGCAATTCCGGTAGTTTCGGCGGGTCATTTTGAGTCTTCGGGCTATTATCACTTGGCGTTTGCTGATGATCATGCTGGCGACTGGCCTCCTTGGGGCCCAGAATTTCGTTCGGCTGTTCGGGCTGTTGATCCATGGGATCGTGTCGCAGTCCGAGTGGCATATGTTGCTCTCGTCTGGCCTGTGCCAGTCGTTTCCTACCACAGGCTTCAAGAAGTTCCAACTGCTTTTGGTATTCTGCATCTGTCATTCCAAAAGGAAGATTACCTCCCTGCTTTGGGGGTACTGCCATAGCTTCTTGTTCTTGTCTTACCATCATGAGCCGCTTTTTGTTCTGCTGCTCGAGCAACCTCAATTGCATTTCGTAATCCTGTTTCTCGCTACTCGAAGGTTGGCTTTCTTGCTTCGGTGGTGTTATCTGGGAATCGCGTCCGTAGTCTGCTTGTTCTTGTCTTGCCATCATGAGCCGCTTCTTGTTCTGCTGCTCGAGCATCCTCAATTGCGTCTGATAATCCTGCTTCTTAGAATCGAAGGGCGGCTTGTTAGGATCGAGGAAACTGGCTTCTTGCTTCGACGGTGTCGTATTGGAATCACGTTCTTTATTTACTTGCTCCTGTCTGGCCAGCATAAGACGCTTCTTGTTCTGCTGTTCAAGAAGCATCAATTGCATTTGATGATCCACCAATGCGTGGTGTCCAATCACCTGAGCCGGGCCTTGGTTTTCCCGCCCTCGTGGTATCGGCATGGCGTCTTGTTCTCGTCTGGCCTTCAAAAGCCGCTCCTTGTTCTGCTGTTCAGCCACCATGTCCACTGCATAGCAGCAGGTTTGTGCGTTGATCGGTTTGGCTTTATACGGCTTTTGCTCTTCCTGCTCCGTGGGGAGTGCAATAGAATCTTGCTCCTGTCTAGTGCTCTCAAGCCGCTTCTTGTGCTTTTCAAGAAGCATCAATTGCGTTTGATAATCTTGCAATGGACTGGACTGTGCTTCCGAACGCTGACTGTTGGGAAGCTGGTCATTAGGGTTACAATAATTGGCTATGGCTCCACCCGAACAGCTCGCCGACTGAGGAGGCGCTGCTGGTGCAGGTGGAAATGGGTTGGGAGGCATGTTGATCTGGAATTGAGATTCGTAGGCCTGTTGGGGACGAGCAGGATTTTTCCACGAGGGCTGTGGTTGATCGGCTACGGACGGTTCAGGCTTGACTGCCTCGTCGGACAATGCCAAATCGGCAGCGTCTTCCATGGGCTCGTCCATGAGCTCTGGTTTGATGTAAGGTGGCATGTTGATGGCTGGTGTTGATGACTTGAGGGGATTGCAATGTCTCTGAGCGATAAATGAAGAAGAAATTTCGAGGTGTGTGTCGTGGAATTTCTCTAAGAGATAGTAGTGACGTGAACAAGGGAGTTATGACGCTGGTACTGACGTCCAACAGCTGATGTCATTTATTAGCAAAATGTCTACAGTTATCGTGAACACTTTCGAAGATCATACCAATCAATTGTTTTCCTTATATTTCTAAGAAACTGCTGATAAGAATCGAGAGATAAACGAGCACTCCGAGCGTAGAAACTTGCTGAGGAAGGGAGAGAAAGATATGGGGAGGAGACATGTCGTTAGGCAGCCCCCTCGTGACCCCACCAACTCGGCTAGCCCAACATCGTTTGCCTTGCCTTGCGTACGAAAGGTACCACCCAGCACACATCCGAGTAATTTGTTCATTTGTTCACGGGCACTTGCCGTTGGCTACCGTAGGGTTTCAATTCCACCACCAATTACAACGCCTGCTCTCGAACAGATATGGAAGGCGGCGTTATCAACTATGATATTGGCCAATGACGACTGCGTAAAATAGAAAAAGGCAAAAACCAAAGCGGGCGCCGCCTTGCCGAAACAGATCTCGGTATGCAGTCGGATCACACGTGATTGGATTGGATACTTCCCTTCACCGATATCCTGTTGAAGCAAGTGGCATACTTTAGCTGAGGCTCACCGAGTTGCGTTGCTGTAGGAATCCTTTCCTAGGCCTTGCCTGCATGAAAATTGCGCCCGGGACTTCCATCGGGTGACAACCTTACGGAGCCTTGAAAATGAGGCCTCCAATGAGACCGAGCTGTCATACTGGGGCGCTTTGAAGCTGGGTTAAAATATGAAAAAGGAAAAGAACCGAGACATGAGAATGAGAAAAACAGGATGCCGGCGCTACAGAAAATCTGAATCGCTTCATGCCAAGTTGGCCGTAGCGCAGCCGTTTTGAAGATCACTCCCGGACGCTGCCGGCTCCACTTTGAGGCTTCAAACCCCTGTCAAGCGCGATCGTCAATCATAACAAACATCACTAAGACGCGTCACAGCCCAAATGTGCGCCGATTTTTTCGAAACACCAAGATTCGAAGGCAAAAAAACCATTGTAGAAGTTTCAGTAGTTTTGTATCATTGATCTGGTATAAGTACAGGCCATCCAGTAGTAGCATCGCATCCCGCCCAGAGTCCATCCCAGTCATTCCCCGTCTAGCAAGAAGCAGGCCTCCCGCTTCATCATCTTGTACAGAAGATTCCTCGATGTACAAGAGAACTTCGAGAACCCATCTCAATGAAGTCGCCATCAGATAATAAAGCGAGCTATCCCTAACAAAATTTGACATCCGTAAAACGCAAACGCGGCCCCTCACGTTATTCCCAGCCCCAACGCCTTATAAACAATCATGAAATCGATCCCGAGAACGAGCTTATGCAGCTGCCTTCTTAGGGGTCGCCTTCTTCTTTGGCGCGGCCTTCTTTGCTGCTGGTGTAGCCTTGTTCTTGGTGACGCGCCCCGACTTGGTCTTGCTGATCACAGCTGGCTTGTCTACAACGGCGGGGGCCTGGGGATGGATTAGATCATGCGATGTGGACAAGAGGCGACGAGAACTTACAGCTTTGGGGGCAGCAGCCTTCTTTGGCTTTGGTGCAGCCTTTGCCTTGGTTGCCTTTGGCTTAGCAGCCGTCTTCTTCTCGACCGTGGGCTTTGCGGCAGCCTTGGTCTTGGTCGCAGCTGGCTTCTTCGCCTTAGTGGCAGTGGCAGCCTTCTTGACGGCAGGCTTCTTCTCCTTCTTCTCGGCCTTTGGCTTAGCAGCAGCAGGCTTGGGTTCCTTCTTGGCGAGCTTGGTTCCGCCGGAGGCTCCTGTAAATATTATTAGACCAGGTAGGACTCGATCGAAGAACAACACGTACCCTTGGGCTGAGCAAAGACGCCCTTCTCGACACCAGACTTCAACGCGCGGTTGAAAAGCGAGTCGAACATAGCATCGGCAGCACCAATCTTGTTGTTGGCCTTGACATACTTCTTAAGGGCGATACGGCTAATCGGAGTCAGTCAGTGCGCCCAAGTAAACAAGCGACGCGTCGAATTGAACTTCGAAACTTGAGCGTGTCAATGAGGCATCGTACCTTGATCCGTTGCGCTGGAGAATAAATGTTAGCAAGCATTCGTGGAGAGGGAGTGACATAAACATACGTCCTTCAGGTTGATGATGGCATCAGTGATCATGTCTGAAATAACGCGTCAGTAAATGCAATTCGCAGAAATTGAAAGCAGGCATCAGCTGCGCAAGAGCTGCGCGACCAAGATAGAATGCGCGCGATTGGAACGCGACGTTGTGGTGGGCGGATGGGAAGCTCACCTTGGTAGCTGGCATGGTCGGAGCTGGTGGTCTTAGCCTTGGATGCGGTAGCTTTGGGAGGCATGGCGAAGAATTGATTTAATGTACTGTGATAATACAGATGATTGTGGAGGTCGACTATTGAATGTCGAAAGCTGGGTCGAGATGCGATGAGTGGGTGGTGGTTGTCGAAAAGTATTTGTTGTTACGTTGGAAGAGGAGGCGAAAGGAAGGGAAAGTACGAGCGCTGCGGGGTCCTGGGAACTTATACGCAGCAGCGGCCAGCAGCACTAGCGCAATCACTCGAGGTAATTAAGCGAAAAGTCAGTAAAATCGCAGCAAAGCCCCAACTTATTCAAGTCTTTCTCGTTTTCTGATTGGCCGCAAACTCAACAAGCAAATCACCCGACACAACCGCCTCCGCCCACCCACCTCACACTCCCTCGATCTGCCTTTCTCCCACACCTCGAGCAGCGGATGCCAACGCATCCTTCTTACCTGTCCTCATCCGTCTGCTTCCCGCGCACAATGTGATATGCAATTGACTTGGATGATCTCCCAATATCCTGCTTTAAATGTGTACTATCAAAAGTGTTTGAAAGTCGGAATTAGTTGATTCGAAAAGACGACTAGTCCTGATATTGTGACCGTAAGAGCCGCGCACTTTATTTTATTACCTGTTATGACGAAGATCATCTATTTATCGTGTAAAATAATGTTTCCAATGAAAAAATCAAAGGATTCTCAAGGCGTTGCGCCGCAAGTGCATCAAGAGTGTTGCGTGTTTGCGATCGCGATCTGAAGCCATCGCGACTTTTTCATCGCCCACAATGCAGCGGCAATATCTCCACACCACAACCTTGTATCATCGGAATTTTACTTGGAAACGTGTTTTTGATTGAAATACTTTAAGTTTAAATAGTTCAATTTGATGCATCTTCTTTGCGTGGGCGTTCCCAGAGTTCCTTCCAAAAGTGGTGTTGGAATTTTCCAAGATTGCGACCGGGCCAAGAAAGTGGCCACACTCGAAACTTCCACTCCACCATTTCATAAAGAAAATGCATTCTTTCCTATCGAGGAGTCTTTGAATCAGTCTCGCCTTCATATTTTCAAGTAATTGGATTTTGTTATTTTGAAATCGGGAAGTTTCGTGGTGCTTTGAACATGCCGGCGCAGGCAGCCAGATCGTGTGACACGACCACCGAACTTGCCTCGCACTCTTCCACCAGGCAATGAAAGATAATCTCTTTTCCTGCTTCCTAACTCCTACTCGATCCCGAGGCGATATGGGTATATCAGACATCGGCTTGTCGCATCAAAGAGCCTGTCAGATAATAGTGTTCCTAGTCAGGCACTCATGCGCGAGGCCTCGAGAATCCGAGTGCAGAAGTCCCCACGCTGCATTTCTAAGAAATCCCCAGAACAATGTCAGCTTTCAATGATGAAATTACTCGTCTTCCCGTCTTCCCGATCTTGTATTTTTCATGGACAAAGACAACCATATTTTCAGATGTTGCGGGCTGGCGTTCGAAGAACAGCCCACGTCTTGTGACACAACCCCGCAGCAACCTTAAAGGCAGCAACTCGACGATATCTGCTGGGCGTTTCAAGATCAAGAGCATCAGTAGTTTCATCAAACTTATTCTTCTGGTACCTCACCCTACATCAAACTTTCCACCTGTTGCAAAATTCAAACATCTAAAATTTCCAACCCGCGCTCCAAGAACTTGGCCAGATTCTCGGCGATCAACAAATCGCGCAGACAACCGCCCTCACCACACACCTTCCATTTGAATCTTGCATTGCCTTTATGTTTTTAACCCCCTCTATTTCAACTCGCGCATAATACCTCTAATTGATCCGCTCCAAAACCAGCTTTGAAATTTCACGATCAATGCCGGCATCCGAAACGGATGTGCAACCGGGAGATTGTCTTGGGTCAAGTCCAAGACTTCAGTCTAAGGCACTTTTACTTTTCGTTCACAGATTTCAGGGCAATTCTTCTTGTAAAACTCTTCATTATTCTTGCAAGATATTCTATGGCTCTATTTCGTTCCTGGCCAAGTGCTAGCTTCGAAGAAAAGTATGACATGATCCAGCCGCGGCAGCAATGCATCAGTAAATGATCATCCGCTGCGCGCCTGTGAAATAAGAGGAGCACCAATCTCACTGAGTGCAATTTTCTTAGCATTGTGAATCGCGCTGCATCAATACAGCTTACTTGCAAGATCGAGTTTGTCCCAAGTCCACCCTTCCCAAAGGAGCTTCTAAGCACGGACCACCTTACAACACATTGGGGTATTTAGCCACACCTTCCACCACAGCCTCGCCGGCTTCTTTTTTCTCTTCCCTCTTTCTCAACTCCCAAGCCTTCCTATTCGAGTCTTGACATCCATCTTCTTTCGCCTCCATTTCTGCCATACAAACTCGCGGACCTCATCAATACGAGTTCTCTCGCACGTCAGGTGATCAAGGGAGAGCCTGTCTGCTGCCAGCCTTCGTTGTCCGTATGCTCCCCTCTTGCGATTGTATTTATTTATCCCCTTCAATACAAGAAACTTGTCACGCCCGGCTTCCTTACATATTTGTGGAGTCGGACTGAGTCTCCAACAATCAAGGGTTCAACGAAAGCTTACCTACGATTTCTACATCAAAATGTTCAACCCCGCTGGGCCCGATCACAGCAGTAGCAGTCACGTTCACGACGATGGTGCCTTAAATTCACATGATGGGTTTTCCAATCTGATCGGTTCTGCCGACAGGATCCCGTTGGGACAGCCACCCTGTATTACGGTTCAGAAGACGGACCTTTGTTCAAGATGCTGCACCATTGATCTGGGCGATCTTTTCAGCGCCGATCGACTGGAACCCGGCATAGTCAGCATGAATCATGACGAGGGAGTCTTCATCATGGACTTGGAGGCCACCCCAGCGGAGCTCAGCAAGTCTGATTGCCTTTTATGCAAGCTTTTCGGGTCCTTGGCTTTCAAATGTGACTCAGAAGCTATCGACCAAAATCCCAACAGGACTTGCCATCTGGCGGCCTATCCTTACGACCAAGCTAAGTCGGGCATAAAGGGAAAGTCGGTACCCCTTAAGCTAGACAGGGCGCTCATTTCGGTAGTAGATAGCGCTAGTCTAGTCATCGCGGGAAAGGTTTCTGATCTCCATAAGCACAGCTATACGAGCAGGCCCGGAACCAGATATATTACTCTACTTTCCCAGCGTCGATCGCCACAGATATTCTCGATGGAAATAATACATCACAGGTCTTACGATATTAGCTTCGTCAGATATTGTAGTTATGGGTGCCGGCAGGATCATGGTGATATTTGCAATAGTCTGAAAAAGGAACACTTATCCTTCTTTCGACCTATCGATTGTCAATCACGGAGAGTCATCATGGCACCGTCGGATTCGAAGTATGTTGCCCTATCGTATGTGTGGGATGGACCAGTACCGACTGGTCACGCGAACTCGCAAGACAGGCATTCGTTGGATTTATGTTCTTGGCCAAAAGTCATCACCGATAGTATTCAGGTAACATTAGATATTGGTTTGAAATATCTTTGGGTGGACAGATATTGTATCAATCAAGATGATGATGAGGATAAGGCCACTCAGATCGCCAAAATGGACTTGATTTACTCTCACGCCGAAGTGACGATCATTGCCGCTGCTGGTGAAGGACCAGAATTTGGGTCAGTCTCACTGTCCCATCAAGTTCCAGATATTATAGGAGCTGAGCTCTTGAGACGACTCTGGCGGCATGAATCAAGAGTTCGGCTCCTCAGATATTTCATTAAAACACGTTTTAATATCAGGGTAGTTTACCAGGCGTTGCAGGAACTTTACGAAAACAGAAGATCACTTTGAAAATTGATGATTTTCACCTGGCTGCCCTGCCGCTGGATATCGGAGACCATGCCCTCAACTCTAAGTGGGGCACGAGAGGCTGGGCCTACCAGGAAGCAGTTCTATCTCCGCGTCGATTAATTTTCACTGACCAGGGAGTCGTTTGGAACTGTAACAAGAAGTATTGTGAAGAAGCTCTTACTGAAGACCAGCTACAACATGGAGCACGGATATTCCCGGAGTGGACCAATCCCAGTTCAAGTCGTTGGACTCTTCTTTATCATGTCCATAATTTTCTCAAGCGAGAACTTACGTTCCAACATGACAGACTCAATGCAATGTCTGGGATTTTCCGATCATGAGCAAAACGAGCCGCCACTATATCAGTTGATGGGTGTTCCGATATTCAGTGCTGATAGAAAAGGTGATCACTCCCCGAACACCACCTCCGAAAGTGCGAGCCAGGGGTTTCTCAACGGGCTGACTTGGACGAAACGTTCCTTGCAACACCAAAAAAGTGCAAGAATAGCAATGTTTCCTTCCTGGTCATGGGCTGGATGGGCCTCAGGAATCCAGAAGCTCCTTACCATCGAAACCGGATCTTCCGAGGAGCCTCGAGTTTAGATCGAAACATCGGAGGGTCTCTTTCCCATTCCAGATGACGAGTATCTACTTAGAGAATTCCTTTTACAGATGCCCCGTCAAATTCAGTTTATTCGCATCGAGGCCAGAACCTTTTGTTGCTCCTTCTATGAATGCTATTTTCCTGGTCCCGGTCTTCGGAGGGGCCGTCGGCTAGGCATTCGACTCACGAAAAATGCACCACTGTGTCTTTGTCTGACGGAACCTTCTGAACTAGATGAGCCGTGGGAGCAGTGGCCTAAGCCTATGATAGGAATATTGGTGGGTGATACGAGTGGCAACACTCTCAGGGTTGCTGCCCTGATTTTCAAGGAACTCGATGGCTATTATGAGAGAGCTACTTGCTGCGAATTCCAGTGGAGCCTGTATAGAGAGCGCGATAGGAGACCGGAACATGTTGATTTCCACAAGAAGACTGCAGACTCTGTGGAAATGATGGAATTTTTCTCAACATGGATCAGAGAAGAAACTGAACGGAAGACAATCCGGATTGGATGAAGGCTAGGCCCGATTTCAAGCATCACGAAATTGTAGAGCGGATATCCTATCATAATGGCAGGATCTTCTCCATTCTTTCCGTGGTCAGCTCTCCGCCCGTTTTCAAGGAGGGTTAATGAACAAAACCGGCAGCTACATCTCGGGCCTTGTGCATTCAACGTCAATGTCGATACGGACTCAGCATCAAAAAATAACTCCATATTCACGGCTACTTGACCGCAAAATTTGAAATTAACGTCAAAGTATGTTTTCTGCCATCGACCTCGCTGCAATTTTTAAAATTTCAATGCCATCTTAATCCCGGATTTCACGATGCTTTCTTACAGCCATTACGGCCACGGTCCACCCCATCTCCCTCCCTAACACAGAATTCCAAGACTCTGAAGTCCTTTCATAATTTCTATAGTATTCCTATTAGCGACTGGGGAGGTGATTCAAAGCCCCGCTTAAAGCCTGGCTCGAAGATCTCACGATCAATGCCGGCATCGGATCCGAAACGCAGGTGCGACCGGGACTCGGGAGAGTGTGTTGAGGCTGAATCTGAAGCTTTCGATGCTTATTCTTGCGGAAGGCGATGAATTTTTCTATTAGATTTGGTAGTTTGGTTCTCCGTTTGTTGGAACTTCATTGGTTATTGAAATATCTCGAGTTCAATTGCCCTAGACGCCAACCGGATCTGTAGGTCTTCGGTCTCTTAACTACAGATATTTTGCAAGTTAGGTCGAAGAGCTCCGAGCAAGGTTGAATGCCTCGCATTCATTGCTCCTTGATAGCTGCCTCTCAGGACTGTGGGATAATTTTCAGCTGGTGCGTTTGGCGGCTAGAGTTGGAAAGTGTTGCGGATCTTTCCGACCGGAGGTTTAACATATTGGAAACGCATTGCCTTCCAAATGCAGCAAAACCAACGGCTGACCGACTGATCAATTGCTGTACCCCCACAAATTGTGTTTTCCCTCACCTCCGATATCAAAGTTTTCGCAGGGTTGACTCATGCCATTCTTAGGAGTGTCTAAATACTTTTCAACTCTTTGAACCTTCATTTGCCCACACAATCGAAGTCAAAGATGGCGCATAAAGGGACCACCGAAAAACGGCATCGCAAAGTTGCAATACGCCTGAGCGAATCGGCGGTGTGCTCCAGTACACATCCTGCTATAGCCACCGACCTGAGACAGAAGGGACAGCAGATGCTGCTTAAACGCTGGGATGAACTCCGTATATTCCATAGACCTATATAACACTCGACCTCCATTGCTGACTTCTTATAGCGCTTTGGCAGCAGTGAATAACTCTCTCAGATATGACCACGCACCGATTGGCTAATTAGATGAAACAGGGAGGACAATCATTTTCTCGAGACCGGATATCGGTAAGCGTCTCTCAAAGAATAATTAAACACTTCCTCACAACGGAGAGGCCAGCGTCGGGATCGATATTGAAATCATTCAAGAGCTGGGGATATCTTCATAACGAATCTGGTTGGCCCCCACCTCACCGTTATAGACACACATCAGCTCACCATATCAAAAGTGAACATTTATTCTCATCTGCTTGGATCTTTACTTTTTGCGGTCCTCCCAATTTACATCTTCAGAACAGAGATTCCACCCCGATATAAAGTCGCGACCAGTGCTGACCTTGCAGTCTGTTCAATCTACTTCATCGGAGTCGCAATTTGCTTTCTTCTATCCGCAACGTAAACCCGCACATTCCTGATTATAGAACACCAAATATCTAACTCAAATACTTTAGTTTCCACACAATAATGAATCATAGTCCAAGATTAGAGAAACTGGGCATGCAACTCGATTTCCAAGGCGTCATTCTTCTCATGTGGGGCGCCACTGTCCCATTGATATATTACGGATTCTATTGTGACAAAAACCTACAATGGATTTACTGGTCTCTGGTACGTCCATCGCCCACCTTTGCGCATTTTGAGAATTTCATACTTACGAAATCTCAACCCAGTCATCAGCCTTCGCAACCACATGCTCAATCTCCACCTTCCACCCTCGGTTCAGCGCTAGCGATCCCTTTCTTCGACCCCTCCGCGCGGCTACATTCGGCAGTCTGGCATTATCTTCACTTATACCCATCATTCACGGCATCTTCAAGTACGGCTGGGTCTTGCAAAGCCAGCGAATGGGCTTGAAATGGGTTTTGACAACTCTGGGCCTGAACACTCTGGGAGCTGCGGCTTATGCGATCAAGGTAAGATCTTCCTGTGTTTGGGTTTCTGAAGCTCTTATTGCATTTGGGTCTTATGAAGTTACTGATTCCATTTCCAGTTCCCAGAAAGGTGGTTCAGAAAGACGTTTGATATTTTTGGTGCTAGTCATCAGTTGCTTCATATCATGGTTATTCTTGCGGGTCTGGCTCATACGGTTGGGATTCTGCGGGCTTTTGATTTTTTGCATAGCCATGCCGATGAGTGTGTGGTTTTATAGCTAGTTGTATTTGGTTTTCTGGTTGATGATAGATAATTTCTGAAGAGCGTGAGATTATGAGCTCTTGCGTGCTGAGGCGGAAGACTGAGCCAGCGAGTTCAATTTCTGCCGCAAATGTAGAGGCAGGGAAGCTATGTCTATGGCAGTATTGATGAGGAGAGCTGTGGTTTTTTTGAGTAATAGAAGAAGATATAAAACCCGAGGAATCGGAGTCAGAAAAGAAAAAAGAGAGGGATGGAAACGGCGAGGGGAGATTGAAAGCCACGAGTCACCGACCTGTTGATGAAAACCTAGCAACTTTGCATATAGATATGCCCCAGTTGGGCATCGTGGATAAACGAGGGGCATCAACGTGCCGCTGTGTTTAACCTGGCAACTTGAATTTGAAGCTCACTTTGAGCCCAAATACACACGAGTCCCGCGGCATCATCATTTGTAGCGCCCGGAGGTTGACAAGCAGCGGACGGTTGAAATCTCAATGTTATTTGTACTGACATAGATAATCTGCTTGTTTCGTAGCTGGGAAGCAACATCACTGGCGGCAGTGGTGGCAGGATGGTGGTGGAAGACTTGGAGCTGTTTCTGTACAGGAACAGAACCTCGATTATCCTTAACCACCGCGTCCCAAGCTTCCCACAATATCTCCCCCATCCTAATCTTCGCCCATCTAACACGCTTGGAAATCATTTCAAAATCCGACGAGAACAATATGTACAGTTATCTCCCTAAAAGTCACCACTCCCTCCGCCACTCCTAGCCCTTTTCTTGTCCCCGTGCTGCTTTTTCATTCTGAGGCGTGCCAGATTCTCAGACTTTTTTCTAGTTTCGAAAGATGGTTAGCCAGTGTATGACAAGTTATTTAGATGAAAGCACCTGATGTTTCAAGGCGAGTTGTGTAAAAATATGCTTTTACTGATGATGGGGTACGGTGAAGCTATTTCTTGGGCTTCTTTTGGCTCCAGAGTTCGCGCTCCCGTTTCTGACGAGCGGCACGCAACGCCGCTTTGGACTCGGCGGCGGCGGCTTCCGACTCATGATGCGCTTGCTTCTTCTTCTCGTTCTTGAGAATGTTCAGCACGCGTTTGTTATTGTGGCGCTGACCCGCGTCAAAGTTGCGGGTCTTAGCTCCTTTCTCTTGCTCCCTTCGGGCGGCAGATCTGCAAGAGGCAGCGTAAACTCTGTAGCAATGTATGGGTAGGCGGGCTGGTTGGAGGGTATGAAAGTGATATTGCTTACAGTTCCACGACTCTCTTCTTCTGTTCAGGATCTGTAACCCCCGGGACACGGTCTTTGTAAATCTTGGTAATTTCTTCAACGAGCCTTTTATGTGTCTCCTTTGCATTATCTTCCCGGCTTCGATGGGAGTCACATTTGATGGCCATTGAGTTGGACGATCTGACATAGTATCTACTCTCTCGAATATCTGGGTGCAGAATCTTGGGAATGTAAGGCAACAGAGAATCCAGGTCCCAAGTCGTGTCTGCTTTCGAGCTCGTTCTTTCGAACATTAGTATCTGTTTCGTCATAATATTTACTGACAGATGTACTTATTGACTTTTTGTCCACCTGCACCAGAAGACCTGACGAATACAGTCTTGGCGACCTTTGTTGGTATCGTGGATTGATTAAAGCTACGGAACCAGGTACGAGCAGCCTCAAGGTCAGCCTCTTCACTCTCTTTCCGAGCACTAGATGAATAATGTCTGGATTGCTGAGGGATATCAAGCCGGCTTCGTAGATAATCGGAGCTGGTTATGCGCAAGCGGCGTCCTCGAAGGGCAATGAAGGCCGGCTGAGAAGGATAGGCGAGGAGAGGTGAGGTTATGGATGGACCTTGAGGCGACCACGGTGTCACAGACACGCTTTCTTTCATCTGACTGTGCAACATGTTAGCAAAAACTACCTAGTACGATGGCGATTGCACCTAGAATTCAAGTGTATCCTCGATAATTGAAAGGTCTGACACTCGAGCTGTTTATTTCTTCGGATTTCTTTTCTCCGCAGCTCTTAATTTTCGTTTTACGTATTTATCTCTCTGGATTTGCTCTTTCAATCGCCTGAATTCATGGCCGTCTAGACGATTTTGTCGGCTAAACTTTTGTAGTCCGCCTCTGGGCATTGACAGTCTGTTCGACGTGAAAGGCATATCAGAGGCGAATGGAGTGGAGGAAAATGCAAGACAGAAAGAGAGTAGGGGGCTTACAGTCCGTCAATCTCTTCCTCCTGGACGGGCGGGATAGCACCAGTGAGCGCCTTGTATATGCGTCTGATCTCTTGTTTGAGACGACGTTGCGTTTCCTCGCCATTTTCGTGTTGGCTTGGATGTGTGTCACAATCAACTTGGATTGCGTCTAACGATGGCACATAATAAGTGCTGGAATAAAGCCCTGTGTGGAGCAATTTGGGCAAATTCGGCAAGAGAAACTTCATTGGCCACAAGTTGATGACTTTAGGGTTTGTCCTACTTGATGTTAACAACTACTCTGAGAACCAAGGGTCTGTTGAATTGGAACGTACTTATTGCCCTTTGACGCACCAGAAGCCGAGGCTTTGACAATCTTGGTTTTGGCGATGCTCATGGGAATTGTTGACTTGTTGAAGTGACTGTACCACGAACGAGCAATGTTCAGGTCTGCAGCATCTTTTTCATCTGTCGAGACTGCGGCATACGTTCTGGAAGTCAAGCGAAGTGGCAGCTGAGTCCGGAAAGAGGATGCAGAGACAGCTTTGAAGGCGTGCATTGGAATCATATTGGCTAGGAGAAAACGCGTGAAAGGTGGTAATTGATAGTGACTTTTGAGTTTAAGCACTGTAGAATGCAAAGCAAATATGGAGGGATCAATTTTGACAGTGATCGAAATGCACAATATTCTTGTAATGGCGCGGGGAGGTCTTGGAGGAGCAGCTCAAGCTTTAAGAGCCCCTCCGGATCGTATGTCTCACCTGCCTAGAACAGGGAGAATTTACCCCGCTTGAAGGGCAGAGTCATATCAGTGTCCAAATATGAGCGTTGATTGAGCTGTGCAGTCGAGAACGCACACTTGCAGACTGCAGAAAGCCATTTGTTGGTGACACAAGGAAGTCGCCAATGGGGAGCGGGACCACCAGGACGCGGCTAAAATTGATTTGGCTGGGCTGGGCTGGAGAACGGTATGACTAAGCTTGAATACTAGCATTCTCGAGCTCGAGCTAAGGCTAGTGCCAGGACCTAAGGCAAGGACCTAAGGCAAGCGCACACGAAAACGTCCGCCTGCATATCTTTCGCTCTCTCCTCCGCAATGCAGTAGATGACTCCATCTCAAACCTCGCATCTCACATCTCAGACCTCAGCCCAGTATCAGAGACACATCTGAACTTGCGCCTTGTGTCTCGACCAGATCCATATCCACTTCCAAATCTCCCTCCAAGAATGCGGACGCCTCGATAGTCCGCACCCATCCAACATCTATCGAATATCTGCCATCCCACCGGTCCGCGTTCAGTCGCAATCGCAATCCGCCCTAGCCCTCATCCCACCTTTTATCTTTGCCCTTCCATCATATTGACTACCCTTCTACCTCACTCCTGCAATCCCTTCTCGTAAAGCTCGACATTTGCCTCGTTCTGTCCTGCTGCCTATCAATTTTTGATGACCTGCCCCTTCCTCTCCATGATCTGAGTCCGCGGCATACATGACCAACGAGGCTCCCGAGTTTCACACAAAGACATTGTCACCGCTCTCTCCTCTCCCAGTCCACCCTCCCGAGCCCTCGATTATCCCAGTACTCCAGAAGCAGACCGATCCGGTGTTCAATATGACTTCGACACATATCGAATCCGCCCCACTCCCAACCCTTGTAACTGCACCGGCAGACTCCCAGCCACCAAACGCGGAAGACCCAGATCGTTCCCCCTCAGCAGATTCCAGCTTTTCAGATGCATACAAAGAAGAGCCTGCTGAGCAGCAACAAGGCAGGCATGAGAAGACCGATGGTGCTGGTCAAGACGAAGAAGTCGTCGATGACTATGCAATGACATTTGATTCAGATGGAGAAGAGCACACGAGTAGTCAGGAAATATCACAGGCAAATATTGAGCAAGAGGCAGACTCTTTGCCTATCACCGTTACAGTCACCGATCTTCCTCCATCTACTTCCCACGAGCCCACAGTGTCTGAAAAAGACGTGCCCAGCAACGACAAAACCATCCATACCAGCCCTTCTCCCTCCCTCCCAGCAGCTGCTGATACAAGCGCTACGAATTTCTCTAGCGGCTCAGCAGTTGTCCCTAATACCGTCGAGCATCCTCCCGTTGCAGGAACAGCTGAATCGACAGCTCCCAAAGCCCACACATATGAGGCAATCACCAACGGTGAAATAGACATCCAGCAACTGCTGGACAATATCACCGCCAATGCCGAGAAGAATGAGACATCTCCAACAACACCCGCCCAACCCTCTACTCCTAGTTCTAGTTCATCTTTCCCCAAAGCCAGCTCCACGTTGCCCGCTCATTCAAGCCTACCACCACGCCCACAGATTTCACAGAACCACCATTATCAGGATGACATCCAGAAATACCACGCCGGCCCACCTGGTGTTGCCCAACAGAGCAGTTATAGACCTGTAGGGCCACCCCCATCCCTCACCCGTGCTTCCAATGAACCAGGTGGGCTTCCTCCTCCCCCTGTAGCATCCTTCCAAAACCCATCGTCTACAAATATCATCAGCCAAGCCTCATACAATCACATCAATAGACCACCCGGTCACGGTCAAACAAGACCAATTGGTGATGAGGATGAAGCTGATGACATAGATGCACGATGGGGCCCCGATGTTCAGAAAATCTACGACGAATTCCTTGTCAATGAGCGAACCTATGTGATGGAGGGTATGTGGGACAGATTTCCTCGGAGATCTAGGTTGTTCATAGGTAAGCACGTTTCTGCCACTTTCAGCAGCTCAGACACTAACAAGTAGACAGGAAACCTACCATCGGAGAAGGTCACGAAGCGAGACTTGTTCCATGTCTTCCACAAATATGGAAAGCTAGCGCAAGTATCCATCAAGCAGGCATACGGCTTCATCCAATTTCACGAAGACGCTGCATGTGCCGCGGCTCTGGCCCATGAGCAAGGGTCAGAAGTTAGAGGACGGAAGATGCGTAAGTACTCTTTTTACCATACACTATTAGTACTAACAGAAGTATAGACCTTGAAATATCAAGACCCCAGAAAAATTCTCGCGGCGCACAACAAAACGCTCCACAACTCGCAAACCGAAGATCTAGATCGCCAGAATACGCAAGAGGAGGCATGCCAGATCAAGGTGGCAGACAAGGGGGTCGACTATCCAATGCTGACCGTTATGACGGTAGGTCTAGCAGCATTCGCCAAGACGAGTATGGCCGCCCTTTGCGCATGAGAGACGATTATCGGCCCGTAAGATCACCATCACCACCTCGACCGCGATACCATGGGAGAGACGAATATGTTCCACGTGGTCGAGACTCATATGGTCGCCGAGACCGTCGCCGAAGTCGTTCACGCTCTCCTTATGGAAATAGGGATGATGGTAGATATAGGGAGAGAAGCTTAAGCCCTCGGCCACGTGATGGCAGTGAGGATATGCTGGAGATCCCTCGACGGGACCCTCATAATGTGCCTGACGTTCAAATCATCCTCATGAACCAACTTGATCGAGGATTCGTGTCCTGGGTTGAGGGTGAATTCCGTGCGCGTGGCATCAAGACCGAAGTCATGTTCCTTAGCCCACGACTTCCCATTGAAGCAGTCATCCGAAGACAGATTCTCGAAGGTGTTTATGCAGTCTTGCAACTCACAATTAGATCGCAGAACAGCAGCAAGATTCCCTTGCAAGTCTTCGATCGCCAAGCTGGTGCCAATAACGTCCGTTTCGACGAGTATCAGGACCTGGAGCCAAAGATTGCCGCCGAACTGGTTGCCCGTGCAAAACAAGTCCAGCCCGCGCAACAGGCTCCACCGCAGCAACAAATGCCACAATATGGCCAACCCCAATTCTCACCCGGGCAATCCTATCAGCCGCCTATTGAATCACCTACCCAATATCAGACTCCGGCACCAGCTCCTGCAGCAGCGGCTCCCAACCTCGCGAATCTTGTTGGCCAACTTGACAATGCTACTTTGCAAAAGTTGTTGGGCTCACTCAATGGCGGCGCAACGAATGTACAACAACAAAATGCTCACACAATTGCATCCAATTCCGCAGTTGATCTTGCTGGCCTTTTGGGTGGTCTTAACCCTCCTCAGCAACAAGCATACCAACCTCCTGCTGACCCATACGCCAATCCGGCACTTGCGTCTATCCTTGGAAATGGCGTTAATGGCGCTCCTCTACCGCAGGCTCAACCTCAGGCACAGCCGCAGCAGTCTGCTCAACAGGTTCAGAATATCATGGCTCAGCTGGCTAAGTTCCGGCAATGAGCATGTCATATTCTGTGTGTTTGACATCAGTGGGTATTTCGGGAATATTGCACGTGTCATACAGGTTTTAACTACCATTATTTGTTTTGAGTAGTAATTGAGAGGGCCAGCATCGTTGTTCGGAACTACTAAATACATCAAGAGAGAAGAATTCCTTTTGAACCCCGATGTCAAATATCCCACCCTTCTCCAAACGCCGTTCTATGCAAAACCACATGCATATTCTACACTTTGTACATAGATGGACACCTCGATATTTAGAGAAGTCAGTTAGTGTCCTTGAAATACTTTGGCTTTACTGGCCAAACAGATGGTCTAGTTCCATTAGCTTCTTTCTCGTGCCTTTGTGACAGAAATGAAAACTCACCTTGTCAAAAGCAACCTCTCCACCGGCGCCCCTTGTGCTCTAGACTTCAACCAAGCAACTAAATCTCCCTTTAATTTCTGCTCTGGCCGATCTTGCACATCCACTCCTCGCTCCACAAGCGCCATCTTGACTTCCTCCGTATCCAACTCTCCCACCCTCTGCCCATTCCCAAGCAACTTATCATCCATCTCCAAATACTCCACCTTCTTGCCCACCTTCCTCCTCAGCACCGCCGTGGGTAGCCCAGGATACTGCCCCCCAAGCCAATCCCACATACTACTACTAAGTCCCAAACTCCAACTAACATGAATCAACTGCATCCTCTGCAAACCCCTCACCCCCTTCTCCTCCGGCGGCGCCGCAGTCAAATTCCTAAAACTTATAGCCCGTCGTTTCTCCACTTTCGCCCGGTCCGCAGCAATCTGCTTCGGAATCCTACACGTCCAAGGCACAACACTACTAACCGCAATAACCACCAACGGCGTAAACTCCCCACATATCATAAACACCAGCGCAAACAGCGGCACCCTCTTAATATCATGCCAGCTCCTATACAACAGCTGGAAATCGGCCCTTGTCAACGCGTTCGCGGCCACGGCAGCGGGAATCGAGGAAGAGAATTTCGAGTCGATGGTCGATTGGATGGTTTGCGTGGACCGGAAGTTGTGGAAGATGGCAAAGACGCCGGACTTGTAGAATGTGCCGTAGGCTTTTCCCACGCTCCAGAGGTAAGAGGGGAGGGAGGAGCTGGGGGAGCGGGTGGGAAAAGCCTA